>Ga0182792_1000297_pt1 | contig 48663 bp, 39 predicted proteins | sample Passage237B_FD_130497 | JGI IMG/M metagenome (GOLD analysis project Ga0182792, IMG submission 130497) | Cellulose adapted compost microbial communities from Newby Island Compost Facility, Milpitas, CA, USA - Passage2 37B (version 2) (version 2) ...
AGGTCGCCACGCGCGGCCACCCGTTCAAGCGCCCCTGCGTGCTGCTGTCCGGCGGCGAGACCACGGTCACCGTCAAGGGCGAGGGCCGAGGCGGCCGTAACGTCGAGTTCCTGCTGTCGCTGGCGATCGAGCTCAACGGCCGTGAGGGCGTCTGGGCGCTGGCCGGCGACACGGACGGCGTCGACGGGCTGGAGGAGATCGCCGGCGCCATCATCACCCCGGACACGCTGGAACGCGCCTGGGCCGCCGGCATCCGCCCGCGCGACGCGCTCGCCAACAACGACGGCCACGGCTTCTTCGAGAAGATCGGCGACTCCGTCGTGACCGGCCCCACGCTCACCAACGTCAACGACTTCCGCGCCATTCTTCTACCCTGACCCACCACGCAAGGAGGATCCCCCGATGCGCACACGCAAGGTTCTGACGCTCGACGACGCCCGCAAGATCGCCGCCGCCGCCGAGGCGGAAGCCGTCCGGCAAGGCTGGAACGTAGTCATCGCCGTGTGCGACGAGGGGGGCCACCTGATGTGGCTCCAGCGCCTGGACGGCGCGCCGCTGATGAGCGTCGAGGTCGCCCCGAGGAAGGCCCACGCCGCCGTCCACGCGCGCCGCCCCACGAAGCTGCTCGAGGACATGGTCAACGGCGGCCGCTACGCCGGCCTGCACCTGCCGGTGCAGTGCATCGAGGGCGGCGAGCTGATCGTCGTCGACGGCGAGGTCGTCGGCGCGGTCGGCGTCTCCGGCGTCAAACCGCACGAGGACGCGCAGGTCGCGCGGGCCGGCATCGCCGCCATCGGCGCGAGCCACACCCTCTGAGGCCCGCGCGGCGCCTCGTCCGCAACCCGAGCACGGAGCCACGCATGTCCGCCTTCGACGAACAGATCAAGGCCTTCGGCGAGCGCATCGAGAAGGAGATGGCCGAGGGCCGGCTCAACTTCCCGACCGTGCTCGACCTGTCGCTGCGCATCAAGCAGGTGGCCGACGACCCCGAGTCCTCGCTCGACAACATCGTCGCCATCGCCCGCGCCGAGCCCGTGCTCGCGGCCAAGGCCGTTCGGCTGGCCAACGCCGTACTGATGAATCCGTACGGCGCGCCGGTCACCAACGTCCACGAAGCCGTGCAGCGCATCGGGCTCGACGCGCTGCGCAGCCTCGCCTTCGCCGTGGCCGCCGAACAGGTGGCGCAGGACTTCCGCTCCCACACGCTCAAGCTCATCGCCACCGGGCTGTGGATGCACTCGGTCGACATCGCCTGCTGGGCCAACGTGCTCGCGCGCGAGACGCGCTCGGCCAACCCCGACACCGCGATGTTCGCCGGCATGATGATCGACATCGGGCAGTTCTTCCTGCTCTCGCGCGCCGGCAACTACCCCGCGCTGGAGGACGACATGGGCCGCTTCGCGGCCTTCGTCGCCACGTGGAACGCGCCGGTGGGCCGCGTCATCCTCGAGGTCTTCGGCATTCCTGACAGCGTGCTCGACGCCTTCCGCGAGCCCTCGCCACACATCGTGTGGCCGCCCACCTCGCTCAACGAGACGCTCAAGCTCGCGCGCGTGCTCACCGAGTCGCGCAACCCCTTCGACCAGCTCACCGGCGACGACGCGCCCAGCCTCACCGAGGCCATCACCGCCAGCCGGATCGACGCCGCCGAGCTGCAGCAGATGATCGACTCGGTGCAGACCAGCCGCCGCCAGCTCATCTCCTCGCTGTGCGGCTGACCCCGCACCCCGGCTAGAATCGGGCGGCCACCGCCACAGGGAGACGCCCGTGCCCGCCGATCCGAACTGGCGCCGGAAGCTGCGCCGCCTGATACTCGGCCCCGCGCCCGACGACCACCTCGGCCGCAGACCCTTCGTCGCGCCGAAGAAGCCCTTCCGCCTGTTCGGCGGGGACGACGCGCCGCCGCCCGCGCCCTACGTGCCTCCCGACTCGCCGGGCTTCCGCCGCATGTTCGCGCGCAACCGGCTGACGCTGGGGCTGTTCTTCGCCATCGACAACTACGATGGCGACACGCCCGACATGAGCCGCCAGGTCGAGCTGGCACGGCGCGCCGACGCGCTCGGCTACGCCGCGCTGTGGACGCGCGACGTGCCGCTGCGCGACCCGAGCTTCGGTGACGTCGGCCAGATCTACGATCCGTGGGTGTGGCTGGGCCTCATCACCGGCGCCACGCGCGACATCACGCTCGCCACCGGCTCCATCGTGTTCCCGCTGAGCCATCCGATCACGCTCGCCAAGGCGGCCGCCTCGGTCGACCAGCTCTCGGGCGGGCGGCTGTTCCTCGGCATCGCCTCGGGCGACCGCGCCGTCGAGTTCCCCGCTTTCGGGCTCGACACGCGCAAGCGCGGCGAGATCTTCCGCGAGACGCTGGCCTACTTCAACCGCGTGCTCTACGAGAGTTTTCCGCGCATCGACTCCCCGCTGGGCCGGCTGGAGAACGCCGACCTCGTGCCCAAGGCACGCCACAACCGCATCCCCGTCGGCATCACCGGTCACTGCCGGCAGGATCCGAAGTGGATCGCGGCCCACTGCGACGCGTGGATCATGTACTCCAACAGCCCGGACACGCAGGCCATCGTGCTGCGCACCTGGCGCGAGGCCGTCGCCGCCAGCGGCGCGGACTTCAAGCCCTTCGTCCAGCCGCTGCACGTCGACCTCGCCGACGACCCGGACGCGGACCTGGAACCCATCCGATCCGGCTACCGCCTCGGCCGCAACCTTCTGATCGAGCTGCTCGAACGCCTGCGCGCGGTCGGCGTCAATCACGTCGCGCTGAGCTTCAAGCGCGGCCACCGCCCGGCCGACGAGGTCATGGAGGAGATCGGCCGGGAAGTGCTGCCGCACTTCCCCAGCCTCGCGCCGGAGAACCTCCCGGCTCAGTCGCCCACGTCCAGCCCGTCCCAGCCCACGGACTCCACCAGCGCCTTGAGCCGCGGCGGGCGATAGCGCTCGTCCGCCTCGTAGCGCGTGCGCACGCTCGGATGGATGCGGGTGGGCCGTCCCTCGACGATCAGTGGCCGGTCGAGCGGGCGCTTGACACGGTAGATGTGCCGGCGTGACTTGTGCGTGGCCGCCAGCGTGCCGTCGGTCAGCGAGGCACGCAGGTGCGGTTCGATGACCAGCCCGGCTGCTCCGCCTCGTCCAGCATCCAGCCGAGCGGCACGTCGGACGCGAGCCGCCCGTCTTCATCCGGCGGGTACGAACCGCCAATGTCCGAATGCACGCCCGCGAACCATACCTGCTTCAGGTCGACGCCCGAGCGCGGCGTCCACAGCGTAGACTCGAAGTCCTCGCGTCGCTCATCGATCGCCAGCGCGTGACGGGCGAACCGGACGTTGGCGCCCATCTTCGTGTCGTAGAACTCGTCCCGTCCGTCGAACAATCCCATCAGCGAGAACGGGATGCCCAGCGCCCCCACGGTGTCCCACACACCGACGAAATGCACCGCGCGTGAGGCATGGCCGTGCCGCTCCCGGAACGCCACCGCCCGGGTCCCGTCCGGATGGCAGTCCTGCCGCGGATTTTTGTAGATCTCCCACGCCTCGGCGATCAGCCGGGCATCCGGCCGCCGCAGGATGCCGCAGTTGTAGATCAGCCCGCACAGCGCCCGCACCGTGTACGCCCCGCGCGAGAAACCGAACAGGTAGATGCGGTCGTCCTCGGCATAGTTCTGGACGATGTAGCGGTAGCCGTCGAGGATGTTCTTGTGCAACCCCTTTCCCGTCGCGCCGGCGATCACGGCGTCGTGGTAGGAGCCGATGCCCCAGTCGTAGAACACGTGCTGCTTGATGCCGCCGGCCATCGGATCGATGGCCCGCGCGAGCCGTAGCACGTTGGTGGGATGGTCCTTGGCCCGATCCTCCTCTGGCCGGTTCCAGGTGCCGTCGGCACAGACGACGAGATTTGCCATGCCCGTTCCCCGCATGACGCATTCATGATGAAGTCATAGCACACCGCTGCGGGCTCCGGTACCGACGGCCGACGGATGGAGCGCGGCGTGCGCCTGCGCGCCCCCTCACCCGGCCACGTCTATCCACAAACCCTGTGGATAGCCCTGGGGAAAGGCACTGGGCAAGCCACGCAAGTGCCTGAGCCGATGCGGATCGCACCGATTGCGCAAGGATGAGGCGGCGCATCCGTGAAAGGCGCAATTCGCGCGTACGGCACGGGCGCGTTATGGTTCCGGAAAACACCACGAGAGGAGACGCCATGACCCGCCTGACCGCAGACCAGCTGGCCCTGCAGGCCCGTGCGCGCGAGCTCGCGCAGGGCCGGTTCGCCGCCACCGCCGCCGAGACCGACCGGACCGAGCAGTACCCCTGGGACAACATCGCGCTGCTGCGCGAGGCCGGCTTCGTCGGCATGACGCTGCCGCCGCAGTACGGGGGACAGGGACGCAGCTATCTCGACGCGGTGATCGTGATCGAGGAGATGGCCAAGGCCTGCGCGACGATGGGCCGCATCACGGTCGAGACCAACATGGGCGCGATCGGCGCCATCATGGGCTACGGCACCGAGGAGCAGAAGAAGCTCGCTGCCGGGCTGGTGCTCGAGGGCGACAAGCCGGCGATCTGCATCACGGAGCCCGGCGCCGGCAGCGCCGCGAGCCAGATGACGACGCGCGCCGACCGCAAGGGTGACCACTACGTGCTCAACGGCGAGAAGTACTGGATCACCGGCGGCGGCGTGTCGCGGCTGCACCTGATCTTCGCGCGCGTGTTCGACGACGGCGTCGAACAGGGCATCGGTGCCTTCATCTGCGTGCGCGACGGGAACGGGCCCGAGGGGCTGGTAGTCGGCCGCCGGCTGTACGCGATGGGCGTGCGCGGCATCCCCGAGACCTATCTGGAATTCCGCGACCTCGTGATCCACAAGTCCATGCTGGTCGTGCCGCCCAACGGCCTGCGGCGCGGCTTCGCGTCGCTGATGTCGGCCTACAACGCGCAGCGCGTGGGCGCCGGCACCGTGGCGCTGGGCATCGCCCAGGGCGCGTTCGAGGAAGGCGTGGCCTACCTGAAGACGCGCGAGCAGTTCGGCCGGCCCATCGCCGAGTTCCAGGGCCTGCAGTGGATGGCCGCCGACATGTCGACGCAGCTCGAGGCCGCGCGCCTGCTGCTGCACGACGCGGCCGCCAGCGGCGACCCCTTCCCCGACATGGACCGCGCCGCGCGCGCCAAACTGTTCGCGGCCGAGACCGCCAACAAGGTCGTCAACGACGCGCTGCAGTTCTTCGGCTCCAGCGGTTACGGCCGCGACCTGCCGATGGAGCGCCACGTGCGCGACGCGCGGATGTTCACGATCGCCGGCGGCACGGCGCAGATCCTGCGCAACCAGATCGCGTCGCAGGTGCTGGGCATGAAGCTGCCGCAGACGCGCGACGGCTACCTGAAGCTGGCCGGCGGCCAGGGCGGCGCCTGATCGCTCAGGGCAGCAGCGTGCGGATGGGGTCGTCCGGGCGGATGGTTCCCGGCACGCGCGGCGGCGGGTCGTTGTACATCGCGTCGAGGCGGATCGTCACACGGCGGTTGCGCGCGCGCCCTTCCTCGGTGAGGTTGTCGGTGATCGGCCGCTGGTCGGCGTAGCCCACGGCCGACAGCCGCGCCGGATCGACGCCGGCCTCGGCGAACAGGCGCACGACCGAGGACGCGCGCGCCGCCGACAGCTCCCAGTTGGACGGGAAACGCACCGTGCTGATCGGCACGTCGTCGGTGTGGCCCTCGATGGTCACGGGGAAGTCGCCGGCCGAGAAGATCTGCGCGATCACGCGCAGCGGCTCCTGCGCGCCGGGCTGCAGCGCCGTCTCGCCGGCCGGGAACAGCAGGCTGGCCTTGATCTCCACCGTGATGCCGTGCGCGCCCTCGGAGATGTTGACCTGTCCGGTGCGGGTCAGCGGTTCGAGCGCCTGACGGATGCTCTCACCCATGCGGCGGATGCGCTCCACGGTGTCGCCCTCGCCCTCCGCAGGCTTGCGCTCGGTGCGGCTGACCGGCGGCTGCGGACGCGACGGCACGACGAAGGGCGCGACGACGACCTGCTCGCTCTGCTGGTTGACGGTGACGCTGCGGAAGGCCGTGAGCAGCGAGTCGGACAGGACGCGGTACTTGCCCTCGTTGACCGAGGACAGTGCGTACATGACGACGAAGAACGCGAACAGCAGCGTGATGAAGTCCGCGTACGAGACCAGCCAGCGGTCGTGGTTGTCGGGCTCCTCGACGATCCTGCGGCGCCGGCGCGTCATGGCCGCCCTCAGTGCAGGTAGCCGCGCATGCGCGCTTCGATGATGCGCGGGTTCTCGCCGTTGCCGATTCCGGCGAGCGCCTCGACGATCATCTCGCGCTCGGCCGACACGCGCGCGACGTGCGCCTGGATCTTGCGCGCGAAGGGCAGGAACACGAGGTTGGCGAAGCCCACGCCGTAGATCGTGGCGACGAAGGCCACGGCGATGCCGGCGCCGAGCAGCGCCGGGTCCGAGAGGTTCTCCATCACGTGGATCAGGCCCAGCACGGCGCCGAGGATGCCGATGGTCGGCGAGTAGCCGCCGGCCGCTTCCCACACCCGCGCGCACTGGCGCATGCGCGCCTCGGCCACGTCGATCTCCACCCCCAGCAGCTCGCGCAGGCGTTGCGGTTCGATGCCGTCGACGAGGAACTGCAACCCGCGCCGCAGGAAGGGATCGTCCTGCCGGTCGATGTGCGGCTCGAGCGCGAGCAGGCCGTCGCGCCGGGCGATAACGCCCCACTGCGTGACCAGGCCGATCAGCTCCTCGCCCCTGTCAGGCGGCGGCGAGAACACCCAGCGGGTCATGCGCATGCCCTCGAGGAACACCGGCAGCGGGCTCTGCAGCATCACGGCGCCGAGCGTGCCGCCGACGACGATGAGCGCGGCCGTCGGCTGGAACAGCGAGGCCAGATGCCCGCCCTCGAGCACCTGACCGGCAAGGATGGCCGCGACGCCGAGGACGAGACCGACGAGGCTGATGCGGTCCATGCGCGCGCTCCTCCCCGCGTTCAGGCCTTGGCGCGCGGCGGCCGGCCGCGGCGACGCGCCGGTGCCGGCGCCCCGTCGGCAAACACCCGGGCGCGCAGCCGCGCCACGGCCTGGCTATGCAGCTGGCACACGCGCGATTCGGTCACGCCCAGCACCTCGCCGATCTCGCGCAGGTTCAGTTCTTCCTCGTAGTACAGGCTCATGACGAGCTGCTCGCGCTCGGGCAGGTCTTCGATGGCCTGCACCAGCACGCGGCGCAGGTCGGCGTCCTCGAGCAGTCCCAGCGGATTGGCGTCGGGGTCGGCGATGTGGCGCTCGAGGAAGTCCTCGTCCTCGCTGCTGTTGAAGTCCTCGAAATACACGAGCTGGTGACCGCGCGCCTCCTGCAGCAGCTGCTGGTACTCGGCCAGCGGCATGTCCATCTCGGCGGCCAGCTCGGTCTCGGTCGGCGTGCGGCCCAGACGCTGCTCCAGCGTCTGCATCGCCGATTCGACGCGGCGCATGTCGCGGCGCAGGCCACGCGGCATCGAATCGTCCTCGCGCAGGCCGTCGAGCATCGCACCGCGGATGCGCTGCGCGGCATAGGTCTCGAACTGCGCGCCCAGCCCGTCCTCGTAGCGCGAGACGGCGTCGAGCAGCCCGATCATGCCGTTCTGCATGACGTCGTCGATCTGCACGCTGGCCGGCAGCCTGGCCATCAGGTGGTAGGCGATGCGCTTGACCAGCGGTGCGTAGAGCTCCACCAGCTGCGCCTTGTCAGGATTCCCTTCGGAGTCGTACATCCACAGTGCCCGGGTGTTTCGGGGCGCAGCGCGCCCTTTCCCGACATTATGCACGCCGGCAGTGCGGGTTTGGCCCGTGGGCGCCTCGACTTTTCGGGCGGACGTCAGCATCGGCACCGGTTCCTCACATCGCCACGCCGCGCGGCGCGGTCAGCCGCGCACCGCCGAGGGCGGCCAGACGGCGCAGGAAGGCGGCCTCGGACTCGCGCGGCGCCGACCCGGCCGGCTCGGCGCTGAGGCCGGCGGCCAGGTCGTCGCGTTCGATCTCGCCCAGCCACGCCAGCGGCACGCCGACGTGGTGGCGCACGAGCCCCTCCAGGCTGTCGAAGAAGGCCTGCGCCTCGTCGCGCGTACGCGCGCCGGACACGGCCACGTGCAGCGAACCGGCGCCGGCGGCGGCCAGTCCCTTGATGACGGCGTAGGCCTCGAGCGCCCCGCTGCGGCTGGTCTCGGCGACCAGCAGCCGGCGCGGCGCGGCAAACACGAAGGGCGACGGATCGGCCGCCTCCTCGGCGCTCGCATGGACGACGACGATGCCGGCGCGCCGGTGAAGCGCGCGCAGCGCGTCGATGAGCCGCATCCGCCGCTCCTCGTCGAGCAGCGGCAGCGCCAGCGCGGCGGCGCTGACCGGGACGCGGCCGATCAGGCCCGGCACCGGCTGCACGAGGTCGGCCGCGCCGACCTGGCCGCCGAGCACGCTCAGCAGGTCACCGCCGGGCTCCAGCCCCAGCGCCCCGGCCAGCGACTGCCGGCCGCGCGCCTCGTCGAGGATCAGCACGCGCTCGGCGCGCGCGGCCAGCCGGTAGGCGGCGCGCACGGCCATCGTGTCGCGCCCGCGGCCGGCGGCGTACAGCGTCACCACGGTGGGCGGCGCTCGGCGGAACAGCCGCCGCAGGCCCGCGGCCTGGTCTTCGTGACTGTCGATCATGGCGAACCTCCGCTCAGGCGCCGGCGCCTGCGGCGAACTTCAGCGCGGCCTCTTCCGCGTCGAGTTTCCACGCCGTGTCGCGCACACGGGCATTGAGGCTGCGGTGCAGCAGGTAGGCGCGGTTCGGCAGGTGCAGGTCCTCCGGCACGCGCTGGCCGTTGGTGACGTAGAACACCTCCAGCCCGCTGGAGATCGCGGCGCCGACGGCCGGCGCCAGCGACACGGCCTCGTCGACCTTGGTCAGCACGCAGCCGGCCAGGTCGGGGCCCTTCCAGGCCTGGATCACGTCGTCCAGCGTCTCGCCACTGGAGGTGGCGTTGAGCAGCAGCAGGCGGCGCACGTCGCCGGCGCCCGACAGCATGGCGGCCTGCTTCATGACCATCTCGTCGCGCTGGCACATGCCCACGGTGTCGATCAGCACCATGTGCTTGCCGCGCAGCTCGGCGATGGTCTGGCGCAGTTCGGAGGCATCGCGCACCGGGAACACCGGCACGCCGAGAATGCGCCCGTAGATGCGCAGCTGTTCCTGCGCGCCGATGCGGTAGCCGTCGGTCGTGATCAGCGCGATCTTGTCGGCGCCGTGGCGCACGACGCAGCGTGCGGCGATCTTCGCCGTGGTGGTGGTCTTGCCGACGCCGGTCGGGCCGACGAGCGCGTAGACGCCGCCACGGTCGATCAGGTCGGCGTCCGACGACATCGCGCGCAGGTCGCGGCCCAGCGCGGCGCGCACGGCGGCGCGGGCCTCGTCGGCGCTGTAGGTGTCGTCGACGCATTCGACGAGCTTGCGCGCGAGCCGGGTCGAAAAGCCGGCATCCAGCAATTCGCCCAGCACCTCGGCGCGGCCCGGCGCATTGCGGCGCGTGTCGCCCCAGGCGAAGGCCGCGAGCTGGCGCTCGATCATGCCGCGGATGCCGCTCAGTTCCGCCATCAGGCGCGCGTTGGCAGCCTGCAGTTCGGCGATGCGCGGGTCCTCGGCCGGACGGGGCTCGGCCGCGACGCGGGCCGGCGCCGACTCGGCCATGACGGGCTGGGCGCGCTCGACCGCACGCGGCGCGGCCGCCTCGGCACGCGGGGCGGGACGGGACGGCTGCGGGGCCACGTCCTCGTAGCCGCGACGGCGGATGATGTAGTCGGGGGTCTCCATGCGCGGCGGCTCGAAGGGCCGGATGCGCGGCGCGGGCCGCTCGGCCGGCCGGGCCGGCGCGCGCGTGGCGCCGAGGCTGACGCGGCAGTCCTCGTCCTCGTGCTCGGACACCGGCGCGGGTCGCTCCTCGCGGCGCGGCGGCGCGGTGACGGCGCCGACCTCGTCGGCCGGCAGCGCGAGGATCTCGACGCCGCCCTCGACCGCGCGGTTGGACAGCACGATGGCGTCAGCCCCCAGTTCGGCCTTCAGCGCGCGCAGCGCCTCACGGGCGGTGGGAGCGAAATAGCGCTTGACGTTCATGGTGGTTCTCCAGACTTTCCGCGCTCCGGGCGCAGCATGGATCCATTATTCCGGCGCACCCCGCCGTGGCGAGGGCGGAATAGACGGGGTTTTCCCGCCTATTCCGTCATTCGCGGCGTCCCGTCAGGCCGCGCCGCCGACCATGGCGGTGACGCGCACGGTGCGCGATTCGGGGACCTCGGTGTTGGCGATGACCTTCAGCGACGGCACGGCGCGGCGCAGGAAGCGCGACAGCAGCAGGCGCAGCTGCGGCGGCACGAGCAGCACCGGCGGCAGGCCGGCGTCCTCCATGCGCTGGGCGGCGTCGGCGGTCTGGCGCAGCATCGCGTCGGCCAGGCCCGGCTCGATCGCGCCGCCGTTGCCGCCCGCGCCCAGCGCCTGCGACAGGATGCGTTCCAGCGTCGGCTCGAGCGCGATGACCTGCACCTCCTCGTTGCCCGGGAACAGGCTCTGCACGATGGCGCGGCCCAGCGTCTCGCGCACGCGGGCGACGAGCTCGACGGGGTCCTGCGTGCGCGGCGCGTGCTCGGCCAGCACCTCGACGATGCTGCGCATGTCGCGGATGTTGACGCCCTCCTCCAGCAGCTGCTGCAGCACGCGCTGCACGACGGCCAGCGGCAGCTGGCCCGGCACGAGGTCCTCGACCAGCTTGGGCGAATCCTTGGCGATGTGGTCGATGAGCTGCTGCGTCTCCTGACGGCCCAGCAGTTCGGCGGCGTGGTTGAGGATGAGGTGGTTCAGGTGCGTGGCCACGACGGTGCTGGCGTCGACCACGGTGTAGCCCAGCGCGTGCGCCTGCTCGCGCTGCGATGGCTCGATCCAGTATGCCTGCAGGCCAAAGGCCGGGTCGCGCGTCTCGCGACCGGCCAGCGGGCCGGACACGCGGCCCGGGTTGATGGCCAGGTACTGGCCCGGCCAGGCCTCGCCCGAGCCGATTTCCACGCCCTTGAGCGCGATGCGGTAGCCGTTGGGCTTGAGCTCGAGGTTGTCGCGGATGTGCACCGAGGCGGGCAGGAAGCCCACGTCCTGCGCGAACTTCTTGCGCAGGCCGCGGATGCGCTTGAGCAGCTCGCCGTCCTGCGACTTGTCGACGAGCGGGATCAGGCGGTAGCCCACCTCCAGTCCCAGCACGTCGACCGGCTGCACGTCGGCCCAGCTCGCCTCGAGATTCTCGGTCGCGGCCTGCTCGGCGGCGGCCGGCGCGGCCGCGCGGCTCGCCTCCTCGACTGCGGCGCGCTCGATGGCCTTGCGCCGATGCCACGCCAGCGCGAACAGTCCGCCAGCGATCAGGATGAACACGAAGTTGGGCATGCCGGGGATCAGGCCCAGCACGCCGATGATGCCACCGGTCAGCAGCAGTACCTGCGAGTTCGAGAACACCTGGCCGATCATCAGGTTGCCGACGTCGCTCTCGTCGCCGACGCGCGAGACGACCAGGCCGGCGGCCACCGAGATGATCAGGCCCGGGATCTGCGCGACGAGGCCGTCGCCGATGGTCAGCAGCGTATAGGTCTCGACCGCGTCGCCCATCGCCATGTCGTGCGCCATGACGCCGACCACCAGGCCGCCGACGATGTTGATGAGCAGGATCAGGATGCCGGCGATGGCGTCGCCACGGACGAACTTCGAAGCGCCGTCCATGGCGCCGAAGAATTCGGACTCCTGCCCCACCTCGCGGCGACGGCGCTTGGCCTCGTTCTCGTCGATCAGGCCGGCGTTCAGGTCGGCGTCGATCGCCATCTGCTTGCCGGGCATCGCGTCCAGCGTGAAGCGCGCGCTCACTTCCGCGATGCGCCCGGCGCCCTTGGTGATGACGACGAAGTTGATCAGCACGAGGATGCCGAACACCACCAGGCCGATGGCCGTGTTGCCGCCGACGAGGAAGTGGCCGAAGGCCTCGATGACCTTGCCCGCCGCGTCCGGGCCGGTGTGGCCCTCGAGCAGCACGATCCGCGTCGAGGCCACGTTGAGGGCGAGACGCAGCAGCGTCGTGACCAGCAGCACGGTCGGAAACACCGAGAAGTCCAGCGGCTTCTTCGTGTACATCGCCACCAGCAGCACCATCACCGCCAGCGCGATGTTGAACGTGAAGAACAGGTCGAGCGCGAACGGCGGCAGCGGCAGCACCATCATCGACAGGACCATGATGATGAAGGCCGGCGCGGCCAGCAGCCGCAGGTTCTCCGGGCGCGTCAACGCGCGCAGGTTCAGCGTTTCATCCATTCATCGACCTCGTTTGATGCATGCGTACGGCGCTCATTCGGCCACACCCGGATCCATGCCCTCGGGCACGGCCAGGTCGCGCGGGGCGAGCGGCTTGCGGCCACCGCGCGAGAGCCATGCGTTGAGCTGATAGACGTAGGCCATGACCTCGGCCACGGCGGTGTAGAGCTGGGCGGGGATGCTCTCGCCCAGCTCGCAGTGTGCGTACAGCGCGCGCGCCAGCGGCGGCGCCTCGAGCAGCGGCACCTTGTGCTCGGCCGCCAGCTCGCGGATCTTCAGCGCGACCTCGCCGCGCCCCTTGGCCACGACCACCGGCGCGCCCATGCGGCCGCTGTCGTACTTGAGTGCGACCGAGAAGTGCGTCGGGTTGGTCACGACCACGTCGGCCTTGGGCACCTCGGCCATCATGCGGCGGCGCGCCATCTCGCGCTGCAGGCTGCGGATGCGCGCCTTCACGTGCGGATCGCCCTCCTGCTCCTTGTGCTCGCGCTTGACCTCGTCGCGCGTCATGCGCAGGCGGCGGTGGTACTGCCAGAGCTGGAACGGCACGTCGATCAGCGCGATCAGCGCCAGCCCGAAGATGATCAGCATCGCCGCGAACAGGAGCGTCTGGAAGAACTCGGGAATCGCGTACTCGAGCGGCTGCAGCATCAGCGCGAAGACGTGCTCGCGCTCGCGCCACACCGCGATCACGGCCAGCACGCCGATGACCAGCGCCTTGAGCACCGACTTCACCAGTTCGGCGAGCCCGTGCACCGAGAACATCCGGCCCAGCCCCTTGAGCGGGTTCATGCGCTCGGGGCGGATCGACAACACCTTGGTCGAGAACACGAAGCCGCCGAGCGAGATCGGCGCCGCCAGCGCCGCCACCAGCAGCACCGCGAACAGCGGCACGATGGTCAGCAGGACCTCGGTGAACACCGTCTCGAAGGTGTCGAGCATCAACGCGGTGTCGAAGGCGCGCGCGCGCTCGAAGCTGAAACCGTGGCGCAGCGTGTCCGTCAGCCGCTGGCCCAGCCAGCCGCTCATCAGCCACAGCCCGGTCGCGCCCGAGATCAGGACGAAGAAGGTCGACAGCTCGCGCGACTGCGGAACCTGCCCTTCCTCGCGGGCCTGCTCGATGCGCCGTGGTGTTGCCTGTTCTGTCTTCTCGAGATCGCTTTCTTCGGCCATTGCCGCTCCCTGGACCGCGCCGCGAAACCTGCGGGCGCACGGCCACGTGCGGCAATTATCGGGAGGGGCGGCAAGATTTGCCGGTGGATAAGGGCGGGGTTTTCGCCCCTATTCGACCCTTCGGCCGCGCGCGGCGGCCCGGGATCAGCGCGCCGGCCGCAGCCGGGAGACGCCGCCGATGCGGTCGCCGACGCCGATGCCGCGCTGCGCGAACCAGCCGCGGTTCATTTCCAGCGCGTAGCGCGCCGGCCGCGCCGCGCAGTGCGTGGTGTCGGTCTGCGGCGCCATGTCCTCGATGTTCAGGATGGTGCCCTCGCCGTCCAGGAAGGCCACCGACAGCGGGATCAGCGTGTTGCGCATCCACATGCAGTGGGCCGCGTCGAAGTCGAACACGAACACCATGCCGCGGTTCTCCGCCAGCGACTCGCGGTGCATCAGTCCCGTCTGCCGCGCCTGCGGCGTATGGGCCATCTCCGCCGTGATGCGGTACATGCCGGCGGTGAGCTGCACCAGCGGCATCTGCTGCGCGGCCGCGAGCGGCGCGAGGAACAGGACGGTCAGCGAGACGAGCAGGCGGCGCAGAGACATGGCGGATCCGGTAGACGACGACGGAACGGATTCTAAACGCGGACGCGTCGTTCGGGAGCGGATGAAGCCATCGGGGCACTTCCGATAGAATGATCACGTCATTTCCAGCCCAGTGCTCACATGCCCCCTCCCATGACACGTCCGCACACCGACCGCTCATTGCCCGGGTGCCTCCGGACTCGTACCGGGCGGACATCGATGGACTGCGCGCCATCGCCATCCTCGCCGTCATCCTGTACCACGCCTATCCGGACAAGCTGAAGGGCGGATTCACGGGCGTCGACATCTTCTTCGTGATCTCCGGCTTCCTGATCTCGTCGATCCTGTTCACGGGGCTGCGCGACGGCAGCTTCCGCTTCCACCGCTTCTACGCCAATCGCATCCGTCGCCTGTTCCCGGCACTGATCCTCGTCCTGCTCACCTGTCTCGCGGCAGGCTGGTTCCTGCTGCTACCCGACGAGTATGCCTCGCTGGGCCGGCACGTCCAGGCCAGCGCGGTATTCGTCCAGAATTTCGTGCTCCAGGCCGAGATCGGTTACTTCGATACCGCGGCCGAACTCAAGCCGCTGCTGCACCTGTGGTCGCTGGCCGTCGAGGAGCAGTTCTACCTGCTCTACCCGCTGATCCTGTGGCTGCTGTGGCGGACCGGTCTGGGAGTCCTGCCGGCGCTGGCCGTGCTGGCCACGGTGTCGTTCGCCTCGAACCTGTACTGGAGCGGCACGGCGCCGGAACGGGCGTTCTTCTTTCCGGACACGCGATTCTGGGAACTGTGGGCTGGCGGCCTCCTCGCCTACGTCCACCTGCACCACCGCGAACGGGCCTTGCGCGCCCTGGGTCGAGTCCTTGCCCCCCTCCGCCGGTCATCGGCGCGCGGATCCGACGCGGCGCCATGCGACGCGCTGTCCATTGCCGGACTGCTGCTGCTCGCCGCCTCCGTCCTGCTCGTCCGCCGGGAGCCGGCCTTTCCCGGATTCTGGGCCGTGCTCCCGGTCTTCGGCACCTCGCTGCTGATCTTCGCCGGCCCGGACAGCCGCGTGAACCGGATGCTGCTCGCCAACCGCAGGATGGTGGCCATCGGCCTGATCAGCTATCCGCTCTACCTGTGGCACTGGCCGCTCATGTCGTTCGTACGCATCTTCAATCAGGATTCGCGCGCGACGATGGCGCTCTGCATCCTCGCGAGCTTCGTGCTGGCTGCCCTGACCTGCCGCTACGTCGAGAATCCGATCCGCTTCGGCCGGCGCAGCCGGTGGCGCATCGCGGGCCTGGCCGCCTGCATCGGCATCGCCGGACTGCTCGGGCTCGCACTCGATCAGTCGCGGGGCGTTCCGGAACGCCGGACGTCGACCGGACTCACGTTCGCCCAGCTCAACGGCACGTTCGCGCCCAACCACGTGCTGCGGGAGCACTGCGTGCGCTTTACCGAGCCGTATGAATGCACGACCGGCGAACCGCCGGTCGCGATGCTCTGGGGCGACAGTTACGCCATGCACCTGGCGGGGGCCTTGATCCGCAGCGCGACACCGCTGCCCTTCGTCCAGAAAGCGATGCCAAACTGCCGCCCGATCGCAGACGTCACGCACACCCGGCACGGCGCGGACTGGCGCGCCGAGTGCCTCCGGAAGAACCGCGACACGCTGGCATGGCTGGAAGCCAACCCTCACGTGCGCTATGTGATCCTGTCGGGGACCTTCGCCGAACTGGAAGACGGCGGCCAGGCCCATTTCAGTGACGGCCACATCCGCCGCCTGTCCGCGGAGGAATGGACGCGGCAACTCGGCGAGACCCTGCGGCGCGTCCGCGCCATGGGCCGGATGCCGGTCATCGTTGCCCCGCCTCCGAGGACGGGCGGCGACCTCGGCCGGTGTGTGGTGGCCCGGCACATGCTGGGAGGACACCCGGAACGCTGTGACTTTCCCCTGAGCGCGCAGAAGGCCGGGGCCGTCTATGTCGCCCTCGAGGCCGTCGCCGCCGAGCACGGCGTACCGCTGATCCGGATCAGTGACCTGACGTGCCCGGACGGCATGTGCCGAACGAGCCTCGGCAGTGCCCCGCTGTACCGCGACCGGGGCCATCTGTCCGTACCCGGCTCGATGGCGCTCGGCGAAACGCACGACTTCGCGGGCCGGATCATGCACAGCGCCGACCACGCGTTCCGGACGCCCTAGCGCCTCCGCTGCGCGCCCGTCACCCGATGCGACCGGGACGCGACCACGGCCGCGGGCACCTCCCGCCACTGCCCCGGCGCCAGCCCGTCCAGCGTCCACGGCCCGATGGCGACGCGCACGAGGCGCAGCGTCGGGAAGCCGACCTTGGCCGTCATGCGCCGCACCTGGCGGTTCTTGCCCTCGCGCAGCACGATCTCCAGCCAGCTCGTCGGCACGCTCTTGCGGAAGCGCACGGGCGGATCGCGCGGCCACAGCCAGTCCGGCTCGGGCACGCGGCGCGCGCCGCAGGGCTGCGTGCGGAAGTCACCCAGATCCAGCCCGCCGGCGCGCAGCGCCGCCAGCGCGGCCTCGTCCGGCTCGCCCTCGACCTGCACCAGATAGGTCTTGGGCTGCTTGCGGCGCGGATCGGTGATGCGGTGCTGCAACGCCCCGTCGTCGGTCAGCACCAGCAGCCCCTCGGAATCGGTATCCAGGCGGCCCGCCGGATAGACGCCGGGCACGTCGATGAAATCCTTCAGCGTCGGCTTGCCGCCCTCGGGCGAGAACTGGCAGATGACGCCGTAGGGCTTGTTGAACAGCAGCACGCGCGCCATCAGCGCGGCCCGTCGTCGGCCCCCGCCTCGTCGGGCGGCACGGGTGCCTCGATGTCCTCGAGCACGATGGCGAGCGCGTTGGTCGAGATCAGCACCTCGGCCAGCGACATCAGCAGCGACACCATCAGCGACAGCAGGCTCGCGCCGAACAGCAGCTTGCCGCCGAAGTCTTCGGCCAGGTACAGGGCGAACATCGACAGCGAGCACAGCAGGAAGCTCAGCACGCCAAAGCCCTGCATGTACTTGATCAGCACGATGCGGTGCTTCAGCCCCGGAATCTGCCGCTGCACGATGGGGGCGTGCGGATCACGCGAGGCGTGCAGCTGCCGGATCACCTGCGCCAGCGTCAGGAAACGGTTGGTGTAGGCCAGCAGCAGCAGCGAGATGGCGGGAAACAGCAGGGCCGGAGTGGTGATGTCCATGGTTGGGCCGGATTCAGTTGGCGGAGGCGGTGAGATTCGAACTCACGAGGGGCGTAAACCCCTGCCGGTTTTCAAGACCGGTGCATTCAACCACTCTGCCACACCTCCGTTCCGTACTCGAGCGGATGACCGCTCTGCCCATCCTCCGTCCGGATGCCGGACCGAGCCATGGCTGCGCAGTATAGCCGTCAGGCCGGGCGCACGAACAGGGCGATGGACTCGACGTGCGAGGTCTGCGGGAACATGTTGGCGATGCCGGCGCCGCGCAGCACGTAGCCCTTCTGGTGCACGAGCACGGCCGCGTCGCGCGCGAGCGTGGCGGGATTGCACGAGACGTAGACGATGCGGCGCGGGGCGTCCCCGCCGAGCGACTTGACGACCTCGATGGCCCCGTCGCGCGGCGGGTCGAGCAGCATCCGGTCGAAGCGGCCGAGCGCGGCGAGGCTGTCGGGCGTGGCCTCGAACAGGTTGGCGGCGTGGAACTCGGCGCGGTCGGCCAGCCCGTTGACGCGGGCGTTCTCGGCGGCGCGCGTGACGAGGCCCTCGCTGCCCTCGATGCCGACGACCGTGGCGCCGAGGCGGGCGATGGGCAGGCTGAAGTTGCCGAGGCCGCAGAACAGGTCGGCGACGCGCTCGCCGGGACGCGGATCGAGCAGCTGCATGGCGCGGCGCATCAGCAGCTGGTTGATGGCGACGTTGACCTGCGTGAAGTCGGTCGGCCGGAAGTGCATCGTCACGCCGAACTCGGGCAGGCTGTAGGACAGTCCAGGCCCGTCCTGCGGATGCAGGCGGTGGATGGACTCCGGCCCCCCGGGCTGGAGCCACGCCTGCACGCCGTGCGCGTCGGCGAAGGCCCGCAGCCGGGCGTGGTCGCCGGCCGTGAGCGGCTCGAGGTGGCGGAACACGAGCACGGTGACGTCGCCGTCGCCGATGGCCAGCTCGATCTGCGGGATGCGGCCGGGGATGGACAGGCCGCCGATCAGTTCGTGCAGCGCCGGCAGCATCGCCGACACGTGCGGCGGCAGGATGGCACAGCTCGTCATGTCCGCGATGTAGCTGCTCTTGCGCTCGCGGAAGCCCACCAGCATGCCGCCCTTGCTCGGCACGAAGCGGGCGCCGATGCGGGCGCGGAAGCGGTAACCCCAGCTCGGGCCGTGGATCGCGGGGTAGATCGTCTCCGCGCGCACGCGGCCGACGTGCCACAGCGCGTCCTCGAGCACGCGCTGCTTGACCGCCGCCTGCGCGACCGGATCCAGGTGCTGCATCGAACAGCCGCCGCAGTGACCGAAATGCGGACAGCGCGGCGTCACGCGCTGGGCGCTCGGCGTGATCACGCGCACCAGCTCGCCGAGCTCGTAGCTCGGCCGCCGGCGCACCACCGCGTACTCGACCCGCTCGCCCGGCAGCGCGCCCTCAATGAAGACGGCCTTGCCATCGACGTGCGTGACGCCGCGGCCCTCGTGGTCCAGCGATTCGATGGTGGCGACGAGCATGTGCGACCCTGCGAAAAAGTCTGGCATTTTAGCCGCTCGGACCCTCCGGCGCCGGGTGATCGGCGATAATCGCGGCCATGACTACCCGACTCCTCGGCGGCCTCACGCCGCAACAGTTCCTGGCCGAATACTGGCAGAAGAAACCTTTGCTGATCCGCCAGGCCATCCCCGGCTTCACCGGCGTCGTCGGCCTGGACGAGCTGTTCGAGCTCGCCTGCGACGAGGACGTGGAATCGCGCCTGATCCGCCACGATCCGGCCGCGGGCTGGCAGGTCACGCGCGGACCGCAGAAACCGTCCGCGCTGCGCGGCCGCAGGCAGCCCTGGACCGTGCTGGTCCAGGGCCTGAACCTGTGGGTGCGCGAGGCCGACGAGCTGCTGCACCGCTTCGACTTCATCCCCCAGGCCCGGCTCGACGACCTGATGGTCAGCTACGCCACCGACGGCGGCGGCATCGGCGCGCACTTCGACAGCTACGACGTATTCCTGCTGCAGGGCTTCGGCAAGCGGCGCTGGCGCATCGGCGACCAGACCGAGCACCGGCTCGTCGAGGGCGCTCCGCTGAAGCTGATCGCCGACTTCCGCCCGACCGAGGAATGGGTGCTGGAGCCCGGTGACATGCTGTACCTGCCGCCGCGCTACGCGCACGAGGGCACGGCCCTCGGCGAATGCACGACGTACTCCATCGGCTTCCGCGCGCCGCAGGCACGCGAGCTGGCCTCGGGCTTCCTCACATGGCTGGCCGAGCGCGTGGACCTGCCCGGCATGTACGCCGACCCCGACCTGACGCTGCAGGAGAACTCGGCCGAGATCGGCGACGCGATGGTCGAACGCGTCGCGCGCATGCTCGAATCCATCCGCTGGAACCGCGACGACGTCGCCGACTTCCTCGGCCACAGCCTCAGCGAGCCCAAGCCCACGGTGTTCTTCGTCCCGCCGGACGACCCGCTTCCGGCGAAACGCTTCGCCGCCGCCATCGAGCGGCATGGCTTCATGCTCGATCCCGGCACGCTGCTGCTGTGGCGCGGCGGACGTTTCTACCTCAACGGCGAGGCCTTCGACCCGGCCGGCGCCGACACCGCGCTGCTCGCCCGCCTCGCCCACGCCCGCCGCCTTCCCGCCGGCACCGCGCCCGACGAGCCCACGCTGGCGCGACTGTACGACCTCTACCGCGACGGCCTCGGCACGCCCGACTTCCCGGACGACTGATCGCCGACGGCACCAAAACAAACGGCGCCCCGAGGGGCGCCGTTTCCGTCTGCGCGGACCGCGCAGTCAGCGCAGCTGTTCCTGCAGCAGCGTGAGGATATTGCGGGCGACGTTGCCGGACTCCGCTCCGCCTTCGCGCGACAGCACCGTGACGCGCGAGGTGGCGCTGTCGCCCTCGACCAGGATGCGGTATTCCGAACCCGCCTCGGCCGGCTTGTTGCGCGAGAACATGCGGCTGAAGAAGCCCGGCTTGTTGGCCTTCTTGTTGCGCGCTTCCTCGTCCGGATCGATGTAGCGGACGAAGTACAGGCCCTGCGAGCGGTCCCGGTCCTCGACCGTGAAACCGACGCGGTCGAGCGCGAGGCCGACGCGGCGCCAGGCGCGGTCGAACGACTCGTCCAGCGCGAGTCCCAGACGGCCGTCGGGCAGGCCCAGCGTGGCGCGCGGCGTGGCCGGCTCGGCCTTGAGCTGGGCCGCGGCGCGGGTTTCCTCGGCGCCCAGATAGACCATCAGGCGGCGCAGCATCTCGACCTCGAGCTCGGGGTCGGGGTCGCGCGGCTGCCACACGGTGCTGTCCTTGTTGGAGGTGGAATACACCTCCTCGGCGCCGCGATGGCTGATGAAGATCTCCACCGTGCCCGTTTCCTTGCCCTGTTCGAGGCGCGTGCGGAACTTGTCGCGCGTGCCGGTCGAGAACAGGCTGTCGAACACGCTGCCAAGGATGCGGCGGATGAAGTCCTGCGGGATCTTGGCGCGGTCCTCGGCCCAGTCGGTCTCCATGATGCCGATGGCCGGCTGGTCGACGTTCAGCACGAAGCCGAGCTCGTTCCAGAACTCGCGGATGCGCGGCCACAGTTCGTCGGCGTCGCCGCGCACGACCAGCCAGCGCTGGTTGCCGGCACGCTCGATCCACATGTTCTCGACCGGCGCGAGCACTTCCTCGGAACCGCGGAGCTGCGCCGCCTCGCGGTCGCCCTGATACGCCGAATACGTGGCCACGCCCCGCGGCGACACGTCCGGCACCGCATAGCGGTCGTCACGCGTGGGCTGCGTCAGGTCGGGCGGGACCTCGAGCGTGTTGCCCACGGGCCGCGCGCTCTTGTAGTCGATTTTCTTGCCTTCGAGCAGACCACCACCGGAGGAGGAACATGCGGTCAGCGTGACCAGCAGCGCCGCGATCGATATCGTGCCGAGATGCTTTGCGTTCATGTGCCTGAAGAGTCCTCGCGTGTCATGCCTGGATGCCGGCGCGGCGCATCGCTTCGCGCACGCGCTCATGGAAGGCTTCGGAAAGCGGGGTGAGCGGCAGGCGGATGCCGCCCTCGATCAGCCCCATCTGCTGCACGGCCCATTTGACCGGGATCGGGTTGGCCTCGCAGAACAGGTTGCGGTGCAGCCACAGCAGCTTGCGGTTGATGTCGCGCGCCGTGATCGCGTCGCCGGCCATCGCGGCGGCGCACATCTCGTGCATCAGACGCGGGGCAACGTTGGCGGTGACCGAGATCGCGCCGTGACCGCCCAGCAGCAGGAAGGCGGCGGTGGTCATGTCGTCGCCGGTGTACAGCGCGAAGCCCTCCGGCGCGCGCTCGATCAGGTCGCAGGCGCGGTCGATGCTGCCCGTGGCGTCCTTGATGCCGACGATGTTCGGGATCTGGGCCAGGCGCAATGCGGTGTCGTTACTCATGTCGGCCACGGTGCGGCCAGGCACGTTGTACAGCACCAGCGGCAGGTCGACCTTCTCGGCGATCGTGCGGAAGTGCCGGTACAGCCCTTCCTGCGTGGGCTTGTTGTAGTACGGCACGACCGACAGGTGGGCGTCCGCGCCGACCCTGGCGGCGTACTCGGCCAGCTCGATGGCCTCCGACGTCGAGTTGCCGCCGGTGCCGGCGATCACCGGAACGCGGCCGGCGGCGTGCTCGACGGTGACGCGGATCAGCTCGCAGTGCTCGTCCATGTCCACCGTGGGCGACTCGCCCGTGGTGCCGACGATGACGATGCCATCCGTGCCCTGCTCCACGTGCCAGTCGATCAATGAGCGCAGTCGCCCGAAATCGAGGCGACCGTCCTCGTGCATGGGGGTGACGATGGCAACCAGGGAACCGGTAATCATGAGGCGGACGGCTATGCGTGGATCAAGTGGGCGATTCTACCTGAAGCGGCCCGCTCGACCAGCCCCGCCTGCGTACTTTTCAACGCCGGCCTGTCTACAGGTCGGCCAGCGCCCGCACATGGGCCACCGCCGCCCGCCCGAGCGCGGAGAGCGCGTAGCCGCCCTCGAGCATCGAGACGATGCGCCCGCCGCACTGGCGCGCGGCGAACTCGCGCAGCCGCGCCGTGGCGTAGGCGTAGTCGTCCTCGACCAGGCCGCAGGAGGCCATGTCGTCTTCATAATGCGCGTCGAAGCCGGCGGAGATGAAGATCATCCCCGGCGCGAAGGCCTCCAGCGCCGGCAGCCAGCGCCGGTCGACGACCTCGCGGAACTCGGTGCCGCGCAGCCCGGCCTTGACCGGCACGTTGGCCCAGTGCGCCGGCACGCCCTCCGTGCCGCTGTACGGGTAGAACGGGTGCTGGAAGATGCTCGCCATCATCACGCGCGGGTCGTCGCGCAGGATCTCCTCGGTGCCGTTGCCGTGGTGCACGTCGAAGTCGACGATGGCCACGCGTTCCAGCCCGTGCGCCTCGAGCGCATGCAGCGCGGCGATGGCGACGTTGTTGAGGATGCAGAAGCCCATGGCCTGGCCGCGGCCGGCGTGGTGCCCGGGGGGACGCACGGCGCAGAAGGCGTTGTCGGCCTGCCTCGCGACGACCAGGTCGGTCGCCAGCACGCCGGCGCCGGCCGCGCGCAGTGCCGCCTCCAGCGAGTGCGGATTCAGCGCCGTGTCCGGGTCCAGGTGATGGATGCCCTGTTGCGGCACGGCCTCGCGCAGGCGGGCGAGGTAGTCCGGGCTGTGCGCGCGCAGCACGTGCTCGTCCCCGGCGCGCGGGGCGTCGTGGAAATCGAGGTACGCGTCGATGCCCGACGCGATGAGGCGGTCGTTGATGGCACCCAGCCGTTCCGGGCATTCCGGGTGGTGCGCGCCCATGTCGTGCAGCGCGCAGACGGCGTGGGTGATGAAAGCGGTCGCCATGCGCGCGCTCCTGAACCGTTCCAGACTTGAGGTGGGCTATTATCGCCTCATGCCGGAAGCCCGCCAAACCCCCGCCGCGCACGTCGAGCGGCTGCTCGCCGCCGCGAACGAGATCATCCTCGGCAAGCCCCGGCCGCTGCGCCTGACGCTCGCCTGCCTGCTCGCCCGCGGCCATCTGCTCATCGAGGACCAGCCCGGCGTCGGCAAGACGACCCTGGCCCACGTCTTCGCGCGGCTGACCGGGCTGCACTTCCAGCGCATCCAGTTCACGAGCGACCTGCTGCCGGCCGACATCACCGGCGTGTCGATCTTCGACCGCGAGACCGGCGCCTTCCGCTTCCATCCCGGACCGCTGTTCGCGCAGCTGATCCTCGCCGACGAGATCAACCGCGCCACGCCGAAGACGCAAAGCGCGCTGCTCGAGGCCATGGAGGAACACCAGGTCACGGCGGACGGCCACAGCCACCCCCTGCCTGAGCCCTTCTTCGTCATCGCGACACAGAACCCCGCCACGCAGATCGGCACGTTCCCGCTGCCGGAGAGCCAGCTCGACCGGTTCCTGATGCGCATCCGCCTCGGCTTTCCGGACCGCGAGGCCGAACGCGCGCTGTTGATGGGCGAGGACCGCCGCGAGATCCTCGAACGCACGCCGCCCGTGCTCGCCCCCGACACGCTGCAGGCGCTGCAGCAGGCCACGCGCGCGGTCGCGGTGGCGCCCCGCCTCGTCGACTACGTGCAGGCCCTGCTCGCCGCCACGCGCAACGACGCGGATCTGGCCGGCGGCCTGAGCCCGCGCGCCGGCCTCGCCCTGCTCGCCGCCGCGCGCGCCTGGGCGCTGATCGAGGGACGCGACTTCGTGCTGCCCGAGGACGTGCAGGCCGTGTTCCCGCACGTTGCCGGCCATCGCCTGCACCTCGCCGCCGACGGCCGCCACGCCCCGCCGGCCGTGCTCGCGCGCCTGCTCGGCAGCGTCGCCGTGGACGGATGAGCCTCGCCGACCGCCTGGAACGCCTGCCCGCACGCGCCGTCCGCTGGCTCGGTCCGCGTGCCCCGCACACGCTGCCGCTCACGCTGACGCAGCGTCGCATCTATGTCCTGCCCTCGGGTGCCGGACTGGCCTTCGCCGCCGCGCTGGTCGTCATGCTCGTCGGCGCCATCAACTACGACCTCAGCCTCGGCCACGCGCTGGTGTTCCTGCTGTTCGGGCTGGGGATGTCGGCCACCGTGCAGGCCTTCCGCAACCTGCTGGGCCTGCGGCTGACGCACCTGTCCGCCGAACCCGCCTTCGCCGGCGAGCCGGCGCGGCTGCGCCTCGTGCTCGAGAACGCCGCCACACACCCGCGCCCCGCGCTGACGGTGTCCTGCGGCGAGGCCCGCACGCGGCTCGATCTCGCGCCCGGGAGCACGGTCACCGCCGAGCTGGCACTGCCGACCGTGCGACGCGGCTGGCTCGCCGTGCCTCCGCTGCGCGTCACGACGACCTGGCCGCTCGGACTGGTGCGCGCGTGGAGCGTGCTGCGACCGGAACTGGCGTGCCTGGTCTATCCCGCCCCCGAGGCCGACCCGCCGCCACTGCCCGCGGGCGGCGACGGCGAGGGCGAGCGCGCCGCGCCGCGCGCCGGCGACGACGACTTCGCCGGCCTGCGCCCGCACCGCCCCACCGACTCCCCGCGTCACATCGCGTGGAAGGCCGTCGCCGCCGGCGGCCCCCTGCTGACCAAGGAGTTCGCGGCGCGGCTGGGCGCGCGCGTGGTGCTCGACTGGCACACGCTCTACGGACTCGACGACGACGCGCGCGCCGCGCGCCTCGCCGCCTGGGTGCTCGAAGCCGAACGGCGCGGCCTGAGCTACGCCCTGCACACGCCCGAGGGGCGGATCGGGACCGCACGCGGCGAGGCCCACCTGCGCGCCTGCCTCGCCCGCCTCGCGCTGGCGCGCAGCCACCATGACACACGCTGACATCCATCGCGCCGGCGGCTGGGCACTCGCCACCGCCTGCCTCACGCTCGCGCCCCACGCCGGGCACCTGCCGCCGTGGATCTCCGCATGCACGGCCGCGCTGCTCGCGTGGCAGGCGCTGCGGCTGCGCGCGCGCGCCGCACCGCCCTCCCGCCTGCTGCGCTTCACGATGCTGCTCGCCGCGGTCGCCATCGCGGCCGGCATCCGGCTGCACTACGGCTATTTCTTCGGCAAGGACCCCGGCCTCGCGCTGCTCACCGTACTGCTGTGCCTGAAGCTGCTCGAGGGCCGGACGCCGCGTGACGTGCGCGCGTCCGTGCTGCTCGCGCTGTTCCTGCAGCTCGGCCTGTTCCTGAACGACCAGAGCCTGCCGGTGGCGGCGCTGGCGCTGTGCGGCACGCTGTGCGCCACCGCCACGCTCGCCGCCCTCGAGGAGCCGGCCGCGCCCCCTGCGCGGACGCTGCGCACCGGGGCCGTACTGATGCTGCAGGCCGTGCCCTTCCTGCTCGTGCTGTTCGTGCTCTTCCCGCGCGTACCCGGCCCGCTGTGGGGCCTGCCGGCCGACGCGCACAGCGGCGTGACGGGATTGTCGGACCGCATGGAACCCGGCTCGATCGCGGAGCTGACGCAGTCCGACGCCGTGGCGCTGCGTGCCGAGTTCGACGGTCCGCCGCCCCCGCCCGCGCAGCGATACTGGCGCGGCCCCGTGCTGACGGACTTCGACGGCCGGACCTGGCGCGCGCCCGTCGTGCCGGCCCTCGACGCGCCGCCCTACGTCCTGCAAGGCCCGCGCCACGACTACGTCGTGACGCTGGAGCCTCACCGCCAGCGCTGGCTGCCGGCGCTGGACTTCCCCGGCCCGACCGGTCGCACCGACCTGCGCCACGCCGCCGACCTGCGGCTGCTCTCCGACCGCCGCATCGACCAGCGCACGCGCCTCGCGCTCACGGCCTGGCCCGAGACCCCGGTGGGGCTGGACGAGGCGCCGGACGTGCTGGAACGCGCGCGCCGCCTGCCCGCGCCGTCGAGCCCGCGCACGCGCGAGGCGATGACCCGGCTCGCCGCCGGCGCCGACGGCCCGGAAACCGTGCTCCGGCGCGCGATCGACTTCCTGCGCGCGCAGCGTCTGACCTACACGCTGACCCCGCCGCTGCTCGGCGAGCAGCCGGTGGACGAGTTCCTGTTCGACACCCGGCGTGGCTTCTGCGAGCACTTCAGCTCGGCCTTCGCGGTGATGCTGCGCGCCGCCGGCCTGCCGGCGCGGGTCGTCACGGGCTACCAGGGTGGCACGATCAACCGCTTCGACGGCACGCTGGTCGTGCGCCAGTCCGACGCGCACGCCTGGGTCGAGGTATGGCTGGACGGACGGGGCTGGGTGCGCGTCGATCCGACCGCACTGGCCGCGCCGGCACGCATCGAGCGCGGGCTGTTCGACGCGCTGCCGGCCGACGAGGCACGGCCCTTCCTGATGCGCGGCGGCTTCGCCGTGGAGCTCCTGCGCGGGCTGCGCGACCGCTGGGAGGCGCTGTCGAACGCGTGGAACCGCAACGTCGTCGGCTTCGACCGCCTGCGCCAGCGCGGCCTGCTCGAACGGCTGGGACTGGACGCCGACGACCCGACGGTGCCGGGCCTGCTGCTGGTCGCGGGACTGGCGCTGCCGATGCTCGCGCTGGTGGCCTGGGCCATGCGCCAGCGCGTGCGCCGCGACGCGCTCGACCGCGCATGGCGCGCCTTCTGCGCGCGCCTGGCACGCCGTGGACTGGCGCGTTTGCCTTCCGAGGGCCCCATCGATTACGCTGAACGCGTCGCACGGGCCCTGCCCGCCAGCGCCCCCGAGGTGCGCCGTATCGCCGCGCTGTACGCGGCCCTGCGCTACGGCGCAAGCCCCTCCGACACCGACGCGCGCCTGCGCGAACTGACCCGCTCGATCCGCTTCTTCAGGCCCCGATGACCCGTTCCGTCCGCCCGCTGCTCGCCGCCCTGCTGCTCGCCCTCGCACCCGCCGCACAGGCCTCCTACGCCGAACACGACGAAGCCGCCGGCTTCATCCGCGACATGCAGGAGCGCCACGGCTTCACCGCCGACGAGCTGCGCCGGCTGCTCGGGCAGGCCACACGGCTCGACCGCGTGATCGACCTGATCCGTCCGCCGGCCGAACGCGGACCGCGCTCGTGGCAGAACTACCGCGCACGCTTCCTGACCGAGGCCCGCATCGAGCAGGGCGTCGCCTTCTGGCTCGCGTACCGCGACTCGATCGAGGCCGCCAGCGCACGCTACGGCGTGGCGCCCGAATACATCGTCGCCATCCTCGGCGTCGAGACCCACTACGGCCGCCACACCGGCAACTTCGAGACCCTGTCGGCGCTGGCCACTCTGGCCTTCGACTACCCGCCGCGCGCGCCGCTGTTCCGCCACGAGCTGGAGAACCTGCTGCTGCTCGCGCGCGAACAGCAGCGTGATCCGTTCAGCTACCGCGGCTCCTACGCCGGCGCGCTGGGCTATCCGCAGTTCCTGCCCAGCAGCGTGCGCAATTACGCGGTCGATTTCGACGGCGACGGCCGCGTCGACTTCGACACCCACCCCGTCGACGCCATCGGCAGCATCGCCAACTACTTCGCCGTGCACGGCTGGCAGCCCGGACAACCCGTCGCACAGCGCGTGCGCCTGCCCGACGGCCTGGACCCGACACCGCTGATCGAAGCCGGCATCGAGCCCTCGCTCGATCCCGCCGCACTGCAGACCCAGGGCATCCACCCAGTCTCCGGCGCCTTTCACCCGGCGCCGGTGACGCTGGTCGACCTACCCACGCCGGACGCCGAGACCGAATACTGGGCCGGCTACCGCAACTTCTACGTCATCACCCGCTACAACCGCAGCAGCTTCTACGCGATGGCGGTGTTCCAGCTCGCCGAGGCCGTGCGCCAGCGCTACGGCGAACTCGGCCTGCAACGGGCATCGAACTCCACACGCTGAGACCGTTCCCGGCACGCTTCCCCAGAATACGTACCGCCTACGGAATCCGGCACTCCTGAGAAAGCCCCGGCGCAAGGACATTGTCCTCACTGCGCGCCTACGCAGGCATCCAGGCCGCGCGACCTGGCGCCGCGGGCCGTGCTATCATGATGACCTAACACGCTTCGTGCCCATGCCGCAGGCATCCGGGCACGTCCTTCCGGACCGCCGCGGCGGCCCGCCTTCAACCCCGAACATCACGTCCGACCCGTCCCTCGCCACGCGCGGGGGTCCGCATCGCGCATCCGCGATGCGGGCCGGCTCATCCGCACGGAACGGCACGCAGACACCCACAGGAGATCGCATGGCCAAGGAAGAACTCATCGAAATGCAGGGCGCCGTCACGGAGGTCCTGCCGGACGGGCGCTACCGCGTCACGCTCGACAACGGACACGCCCTGATCGCCTACGCCGGCGGCAAGATGCGCAAGCACCACATCCGCATCATCGCCGGGGATGCCGTCTCGCTGGAGATGTCGCCCTACGACCTGACCAAGGGTCGGATCACCTTCCGTCACCTGCCCGGCCGCGCGCCCGGCACCCCCGCCCCGCAGTCCCGCCGCCGCTGAGGCGGCCCGCCCTCAGGACTCGTCACGGCGCACCCGCCGCGTGTCGCGTCCGGTTTTCGCCCGGCCGTTCTGCCAGTCGCTCTGCGCGAGCGCCATCGTCTCGATGGCCTGCGCGACGCGGTGGTTGATCGTGTCGCGCTCGAGCAGCCCCCGCGCGTCGGGCTGACCGGCCGGCAGGCCGGTGAGCAGCGTCATCGCGTCATCGACGGTATCGATGGTGTGGATGTGGAAGCGGCCGCGCCGCACGGCCTCGACGACGTCCTCGCGCAGCATCAGGTGGCGCACGCTGGCCGACGGGATCAGCACGCCCTGCTCGCCCGTGAGGCCGCGCATCGCGCACAGGTCGAAGAAGCCCTCGATCTTCTCGTTCACGCCGCCGATGACCTGGGCCTCGCCGAACTGGTTGACCGAACCGGTGATCGCCAGCCCCTGCTTGAGCGGCAGGTCGGCCAGCGCCGACAGCAGCGCGCACAGTTCGGCCATCGAGGCCGAATCCCCCTCCACGTAACCGTAGCTCTGCTCGAAGACGAGGCTGGCGGTCAGCGACAGCGGCCGGTTGCGCGCGTAGCGCGCGGCGAGGAAGGCGGTCAGGATCATCACGCCCTTGCTGTGGATGGCGCCGCCGAGCTCGGTCTCGCGCTCGATGTCGACGACCTCGCCATCGCCGAGCCGCGCCGTGGCCGTGATGCGCACCGGATGGCCGAACTGCTCGCCGGCCAGCTCGACGACGACCAGTCCGTTGACCTGGCCGGCGCGTGCGCCGTCGGTGGAAATCAGCGTCGAGCCCTCGACGATGGATTCGAGCACGCGCTCGGCATAGCGGCCGAAGCGGCGCGAGCGCGCGGCGATGGCCCAGTCGACGTGCTCGCGGCCGATCACGTCCCGTCCGGCCTGGCGGGCGTGGAAATCGGCCTCGCGCATCAGGTCGCCGATGCGCCGCGTGTACAGCGACAGCTTGGCCGAATCCTCGGCGTAACGCGCGCTCTCCTCGATCAGCCGTCCCACGGCGTCGCGGCGCAGCGGCAGCAGCTTCGCGTTGCGGCCGAGCATGGCCAGCAGGTGGGCGTAGTAGGTGACGTTCTGAGGCGTGCGCGGCATCTCGTCGTCGAAGTCGGCCGCCACCTTGAACAGCTCGGCGAAGTCCGGATCGTGCTCGTTGAGCGCGTAGAACACCTCGCGGCTGCCGATCAGCACGACCTTGACCTTGCACGGCACGGGCTGCGGTTCCAGCGTCACCGGCGCGCTCCAGCCCTGGGCCTCGGCCGGCGGCTCGATGCGGATCTCGCCGCTGCGCAGCGCGCGCTTGAGCCCGTCCCATGCGAAGGGCTGGGCGAACAGGCGCTCGGCGTCGAGGATCAGGTAGCCGCCGTTGGCACGGTGCAGCGCGCCGGCGCGGATCATCTGGAAGTTCGAGACCTGGTTGCCCATATGCACCATGTGCTCGATCCGGCCGATCAGGTTGCCGAAGCCCGGGTTGTCCTCGTAGACGATGGGCGCGCCGCGCGTCTCGGAATGATCGACGACCACGCGCACCTGGTAGCGCTGGAAGCGCCCGGTGTAGTCCTCGCCCTCGTCCTCGTCGTCGAAGCCGCTGCCCCATTCGATGCCGCTGTCGAGCAGGTCGCGCTGCACGGCGTCGAGGAAGGACTGCACGGCGTCGATGTCCCGGTAGCGCTCGCGCAGGTCGCGCGACAGGTGGGCGAAGGTCGGTGCCAGCGCGTCGCGCTCGGCGCGGCAGATGGCCTCGCGCAGGGCCTTGCGCCAGCCGGGGAATTCCTCGAGCAGGTCCGCCAGGCGGTCGCTCCAGTCACCGACCTTCTCCTCGATGGCCTTGCGTTCGGCCTCCGGCAGCGCCTCGAAGTCCTCCGGCGACATCGTCTGGCCGTCGCGCGTGGGCGCGAACACGAAGCCCTCCGGCGTCTTCAGCAGCGCCAGCCCGTCGGTCACGCTCTGCTCGCCGAGCTCGCGCAGCGCCTGCTCCTCGCGCGCCTTGTGCGCGTCCTGCAGCGCCTCGACGCGGTTCTCGTGCGTCTCGCTCTCGAGCGCGGCGGTGATCGCCGGGCCCAGATCGCGCACGAAGGCCTGCATGTCGTTGCGCAGCTGCGCGCCGCGCCCGGCGGGCAGGCTCAGCAGACGCGGGCGCTGCGGGTCGTCGAAGTTGAAGACGTAGCACAGGTCGTCCGGGGTCTGCCCGCCGGCCGCCAGTTCGGCCAGCAGGCGGTTGACGATGGCGTGGCGTCCGGTGCCCGATTCGCCGAGCACGTACACGTTGTAGCCGGGATGCTGCATGGCGAGGCCGAAGCGGAGGGCCTCGTCGGCGCGGGCCTGTTCCAGCCCGTCGGGAAGGTCGGCCAGCTCGGCCGTGGTCTCGAACTGCAGGAATTCCGGTTCGCAGCGGGTGCGCAGGCGGTCCGCGTCGAGGCGGGAATGCGTCATGGTGTTTCCTCGTCGGCTGCCCCCGTCACGTGCCGGCCGCGATCGGCGCGCCGGGGATACAATGCACATTGTTGCACGACACGGCCGGCGATGAACCGGCGCGCGCGCCGCGCGGTCCATCGTCACGTGTCACACGGCGGAAGAACATGAAGATCATTCCCATCCACGCGGCTGCCCAGCCTGCCCTGCCCGAGCCCGTCGGCGAGATTCCCGCCGCCGGCCCGCTGGCCGACACGCGCGGGCGCGAGGTGCGCGACCTGCGCATCTCGGTCACCGACCGCTGCAACTTCCGCTGCACCTACTGCATGCCGCGCGAGGTGTTCGACAAGGACTACCCCTTCCTGCCGCGCACCGAGCTGCTGAGCTTCGAGGAGATCACGCGCATCGCGCGCATCTTCGCCGCACGCGGCGTGCGCAAGCTGCGCATCACCGGCGGCGAGCCGCTGCTGCGCAAGAACGTGGACGAGCTGATCGAACAGCTCGCGGCCATCCCCGGCGTCGAGATCACGCTGACGACCAACGGCGTGCTGCTGCCGCGCATGGCGCACCGGCTCAAGGCGGCCGGCCTGCACCGCGTCACGGTGAGCCTCGATTCGCTCGACGACGCGACCTTCCGCCGCATGAACGACGCCGACTACCCGGTGTCGGCCGTGCTCGAGGGCATCGACGCGGCGGTCGAGGCCGGACTGGGTCCGATCAAGGTCAACATGGTCGTCAAGCGCGGCGAGAACGACGACGGCGTCGTCGACATGGCGCGCCACTTCCGCGGCACGGGCCACATCGTGCGCTTCATCGAGTTCATGGACGTCGGCAGCTCCAACGGCTGGGAGATGGGCGCCGTCGTGCCCTCTCGCGAGATCATCGAACGCATCTCGGCCGAGTTCCCGCTCGAGCAGGCCGACCCGAACTACACCGGCGAGGTCGCCGAGCGCTGGCGCTACGTCGACGGCGCCGGCGAGATCGGCGTGATCTCCTCGGTCACGCAGGCCTTCTGTTCGACCTGCACGCGCATCCGGCTGTCGACCGAGGGCAAGCTCTACACCTGCCTGTTCGCGCAGTCCGGCCACGACCTGCGCGCACTGCTGCGCTCCGGCGCATCCGACACGGAGCTGGACCACGCCATCGCCCGCATCTGGATGGCGCGCACCGACCGCTATTCCGAGATCCGCACCGAGAACACCGCGCGCCAGCGCAAGATCGAGATGTCCTACATCGGCGGCTGAGGCACCGTCAGCGGCGCTCGTCGGCAGGCGGCAGCTCGTCGAGCTGCGTCGCCTCGATCTTCTCGAAATGCGCCGTGATCTTGCGCGAGCTGACCTGCACCTCCTGCACGTCGCGGTTGGCCTGGTCGATGTGGCGCGCGAGCGCGTTCATGCGCTCGTCGAAACGGTGGAAATCCTTGGCGAGCTTGGCCAGCGCGTCCTTGATGACGTGGATGTGCTTGCGCGTCTCGACGTCCTTGAGCACGGCCCGCGCGGTGTTGAGCACCGCCATCAGCGTGGTCGGCGACACTACCCACACGCGCCGCTCCAGCGCATAGGCCACCAGCTCCGGATGCCAGGCGTGGATCTCGGCGAACACGGCCTCGGCCGGCACGAACATCACCGCGCCGTCCGAGGTCACGCCGTGGGCGATGTACTTGGACGCGATGGCGTCGACGTGGCGCTTCACGTCGGCACGGAAGGCCGACTGCGCGAGCTTGCGGTCGGCCTCCGCCGCCTGCGGGTCGAGCATGCGCCGGTAGTTCTCGAGCGGGAACTTGGCGTCCACGCACACCATGCCGGTCGGCTCCGGCAGGCGCAGCACGCAGTCGGCGCGCGTGCCGTTGGGCAGCGTGTACTGGAAGGCGTAACTGTCCGGCGGCAGCAGGTTGCGCACCAGTCCCTCCAGCTGCACCTCGCCGAAGGCGCCGCGCGCGCGCTTGTCGCCGAGCAGGTCCTGCAGGCCGACGACGCTGGTCGTCAGGCCGTCGATCTTCTTCTGCGCCTCGTCGATCGTGGCCAGCCGCGCCATCACGCTGGCGAAGGTCTCGTTGGTCTTGCGGAAGCCCTCGTCCAGACGCTGGTTGACGTGGCCGGCGATGGATTCCAGCCGCTCGTCGAGCGTGCGCGACACGTCGCCGAGCCCGCGCTGCAGCAGCTCGCGGTCGGCACGGGCCTGTTCGGCCAGGCGCGTGAGCACCTGTTCCAGCAGCTCGGCACGCAGCCGCTCATGCGCGGCGGCCGACGCGCCGGCCGCCTCGGCGAAGCGCCGTGCCGCCAGCTCGCGCTGTTCCGCGAGCCGCGCCTGCATGGCCGAATCGAAGGCGTGAAGCGCCTCGCGCGTGCGCTCGGCCTGCGCGTCGGCGCGTTGTCCGAGCCGCTCCAGCGCGGCATGCCAGTGGTCCGAGAAGCCGTCGAGACCGGTCTCGACGCCCTCGCCCACGAGCGCGGCGAGCCGGCGTTCGGCGCGCGCGAGCCGTAGCGCCAGCCACGCGAGCGCGATCAGCGCGACGACGAGTCCGGCCAGCGTCAGTTCCGGCGCGTGCGCGCGCACCCATTCGAGTCCCTGCATCGGCGTTCTTCCCTCCGGCGACAATGCGGGGATTGTACGCAGGCCGGCGCCGTCAGCGCGGCATCATCCGCACCTGGTCACCGTCGCCGAGCGGCCGCGGCTCGCCGAGGAAATAGCCCTGCGCATAGTCCAGCCCCAGCTCGGCGAGCCGGTGCATGACGGATTCGCTCTCGACGAACTCGGCGATGGTCTGAAGGCCCATCGTGTGGCCGATGGTGTTGATGGCCTGCACCATGGCCATGTCGATGGGGTCGCGCTCGATGTCGCGGATGAAGCTGCCGTCGATCTTCAGGAAGTCCACCGGCAGCGTCTTCAGGTAGGCGAACGAGGACAGTCCGCAGCCGAAATCGTCGAGCGCGAAGGCGCAGCCGAGCTGCTTCACCTCGCCGATGAAATGCACGACCTTGGACAGGTTGGCCACGGCCGCCGTCTCGGTGATCTCGAAGCAGATCGATCCCGGAGGCAGCCGCGTCTGTTCCAGCGTGCTGCGCAGCGTCTGGCGGAAGCGCTCGTCCGACAGCGAGGCACCGGACAGGTTGATGCAATACACGCCGTCGAGCTGGCCATGGCGGCGGAAGCGGTCGCCGAGCCAGGCCAGCGTGTTGTTGACGACCCACTGGTCGATGCGCGGCATCAGGTTGTAGCGCTCGGCCGCCGGCAGGAAGGCGCCCGGCTGGATGATCTTGCCGCTCTCCTCGAGCCGTACGAGGATCTCGAAATGCACGCGGTTCCGGTCCGGCGCGTTGAGCGGGACGATGGGCTGCACGTACAGGCGCAGCTGATCCTGGTCCAGCGCCGCCTGCAGCCGCGTGACCCACTGCATCTGGCCATGCTGCTCGAGCAGGCGGTCGTCGTCGGGCTGGTACAGATGCACGCGGTTGCGTCCGCCCTCCTTGGCGGCGTAGCAGGCGGCGTCCGCCGAGGACAGCACGCCGCCCAGATCCCGCTGATGGCTGTCGAGCTCGACGACGCCGATCGACACGCCGATCGAGAACACCTTGCTCTCCCACGCGAAGCGGAATTCCGCGATCGCCTCGCGGAAGGTCTCGGCCAGCTCCAGCGCGCGATGGCGCGGGCAGGCCTGCAGGATCAGGCCGAACTCGTCGCCGCCCAGCCGCGCCAGCACGTCGGAGGCGCGCAGGTGGCTGCGCAGCAGCGCCGTGACCTGCCGCAGCAGCTCGTCGCCGGCGACGTGGCCGCAGGTGTCGTTGACGACCTTGAACTGGTCCAGATCCAGATAGCACAGGAAGTGCGTCTCACCCGGCCCGAACGGCCGCGCCAGCAGCTCGGAGAGCCGGCGCTCGAACTCGCGGCGGTTGGGCACGCCGGTCAGCGCGTCGTGGCTGGCCTGGTGCGACAGCTCGCGCGCGAGGTTCAGCGTGACCGTGACGTCGTGGAACACCAGCACGGCGCCGATCAGGAAGCCGTCGCGCGAGCGGATCGGCGCCGCCGTGTCGAGCACCGGCACCGTGTCGCCCTCGCGCTGGCGCAGCAGCGCGTGCTCCAGCCGCGCCATGACCTGGCCGCGGTGCAGCGCCGCGCGCACCGGGTTCTCGATCACGGCGCCGGACTTCTCGTCGACCAGGCGGTAGATGATGCTGACCGGGTTGCCGCGCGCCTCGTGCGCGCGCCAGCCGGTCAGGCGTTCGGCCACCGGATTCATGTACTGCACACAGCCCGACTCGTCGGTCGTGATCACGCCGTCGCCGATCGAGGCCAGCGTGACCTGGGCGAGGTCCCGTTCCTTGTGCAGCTGCCACTCGACCTGCTTTCGCTCGCTGATGTCGCGCACCATGCCGGTCAGCTGCGCGACCTGGCCGACGCGGTTCTCGCTGATCGAGATCTCCAGCACCCGCCGCTCGCTCGGCAGGCCGAAGCGCAGCTCCAGCTTCTCGCCCGGCACGAACAGGCGCTCCAGCCTCGGCAGCGTCTGCCCCTCGGGCGCCATCAGCCGCTGCACCGGCAGGCCGATCGCGCCGGCCGCGGTCACGCCGAACAGCTTCTCGGCGCCGGGGTTCAGGCTGGTCAGGACGCCCTCGCGCGTGAAGGTGATGATGCCGTCGCGCACGTCGCGGATGATCGCGCGGGTCTGCTCGGTGGCCTCCTCCAGTGCGTCGATGACGCGGTTGTAGGCCGCCGCGATCTGGCCGACCTCGGTGAAGGGCTCGACCGGCACGCGGTTCGTCAGCAGGCCCGTGCGGCCGTGTTCCTCCATCGTCTCCATCAGCTCGACGAGCTCGGTGCGCGCGCCGTGTTCGGACACGTTCAGGCCCAGCCGCTCGTCCTCCGGGCTCACGCGCAGCGGGCGCAGGCGGCCCAGCCCGCGCAGCACCAGCCACGCCACGCCGAACGACCACACCCCGCAGGCGACCACGCCGAGCGCCTGCACGCCCAGCTGCTCGAGCCGCGACAGTCCGGTGCCGACCCGCGACAGGTCGCCGAACAGCGCCACGCACAGCGTGCCCCACGCCCCCGCCGCCAGGTGCGACGGAATCGCGCTGACCGCATCGTCGATGCGGCGCAGCAGCAGCCACTCGTTGGCGATGACCATGATCGCGCTGCCGAGGGCACCGATCACGACCGCCTCCAGCCCGCTGACGACGTGGGCGCAGGCCGTGATCGACACCAGCCCCGCCACCGCGCCGTTGAGCGCGTACATGACCTCGCAGTAGCCGTGCAGCTTCCAGCCGATCAGGATGCCCATCAGGATGCCGGCCGCGGCGGCCAGTGCCGTGTGCCCGAGGATGAAGGGCACGTCGTCGGTGAAGGCCAGCGTGCTGCCGCCGTTGAAGCCGAACCAGCCGAAGAACAGCAGCAGGCCGCCGAGCATCGCCACGGGCAGGTTGCCGGCTGGGATCACGCGCGCCGGCTCGCCGGGCACGAAGCGTCCCTCGCGCGCGCCGAGGATCATGACCCCCGCCAGCGCGACCCAGCCGCCCGTGCTGTGCACGACCGTGGAGCCGGCGAAGTCGACGAAGCCCATGCGCGCGAGCCAGCCCGCCTCCCCGTCGCCGATCACGCCGCCCCAGGCCCAGTGGCCGAAGACCGGATAGATCAGCCCGGCGACGACCGCCGACACCACCACATAGGCCGGAAAGTGCATGCGCTCGGCCACCGCGCCCGAGACGATGGTCGCCGCCGTCGCGCAGAACATCATCTGGAACAGCACGAAGGCCATCATCCAGGTCGAGGTGGCGGACTCGCCGTTCATCGCGAAGTAGCCGGTGCCGAACAGGCCGCCCACGCTGTCGCCGAACATCAGCCCGAACCCGAACAGCCAGAACAGCAGCGAGGCCACCGCGAAGTCGGCGATGTTCTTGACCGCCACGTTGATCGCGTTCTTGGCCCGCGTCAGCCCGGACTCCAGACACAGGAAGCCTCCCTGCATCACGAACACCAGCAGGGCGCACACCAGCATCCAAAGAATGTCCAGCAACGGGTCTTGGGTCATTGCAGCCTCGTTTCACGTACCCGGCCGGCGGCCGAAGCATCGGATGCGGACGATGGAGCAAAGCCTGTGCCATGTCAGAAACCGCGCCGACCGTGCGGAAACACGGCCGGCTCGGCACGGGAAAGGCGCCGTGCGGGGTCGCGCGCGCACCAGGACGGTGCGCGCGGGGTCAGGCGGAAGCCGGAGCGCAGCCGGCGCGCGCGAGCATCGCCGGCACGTCGACGGCGTCGATCTGCTCCGGCGACAGGAAACGCCGGGCGTACTCGCGATAGACGCCGGATTCGAGGAACAGCCGGAAGAGATCCGGGTCGAGGTGCTGGCCGGCCACCATGTCGGCCATGATGGCAACCGACTCGGACAGCGTCTTGGCCGCCTTGTACGGGCGGTCGGCCGCCGTCAGCGCCTCGAACACGTCGGCCACCGCCATCGTGCGCGCGAGCACGCTCATGTCCTCGCGCCGGAGCCGGCGCGGGTAACCCATGCCGTCCATGCGCTCGTGGTGCCCGCCCGCGATCTCCGGCACGCCCGCCAGATGGCGCGGAAACGGCAGGCGCTCGAGCATCATGATGGTCTGGATCATGTGGTGGTTGATGATGTAGCGGTCCTCGGCCGTCAGCGTGCCCCTCCGCACGGTCAGGTTGTGCAGCTCGCCCCGGTCGTACTTGTAGCGCGGCACGGCCATGCGGAAGCCCCACGGGTTGTCGTCGCCGAAGCGCTCCTCGGCCGGGCGCTCGATGCGGTGCCAGGGCCGGTCGGCCAGCAGCGGCTCCTCGGCCGGCAGCGGCACGGGCGGCTCCGCGCCGCGCCGCTGCGCCTCCTCGCGCGAGATGCCGAGCCGGTCGTCGAGCGTGCGCAGCCAGCGGCGTTCGGCGATGCGGTGCAGGCGCTCGATGGCCGCGTCGTCCATCGCCTCGCCGCCGAGGTTGCACTGCGCGACGAAGGCGAAGTCGTCGTCGAGCGCGGCCAGCGCCGCCTCCAGCCGTTCGGCCACCGCCGCCGCGTCCTCGCCGGCGAGCCGCGCCTCCAGCGCCTGGATGCGCGCGTCGCGCTTGAGCACCTCGAAACGCATGCGCACCTCGTGGATGCGGTCGTAGATGCATTCGAGCTTGGTCGCCTTGTCGACGACGTGCTCGGGCGTCGTGATCTTGCCGCAGTCGTGCAGCCAGGCCGCGATGTGCAGCGCCTCGCGGTCGGTCTCGCCGAGGCGGAATTCGCGCCACACCGGGTCGTCGCTGTCGTGCGCGGCCTCGGCCAACATCTTCGCCAGCGCCGGCACGCGCTGGCAGTGCCCGCCGGTGTACGGGCTCTTGGCGTCGATCGCGGCGGCGATCAGCTCGATGAAGGAATCGAGCAGCCGCTTCTGCGCGTCGATCAGCTCGCGCGTCTCGATCGCGACGGCGGCCGTGGCGGACAGCGCCTCGATGTAGCCCACGCGCGCGTCGCGGTGTGCGTCGCCGGGCACGCCCGAAACCGGCAGCCAGACGAGGATCGCCCCCACCGCGATGCCGTCGCGCGTGATCAGCGGCACGGCCACGTGCACCTCGTCGCCGGCCGGCTCCACGCATGTCGCGCGCCGCGCCAGGGCAACGTCCACAAGGCTGCCGTCGCCGGCCGACAGCCGCGCCTCCTCGCCGCGCGCGCGCACGCGCTCGAGGCCGCCCGCGTCGTCGAGGCGGTAGATCGCGCCGCCGTGCGCGCCGACGGTCTCGGTCACGGTGCGCAGAATGGTCTCCAGCAGCTCGCCGACATCGCGCTCCACGCCCAGCGCGACGCTGGTGTCGAGGAACTCGGCCAGCGTACCGCGCATGCGGTCGATGCCCAGCGCGAGCCGGTCGATCTCGCGGATCGGGGACCGCGGCAGCGGCCGCTCGGCGAAGTCGAAGGCCTCCAGCGCGGCAGTTTCGTCGGCCAGACGGCGCAGTGAACGCACGGTGCGCTGCGTCAGCCACACGCCGAACGGCACGCTGACGGCGAAGATCAGCAGCGCGACGAGCACCTGATCGGTCGTGATGCGCCGGGCCTGCGCGAACATCTCGTCCTTCGGGATCGCCATCAGCGCGGACAGCTGCAACGAGCCGACCGGCCGCAGCGGCACCCGCGCGAGCTTCCAGCCACGGCCGCCGTCCACCCCGCCCAGCGCGATGCCCGCGCTGACGTCCAGCTCGAAGGCCGCCGCCAGCAGCGGCCGCGCCAGCTCCGAGACCCGGGCCAGCCGGAAGCCGTCACCGCTTTCGGGAATCAGCATCGCGGACGGATCGTGGTGCGCGACGACCGTGCCGTCGCCGGCGACGATGGCCAGTTCCGTCGACGCCGTCATGCGCAGCTCGTCGATCTGTGCCGCGAGGTTGGCGAACTCCGCGTCCAGCCCGATCACGGCCTCGCCGCCGACCGTGCGCCGCGCCAGCGTCACGCCCGGCACGCGCGTCGTGAAGAAGATGTAGGGCTCGGTCAGCACCGTCTCGCGCGTCTCGCGCGCCCGCTCGTACCACGGCCGTCCGCGCGGGTCGAACGCGTAATCCGGCTGCACGCGGTGCTCGAGCAGCTGCCCGTCCGGGCCGTAGAAGCGGAACTCGCCGACCGTACCGGCCTGCGCCGTCGTGATGGTCTGCACCAGCAGGTCGGCGCCCCGCGGTGCCGAGAAGCGCAGCGACAGCGCCGGCAGGTCGAGCGGGCGGAACAGGATGAAGTCGCCGTTCGGATAACCGGCGAACAGCGCCTGCACGATCTCGTTCTCGCGCATCACCTCGCGCGCCAGCGGCTGCAGCGCGAGCCGCTTCTCCAGCGTGTCGGCGCGCGCGAAGTCGCCCAGCGCGAGCAGGCGCAGCTGGCGGTCGGCCGGTTCGAAGATCCGGCCGATGCGCTCGTCGAGCAGCGTCGCGATCTGCTGGACGGAATCATCCGCCGCGGCGTTGAGGGCGTTCTGCGCGCCGCGATACGAGGTGTAGGCCAATGCCCCGACGATGCAGGCCACCAGCACGGCCACGCCGGCGGCGACGGCGATGTGCAGCGGCCACTGCAGGCCATGGGGCGGGATGCTGCGTCGGGCGTCTCTCATGTCCGGGCCTCCGCTGGGCGTCGCACCTCATGTCCGATGCGCTTCGCGCAGACTACCCGAATTTCATGCCCTCACACTAGGCCATCGCGCGCAGACTGGCCAGGGGCGGACGTCTGAGCAACACCCGGGTGCCGAGCCAGCCGCCCGCGACGACGCCCGCCGCCCCGACCGCGACGGCCAGCGCGAGGGTCGCCGGATCGGGCGCCCAGGTCATGCGGAACACGAAGCGCGCCAGCACCCAGCCGATCGCGCCCGAGGCCAGCCCGGCGAGCAGTCCGGCCGTACCGCCGAGCACGGCGAACTCGGCCAGCAGCGCCTGCCGCAGCTGGGCGTTGCGCGCGCCCAGCGTGCGCAGCACGGCGAGCTCGTGGCCGCGCTCGTCGTGCGTGGACTGCAGCGCCGCGTACAGCACCACCAGCCCCGCGAGCAGCGCGAAGCCGGTCACGAACTGCACCACCCAGACGAGTCGCCCCGTGACGGCCTCGACCTGCGCCAGCACCGCATCCACGTCGATGACCGAGAGGTTCGGAAAGGCCGCGACCAGACCAGCCGTAAAGGCGTGCGCCTGTGCGGCCGGCAGGTGGAAGGCCGTGACGAGGCTGGTCGGATCCCCGTCGAGCATGCCGTCGGCGGCGATGACGAAGAAGTTGACGCGCATCGAGTCCCATTCGAGCGTGCGCACGCTCGTGATCGGCGCCTCGACGATGCGCCCGGACACGTCATAGCGCAGCGTGTCGCCGAGCTTCAGACCCAGCGTGCGCATCAGCCCCTGCTCGACCGACCACTGCGGTTCGCGCGCGTCGCCGTGCCAGCGCCCCTCGGCGATCGCCACGCCCTCCCCGAGCCGGCTGCCCTGGCCGAGGTTGAACTCGCGCGTGGCGAGCCGGCGGGCGCGGTCATCGGCATAGGCCTGCGGATCGACGGGCTCGCCGTTGATCGCGACGAGCCGGCCCCGGATCATCGGCAGGATCTCGGGCGCGGGCAGGCCCGCGGCCTCGAAGTACGCCGACACCGGCTCGCGCTGGTCGGGCTGGATGTTGAGGACGAAGCGGTTGGGTGCGTCCGCGGGCGTCTTGCGCTTCCAGTTCTCGACGAGATCCCCGCGCACCAGCGTCAGCACCAGCAGGGCCGTGATGCCGAGTCCCAGCGCGGTGACCTGGATCACGCCCGCGCCGGTGCGCCGGCGCAGCGACGCCAGCCCGTAGCGCCAGCCGCCGCCCGACGCCGCGCGCAGACCGCCGAAGGCGCGCAGCAAGGCCCAGCCCGCCAGCGCGAAGGCGCCGAGCGCCAGCGCGAAGCCGGCCGCGACGAAGGCGCCGAGCCGCAGGTCGGCCGCGATCCAGAACACCAGCCCGAGCAGCACCGCCGCGCCGGCCGTCCAGGCTGTGCCGCTGGCCGGCTCCAGTCCGCCCAGCTCGCGGCGCAGCACGCGCAGCGTCGGCACCCGACGCAGGCGCAGCAGCTGCGGCAGCACGAAGCCCACGAGCAGCGTCAGTCCCACCGCCAGCCCGTGGCCGAGCGGATGCAGCGACGGCGACGGCAACGGAAGCTGCATCAGCGACGCGAGCGTCCCGGCCAGGCCCGCCTGCACGGCCCAGCCCGCCAGCGCGCCGAGCAGCGCGGCCGCCAGCCCGAACAGCACGAACTCGCCGACGAACACGGCCAGCACGCGCGACGGCGCGGCACCCAGACAGCGCATCACGGCGCAGGCGTCGAGGTGGCGGCGCATGAAGCGCCGCGCCGACAGTCCCACCGCGACGGCGGCGAGGATCACGGCCAGCAGCGCCGACAACCGCAGGAACCGCCGGGCCTGGTCGAGCGCCGAGCGCACCTCGGGCCGGGCGTTCTCCAGCGTCTCGACGCGCTGGCCGCGTCCGAGACGCGGCACGGCCCAGCGTTCGAAGGCTTCGACGGCTTCCGGCTCGCCCGCCACGTGCAGGCGGTAGGTCGCGCGCGCGCCGGGGGTGAGGAGGCCGCTGTCGGGCAGGTCGTCGAGATGGACGATGGCGCGCGGCAGCAGGCTGAAGAAGTTCGCGCCGCGGTCGGACTCGAAGCTCACCATGCCGGCCACGCGCAGCTCGAGCAGCCCCAGCCCGGCGGTGTCGCCGGTGCGCACGCCCAGCGCGGCGTACAGCCGCTCGTCCAGCCACAGCTCGCCGCGCGCGGGGATGCCCCCAGCCTCGGCGTCGGGCCGGTTCGGCCCGGGCGCGACGCGCACCGCGCCGCGCAGCGGATAGCCCGGGCCGACGGCCTTGACGCCGGCCAGCTCGGCCGCCTCCCCGGTGCCGACCATGCTCGTGAACAGCACGCTGTCGGTCAGCGCGAGGCCGCGCGCGCGCGCCTCGTCGCGGAAGGCGTCGTCCCAGGGCTGGTCGGCGCGCAGCAGCAGGTCGCCGCCGAGCAGCTGGTTGGCCTCCCGGTCGAGCGCCCGGCCGACGCGGTCGGCGAGGAAGCCGACGCTCGTCAGGCTCGCGACGGCGATGACCAGCGCCAGCCCCAGCAGGTGCAGCTCGCCCGCGCGCAGGTCGCGCAGCATCATGCGCAGGGCGAGCCGAAGCGTGTGCATCGCCGCGTCAGCCGCCGGCCGGCAGCAGACGTCGCGCCAGCTCCACCCAGTAGGCGGCGCCGACCGGGATCAGCGCGTCGTTGAAGTCGTAGCGCGGGTTGTGCAGCACGCAGCCGCCCTCGCCCGGGCCGTTGCCGAGCCAGACATAGCAGCCGGGGCGGCGCTGCAGGAAGAAGGCGAAATCCTCGGCGCCCATGCTCGGGCGCTGGTCCGTGACGACGCTGCCGGCGCCGACCAGCGCGCGCGCGACGTCGGCGCACAGCGCGGCCTCGTCGCGGGTGTTGACGGTGGCCGGGTAGCCGTCGTGGTACTCCAGCGTGACCTGCACGCCGTAGGCCGCGCCGATGCCGTCGCAGATCTCGCGCATGCGGCGGCGCACCGTCTGGCGCACGTCCTCGCGGAAGCTGCGCACGGTGCCGGCGAGTTGCACGCGGTCGGGGATCACGTTGTAGGCCTGTCCGGCGTTGAACACGGTCGTGGACACGACGGCCGCGTCGAGCGGGTCGAGCGTGCGCGCGGCGATGCTCTGGAAGGCCTGCACCAGCGCGCTCGCGGCGACGACCGGATCGACACCAAGATGCGGCATCGCGGCATGGCAGCCCGCGCCGGTGACGACGACGTCGAAGCGGTCGGCCGCCGCCATCACCGGCCCGTCGTGCACGGCGAAGGTACCGGCCGGCAGGCCCGGCCAGTTGTGCAGGCCGAACACGGCCTCCATCGGGAAGCGCTCGAGCACGCCGTCGTCGATCATGGCCTGGGCGCCGGCCTGCCCTTCCTCGGCGGGCTGGAAGATCAGGTACACGGTGCCGTCGAAGCCCGGGTCGCGCGCCAGCACCTCGGCGGCGGCCATCAGCATCGTCGTATGGCCGTCGTGGCCGCAGGCGTGCATGCAGCCGGCGTGCGTCGAACGGTGGGCGAAGTCGTTGTGCTCCTCCATCGGCAGCGCGTCCATGTCGGCGCGCAGGCCGATGGCGCGCCCGCTGCGGCCGGCGCGGATCACGCCGACCACGCCGGTGCCGCCGATGCCGCGGTGGGTCTCGATGCCCAGCGACTCGAGGTGGCGCGCGACCAGCTCGGCCGTGCGGTGCTCGGCATAGGCCAGTTCGGGGTGGGCGTGGATGTCGCGACGGATTTCGACGTAGCGCGCATGTCGCTCGCGCAGCGCTTCGATGACACTCATTCGGAAACTCCGGAAAACGGGGCCCGCCCGCGGCGCGGGCAGGCCGGGGACGCGCCCGTCAGCGGGCGGTTTGCGTCGCGCGCGCCGCGATGCGGGCACGCAGCAGGTCGGCGATGATGGTGTGGCCGTTCTCCTCCGCCCAGCTCACGGCGGTGTAGCCACGGTCGCTCTCCTGCAGCAGGTCGACGTCGGTCGCGAGCAGCCGTTCGACCACGTCGCGGTGGCCGTTGCGGGCCGCGAACATCAGCGCGTTGGCCTTGTTCGGCGCCAGCGCGTTGACGTCGGCGCCCGCGCGCACGAGCAGGTCGACGATCTCGAGGTGACCCTCGAAGGCCGCGTACATCAGCGGCGTCCAGCCCTCGTGGTCGACCTCGGCGCCGGCATAGAGCAGGCGCGTGACGATGTCGACGTTGCCGCGCAGCGCGGCCATCATCAGCGCCGAGTCGCCGGCCTCGTTGCGGTACGAGATCCTCGCGCCGCGGCGGACGAGCAGATCGACGACGTCGCCGTGGTTCTCGCGCGCGGCGATGATCAGCAGGCTGTTGTTGAAGGCGTCGACGGTGTTCGGGTCGATGCCGCGGTCGAGCAGCTGCGAGAGCTGCTGGGTGCGGCCCAGGCGCGCGGCATCGAGCGAGTCCTCGTAGCTTCCGGCCAGCGCGGCTCCGCTGCCCAGCAGGAGACTGGCGGCGAGCGCCAGACCCAGACGTTTAGTGTTCAAGCGGTTGAGCATGTCGGAATAGCCTGAAAAAGTTGTCGCGGGTCACTTCCGCGATGCGTTCGACCGGCTCGTCGCGCAAACGTGCGATTTCCTCGGCCACGTGCACCACCCAGGCGGGCTGGTTGGTCTTGCCCCGGTGCGGAACGGGCGCCAGGTACGGCGAATCGGTCTCGATCAGCAGGCGGTCGAGCGGCACCCTGCGTGCGACCTCCTTGAGCTCGGTCGCGTTCCGGAACGTGACGATGCCCGAGAACGAAATATAGAAGCCGAGCGCCAGCGCCGCATCGGCCACTTCCTGGCTCTCGGTGAAACAGTGCATCACGCCGCCGACCTCGTCGGCGCGCTCCTCGCGCAGGATGCGCAGCGTGTCGGCGGAGGCCGACCGGGTGTGGATGACCAGCGGCTTGCCCGCCTCGCGCGCGGCGCGGATGTGCACGCGAAAGCGCTCGCGCTGCCATTCCGGCTCGTCCTTGTGCCAGTGGTAGTCCAGCCCGGTCTCGCCGATCGCGACGATCTTGGGATGATCGGCCAGCGTCACGAGACGCGCGACGTCGGGCTCCTCGACGTCGCGGTTGTCCGGATGCACGCCCACGGTGGCATAGAAGCCGTCGTGGCGCTCGGCCACCGCCAGCACGCGCGGGAAGTCCTCGAGCGTCACCGAGATGCACAGCGCCTGGCGCACGTCGTTGGCCCGCATCGCGGCGACGATGTCGTCCTCCCGCTCGGCCAGATCCGGAAAATCGAGGTGACAGTGGGAGTCGACGTACATCGGCAGGCTGCGGGAAATCAGATGATCAGATGGTGTGGGTCGGGCGGTTGGAGCCCACGAGACCGGCGAGGATGGTCTCGATGCGGCTGCGCAGCGCCTTGCCGGCGTCGTCGCCGGCGAAGTGCAGGCCGACGCCCTGCGTCTTGCCGCCCTGCGCGCCCGGTGGCGTGACCCAGGCCACCGTGGCGGCCACGGCGTGCTTGGTGGGATCGTCCATGAGCTGCAGCAGCACGAAGACCTCGTCACCCAGCTTGTAGCTCTTGGGCGTGGGAACGAAGATGCCCCCGTTGGCGAAAAACGGGATGTAGGCCGCGTACAGCGCCGACTTCGAGTTGATGTTCATCGACAGTACGCTGGGACGCACCCCGACGGGGATGCCCTTTTCGCTCATGACCCTGCTCCGCTCACGACGCGCGCATAGCGCAATAGCATGTCCTCGAGCATCAGCCGCATGTTCAGCGGATGCTGCGCCACCCGGCGGATGCGCGCGAACTCATTGTAACAGCTCGACGCGGCGGCGATACCGGCACGCCCGGCGAGCCGCCCGAGCAGTTCCGCCTGTCCGGGGAAGAAGCGCGGCCGCCCGCCCAGGGCCAGCGCCGCGAGGTCCGACACCCAGCGCTGCATCCAGTCGGTCAGCCGCACCACGTCCATGCCCGACGCGGCCGCCTCCTTGCTCTTCAGCCAGCTCTCCCACTGCCCCGCCAGCGCCAGCGGATCGGCGCCGGGCAGGCGCGAGAGGTCGCGCACGAAGCGCGCCAGCGACTCCGCCCCGCCCTGCTCGGCCAGGCGCTCGGCCGCCAGCGGCAGCCCGCCCGTGACGGCCAGCAGCGCCGCATCCACGCGGCGTGCGGCGAGCATCTCCGGCGACGGCCGCGCGAAGGCCCATTGCTGGCAGCGGCTGCGGATGGTCGGCAGCAGCCGGCGCGGCGCCGACGAGACCAGGATCAGCACGCAGCCGGCCGGCGGCTCCTCCAGCAGCTTCAGCAGCGCGTTGGCGGTGAAGGCGTTCATGGCCTCGGCCGGATCGACGATGACCACGCGCCGCGCGCTCTGGTGTCCCGTCACGGTCAGCGCCTCCTGCACCTCACGGATCTGGTCGATCAGGATCTGCGAGGACTTGCGCCCCTTGGCGTCCGGCTCGGTCTCCTCGTCGGCACTGGCGTCGGCCGGCTCCACGCGCATCAGGTCCGGATGGTTGCCCGACAGGCGCAGCGCGCAGCCGGTGCAGCCGCCGCAGGCCGTGCCGTCGGCGCGCGGCGCCTGACACAACAGGCGCGCGGCCAGCGCCTCGGCCAGATCGCGTTTGCCGAGCCCCGGCGGACCGACGAACAGCAGCGCGTGCGGCAGGCGCTCGCCCAGCGCGAGAAGACGCTGCCAGGTGCCCGCAAGCCACGGGTGGATCACGGCAGACGCTCCGTCACGATGGCCTCGACCTCGGCGCGCACCACCGCCGGGTCGCGGTCGGCGGCGATGACGCGGATGCGCTCCGGCGCGGCCTCGGCGCGCTCGAGGTAGGCACGGCGCACGCGCTCGAAGAAGTCGCGCTGCTCGCGCTCGAAGCGGTCGGGCGCGGCGCCGGTGGCGGCCACGCGCGCGGCCGCCACGGACGGGTCCAGATCGAACACCAGCGTCAGGTCCGGTTGCAGGCCGGGATGCACCCAGGCCTCGAGCGCGGCGAACTTGGACGGGTCCAGCCCGCGTCCGCCGACCTGGTAGGCGTAGGTCGCGTCGGTGAACCGGTCGCACACGACCCAGCGCCCGGCCGCCAGTGCCGGCTCGATGCGCGCGGCCAGATGCTCGCGCCGCGCGGCGAACATCAGCATGGCCTCCGTCTCCAGGTGCATGGCCTCATGCAGCACCAGCTCGCGCAGGCGCTCGCCCAGCGGCGTGCCACCCGGCTCGCGCGTCTGCTCGACGTCGTGTCCGCGCGCGCGCAGCAGCGCGACGACCGCCTCGATCTGCGTGCTCTTGCCCGCGCCGTCGATGCCCTCGAAGGTGATGAAGCGCCCGCGCGCCTGTGCTCGATTCACGGCTTCCTGCCCCGGATGTGGATGTCGACGGCCCGATTATGCTCGGCCAGGGTACGCGAGAACTGGCTGCTGCCATCGCCCCGCGCGACGAAGTAGAAGAAGTCGGTGTCGTCCGGCCGCACCGCCGCGCGCAGCGAGGCCAGCCCCGGCATCGCGATCGGCGTCGGCGGCAGGCCGGGCCGCGTGTAGGTGTTGTACTCGTGGTCGGTGTCGAGGTGGCGGCGGCGCAGCCGGCCCTCGAAGGTCTCGCCGTAGCCGTAGATCACCGACGGGTCGGTCTGCAGCCGCATGCCGACGCGCAGGCGGTTCGCGAACACCGAGGCCACGAGTCCGCGCTCCTCGGGGCGTCCGGTCTCCTTCTCGATGATGGACGCGAGGATCAGCGCCTCGTAGGGCGTGGCCAGCGGCACGTCCGGGGCGCGCGCGGCCCAGGCCTCCGCGAGCCGCTGCTGCATGGCGCGGTAGGCCTGGCGCAGCACCGCGCTGGCCGTGGAATGGCGCGGGAAACGGTAGGTGTCGGGGAAGAACAGTCCTTCCGGATGCGACTCGCTGGCACCGATGGCCGCCAGCAGCTCGGCCTCGCCCATCCCGCGCGTGTCGGGCCGCAGCCACGGGTGGGACTCGACCGCCGCACGCACCTGGCGGAAATTCCAGCCCTCGATCAGCCGCAGCTCGGCGTGCGCGACCTCGCCGCGGTGCAGGCGATCGACGAGATCCAGCGGCGACATGCCCGGCGTCACCTCGTAGCCGCCGGCGACGATGCGCCCGGCCTTGCCGGACAGCCGCGCGAGCCAGTACAGCGCCGCCGGCGGCACCGGCACGCCGGCGGCGTGCGCGGCACGCGCGGCCTGTCGCATCGTCTGCCCGCGCTCGACCGTGAAATCGACCGGCGCCTGCAGCGCCATCGGCCGCTGGGCCAGCCACCCGGCCAGGATGCAGGACAACGCGACGACGAGCAGGAGCAGCGCGAGCAGGCGGTGGAGGACGGTCTTCATCGGAGCCGGGGAAGGATCGGGACGGCGCGCCCGGTGGCGCGATGCGGCGGTCCGTATAATACTGCATCGCTGCTTCCCCTCTTTCCGCTCAGCCATGACCCAGCCCTGGAACGCATTCCTTGCCCAAGAAGGCGCCGAACTCACCGATTTCGCGGTGCGCTTCGCGGACACGCCGGCCGACATCTCCGGCTGCAACGTCGTGCCGCTGCGGCATCTGGCCCACATCGCGAG
>Ga0182792_1000301_pt1 | contig 48346 bp, 39 predicted proteins | sample Passage237B_FD_130497 | JGI IMG/M metagenome (GOLD analysis project Ga0182792, IMG submission 130497) | Cellulose adapted compost microbial communities from Newby Island Compost Facility, Milpitas, CA, USA - Passage2 37B (version 2) (version 2) ...
ACGCACCGTCGTGCGTCTCACCGATCTTGTAGTTGACCCCGGTGTAGAACAGGATCCGCTCGGTGGTCGTCGTCTTGCCGGCATCGATGTGCGCCATGATGCCGATGTTGCGGACCTTCGTGAGGTCCGTCAGCACGTCAAGTGCCACGTTGGTCTGCCCCTTGTCGGTTGGCTTGGTGGGGTGCGGCCGGCCCGCACGAGGGCGAGCCGGCCGCACCGGCTGGAATCACCAGCGGTAGTGCGCGAAGGCCCGGTTGGACTCGGCCATCTTGTGCATGTCCTCACGGCGCTTCACGGCGGCACCGAGGCCGTTGGAGGCGTCGAGGATCTCGTTCATCAGGCGCTCGGTCATCGTCTTCTCACGACGAGCGCGCGAGTAGTCGGTCAGCCAGCGCAGCGCGAGCGTGGTCGCGCGCACCGGACGGACCTCGACCGGGACCTGGTAGGTGGCGCCACCGACGCGGCGCGACTTGACCTCGAGCGACGGACGCACGTTGTCGAGCGCGCGCTTGAGCACGACGACCGGGTCCGACTGGGTCTTCTCGCGCACGCCCTCGAGCGCGCCGTAGACGATCGACTCCGCGACGGTCTTCTTGCCGTCGAGGAGGATCTTGTTGATGAGCTGCGTGACGACCGGCGAGCCGTAGACGGGGTCGACGATCAGCGGCCGCTTCGGGGCGGGACCCTTACGAGGCATCGGTTCAGCCCTTCTTCGCGCCGTAGCGGCTGCGCGCCTGCTTGCGGTTCTTCACGCCCTGCGTGTCGAGCGCGCCGCGCACGATCTTGTAGCGGACACCCGGGAGGTCCTTCACACGACCGCCGCGGACGAGCACGATCGAGTGCTCCTGGAGGTTGTGGCCCACGCCGGGGATGTACGCCGTGACCTCGATGCCCGAGGACAGGCGCACACGGGCGACCTTCCGCAGCGCGGAGTTCGGCTTCTTGGGGGTCGTCGTGTACACGCGGGTGCACACACCACGACGCTGGGGGCTGCCCTTGAGGGCAGGCGTCTTCGACTTGTTCGTCTTCGCCTGCCGGCCCTTGCGGACCAGCTGCTGGATCGTAGGCACTACGTCTCCGTCTGGTAGGTGAGCTCTGGTCGACCGGACCCCGTCACCCTGGACGGCCGGCAAGTGCGCGAGTCGCCGCCCGTCGCACGGCTATCGCCTGGTCTTTCCTCCCGCACCGACCCCCGCGCTCGGGCGTGTCGCCCCGGTCCTCCCCGGCACACGAGCCCGGCAGGAGCCGGGGGTTCGAGTACCGCTGGGGAGCGGCGGGGGATCGCCTGCCGCACTCGTCGTGCCGCGTCTCCGGCGAACCGGACAGCGACCGTGCGAGTGCACGCGCGAGGGCCCGACGGCGCGGGCACGGTGTCCAACGTTACCTGCCCGTCCAGACACCGTCAAAGGACGCCGGTGTGACGCTCCCCCGCCACGGTACGCGAGGGACCACGCCCTCACGACCGTGGGGCGAGCGTGGGACGACCGTCGGACGACCGAGGGGGCCCACCGCCGTGCGGTGGACCCCCTCGGGCCGGGTCAGGAGACCGACGTCAGCGCAGGTCGCCGAAGTCGATGTCCTCGAGCGGGATCGCGTCGCCCGAGAAGCCCAGGGCTGGGAAGTCGATCTCGTCGTAGCCGAACGTCGGGTAGAGCTCGGCCTTCGCCTCCTCCGTCGGCTCCACGGCGATGTCGCGGTAACGCGGCAGGCCGGTGCCGGCGGGGATGAGCTTTCCGAGGATGACGTTCTCCTTGAGGCCGAGCAGCGGGTCGGAGCGACCCGACATCGCGGCCTCGGTGAGCACGCGGGTGGTCTCCTGGAAGGAGGCCGCCGACAGCCACGAGTCCGTCGCCAGCGAGGCCTTGGTGATGCCCATGAGCTCCGGACGACCCGAGGCCGGCTGACCGCCCTCGGCGACCGCCTTGCGGTTCGCGTCCTCGAACTTCCCGCGCTCGGCGAGCTCGCCGGGCAGCAGGTCGGTCGTGCCGGAGTCGAGCACCGTCACGCGCCGCAGCATCTGCCGCACGATGACCTCGATGTGCTTGTCGTGGATGTCCACGCCCTGCGAGCGGTAGACCTCCTGCACCTCGTCCACCAGGTGCTCCTGCGTCTTGCGCGGGCCGAGGATGCGCAGGACCTTCTTCGGGTCCACGGCACCCTGGACCAGCTGCGTGCCGACCGCGACGTGGTCGCCGTCGTTCACGAGCAGACGCGAGCGCTTGGTGATCGGGTAGGCGATCTCCTCCGAGCCGTCGTCCGGCGTCAGGACGATGCGCCGCGAGCGGTCGCCCTCCTCGATCGTCACGCGACCCGAGAACTCCGCGATCGGCGCCTCACCCTTGGGGGTACGGGCCTCGAAGAGCTCCTGGACACGCGGCAGACCCTGCGTGATGTCCTCCGCGGAGGCGACACCACCGGTGTGGAACGTACGCATCGTCAGCTGGGTACCGGGCTCACCGATCGACTGGGCCGCGATGATGCCGACGGCCTCACCGATGTCGACGAGCTTGCCGGTGGCCAGCGAACGGCCGTAGCACTTCGCGCACGTGCCGACGCGCGACTCGCAGGTGAGCACCGAGCGCACCTTGAGCGTGTCGACGCCCGCCTCGAGCAGACGGTCCAGCAGGACGTCGCCGACGTCGTCACCGGCACGCCCGACGACCTCGCCGTCGACCTCCACGTCGGTGGCCAGCGTGCGCGAGTACACGCTCGTCTCCACCTTGTCGTGGCGGCGCAGCCGGCCGTCCGCACCCGGGACGCCGATCGGCATCGTCAGGCCGCGCTCCGTGCCGCAGTCCTCCTCGCGGACGATGACGTCCTGCGAGACGTCCACCAGACGACGCGTGAGGTAACCCGAGTCGGCGGTCCGCAGAGCGGTGTCCGCCAGACCCTTGCGGGCACCGTGCGTCGCGATGAAGTACTCGAGGACGGACAGGCCCTCGCGGTAGTTGGACTTGATCGGGCGCGGGATGATCTCGCCCTTCGGGTTCGCCACGAGACCGCGCATACCGGCGATCTGACGGACCTGCATCCAGTTACCACGGGCACCCGAGCCGACCATCCGGAACACCGTGTTGCGCGCAGGGAAGTTCTCCTGCATCGACTTGGCGACCTTGTCGGTGGCCTGCGTCCAGATCTCGATGAGCTCCTGACGACGCTCGTCGTCGGTGATGAGGCCCTTCTCGTACTGGCCCTGCACCTTCGCCGCGCGCGCCTCGTGCTCCTCGAGGATGGCCGCCTTCGCCGACGGGGTCGCGACGTCGGAGATCGCGATCGTCACGCCCGAGCGGGTGGCCCAGCGGAAGCCGGCCTCCTTGAGCGCGTCGAGGGACGCCGCGACGGCGACCTTCGGGTAGCGCTCGGCGAGGTCGTTGACGATCACCGACAGGCGCTTCTTGTCGACGACGCCGTTCTCGTACGGGTAGTCGACCGGCAGCAGCTCGTTGAACAGCGCGCGGCCGAGCGTCGTCTCGAACAGCAGCGGCGTGCCGGGCTCCCAGCCCTCGGGCGCCTGCTCGTCGGACAGCACCAGGTCGTCGAACCGGATCTTCACGACCGCGTTGAGGTCGAGCGTCCCCTGGTCGAACGCCATGATCGCCTCGGCGACCGAGCTGAACGACCGGCCCTCGCCCTCGGCACCCGGCTTGTCCGACGTCAGGTGGAACAGGCCGATGATCATGTCCTGCGAGGGCATGGTCACCGGACGACCGTCCGACGGCTTGAGGATGTTGTTGCTCGAGAGCATGAGGATGCGGGCCTCGGCCTGCGCCTCCGCGCTCAGGGGCAGGTGGACGGCCATCTGGTCACCGTCGAAGTCCGCGTTGAACGCGGCGCAGACGAGCGGGTGCAGGTGGATCGCCTTGCCCTCGACGAGCTGCGGCTCGAACGCCTGGATGCCCAGACGGTGCAGCGTGGGCGCACGGTTGAGCAGCACCGGGTGCTCGGTGATGACCTCCTCGAGCACGTCCCACACCACGGGGCGGGCGCGCTCGACCATGCGCTTGGCCGACTTGATGTTCTGCGCGTGGTTCAGGTCGACCAGGCGCTTCATGACGAACGGCTTGAACAGCTCGAGCGCCATCTGCTTGGGCAGGCCGCACTGGTGCAGCTTGAGCTGCGGGCCGACGACGATGACCGAACGGCCCGAGTAGTCGACGCGCTTGCCGAGCAGGTTCTGGCGGAACCGGCCCTGCTTGCCCTTGAGCATGTCGGAGATCGACTTCAGCGGACGGTTGCCGGGGCCCGTGACCGGGCGGCCACGGCGGCCGTTGTCGAACAGCGAGTCCACGGCCTCCTGGAGCATCCGCTTCTCGTTGTTGACGATGATCTCCGGCGCGCCCAGGTCCAGGAGCCGCTTGAGGCGGTTGTTCCGGTTGATGACGCGGCGGTACAGGTCGTTCAGGTCCGAGGTGGCGAAGCGGCCACCGTCGAGCTGGACCATCGGGCGCAGGTCCGGCGGGATGACCGGGACCGCGTCGAGGACCATGCCCGTCGGCGAGTTGTTCGTCGTGAGGAACGCGTTGACGACCTTCAGACGCTTGAGGGCACGCGTCTTGCGCTGGCCCTTGCCCGTCCGGATGATCTCGCGCAGCGCCTCGGACTCCGCCTCCAGGTCGAACGCCTCGAGACGCTTCTGGATCGCCGCGGCGCCCATCGAGCCCTCGAAGTAGTTGCCGTAGCGGTCCTGGAGCTGGCGGTACAGCATCTCGTCGCCCTCGAGGTCCGCGACCTTGAGGTTCTTGAACCGGTCCCAGACCTGCTCGAGACGCTCGATCTCCGCGTCCGCGCGCTTGCGGATCTGCGCCATCTCGCGCTCGGCCGAGTCGCGGACCTTGCGGCGCGCGTCGGCCTTCGCACCCTCCGCCTCGAGCTCGGCCAGGTCGGCCTCGAGCTTCGCGGCGCGCGCGTTGATGTCGTTGTCGCGGCGGTCCGCGATCTCCTTCTTCTCCAGGTCGATCTCGTTCTGGAGGTTCGGGAGGTCCTCCTGGCGGCCCTCCTCGTCGACCCACGTGATCATGTAGGCCGCGAAGTAGATGACCTTCTCGAGGTCCTTGGGCGCCAGGTCGAGCAGGTAGCCCAGACGCGACGGCACACCCTTGAAGAACCAGATGTGCGTGACGGGGGCGGCCAGCTCGATGTGGCCCATGCGCTCACGGCGCACCTTGGAACGCGTCACCTCGACGCCGCAGCGCTCGCAGATGATGCCCTTGAAGCGCACGCGCTTGTACTTGCCGCAGTTGCACTCCCAGTCCCGCGTGGGACCGAAGATCTTCTCGCAGAAGAGACCGTCCTTCTCCGGCTTCAGGGTCCGGTAGTTGATGGTCTCGGGCTTCTTGACCTCGCCGTGCGACCAGGCACGGATGTCGTCGGCCGTGGCCAGGCCGATTCGCAGCTCGTCGAAGACGTTGACGTCGAGCAAGGGGGTCCTACTTCCTTCGCTAGCCGGGCCCGGGTCGGGCCGGCGGACGGAATGGTGCAAGGGGTGGTGCGGGCGGCTCGTCGTGCGCTGTCACCGTGGGTCACGGGAGCGGCACGACGAGCCGCTCGACGTCAGATCTCCTCGACGCTGCTCGCGTTCGGACGACGCGACAGGTCGATGCCGAGCTCCTCCGCAGCGCGGTAGACCTCGTCGTCGTTCTCCTTCATGTCGATCGACACGCCGTCGGAGGACAGCACCTCGACGTTCAGGCAGAGCGACTGCATCTCCTTGAGCAGAACCTTGAACGACTCCGGGATGCCCGAGTCGGGGATGTTCTCGCCCTTGACGATCGCCTCGTACACCTTGACACGGCCGGGCACGTCGTCGGACTTGATGGTCAGGAGCTCCTGCAGCGTGTAGGCCGCGCCGTACGCCTCGAGGGCCCACACCTCCATCTCGCCGAAGCGCTGACCACCGAACTGCGCCTTACCACCCAGCGGCTGCTGCGTGATCATCGAGTACGGACCCGTCGAGCGCGCGTGGATCTTGTCGTCGACGAGGTGGTGCAGCTTCAGGATGTACATGTAGCCCGTGGACACCGGCTCCGGGAACGGCTCGCCGGAGCGGCCGTCGAACAGCCGCGCCTTGCCGTCGGGGCCGACCATGCGCTCGCCGTCGCGGTTCGGCAGCGTGCTGGAGAGCAGACCCGTGAGGGCGTCCTCCTGCAGGCCGTCGAACACCGGCGTCGCCACCGGGTTGCCGGGCTCGCTGCGCGCGGCGTTCGCGGGGACGTTGTCCTTCCAGGACAGGTCGCCCTCGGTCGCGAGCGAGATGTCCCACCCCTGCGCGGCGATCCACCCGAGGTGGACCTCCAGCACCTGGCCGACGTTCATACGGCCCGGGACACCCATGGGGTTGAGGATGATGTCGACCGGCGTGCCGTCCTCGAGGAACGGCATGTCCTCCTCGGGCAGGATCGTCGAGATGACGCCCTTGTTCCCGTGGCGGCCGGCGAGCTTGTCGCCCGCGGTGATCTTGCGGCGCTGGGCGATGTAGACGCGCACGAGCTCGTTGACGCCCGCGGGCAGCTCGTCGCCGTCCTCGCGGGAGAACGTGCGCACCTCGATGACCGTGCCGGACTCGCCGTGCGGGACCTTGAGCGAGGTGTCGCGCACCTCGCGCGCCTTCTCGCCGAAGATCGCGCGCAGCAGGCGCTCCTCCGGGGTCAGCTCGGTCTCACCCTTGGGGGTCACCTTGCCGACGAGGATGTCGCCCGCGCCGACCTCGGCACCGATGCGGATGATGCCGCGCTCGTCGAGGTCCGCCAGGACCTCCTCGGAGACGTTCGGAATGTCCCGCGTGATCTCCTCGGGGCCGAGCTTCGTGTCGCGCGCGTCGACCTCGTGCTCCTCGATGTGGATCGAGGACAGCACGTCGTCCTGCACGAGGCGCTGCGACAGGATGATCGCGTCCTCGTAGTTGTGGCCCTCCCACGACATGAACGCCACGAGCAGGTTGCGGCCGAGCGCGAGCTCGCCCTCGTCCGTCGCCGGGCCGTCCGCGAGGACGGAGCCGACCTCGACGCGCTGGCCGGCGTCGACCAGCACGCGCTGGTTGTAGGACGTGCCCTGGTTCGAGCGGCGGAACTTCGCCACGCGGTACGTCGACGTGGTCGCGTCGTCGTTGGCGACCGTGATGAGGTCCGCGGAGACCTCCGTCACGACACCCGGCTTCGACGCGACGATGACGTCACCCGCGTCGACGGCCGCACGGCGCTCCATGCCGGTGCCGACGAGCGGCGCCTCGGAGCGGACCAGCGGCACGGCCTGGCGCTGCATGTTCGCGCCCATGAGCGCGCGGTTGGCGTCGTCGTGCTCGAGGAACGGGATGAGCGCGGTCGCGACCGACACCATCTGGCGCGGCGAGACGTCCATGTAGTCGACGGTGTCGCCGGGGACGTAGTCGATCTCGCCGCCCTTGGTGCGGACGAGGACGCGGTCCTCCTCGAACTCGCCGTTCTCCTTGAGCGGCGCGTTCGCCTGCGCGATGACGTGGCGGTCCTCGTCGTCGGCGGTGAGGTAGTGCACCTCGTCCGTGACGCGGCCGTTCACGACCTTGCGGTACGGCGTCTCGACGAAGCCGAACGGGTTGATGCGACCGAACGACGCGAGCGAGCCGATCAGACCGATGTTCGGGCCCTCGGGGGTCTCGATCGGGCACATGCGGCCGTAGTGCGACGGGTGGACGTCACGGACCTCCATGCCGGCGCGGTCACGGGACAGACCACCCGGGCCGAGGGCCGACAGACGCCGCTTGTGCGTCAGGCCCGCGAGCGGGTTGTTCTGGTCCATGAACTGCGACAGCTGCGAGGTGCCGAAGAACTCCTTGATCGACGCCACGACCGGGCGGATGTTGATCAGGGTCTGCGGCGTGATCGCCTCGACGTCCTGCGTCGTCATGCGCTCGCGCACGACGCGCTCCATCCGGGACAGGCCCGTGCGGACCTGGTTCTGGATGAGCTCGCCGACCGCGCGGATGCGGCGGTTGCCGAAGTGGTCGATGTCGTCCGTCTCGACGCGGACCTCGATCGCCTCGCCGTTGCGCGTGCCGGGCAGCGTCGTGGCGTCGATGTGCAGGGCCGCGAGGTACTTGATCGTCGCGACGACGTCCTCGAGCGCGAGCACCGAGTCCGTGAGCGCGGCGTCGCGGCCGAGCTTCTTGTTCAGCTTGTAGCGGCCGACCTTCGCCAGGTCGTAGCGCTTGGAGTTGAAGTAGAAGTTCTCCAGCAGGGCGCGGCCGGCCTCGACCGTCGGCGGCTCGCCCGGGCGGATCTTGCGGTAGAGGTCGAGCAGCGCCTCGTCCTGCGTCTGGACGTGGTCCTTCTCGAGCGTCTCGATGACGGCCGGGTAGTCCGCGAACTCCTCGCGGATCTCGCCCTCGGTCATGCCGAGCGCCTTGAGCAGGACGGTCGCGTTCTGCTTGCGCTTGCGGTCGACGCGGACGCCGACGTTGTCGCGCTTGTCGATCTCGAACTCGAGCCACGCGCCGCGGCTCGGGATGATCTTGGCGGTGAGGATGTCCTTGTCGGACGTCTTGTCGGCGGTGCGCTCGAAGTAGACGCCCGGCGACCGCACGAGCTGCGAGACGACGACGCGCTCGGTGCCGTTGATGATGAACGTGCCGCGCTCGGTCATGAGCGGGAAGTCGCCCATGAAGACCGTCTGCGACTTGATCTCACCGGTCGTGTAGTTGACGAACTCGGCCGTGACGAACAGCGGGGCCGCGTACGTGAAGTCCTTCTCCTTGCACTCCTCGGCCGTGTACTTCGGCGGCTCGAAGCGGTGCTCGCGGAAGGAGAGCGACATGGTGCCGCCGAAGTCCTCGATCGGGGAGATCTCCTCGAAGATCTCCTCGAGGCCGGCGGTCTGGGGGACGTCGTTGCGCCCGGCCTCGACGGCCGCCGCCACGCGCGCCTGCCAGCGCTCGTTGCCCAGGAGCCAGTCCATGCTCTCGGTCTGCAGACCGAGCAGGTCGGGGACCTCGAGGGGCTCGTGGATCTTGGCGAAGGAGATGCGGCGAGAGGCGGTGCGGTTCGCGATGGCGTCGGCGGTCGGTGCAGAAGGGGTGCGCGAGGCAGCCAAGAGGGGTCCTTCCCTGCGGTCGAGAGCACGCTGCGCTGCCTGGCAGGGCGCGATCCCCGGCCTCGACGACGGTCTCGACGCGCACGTACGTCGAGGCCGACTCGGGATATCTGAGATCGCGGGCACAGGCCAGCGCAAAGCGCTAGCATACTCGGTCCTGGCACGGAAGTCCACCCGCTCCGGCGAGCCCGGCGCGCTCTCGTCGCGCCCGCTCCAGCCGGACCACGTGCGGTCCGCTGCCGCGCCCGGCCCTCCGGCCGGACGGGCGACCTCGTCGTCGCCGCGGCCATGGTGGCACACCTGCCGCACCCGGAGGAAGCGGAGAGGTCCCCCACGCCCACCCACCGGACCACCCACCGGACCACCCAGGACCGGCGAGCACGACGAAGGCCCGCCGCCCCACGTGGGGGTGACGGGCCTTCGTGCGTGAGCGCCTCCGCTCCGGGAGCAGGTCCCGGGCGGAGTCAGATCACTTGAGCTCGACCGTCGCGCCGGCGCCCTCGAGCTGCGCCTTCGCCTTGTCGGCCGTCTCCTTGTTGACGCCCTCGAGAACCGGCTTCGGCGCGCCGTCGACGAGGTCCTTGGCCTCCTTGAGGCCGAGCGACGTGAGCGCGCGCACCTCCTTGATGACCTGGATCTTCTTGTCACCGGCGGCGGTCAGGACGACGTCGAACGAGTCCTTCTCCTCCTCGGCGGGGGCGTCGCCACCCGCACCACCGGCGGCCGGCGCGGCGGCGACGGCGACGGGGGCAGCGGCGGTGACCTCGAAGACCTCCTCGAAGGCCTTCACGAACTCGGACAGCTCGATGAGCGTCAGGCCCTTGAACTGCTCGATGAGCTCCTCGGTGCTGAGCTTCGCCATGAGAGGCGTTCCTTTCTTCGGTGCTCCGCGACGCGTCGTGCGCCGGAAGCGGGATGTGGGGTGATGCGCGGAGCGCTGACCAGGCCGGAGCCAGGGTCAGGCAGCCGCACCTTCCGACTCCTGCTTCTGACGCAGGGCATCGATGACACGAGCGGCCTGGGCGGTGTTCGCGGTGAAGACGTAGGCAGCCTGGTAGAGCTTGGCCTTCATCGCACCGGCCGCCTTGGCCAGCAGGACCTCACGGGACTCGAGGTCCGCGAGCTTGGTGACCTCCGCGGCGGTCAGGGCGCGTCCGTCGAGGACACCACCCTTGATGACCAGCGCGGGGTTCGCCTTGGCGAAGTCACGCAGACCCTTGGCGGCCTCGACCGGGTCACCGGTGACGAAGGCGATCGCCGACGGGCCCTTGAGCGCGTCGTCGAGGCCCGTCAGGCCGGCTTCCTTGGCCGCGATCGCGGTCAGCGTGTTCTTCACCACGGCGTAGGTTGCGTTGCCGCCGAGCGCGCGACGCAGCGTCTTGAGCTGCGCCACGGTGAGCCCGCGGTACTCGGTCAGCACGGCCGCGTTGGACGCACGGAACTTGTCCGCGATCTCCGCGACGGCGGCTGCCTTGTCCGGCCTCGCCATGGCAATCCTTCCGATGGTGGTGCCGGTCGGTCCCCCAGAACGACGAAGAGCCCCGCGCAGGCGCGGGGCTCGGCATGCCGGCACGGACACGCCGTACCATCGTGCGAACTCTCACCTGCGCTGGCCTCCGCGAGCTGCGGGACTTCGGTCGTTCCGACGAGCGGACACGACGACCGGCGGTCTTGGGCCCCACGAGACTACGGCAGCGCCCCCGCCCCGACCAAATCCGCACGGCACCCCGCGGACGAGCCGCTCGTCACACCGGCGCGCCGAGACACACCAGCGGCACCAGGTCCCCCACCGCGCGCTCGTGGTCGCCGCACGCCTGCGCGACCGCCGCCGCGACCGGGACCCCCGCGCGCATGCGCTCGTGCACCGCCGTCATCACCTGCATCGCCGTCTCGTCGGGCAGCGGCGCGATCGCCGCCACCACGCACGGCACCCCCGTGCGCAGCAGCACGGACGCGAGCCCGAGCGCCTCTCCCCCGGCCCGGATCGTCGCGCGACCCACCTCGCACGACGACAGCAGCACCAGGTCCGGCACCGGCCCGCCCGCGTCCAGCTCGTGCGCGAACAGCGGCCCGTCCGCCAGGCGCACCGACGAGAACAGCGGGTTGTCCGGCTCGTGCCGCCCGTGCGCGGCCAGGTGCACGATCCCCGGCGTCGCGAGCGCGTCCGCGCCGCTCGCGACGCTCGCCTCGTCGTCCACCAGCACGCGCGCCCCCGGCCACAGCTTGCCGACGTGGCGCACCTCGTCCGCCGCGTGCAGCAGGTCCGGCCCCGCCGCGGCCGTCACCGGCGCCTCCGGCAGGCCCGCGCCCGCGTTGCGCATCCAGTGGTGCACCGACGGCGCGACGACCGTCGGCGCCCCGCGGCGCGACGGGAGCAGCGCCCACGGCAGCACGCCCAGCCACCCGCCCGCGACGACGACGACCTCGTCCGCACCGTCCAGCACCGGCCGGACCACAGCGTCGAGCCGCTCGAGCCCGCCGCGCATCGAGCGGTCCGCCGCGGCCCGCAGCTCCGCCGGCACCAGCGGGTTCGCGATCACCTCGAGGTCCGCGTGCACGCGGCGCACGAGCTCCGCGACCGGGGCCGTCTCCCCCAGGTCCGCGAGCGCGGCGCCGTGCACGTCCATGCTCACCGCGAGCAGCCGGTCCTGGTGGTCGATCACGTCCAGCAGCAGCGTGTGCGGCCGCCGGTCCAGGACCGCGCGCACCTCGTGCGCCCGGCCCTCGCGCTCGTCGCCCGCGCTGCCCGGCTCGTGCCACGACCGCGCGAGGATCTCCAGCTTCAGCCGCTGCGCCTCCGCCATCAGCCGGCGCCGCTCCGGGTCGGCCGCCGGGCGGCCCGTCACCGGGCGGCTGCCCGCGACGAGGCGCCGCAGCTGCGTGAGGAGCTCGGCGGTGCCCGGGTCGGACGGCGGGTTGACCCGCGGTGCCCCGCCCATCACGGCGCGTACCCGCTCCGCGCTCTCCAGCACCCGTTCCGGGTCCCCCGTGTCGAGCGCCAGGCGCATGTCGAGGTCCGCGAGCGCCGTGCCGTGCACCGCCCCAGCCGTGCGCAGGTCCAGCGACCCGAACCGGCTGCGGTACAGCGCCAGGTCCCGCTGCCCCGCGCGCACGTGGTGCGCCGCCCGCTGCGGGCGCCCCGCCGCCACCGCGAGCAGCGCCCGGATCCGGCGCCCGTGCAGCCGCAGCGTCAGCGGCTCGTCCGCCGCCACCGACCCCAGGCCGTCGAGCACCCGCTCCGGGTCCGGGCCCACACCCCGCGCCAGGTCCGCCTCGATGCGCAGGTACGACGCCGCGCGCTGCCACGTCGGGCGACCCGTCGCCCGGCACAGCTCCTCGACCTCCGCCGCCCGGCGGGCCACGCCCGCCCAGCCGCTGCGCGTCGCCCGGCCCGCCGGACGGCGCGCCAGCACACCCGCGTCCGCCTGCAGCTCCAGCAGCGACGAGCGCACCACCCACGCCTCGTCGCCGCGCCGCGCGAACCGGCGCCGGGCGCTCGACGCCCACGTGCGCGCCGCGACCGGGTCGCCGCGCAGCAGCGCGCACTCCGCGCGGCCGAGCTCGCACTCCGCGACCTCCCGCGGCAGCCTCTCGTCCGTGAACATCTGCGCCGCCTGCGCGAGCGTCGCGTCCGCGACGCCCACCAGGCCCGCCTCGAGGAGCACCTCGCTGCGGTCGCGCAGCGCCGTCGGCCGCACCGGGCCCGGCAGGCTCCGAGCCGCCGCCTCCATCGTCGCGAGCGCCTCCGGCAGCCGGCCCTCACGGAAGTACACGTAGCCGAGGTTGTGCTCCGCCTTGAACACCAGCAGGTCGAACCCCGCCTCCCGGGCACGCCGCGCGCACTCCGAGTAGTCCGCGCGGGCCGCCGCCACGTCGCGGCGCTCGCTGTGCAGCGTGCCGCGGTTGAGCAGCGCACGGCACCCGTCCACCGGGTCCGCGACGTCGATCTGCGCGACCGCCGCGTCGAGCGCCGCGAGGGCCTCGTCCTGCCGGCCGCCGCGCAGCGCCAGCAGGCCCCGCACCCCCGCGGCCGCGGGCACGATGCCCGGCCACGCGCGCGCCGCACCCGCCGCGACCAGGCCGTCGAGCTGCGCCAGCGCCGCCTGCGGGCCCCCGCGCGTCTCGAACTCGCACTTCGCGAGCTCCATCAGCGCACGCGCGCGCACCCGCACCCGCACGGGGTCGGTCAGCTCGTCGTCGCCCGGCATGCGGTCGAGCCGCCCGAGCGCCGCGACGAGCCGACGCCGCGCCTGACCGGGGTGGCCCTCCGCGTTGTCGGCCTCCGCGAGCGCGACCTCGACCGCGACCCGCTCGAGAGCGGCGCGGTGGTCGTCCTCGCCCGGCGGCGGCCCTGCGGCGACCGGACCGGAGCGTTCGGTCATGGGCGGCCCGCTAGAGCTCGATCTGCGGTGTCACGACCGGCATCGTCGGGTCCGACGACCGCCGCAGCACCAGCCGCGCGGGCCCTCGGTGCAGGTCGACGAACGCGAAGCGCCCGTCCTCGTCCGACGTCGTCGTCGTGACGTGACCCGACTGGTGCAGCTCCACGGCCAGCTCGCCGGCGGGCGCGGCCCACCCGTCGACCCGGACCAGGTCGTTCTCGTGGTGCATCGAGATCATCACGGTCAGGACGTCCGTCGTGAACGTGATCGTGCCCGCCTCGATGCTCGTCTCGTCGGTCCGCACCGCCAGCGCCGGCTCTCCCACGAGGTGCAGCTCCGCGAGCTCCGCGTGCAGCGCCTCCATGGTCAGGGCGAGGCCGATGCTGTCGACCAGTCCCTCGGGGACCGGGTCGGCCGCGTCGACGAGCGCGGCGAGGCGGCCGAGGATCTCGACGTCGACGTCGTCGACGGCCCCCTCGGCGAGAAGTGCGACGGTCACGTCGTCAGGCGTCATGGCATGCTCCAGGAAGGATCGGCAGCGAGAGCGGCGCGCAGCTTGGCGAGGCATCGACCCCGGGTCGGTCCGATGCTGCCGACCGGCATCCCCAGCGCCTGGGAGACGACGGCGTAGTCAGGGCGGTCGACCATCGCGACCAGGCCGAGCAGGCGACGGCACCGCTCGGGAAGCTTGCGGACGTTCTCCCAGAGGACCTCGTCACGCTCGTCGCGCACCGCGCGGGCGTCCGGCAGCTCGTCGGCCGGCGCCGCGAGCCACAGGGTCGCGGCCTCGTCCGAGTCCGTGCGCGCCGCCTCCTCGCGGGACCGGCGCACCGCGCGCCAGGCGGCGCGCTTCGCGGTCACGAGCGTCCACTGCAACGTCGCGCGCGGGTCCCGGATCGTGTCGATCTCTCGCACCAGCGCGAGCCACACGTTCTGCACGATGTCCTGCGCCTGCTCCGTACCGGCGCCCTGCGCGCGCACGGTGTGCCACAGCAGCGGCGTCATCACCTGCACGAGAGCAGCCAGGGGCGCCGGGTCGCCCTCGCGGTACGCCAGCACGGCCTGGGCCGCCTGGTCGGCGAGCCCCTCCCCCTGGCCGCGGAGCGCGGTGTCCACCGGCTCCACCAGGTCGTCACTCATCATCGGCCCCTCACTCGTCCGGTCGACGTCGGCCGACCGTCCCTCGACACTAGGGCGGTCCGGACAAACCCGACAAGAACCGCGCGCGTGCGCCTGACGGGTCGTGGTCGAGGAGCGGCGCCCGCCGCCGCAGATACCCACCGGGTGAGATCCGGACCGAGTTCACCCGGACGGGTGAGAGGCGGTCTACCGTCGGTCCCGGGGGCGACGCACGACGACGGCGACGAGCACGTCGCCCCGGCACTCGCGACCGTTGCGCGACGAACCACGGACGCGATGTATCTGCACCCGCCGAGCGCGCTCCTGACCAGCGGCCCAGCCACGCTGGCCACCGACAGGACCGTTCCGTGAGGAGAGTCGCCCGATGACCGAGCAGGACCCCCGCACCGACACGACGCCCGACCCGGACGAGCGCGCCCGCATCCGCCCCGCCAAGCGCGGTATCGAGGACGTCCTCCTGGCCAAGCCGGGCGTCGTGGGGGTCGACATCGCCGAGAAGTGGTCGGACGGCCGCCCCACCGGCGACCAGGCGATCGTCGTCCACGTCGAGCGCAAGCGCCCGCTGGACGAGCTGTCCGACGACGAGCGCATCCCGGGCGACGTCGGCGGCGTGCCCACCGACGTCGTCAGCGGCCGCGTGTCACCGCTGGCCGCCCTCGGCGGCCGGGCCGCCGAGGGCCACGCCGGCCGCGTGCGACCCCTCGCCGGCGGCGTGAGCATCGGCCCGTCGGACGCCGTGACCATCGCCGTCGACGGCCGCGCCCAGCTGCGCAGCGTCAACGGCACGCTCGGCGTCATCGTGCGGGAACGGCACACCGGCCGCGCGTTCGCCCTCACCAACTGGCACGTCGCCGCGGGCGACGGGCGCGAGGACGTCGGCTCGCCGTGGCTGCAGCCCGCCCTCGCCGACGGCGGGCGCGCCGGCGTCGACCGCATCGGCGCGCTCGTCCGCGGCGCCGTCACCGACCGCATGGACGCGGCCGTCGTCGCGCTCGCGCCCGGCGCGTCCTGGGTCCCCGGGATCGTCGGCATCGGCGCCGTGACCGGCTCCGGTCCCGCGGTCCTCGGGTCCACGGTCAGCAAGGCCGGGCGCACCACCGGGCTCACCGTGGGCCGGGTCGTGTCGACCGACTACACGACCGCCGTCGACTTCGGACCCGGCGTCGGGACCCGCACGCTGCGCGACCAGATCCGCGTCGAGCCCCTCGAGGGCTACGAACGGTTCTCCGCCGGCGGCGACTCGGGATCCGTCGTGGTCGACGAGGACGGCGTCGTCATCGGCCTGCTGTGGGCCGGAGAGGACGACGGCAGCTTCTCCGTCGCGAGCCCCATCGAGGTCGTCCTCGACACCCTCGGGGTCTCCGTGGCGGTGGCCCCCCGGACGTGGCGCGACCACCTGCGGGCGACGGGCGCACGCACGGCCGCAGCCGCGGGCGCCCGGGGCGACGGCTCCGGCGAGCGGGACGCGCAGGGGGCGTCCCGACTCGCCGGGGCGTCGACCCAGCCGTTCACCGAGCCCGTCACCGAGCCGTTCACGGAGCCGTTCACCGAGGCGCTCGGCGCGAACCCGTTCACCGAGCCCTTCACCGAACCGTTCACGGAGCCGTTCACCGAGGCCCTCGGCGCCAACCCGTTCACCGAGCCCTTCACCGAACCGTTCACGGAGCCGTTCACCGAGGCCCTCGGCACGAACCCGTTCACCGAACCCTTCACGGAGCCGTTCACCGAGCCCTTCACGGAGCCGTTCACCGAGGCCCTCGGCGCCAACCCGTTCACCGAACCGTTCAGCGAGCCCTTCACGGAGCCGTTCACGGAGCCGTTCACCGAGCCGTTCACAGAGGCCCTCGGCGCCAACCCGTTCACCGAGCCCTTCACCGAACCGTTCACGGAGCCGTTCACCGAGGCCCTCGGCGCCAACCCGTTCACCGAACCGTTCACCGAGCCCTTCACCGAGCCCTTCACGGGGGCCTTCTCGGGGGCCCGCGCGGCGACGGGCGCCGGCCAGCTGCGGGCGGCGTACGCCGCCGGTCGCCGTCGCACGGCCGCAGAGGCACGGGCCGCGTACCTCGCGGGGGCGCGCGCCGGGCACGCGGCCGGGCTGCGGGCGGGGCGTGCGGCGACGCACCGTGCGGTGCGCCAGGTCGCACGCGCGACGTACCGCGCCGCGTACCGGGCCGCGGTGACCGCGCTGACGCACCGGGCACGCACCGCGCTGCGGCAGGCGGCCGACCGCGCCTTCCGTGCCGGCTTCCGGGCAGGCGTCCGCGCCGGGGGGCGCGGGCCGGGCGACTGACACCGGGACGACGAAGGGCCCGACCCCTGCGGGGGTCGGGCCCTTCGTGCGGGTGGACCTCAGCGGTCCGTCACGGCTGTGCCGGCGGGACTCAGTCCTCGTCCTCGGCCGTCAGGTTCCGCGTCTTGTTCTGGTCGAGCGCGATGCCCGGGCCGTTGGTCGTCGAGATGGTCGCCTTGGTGATGTAGCGGCCCTTCGACGCGGCGGGCTTGAGACGCAGGATCTCGTCGAGCGCCGCGGCGTAGTTCTCCACGAGCTGGACGTCGGAGAACGACGCCTTGCCGATGATGAAGTGCAGGTTCGCGTGGCGGTCCACGCGGAACTCGATCTTGCCGCCCTTGATGTCGGCGACGGCCTTGGCGACGTCCATCGTCACGGTGCCGGTCTTCGGGTTCGGCATGAGGCCACGCGGGCCCAGGACCTTACCGAGGCGACCGACCTTGCCCATGAGGTCCGGGGTCGCGACCGCGGCGTCGAAGTCCGTCCAGCCGCCGGCGACCTTCTCGATGAGCTCGTCGCCGCCGACCTCGTCGGCGCCGGCGGCGCGGGCCTGCTCGGCACGCTCGCCGTTCGCGAACACGATGACGCGGGCGGTCTTACCGGTGCCGTGCGGCAGGTTGACCGTGCCGCGGACCATCTGGTCCGCCTTGCGGGGGTCGACACCGAGGCGGAAGACCACCTCGACGGTCGCGTCGAACTTGGAGACCGAGGTCTCCTTCGCCAGCCGGACGGCCGACAGGGGGCTGTAGAGCTTGCCGGCCTCGATCTTCTCGGCCGCGGCGCGGTACGCCTTGCTGTGCTTGGGCATCTGCTTCTCTTCCTTCGCAGTCGTGGTCGAACGGGCCGCACATGGCCCTGCCACTAGGGGTGGGTGGTGAGGGTCAGCCCTCGACCTTGATACCCATCGACCGGGCGGTGCCGGCGATGATCTTCTCGGCCGCGTCGAGGTCGTTCGCGTTGAGGTCCTGGAGCTTGGTCGTCGCGATCTCGCGGACCTGCTCCTTCGTCAGCGTCGCCACCTTGACGGTGTGCGGCGTGGCGGAGCCCTTGGCGACGCCCGCGGCCTTCTTGATGAGCTCGGCGGCCGGCGGCGTCTTCGTGATGAAGGTGAACGAGCGGTCCTCGTACACCGTGATCTCGACGGGGATGACGTTGCCGCGCTGCGACTCGGTCGCCGCGTTGTACGCCTTGCAGAACTCCATGATGTTCACGCCGTGCTGACCGAGCGCGGGGCCGATCGGCGGGGCCGGCGTGGCCGCACCGGCGTTGATCTGGAGCTTGATCAGGCCGGTGACCTTCTTCTTGGGGGGCATGACGCCACCTCTCGTGTTTCGTGGGCCGACGCCGTGGGCGATGACCCGGTTGCAGTGCGCACCCGCGGACGCGGGCACGCAGGACCCCGGTGCGGGGCCCGTCCGGTCAGATCTTGGCGACCTGGCTGAACGACAGCTCGACCGGGGTCTCCCGGCCGAAGATCGAGACGAGCACCTTGAGCTTCTGCGCCTCGGCGTTGATCTCGGAGATCGTCGCGGGCAGCGTGTCGAAGGGGCCGTCGGTGACGGTGACCGACTCGCCGACGGTGAAGTCGACCTCGATCGCGGACGCCGCCTTGGCCGCGGCCGCGGGCGCGGCGGGCGCCTTGGCCTCGAGCGTCGGGGCGAGCATCGAGAAGACCTCGTCGAGCGTGAGCGGGACCGGCTGGTGCGTGTGGCCGACGAAGCCGGTGACGCCGGGCGTGTGGCGCACGGCGCCCCACGACTCGTCGGTCAGCTCCATGCGGACGAGGACGTAGCCGGGGATCCGGACGCGGCGCACGACCTTGCGCTGCGCGTTCTTGATCTCCACGACCTCCTCCATGGGGACCTCCACCTGGTAGATGAAGTCCTCCATGTTGAGGCTCTGCGTGCGGTTCTCGAGGTTCGCCTTCACGCGGTTCTCGTAGCCCGCGTAGGAGTGGATGACGAACCAGTCACCGGGCAGGCTGCGCAGGCGCGCCTTGAACGCCGCGACCGGGTCCTCGTCGGGGTCGACCTCGTCGGTCGCCTCGGCGGCCTCGTCGGCGTCGGGCGTCACGGCGTCGTCGTGCTCGTCCGCGGCGGGCGCCTCGACGGCCTCGACCGACTCGACGGCGTCGGAGAGCTCGACGTCGGCCGGGGTGGGCTCAGACGACTCGTGCGACACGTACGAACCTGCTTTCTTCGGAAGTGCGGGGGTGCGGCTCGACCGAGCCGGGCGGGCCACGCGGGCCGCGGAGGTCAGCCTCCGAAGACCCAGAAGGTGACCTTGCCGATGCCCAGGTCGACCAGGGTGACGAACGCCATGACGACGGCGACGAACACCAGCACGACCGACGTGTAGGTGATGAGGTCCTGCCGCGTCGGGCGGACCACCTTCTTGAGCTCGGCGACGACCTGGCGCACGAACAGCGCGATGCGCGCGAAGAGGCCGCGGCGCTCGCCGGACTTGACCTTCGGCGCGGAGGCTGCGGTTTCGCTCACGTGTCGGCCTCTTGATCTCGTCGGTACTCGGACGTCTCCCTGAGGGCAGGGAGATTGCGCAGGGCAGACAGGACTCGAACCTGCAACCTGCGGTTTTGGAGACCGCTGCGCTACCACTTGCGCCACTGCCCTACGGCGGCGGACGGACCAGGACTCCTCGTCCCGCAACCCCCTCGCGGGGACCGTGCGGGCACGGCTCATCTTGGCGAACGTCAACCGCCGGTGGACAACCATACGGGACGGAGCGCCCCGGGTCGAACCGCCTTCTCGGGACGCCCCTCGGACGGGCCCGCCGGGCAGGCGCCCGGGCGCGTCCGGGCAGCGGTACGGACGCGCTCCCGGCGCGTGACGTCTGCCACTATGGCCGGGTGAGCCAGCAGACGTCGCAGCCCCGCCCCCGAGTCTCGAAGCGCCTCGCCGCGATCGCACCGTCGGCGACGCTCGCGGTCGACGCGAAGGCCAAGGCCCTCAAGGCCGCCGGCCGCCCCGTCATCGGGTTCGGCGCGGGTGAGCCGGACTTCCCGACGCCGGAGCCGATCGTCGAGGCCGCCGCGGCGGCCGTGCGCGACGCGGCCAACCACCGCTACACGCCCGCCGCGGGCCTGCCCGCGCTGCGCGAGGCCATCGCCGCCAAGACGCTGCGCGACTCCGGCTACGAGGTCAGCCCCGCGGACGTGCTCGTCACCAACGGCGGCAAGCAGGCCGTGTTCCAGGCGTTCGCGTCCGTGGTCGACCCGGGCGACGAGGTCCTGCTGCCCGCCCCGTACTGGACCACGTACCCCGAGGCGGTCCGGCTCGCGGGCGGCGTGCCCGTCGAGGGGTTCGCGGGCGTCGACCAGGGCTACCTCGTGACGGTCGAGCAGCTCGAGGCCGCGCGCACCGAGCGCACCAAGGTGCTGCTGTTCTGCTCGCCGTCGAACCCGACCGGCGCCGTCTACTCCCCCGAGCAGACCGCCGAGATCGGCCGCTGGGCGCTCGAGCACGGCATCTGGGTGATCACGGACGAGATCTACGAGCACCTCACGTACGACGACGCGGTGTTCACCCCCATCCAGCGCGCGGTCCCCGAGCTCGTCGACACCTCGATCGTGCTCAACGGCGTCGCGAAGACGTACGCGATGACCGGCTGGCGCGTGGGCTGGATGATCGGTCCGTCCGACGTCGTCAAGGCCGCGACGAACTTCCAGAGCCACCTCACGTCGAACGTCGCCAACGTCTCGCAGCGTGCCGCGATCGCCGCGCTCACGGGCGACCTCACGGCCGTGCACGAGATGCGCACCGCGTTCGACCGCCGCCGCCGGACGATGGTCGAGATGCTGTCGCAGATCGACGGCATCACGGTCCCCGCCCCGCAGGGTGCGTTCTACGCCTACCCGTCGGTCGAGGACCTGCTCGGGCGCACGATCCGCGGCGTCACCCCGACGACGTCCGCCGAGCTCGCGGCGCTCGTCCTCGAGCAGGTCGAGGTCGCGGTCGTGCCGGGCGAGGCGTTCGGCCCGTCGGGCTTCCTGCGCCTGTCGTACGCGCTCGGCGACGACGACCTCGTCGAGGGAGTGTCGCGCATCCAGACGCTGCTGGCCGAGGCCCGCTGACCCGTCGCGCCCCGCCCCGCCCGGCGCCGCCCGGCGGGGCGGTGGCTCGTCGGACGCGCGTGTCCACCGGTCGACTGACACGCGGTCCCGTCCGACGGTGCTGTCGTGCCGGGCGGGGACGCGCCAGGCTTGAGCCATGACTTCCGCACCCGCGGTCGAGGTGAGCGCGCTGCGCAAGGCCTACGGCCAGAAGAAGGCGGTCGACGGGCTGGACCTCGTCGTCGACCGCGGCGAGGTCGTCGCCGTGCTCGGGCCCAACGGCGCCGGCAAGACGACGACCGTCGAGATCCTCGAGGGCTTCCGCGCACGCGACGGCGGCGACGTCCGCGTGCTCGGCGAGGACCCCGCGCACGCCGGGCGCGACTGGCGGTCCCGGATCGGCGTCGTGCTCCAGGGCACCGACGACCTCGCGGAGGCCACGGTCGGCGAGCTCGTGCACCACTTCGCGCGCTACTACCCGGACCCGCGCGACCCCGAGGCGGTCATCGACGCGGTCGGGCTGCGCGAGAAGGTCCGCACCCGCACGCGGCAGCTGTCCGGCGGGCAGCGCCGCCGCCTCGACGTCGCGCTCGGCATCGTCGGGCGGCCCGAGCTGGTGTTCCTCGACGAGCCGACCACCGGGTTCGACCCGCAGGCGCGGCGCGACTTCTGGGACCTCATCGCCGGGCTGCGCGACGACGGCACGACGATCCTGCTGACCACCCACTACCTCGACGAGGCCGAGCACCTCGCCGACCGCGTCGTCGTCGTGAACGCCGGCCGCGTCGTCGCGCAGGGCACCCCCGCCGACCTGGGCGGGCGCGCCGCGCGGCAGGCCGTCGTGCGGTGGACCGGGGACGACGGGCCGCGCGAGGAGCGCACCGACACCCCCACCGCCCTCGTCCGCGAGCTCGCGGAGCGGTACGGCGAGGTCCCCGGGCTGCAGGTCCTGCGGCCCAGCCTGGAGGACGTGTACCTGTCCCTGATCGGCGGGGCGACCCCGGTCCCCGTCGCCCCGGCCCGGACGGAGGCGCTGCGATGAGCACGACGACCGCCCCCACCCGGTCCGCCCTGCCCGGCGCGCTCACGCTCGGGCTGGCGCGCACCGGCTACGAGCTGCGCTCGTTCTTCCGCGAGCGCGACGCGGTGATCTTCATCTTCGCGTACCCCGTCATCATGCTCGCGATCTTCGCGACGGTGTTCGGCCAGGACGACTCGTCGATCGAGCTGCCCGGCGGCGACGTCCCGTTCGCGCAGTACTTCCTGCCGGGCATGGTCGCCACCGGCGTCATGCTCACGAGCTTCCAGAACCTCGCGATCGCGATCTCCGTGGAGCGCGACGAGGGCGGGCTCAAGCGCCTGCGCGCCACGCCGCTGCCGGCCTCGGCGTACTTCCTCGGCAAGATCGGCCAGGTCCTCGTCAACTGCACGCTGCAGATGGCGATCCTGCTCGTCGTCGCCGCGCTCGCGTTCGACGTGCCGATGCCCGACGACGCGGCGCACTGGGCGACGTTCGCCTGGGTGCTGCTGCTCGGCACCGCCACCGGCGCCGTGTGCGGCGTGGCGTTCTCGTCCCTGCCGCGCTCGGGGCGGTCCGCGAGCGCAGTGGTCACGCCCGTCGTGCTGGTCCTGCAGTTCGTCTCCGGCGTGTTCTTCCGGTTCGACCAGCTCCCGTCGTGGATGCAGGACGTCGCCTCCGTGTTCCCGCTGAAGTGGATGGCGCAGGGCATGCGGTCGGTGTTCCTGCCCGACGAGGCCGCGCGGTACGTCGAGGTCAGCGGCTCCTGGCAGCACGGGGCGACGGCCGCGGTGCTCCTCGCGTGGCTGGTCGTCGGGCTCGTCGTCGGCATCCGGACGTTCCGGTGGCGCCGGCGGGACGACGGGTGACGGACAGCGTGGGCACCCACCCGACGCGGACGGGCGGTCGCGGCGTGCCGCCGGACCGCCCGTCGGCGCGCGCCGCCGGCAGGTCCGGCACGGGTGCGCCCTCCGGCCGACGCGAGGAGTTCTGGCGCCGGTCGATGCGGGCCTGGGACGTCGCGTTCTGGGTCATGCTCGCGACCAGCGCGGTGTTCACGGTGCCGACCGCCGGCACCGCGGGCCGGTCCGCGGAGTCGCTCGCCGGGTTCCTCGTCCTCGCCGCGGCCTACCACCTGCTCGGCCGGCGCGGCGCCCGGACCGCCGACGCGCGGCGCACGCAGGCGTACCTCGTCGTCCTCGTCCTCGTCATGGCGTTCGAGACCTGGGCGGCCGAGCTCGGCGTCGTCCTGCTGTTCGTCGCCTACTCGCACATCTGGTTCTTCGCGCTGTCCCGCGTCCAGGGCGTCGTGTGGACGCTGGTGCAGACCGCCGGGATCGTCGTCGCGACCGCGCTGCGCGTGCGCGCCGACGTGACGGACCTGCCGTCCATCGCGGGCCAGGCCACGCTCGGCATGGTCTTCTCCATCGGCCTCGGGCTGTGGGTCACGCACGTGGCCGAGCAGAGCGAGGAGCGCGCGGTCCTGCTCGAGGACCTGAGCGACGCGCAGGCCGCGCTCGCCGCGAGCCACCACGAGCAGGGCGTGCTCGCCGAGCGGGCGCGGGTCGCGCAGGAGATCCACGACACGCTCGCTCAGGGGTTCACGAGCGTCGTGATGCTGTCCCAGACCGCGACCGCGCACCTCGACACCGGCGACCCCGACGCCGCCCGGGACCGGCTCGCGCAGATCGAGCAGGTCGCGCGCGACAACCTCGCGGAGGCGCGGGCGCTCGTCGCCGCGTTCGCGCCGCCCGCGCTCGAGGACGGCCTGACCCCGGCGCTGCACCGCCTCGGCGAGGCGCTGCGCACGCAGGCCGGCCTCGACGTGCGCGTCGAGACCGACGACGTGGGCGACCTGCCGCAGGAGTCCGCGGTGACGCTGCTGCGCGCAGCCCAGGAGGCGCTCGCGAACGTCCGCCGGCACGCCGGTGCCGCGCGCGTGACGCTGCGCCTGCGGCAGCTGCCCGGTGCCGTCGAGCTGCTCGTCGTCGACGACGGGCGGGGCGTGCGGGCCGACGACCCCGAGGGCAACGGCGTACGGGGCATGCGCGAGCGCGCACGGTCCGTGGGCGGCGAGCTCGAGCTGACCGGCACGCCCGGGGGCGGCACGCGCGTCGTGCTGCGCCTGCCGACCGCCTCCCCCGCCCCCGAGGAGGCCGACGAGGCCGACGAGGCCGACGAGCGAGTCGACGCCCCCGCCCACGCCACCGCCGCCCGCAAGGAGCCGCACGCATGACCGCCGACCGCTCGGACACCCCCGCGATCCGCGTGCTCGTCGCCGACGACCACCCCGTGGTGCGGTCCGGCATCGCCGGGCTGCTCGGCGTCGAGCCCGACGTGGACGTCGTCGGCGAGGCGTCCGACGGCGAGGATGCGCTCGCGCTCGCGCACGAGCTGCGGCCCGACCTCGTCCTCATGGACCTACGGATGCCGCGGCTCGACGGCGCGGGCGCGACCGCGCGGATCGTCGCGGAGCTGCCCGGCACGCACGTGCTCGTCCTGACGACCTACGAGACGGACGCCGACATCCTGCGGGCCGTCGAGGCCGGGGCCACCGGCTACCTGCTGAAGGACACGCCGCGCGCCGAGCTCGTCGCCGGGGTCCGCGCCGCCGCGCGCGGCGAGGCCGCGCTGTCCCCGTCGGTCGCGCGGCGCCTCGTGCAGCAGGTGCGCGGCACCGGCGAGCGCCTCACGGCGCGCGAGACGCAGGTGCTCGCGGCCGTCGCCCGCGGGCTGTCGAACGCCGCGATCGGCGCCGAGCTGTTCATCTCCGAGGCGACGGTGAAGACCCACCTGCTGCGGGTGTTCGCCAAGCTCGGCGTGGACGACCGCACGCACGCCGTCACGGTCGCGATGTCCCGCGGCATGCTGCCGCCCGCCTGACGCGCAGGCGGGCGGCAGCAGCCGGTCGGGTCCGTCGCCCCGGGGCGGGGGCGACGTCAGGTCAGCCCTGGCACGTCTTCTCGACGGCCCCGTCCTGCGGGGTGTACGACCACGCGCCGTCCGCGACCTGGAGCTCGACGCAGAAGTCGAGCCCGTCGTTCGAGCCGGGCACGAACCGCACGCCCTCGACGCCCTCGGAGACCTTCGTGAGCTCCTTCGTGCTGTCCTTCGTGGTCAGGAAGTACTTCCCGCTCTTGATCGCGAGCGCGTTCGGCGTGAGGTCGCCGCCGCCGGCCATGTAGTGCAGCGAGACCTCCACGCCCAGGGTGTACAGGTCCGAGCGCGCGCCCCAGGCGTTGTCGTCCCAGTCCCAGTCGCCGTCGTCGTCGGCCCAGGAGCCGGTGTCGCCGCCCGAGCCACCGTCGTCCGTGCCGCCGTCGTCCGTGCCGCCGTCGTCGGAACCGGGGCCCGTCCCGGGCCACTCGTCGAGGTCCGGGCCGAAGCCGCCGCCGCTGCCACCCAGGTCGCCGAGGTCGGGCACGTCACCCAGCCCCGACAGGCCGCCGAACAGGCCCGAGCCGAGGTCCCCGAAGTTCTCCTGCATCCACTCCTGGTCCTCGAGCTTGCCCTCCTTCTGCAGGCGGACGAGGTTCTCGAGCATCTCGCCGTACACGTACGCGAACGTCCCGAGCACGGACACCCGCCACGTGCCGCTCTCCTTGACGGCGACGAGCCCGAGGCTGTCCTCGAGGCCCAGCTCGACGAGCCCCGGCACGTCCTTGACGCACGCGCGCTCCGTGCCGTACCCGTCGTTGTTCTCGAAGCAGGTGCCCTCGATCGAGACCGTCTCGTCGTCCTTGTTGCGCAGCGTCACCTTGTCCGGCACGAGGAGCGCGCGGTCCGTGCCGATGTCGCGCACGGTGAACGTCGCGTCGTCGACGTCGACACCCTCACCGCCGGAGACGTCCCCGGCCCACGCCTTGACGTAGACCTCCATGAACCGCCGCTCACCTACCGAGAGGGTCGACGTGAGCTCGTCGAGGTCACCGTCGCTGATCGCCGCGAGGCCCTCGACGAACGCGGTGCCCGCGTCCTCGGGCGACGCGAGCTCCGGGCCCGCGTCGGACGGCATCGAGCCACGCTTGCCGCCCTGGGCGACGGTCACGTACTCACCGATCGTCATGAGCGGGCTGACGTACCACTTGCCGCCCTCCTCGACCGCCATGAGGAACGGGCGCTGCGTGCCCGCGTCCGTGTCCCAGGTGAGGTCCTTGGTGTCGAGCGTCCACGGGAGCGCGTCGTCGGCCTGCTGGATCGCCTCGTCCCGCGCGTCGCCGGTCGGCACCGGCTGGCCCAGCGCCTCCAGCAGCGGCTCGAACGCCTCGATCGTGAGGTCCGTGATCTCCTCCGCGTCGGCGTCGACGGTCAGCGTGCCGCCGGCGATCGTGACCTTCGCGAGGCCCTCGTCGACCTCGTCGACGTCCAGGTCGAGGTCCTTGATCTCGACGGACAGCGCGTCGAGCGCCGCCTTGAGCTTGTCCGGGTCGATCTGCGAGTCGTCGGCCAGGTCCGAGGCGCCGTCGAACGCGTCCCGGAACGAGGCGACCTCCGACGGCGCGAGCACGCCGTACACGGCCACGCCGTCACGGTCCGCGACGCCCTCGACGAGCTGCGTGACCGCCGCGTCCGGGGACCCGGCGCCGCCGAGCTTGCTCAGGACGTTCGCCCACACCGCGTAGCCGCCGACGCCGACGACCGCGACCGCCGCGACCGCGGCGCCGACCCACAGGCCGGCACGACGACGCGGCTTCGGCTGCTCCCCGACGGGGGCGTACTCGGCGTCGAGCGGGTCGACCGGCCCGCCCGGCTGTCCGGGGTACCCCGCGGCGGGCGTGGCGTACGGCTGCGCGGGCGCGGCGTACGGCTGCGCGGGCACGCCGGACTGCGGGGCCGCCGGCTGCGCGACCGGCGTGACGGGCGGCGGGACCGGCCCCGGCGCCGCCGGCTGCTGCGCCGCCACCGGCTCGGGGGCGACGGGCGCGGCGGGCTGCGCCGCGGGCTCGGGCTGCGCGGCGACCGGCGCGGCGGGCTGCGCCGCCGGGTCGGGCACGACGGGGTGCGCTGCGGTCGCCGGGGCCACGGGCTCGGCCGCGGGCGCCGCGGGCTCGGCCGCGACGGGTTCCGGCGCGACGGGCGGGGCGGCCGCGGGCTCGGCGGCCGGCTCGGCGACGGGCTGCTGCGCGGCCGGCTCGGCAGCGGTCGGCACGGCAGCGGTCGGCGCGGGGGCGGCCGGCTGCTGCGCGACGGGCTCGGCCTGCGGGGCAGGGGCCGGCGCGGGTGCGGGCGCCGGGGGCGGCGCGGCGGGCTGGGTCGCGGCCTGCTGCGCGGCGGCACGGGCGGCCACCGCGGCCGCGACGGCCGGGTCGCCCTGCGCGACGAGCCAGCCGAGCAGCTCGGGGTAGGCCGCGGGGTGCGCGGCGATGCGGGCCCGCAGGTCGGGCCGGTCGACCGCGATCCGCGCGAGCTCGGCGGCTGAGGTGGTCGGGTCGTCGAGTGCAGCGGACGTCGGGTCGTGAGTCATGGAACCCCCTGTCGATCGGGTGCGTCGCGGTGACGACGAACAGGCCACCTTAGGGGGACGAAACGGGCGCGCGTGAGCGGTTTCGTCCACCCCGGGCCGAAATCACCTGTGCGAGTGGCAGACTGACCGCCGTGCGCGACCTGGCCCGGCTCCCCAAGGCGCACCTGCACCTGCACTTCACGGGCTCGATGCGCCCCTCGACGCTCGCGGACCTCGCCGCGCGGCACGGGGTGCGGCTGCCGGCGGTCCTGCTCGACGCCGACCCGCTGCACGTGCCCGCGACGGAGCGCGGCTGGTTCCGGTTCCAGCGCCTGTACGACGCGGCGCGCGCGTGCGTGCGCGGTGAGGCGGACATGCGCCGGATCGTCGACGAGGCGGTCGCCGACGACGCGGCCGAGGGCTCGGGGCGCCTGGAGATCCAGGTCGACCCCACGTCGTACGCGCCGTTCGTCGGCGGCATCACGCCCGCGCTGGAGATCGTGCTCGACGAGGCGCGCGCCGCGAGCGCCCGGCACGGGGTGTCGGTCGGGGTCGTCGTCGCCGCGTCCCGGATGCGCCACCCGCTGGAGGCCCGCACGCTCGCGCGGCTCGCCGCCAGGTACGCGGGCGACGGCCCCGGGGAGGTCGTGGGGTTCGGGCTGTCGAACGACGAGCGCCGCGGCGACACCGCGGAGTTCGCACCGGCGTTCGCGATCGCGCGCCGCGCCGGTCTGGCGGCGGTGCCGCACGGCGGCGAGCTGCTCGGCCCGGAGCACGTGCACGACGTCGTGACGCACCTGCACCCGGACCGGCTGGGGCACGGGGTGCGCACGGGCGAGGACCCGCGCCTCCTGCACGAGGTCGTCGACCGCGGTGTGGCGCTCGAGGTCTGCCCGGCGTCGAACGTGTCGCTCGGCGTGTACCCGGACACGGCCGCGGTGCCGCTGGGGTCGCTCGTCGACGCGGGTGCGCAGGTCGCGCTGGGCGCCGACGACCCCCTGCTGTTCCGGGCGCGGCTCGTCGCGCAGTACGAGGCGGCCCGCGACGTGCACGGGTTCGACGACGCGGCGCTCGCCGACCTTGCGCGCGCGTCGATCCGGGCGAGCCGCGCGGACGACGCGACGCGCACCCGGCTGCTCGCCGGCGTCGACGCGTGGCTGGCCGCGCCGGACGCCTAGGCTGCACCCGGCCCGTCCGTCCCCGCGTCGTCCCGAGAGGTCTCCCATGTCGCTCGTCCTCGTCACCGGCTCCACCGACGGCATCGGCCTGGAGTCCGCGCGCCGGCTCCTCGCGGACGGCCACGAGGTCGTCGCGCACGCGCGCGACGAGGCCCGCGCGCAGGACGTGCGCCGCGCGCTGCCGGGCCTGCGGGACGTCGTCGTCGGCGACCTCACGTCGCTCGCGCAGACCACGGCGCTCGCGCACGCGGCGACGCGTGCCGCGGGCGGCGCGTACGACGCGGTGATCCACAACGCGGGCGTCGGCGGCGGCTCGCCGCGCGTCGTCACCGCGGACGGCATGGAGCGGATCCTGCAGGTCAACACGGTCGCGCCGTACGTCCTGACGGCGCTCATGCCGCGCCCGGGTCGCCTCGTCCACCTCACCTCCGGGCTGGAGTCCGACGGCCGTGCCGCGTTCGACGACCTGCACTGGGAGCACCGCCCGTGGGACGGCATGCAGGCGTACTCGGACTCCAAGCTGTACGACGTCATGCTCGCGTTCGCCGTCGCGCGCCTGTGGCCGGACGTGCTGTCGACGGCCGTCGACCCCGGGTGGATCAAGACGAAGCTCGGCGGCCCGGACGCGTGGGACGAGGTCGGTGACGGCGCCGCGACGCAGGTGTGGCTCGCGACGTCCGACGACGAGGCCGCGCGCGTCACCGGCCGCTACCTCAAGCGGTTCGAGGTGCTGGAGGCCAACCCGCAGGCGTCCGACGTCGCGCTGCAGGAGCAGCTCCTCGAGCGCCTCGCGGCGCTGACGGGCGTCGTCCTGCCGCGCTGAGCCTCAGAGCGCGAGACCGACGAGCACCGGCTCGGGCTCGAGCGTCACGCCGAACGCCGCCCGCACGCCGTCGCGCACCTCGCGCGCGAGCGCCACGACCTCCGCGCTGCTCGCGCCGCCCCGGTTCGTCAGGGCGAGCGTGTGCTTCGTGGACAGCGCCGCCGGCCCGGGCATGCCGTGCCCGCGCGCGAACCCCGCGCGCTCGATGAGCCACGCCGCGCTCGTCTTCACCAGGCCGTCGCCCGCCGGGTAGCGCGGCGCCTCGGCGGGCAGCCGCGCGGCGGCCGTCGCGTCCAGCACCGGGTTCGTGAAGAACGACCCCGCGCTGCGGGTGTCCGCGTCCGCCGGGTCCAGCACCATGCCCTTGCGCCCCCGCAGCTCGAGCACCGCGGCGCGCACGTCGAGCAGCGGCGCGCGCTCCCCCACCTCGACCCCGAGGGTGCGCGCGAGCTCGCCGTACGCGATGGGCGCCGACAGCGTGCCCTGGCGGAGCTGGAACGTCACGTCGAGCACCACGTACCGGGGCGTCGGACCCCAGGGGGCGCGCTCGTCGGCCGGGTCGCGGGGGTCGCGGCGCGGGTCGTCGGCCGCGAGCATCGAGCGCTTGAGCAGCGACGTGCGGTACCCGAACCGCAGGTCCACCAGCGGCAGGGTGCGCACCCGCGAGCGCTCGCGGTCCCACACGCGCACCGTCGCGATGGTCTGCGCGACCTCCTGGCCGTACGCGCCGACGTTCTGCACGGGCGTCGCGCCCGTCGAGCCGGGGATCCCGGACAGCGCCTCGATGCCGTACAGCCGGTGCGACGTCGCCTCCGCGACGACGTCGTCCCACGGCGTGCCGGCGGGCACCTGGTACGTCACGCCCGCGCACGCCGAGTGGTCGGGCACGTCGATGCCGGTGCGGGTGTCGCGCACGACGAGCCCGTCGAAGCCCTCGTCGGACACGAGCAGGTTCGAGCCGCCGCCGAGCACCAGGACCGGTTCGCCGGCCTCGTCGGCGGTGCGGACCGCGTCGACGAGCTCGGCCTCGCTCGTCGTCTCGACGTAGCGGGCGACGGGCCCACCGACGCCGAGCGTCGTGAGGTCAGCGAGACGGGGGGCGGTGCCGACGGTCATGCCCCCAGGCTACGGGCGGGCGGCGGGGTCGTCGTGCGCGTCCTGCACGGCGGCGTCCGAGGGGGCGTCCGAGGGGGCCTCCGACGAGCCCGCGGCACGCAGCGGTGCGGCCGTCCCCGCGACCGCGATGCCGAGCGCCACCGGCACGAGGATGACCAGCAGCGCGTGCCGGTAGCCCACGTGCTCCGCGAGCAGGCCCAGCAGCGGCGGCCCCGCGAGGAACGCCGAGTACCCGATGGTCGACACCACGCTCACGCGCGCCGCCGCCCGCAGCGGGTCGTCCGCCGCGGCGCTCATCCCCACCGGGAACCCGAGCGCGGCGCCCGCGCCCCACGCGACGATCCCGACCAGCGCGAGCCACATCGTCGGCGCCAGCCCGAACAGCCCGAGCCCGACCAGCGCGAGCGCGGCGCACAGCCGCAGCACCGCGACGCGGCCGTACCGGTCGAGCAGCGCCGTGCCGAACCAGCGCATGCCGGTCATCGACGCCAGGAAGACGCCGAGCGCGACCGCGCCGACCGCGTGCGGCGTCTCGAACCCGTCCACGACCGCGAGGCTCACCCAGTCGTTCGCGGCGCCCTCGGTGAGCGCGGCCGCGAGCACGACCAGCCCGAGCAGCAGCGTGCGCGGCTCGAGCCACGCCGCGAGCGCGCGGCGCGCCCGACCCTCGCCCGCACCCTCGTCGTGGTGCTCGACGACGGCCTCCGCCGCGTGGTCCGTGAGGTAGAGACGGACCGACCAGACCACCGCGACCATCGACAGCCCGAGCGCGAGCGGCAGGTGCACGACGACGGGCACGTGCAGCCACGCCGCGACCGCCGCGACGCCCGCGGCGGCGACCGTCCCGAGCGAGAACCCGGCGTGGTACCGCGGCATCACGGTGCGCCCCAGGCGCTGCTCGACGACCGCGCCCTCGACGTTCATCGCCGCGTCCCACACGCCCGTGCCCACGCCGTACACGACGAGGCCCAGGCCCGAGACGAGCGGCGAGCCGAGCGCGACGCCCACCGCCGCGAGCGTCAGGCCGCCCGCGTTCAGCGCCGCGGAGTACAGCACCGTCCGGCGCGCGCCGATGTGCTCGATGATCGTCCCGGACAGCGGCAGCGCGACGAGCGAGCCCACCGAGCCGACGAGCAGGAGCAGACCCATGCTCGCGGCGGACAGGTCGAGGCCGTCGCGGACCGCGGGCAGGCGGGACGCCCAGCTCGCGAAGTTGAAGCCCGACAGGAAGAAGGTCGCGAAGACCGCGAACGACGCGGCCTGGACCGGGGTGCCCCCTCGCAGCCGTGCACTCACGCGTCGGTCCTCCAGTCGTGTCGCGTGCGGCTCACGGTACGCGCTCCTTCTCGGGGCTCGGGTGCCGGTCCGGGTGCGTCGTGCCGCCGGACGTGGACGTGTCGGGGTGGTGGGCACCGGCCGCGACGAGGCGCGCCTCCGGGGCGGCTCGGGGCGTCGGGACCGCGAGGACGCCGGGGCGGGTCGACGCGTGCTCGTCGGCGACCGCGTGCTCGTCGGCGACCGCGTGCTCGTCGGCGACCGCAGGCTCATCGGCGGCCGCGCGCTCGTCGGACGGCGGCTGCGGCGGCGCGACCTGGCGCGCGAGGCACACGCTCGCCACCATCGCCGCCGCGATGAGCGCGAGCGCCTGGCGCGCGCCGATGTGCTCGGCGGCCAGGCCCAGCAGCGGGGGCGCGGCGATGGACGCGACCGACGAGAACGACGAGACGACGGCGACGCGACCGGCGGCGCGCAGGGGGTCGTCGGACGCGGCCGCGATGCCGATCGGCACGGCGAGCGCGGCGCCGAAGCCCCACAGGACCACGCCCACGGAGGCGAGCGCGAAGGACGGGGCGAACCCGAACAGCAGCAGCCCGACGATCGACACCAGGCCGGACGCGCGCAGCACGGCGACGCGGCCGTGCCGGTCGATGAGCCGCGTGCCCGCGAGCCGGACCGCGGTCATCGCCGCGACGTAGACCGCGAGCACCACGCCGCCGACCGCCTCGGTGCGACCGAAGCCGTCGACGACCGCGATGGACAGCCAATCGTTCGCGGCGCCCTCGGACAGCGCGGCGGCCATGATGACGACACCGACGAGCAGGGTGCGCGGCTCCCGCCAGGCGTCGAGCGCGCTGCCGAGGCGACGACGGCCGGCCTCGGGTCGCGCCGGCTCGGGCGTGCGGGCGGGCGCGTCGACGGGCGTGCGCGGCGCGTCGCCGACGCCCGGGGGCAGCACGACGCCGCGCAGCGACGCGAGCCGCCACACGACCGCGACCGCGGCGACCGCGGTGAACTGGACGGGCAGCGGCACGCCGTGGCGCGACGCGAGCGCGCCGAGCCCGGATCCCGCGACCGCGCCGATGGAGAACGCGGCGTGGAACTGCGGGATCACGGTCCGGCCGATGGCCCGCTCGATGCGCGCGGACTCGACGTTGCACGGCACGTTGCCGAGCGCGATCGACATGCCGTTGAGGAACACCCCGACCGCGAGGAGCACGACGGACCCCGCGCCGGGCCCGATGCCCATGAGCACGTAGCCGACCGCGAGGAGCGCGGTCGAGGCGACGAGGGCGACGCGGCTCCCCCACCGCTGGACGACGATGCCGGCGAACGTGACGGTGACGAGCGCGCCGACGGACCCGACGAGCAGGACGCCGCCGAGCGCACCGGTCGTGAGGTCGAGCTCGGCGCGGACGGTGGGCAGGCGGGCGAGCCAGCTCGAGAACACGATGCCGAGCAGCGCGAACAGCCCCAGCAGGTGCAGACGGGCGCGGGCGACGACGTCGGGCGTCGCGCGGCGGGGCGCGCGCAGGGGCACGAGTACTCCGGTGAGGGTGAGAGACGATGTCGAATCGATTCGAGGCGGGCGCGTCACGACAGGTCGAATCGATTTGATGGTGAACGATCATTCTGCGGGTACGCTGGCCGCTGCGTCAAACGACGCACGCGGGACCGGTTCCGGCCGGGCACCCGCCCGGCCCAGGGCCGCTCGGACCTGCGCCCCCACCGCCACTCCGCTCGCCCGCGAGCCGCCCGCCGGAGGTGCCCGCTGTCGTCCCAGCGCCCGACCCTCGCCGACGTCGCCTCCGCCGCCGGGGTCTCGGTCTCGACGGCCTCGCTCGCGTTCTCCGGAGCCGGCCCCATCGCGTCCACGACCCGCGAACGCGTCCTGACCGCCGCCGCCGAGCTCGGCTACTCCGGCCCCAACCCCCTCGGCCGCCAGCTGCGCAGCGGACGCTCCGGGATCGTCGGCGTCGTCGTCGGTGACGCCCTGCGCCGGTCCTTCCGCGACCCCGTGTCCGTGCAGGTGCTCGACGGGCTCGTCTCCACCCTCGGCGAGATGGGCCTCGGCGTCCTGCTCATCCCCGGCCCCAGCGACCCCGCCGAGCCGCCCGTCGACCCGCTCGTCCAGTCCGCCGCGATGGACGTCGCCGTGCTCCTGTGGGGCAGCGGCTCGCACGACCCCGTGCTCGAGGCCCTGCGCCGCCGCGGCATCCCCACGGTCGTCGTCGAGGGCATCCCCGCACCCGACGTCGCGACCGTCGGCATCGACGACCGCCGCGGCATGACCGACGTCGTGCGCCACCTCCAGGAGCTCGGGCACGAGCGGTTCGCGTGCGTCAGCCTCGCGTTCGACCGCCACCGCGGCGACGGGTTCGTCGAGCCCGCCCGCTGGGACGAGATCGTCTGGCAGGTCACCCGCCGCCGGCTCGACGGCGTGCTCGACGCCGGCGTCACCCCCGAGTCCGTCTACGAGACGCCCGCGTCGCTCGTCGAGCACGGCAAGACCGCCGGGTTCGCGATCCTCTCCCGCGAGGACCGCCCCACCGCCGTCGTCTGCTGGTCCGACCTGCTCGCGTCCGGCGTCGTGCTCGCCGCCCGCGAGCTCGGCCTGTCCGTGCCCGGCGACGTGTCCGTGGCCGGGTTCGACGGCCTCGACCTGCCGTGGCTCGCGCCCGACGTCCTCACGTCCGTCGTGCAGCCGCTTGCCGAGAAGGGCGCCGTCGTCGGCCGCGCCGTGGCGTCCCTGCTGTCCGGCGACATGCCCCAGCCCGCGGTCCTGCCCGTCACGCTGCGCCCAGGGACGACGACGGGCCCCGCTCCGCGCTGAGCGCAGGGCCGAGGCCCGTTCGTCGATCGCGGCCCTCGGCCGCGGGACTCCGCCGAGAGGCGGGTCGGGAAAGGCGGGTTTGGAGAGGCGGTCAGGAGAGGCGGACGACCGCCTGCGCCTTGCCGAGCACGCGCTGCCCCTCGACCGTCACCGTGAGGTCGACACGCGCCGTGCCCGCCTCCGCGTCCAAAGCACCGACCGCGGCGACGACCTCCACGGTCGCCTCCCCCGGGTCCGGCACCGGCACGGGGCGCGTGAAGCGCACCTGGTAGTCCACGACCCGACCCGGGTCGCCCACCCAGTCCACGACCGGCCCGACCGCCGCGCCCATGGTCCACATCCCGTGCGCGATCACGCCGGGCAGGCCCACCGACAGCGCCACGCGCTCGTTCCAGTGGATCGGGTTGAAGTCGCCCGAGGCCGCCGCGTACCGCACGAGCCGGGCGCGGTCGACGACCACCTCGGCCCGCGCGACCTCCTGGCCGACCGCCAGGTCCTCCAGACGGGGCGCCATCAGGACTCCTCGGGACGCACGGCGAGCGTGGACACGACGGTCGCGACGGGCTCGCCGTCCTCCGCCGCGATCTCCGCGCGCGTGGTGATCATCGCCAGACCGGCGCGCTCGACGATCGAGTCGACGTGCAGCACCGTCACCAGCCGGTCACCCGCGTGCACGGGGCGGTGGTGCGTGAACCGCTCGTCGGCGTGCACGACCCGGCTGAAGTCGATGCCCGCGGCGGGGTCCTCGAAGAGCTGGGCCTCGGCGCGCTGCGCCACCACGACCGCGAAGGTCGGGGGCGCGATCACGTCGGGGTGGCCCAGCGCACGCGCGGCCTCGACGTCGGTGTGAGCGGGGTGCTGCGCACCCACCGCGGCCGCGAACGACCGCAGGTGCTCACGCCCGACCTCGTAGACCGCGTTCGGCGGGTAGACCCGCCCTGCGTACCCGGTGTCGACCGGCATCGCCAGGGTCAGCGGGTCTCGCGGTGCAGCGTGTGGCGGTTGTCGCGCGGGCAGTACTTCTTCATCTCGAGACGGTCGGGGTCGTTCCGACGGTTCTTCTTCGTGATGTAGTTGCGCTCCTTGCACTCCGTGCATGCGAGCGTGATCTTCGGACGGACGTCCGAGCTCTTGCTGGCCATGGTCTTGCCACCTCTCGCGCCACCACGGCGCTTGCGTTCGAACAGCGGGCACCGGCGGCACCCTCGGGGTCAACGGTGGTCGTGTCGCGCCCACGGGCGACTGCGCTCCCGAGCGGCACGCGCCGGGGCCGGCCCGGGCGGCCCTCGATGCACACGCACACAGACCGCCTACAAGAATAGCGCACCACGACGCCCCACCCGACCTCGAGCACCCCCTCCCTCCCCACCCGACCCCGCGCACCCCCTCCCGCCCCACCCGCGACGCGACATCGATCACGCCCACCCCACCCCGGCACCCACCTCCCGACACCCACCCGCCGAGCGCACCCGCCCGAGCGCAACCGCGCACGCGGTAACGGCGCATTCGCGCTGCACCGGGCGCAGTCGGCAACGCGAGACACCGCCGGCACGCCTGACACACGGGCGCGACGACCACCGCGCGCTCGGAACCACCACCCGCCGAGCGCGCCCGCTCACGCCTGACTGCGTACGCCGTAACGGTGCGGTCGCCTGGGAACGGGCGCAGTCGGCGGCGGATGGGCACGCTGTAGGCACGACGAGCGCGCAGGAACCGCCACCCGCCGAGCGCGCTCGCTCACGCGCGACTGCGCACGCCGTAACGGTGCGGTCGCGCTGGAACGGGCGCAGTCGGCGGCGGACGGGCACGTTGTGGGCCGACGAGCGTGCGGAACGACGAAGGCCCGCCGGTTCCGGCGGGCCTTCGTCTGGCGTGTAGCGGGAGCGGGACTCGAACCCGCGACCTCACGATTATGAGTCGTGCGCTCTCACCAACTGAGCTACCCCGCCTCGGAGTGCGTCAGGGGTGCGGACCGAGCCGCACCCCTGAGCACACTTCAGAGCCCCGAAAGGGAATCGAACCCTTGACCTTCTCCTTACCATGGAGACGCTCTGCCGACTGAGCTATCGGGGCAGCGCGGAACAGGCTACACGCCCAGCCGCCCGCAACGAAATCCGACACCACCCCCGTCTCAGCCCCTCTCCTGCACTGCCCTCCCCTCGCCACCCCACCCGCCGAGCGCGCCCGTTCGAGCGTGAGTGCACCGTCAGTGCGAGCGCGCTCGCCCGGTCGCGAGCGCACTCACCAGTCGCCCTCCGCACGTGCCGGCCCGCGCGTGTCGGCCCGCACGTGCGCGGCCCACCCGCTCCGCACGCACCAGACGCACCAACCGGCCGAGCGCGGCCGTTCCAGCGCCAGGGCACCGTGATGCCGTGTGCGGTCGGACTGAAGCGGTAGCGCTCGGCAGTCCGGGACGGTCAGGGAGTACGGGGCGGACGGCGGTAGGCGCCCGCGCGGGTGAGCGCGTCGATCATGGGACCGCCGCGCATCGCGTCCTGCCAGGTCCAGCGCACGACCGCCCGGGCCACCGCTCGCAGTCGGTCCTCGCGGAGCTTCTCGCGCCAGAGCGCGCCGCCGGTGACACCGCCGTACTTCACCTTGCCGTCGAACTCCCCGACCACGCCCGCCTCCGGCCACCAGAAGTCGACCCGGCCGACGAACCCGTCGGCGTCCCGGATCTCGCGCTGCAGCACCGGACGCGGCAGCCCGTGCTCGTGCATGCGCGCCCGGCTGAGGGACTCACCGGGCGACTCGCACGCGCCATCGGCCAGCTCCGCCAGCGCTCGGGCGGCCAGCGCGCCGCGACCCGACCCCACCGCCGCGGCTTCGAGCGCGATCTCGTCGGACGACGTCATGCCCTCCCGCAAGGCCGCGTCGGCGGCGACGAGCCCCGACGCCAGGCCCCCGACCCGCGCCAGGTCGACGACGGTCCGCGCGACGCTCGTCACCCGCAGTCCGCCGGCGACGGTCCCGCCCGGCGTCGCCGAGCGCGTGTGCCGCACGATGCCGCGCCCTGAGCGCCCGCCCGGCGCCGCAGGCACGGTCACGTGGACCCGGTCGTCCGGTCGGCTCACCGTCGGCAGCCCCCACACCGCCGCGGCGGACCAGTGCGACAGGAGCGGGTCACCGACCGCCGCGGCCGCCGTCGCCCGCACGACGACGAGGTAGCGCTCGTCGTCGCCGAGCTCGGCCCAGTGCTCGCGCCCGACGTACGCCCCGCGTCGCACGCGCACGAGCCCCGGGTCACGCACCGCAGCCATGCCCCCACCCAGCACGAGCCCGCTCGTCGTCCTCATCACCCCTCCGTCCCCGCCGCCGCGCCCGGCCGACGTGGTCCCGCCGCCCCGGTCTGGGCTCGGCTCGCAGCAGGCACGGTGGCACACCCGCTCGCGCTCGGTTGTCGCCCATCCCCAGCCCTCCCCGCCACCCGACCCCAGCCCCCGGGGCTGCGTGCCTCCCCCACAGGCGCGACCTCACCGTCTCGCCGGCGGCCTACGACGAGCGCCCGTGCGCGAACGGGCGCCGACGAGTCCGCGCAGACGCCGACAGAACCTCCGACGAGCGCGCCCGATCCACCGCGAGCGCGTACGCCGTCACGACGCGCTCGGGCTGCAACGGGCGCGTTCGGGCGGTGAGGGCGGACGGCCGGACGGCCGGCGGGGAGGCGGGAGCCGACGAGCGGGCGCTCGCCGAGGACGGCAACAGTCGTGCACGTGCCGGCTACCCGCGGGTGCGCCCGCTCGAGCGCGAGCGCGCACGCACTACCGGCGCATTCGCGCTGGAACGGGCGCGCTCGGCCGGGGTGTGCGCGGTGAGGGCGACCGGCGGTCGTACACGCGGGCGACGACGGGTGCCCGCGGGGGCCGCCCGACGACCCCGCGAGTGCGCTCGCTCAAGCGCGAGTGCGCACGCACTAACGGTGCACTCGCGTTGGAACGGGCGCACTCGGACGAAGGGTGGCGTGCGGTGGGGGCACCTGCGCGCCAAGGGCGACGACCTGCCCCGGGCACCGCCCCGACTATCCGCGAGTGCGCTCGTTCGAGCGCGAGGGCGCACCCACTAACGGTGCACTCGCACTGGAACGGGCGCGCTCTGGCGGAGAGGGGGTGGGGCGTACGGGGGGTGGGAAGAGTGAAGGGGCGTCCCTGCTGGGACGCCCCTTCGTGGGTGGCGGGTGAGGGATTCGAACCCCCGTAGGCAGTGCCAGCTGATTTACAGTCAGCCCCCTTTGGCCACTCGGGTAACCCGCCGGGGAGTGCGTACCGAGCTCGTGGGACCGTTGCTCACCGTCGTCTCCCGGAGGGGACGCCCGTGGGCGCGGTCGTCGCTCGCGCGGCGTGCCGTGGAAGGATAGCAACACCCGGGCCCCACCAGGAAAACGGCGGCCCGGACCAGCACCGGGAACGGACGAGCGACGGTCGGCAAGCGGCCGGCGCGACAGCACGGAGGGACTGCCACATGGCGAGCGAGTCGTCGTTCGACGTCGTCAGCAAGGTCGACCGGCAGGAGGTCGACAACGCCCTGAACCAGGCGGCGAAGGAGATCGCCCAGCGGTACGACTTCAAGGGCGTCGGCGCGTCCATCACCTGGACCGGTGAGTCGGTGCTCATGGTCGCCAACTCCCCCGACCGGGTCCTCGCGGTCCTCGACGTCTTCGAGTCCAAGCTCATCAAGCGCGGGATCTCGCTCAAGGCGCTCGACCTGGGCGACAAGGAGCCGAAGCCGTCGGGCAAGGAGTACCGCCTGGTCGCCGGCATCAAGGAGGGCCTGTCGTCGGAGGTCGCGAAGAAGCTCGCGAAGCTCGTGCGCGACGAGGGCCCCAAGGGTGTCAAGACGCAGATCCAGGGCGACGAGCTGCGCGTCTCGGGCAAGAGCCGCGACGACCTGCAGGCCGTGATCGCGCTCCTCAAGGGCGCGGACGTCGACGCCGCGCTGCAGTTCACGAACTACCGCTGACGCGGGCGCGCGCCGCTCCTCGCGCCCCGAGAGGGCGTCGAGGGGCGGCGCTCGTGCGTCCGGGCCGCGCCTCCGCGTCGGGCTCCCGGCCGTGCGCCCGGGACGTCAGTAGCGGGTCATGCCGCCGAGGCTGCCGGCCTGCGCCTCGAGGCGGGCGATGCGCTCCGCCATGGGCGGGTGGGTCGCGAACAGCCGCGCGAAGCCCTCGCCGCGGAACGGGTTCGCGATCATCAGGTGCGAGACGTTCTCGAGCCGCTGGTCCTGCGGCAGGGGGCGGGCCTTGGTGCCCATCTCGAGCTTGCGCAGCGCCGACGCCAGGGCGAGCGGGTCGCCGGTGAGGCTCGCGCCGTCCTCGTCGGCGTCGAACTCGCGGGTGCGGCTGATCGCGAGCTGGATCATCGTCGCGGCGAGCGGGGCGAGGAACACGAGCAGCAGGCCCGCCAGCGGGTTGCCGCCCTCGCGGCGGTCACCGCCGCCGAAGAACAGCGCGAACTGCGCGAGCGACGTGATGACGCCGGCGACGGCCGCGGCGACGGACGACGTGAGGATGTCGCGGTTGTAGACGTGCTGGAGCTCGTGGCCGAGCACGCCCCGCAGCTCGCGCTCGTCGAGGATCTGCAGGATCCCCGCCGTGCAGCAGACCGCCGCGTTGCGGGGGTTGCGGCCGGTGGCGAACGCGTTGGGCGCCATCGTCGGCGACACGTACAGGCGCGGCATGGGCTGGCCGGCGCGCGACGAGAGCTCGCGCACGATGCGGTACATCGCGGGCTGCTCGACCTCGGTGACCGGGACCGCCTGCATGGTGCGGATCGCGATCTTGTCGGAGTTCCAGTAGCTCACGGCGGTCATGACCAGGCCGATGCCGGCGAACAGCAGGGCGTACCGACCCGTCCCGCGTCCCAGCACCCACGCGATGCCGAGCAGCACTGCCCACATGACGCCGAACAGTGCCGCCGTCTTCAGGCCGTTGAAGTGCTGCCTCGTGACCATGTGTCCCTCCGCTCGTCGTGTCACGTCCAAGAACGCACGACGATCACACCACGTTCCCCGGGGCGACCGACGTCACCCCCGCGCGCCGGGACCGGACGCACGAGAGGCACGACCCCGGGGTGGGGCCGTGCCTCTCGGTGACGGTCAGGTCAGTCGCGCGTGATGCGGCCGAGCGAGATGTCGATCATCTCCTCGCGCGGGACGACCTTGATGCGCTCGCGCCCGTGCGGCTCGCCGAGCGAGCGCTCGTACGCGTCGAGCAGCTCCCAGCCGGTCCACTCGACGACGTCGACGCCGCGCGCGGCGAGGAACTCGGTGATCGCGGCGGGGTCGCGGTCGGTCGCGGTGTAGAACGCCTCGCCACCGGCCTCGACGTCCTCCGTGAGGTGCCGGATCGTCTCCGACGCGTCGGACTTGGTGTGGCCGATGAGGCCGACGGGGCCGCGCTTGATCCAGCCGGTCGCGTACACGCCGGGCAGGTGCTCGCCGTCGACGTCGACGACACGACCCTCGCGGTTCGGTATGACGCCGGCGACGTCGTCGAACGGGATGTCGACGAGCGGCGAGCCGAAGTACCCGACCGCGCGGTAGACGGCCTGCACGGGCCAGTCGTGGAACACGCCGGTGCCGGTGACGTTGCCGTCGCCGTTGAGCGCGGTGCGCTCGGTCCGCAGCCCGACGACCGCGCCGTCCTCGCCGAGGACCTCGGCGGGCTTGTGCAGGAAGTGCAGGTGGATGCGCCGGGACGCGGTGAGCTCCTCGGGCTCCTTGAGGGTCCAGTCCGTGAGGGTCTTGACGACCTGCTTGGTCTGGTTCGACGAGTGGATGGCCGCCATGGAGCCCTCGTCGAACTCGAAGTCCTCGGGGTAGACGAGGACGTCGACGTCGGGCACGTGGCCGAGCTCGCGCAGCTCGAGCGGCGAGAACTTCACCTGGGCGGGGCCGCGGCGCGCGAAGACGTGCACGTCGGTGATCGGGTTCTGCTTGAGGATCTCGTAGACGTTCGCCGGGATCTCGGTGCGCAGCAGGTCGTCGGCGTGCTTGGCGAGGATGCGGGCGACGTCGAGCGCGACGTTGCCGGCGCCGATCACGGCGACCTGCTGGTGCTCGAGCGGCCAGGTGCGCGGCACGTCCGGGTGCCCGTCGTACCAGGAGACGAAGTCCGCGGCGCCGAACGAGCCCTCCAGGTCGATGCCGGGGATCGGCAGGGCCGCGTCGCGGACCGAGCCGGTGGAGAAGATCACGGCGTCGTAGAACTGGCGCAGGTCGTCGAGCTTGAGGTCGGTGCCGTAGTCGACGTTCGCGAGCAGGCGGATGTCGCCGCGCTCGAGCACCTTGTGCAGCGCCACGATGATCTGCTTGATGCGCGGGTGGTCCGGCGCGACGCCGTAGCGCACCAGGCCGAACGGCGCGGGCAGGCGCTCGAACAGGTCGATGCTGACGTCGAGGCCGGTCTTGGACAGGATGTCCGAGGCGTAGATGCCGGCGGGACCGGCGCCGACGACGGCGACGCGCAGGGTCGGGGTGCTCACGGGCGGACCTTCCGATCGGGGGACCAGACGCCCCGCTGCCCTCTGGGGTACCAGCCCTCGGACGGCCTTCCGAGGAGCGCCCGGGACGGCCCCCTCACGGCACGGTCACGGCAGGCAGGGCGGGTTGCTGCGCGCCATCTTAGGCCGACCTCACCCACGCGTTGGACACCCCCGCCAGCATGCGGACATTCGGCCACGATGCGGGCGACTCGGCGGTGACGCCGCGACGAGGACCGCGACGGCGGGGCGACACCCGTGTCGCGGCGCGCCGCGCGACGCGCGCCGACCTAGGGTCACGCCATGCGCCCGGAGCCGGCATGACCACCCCGCAGGCGCCCGCCGACCAGCAGGCCACCGACCGGCGCGGGCTCGCGCTCGGCGTCGGCGCCTACGCGATCTGGGGCCTGCTCCCCCTCTACTTCGCCGTGCTCGCGCCCGCCGGACCCGACGAGGTCGTCGCCCACCGCGCGCTGTGGTCCCTGCTCGTGTGCGCCGCGCTGCTCGCCGCGACCCGCGGCTGGCGCGCGCTCGTCGTCGTGCTCCGCGACCGACGCACCCTCGGCCGGCTCACGCTGTCCGCGCTCCTGCTCGCCACCAACTGGCTCGTGTTCGTCCTCGCGGTCGCCACCGGGCACGTCGTCGACGCGTCGCTCGGGTAGTTCGTCAACCCGCTCGTCACCGTCGCGCTCGCCGTCACGGTGCTGCACGAGCGGATGCGCGCCGTGCAGTGGGTCGCGCTCGGCTTCGGTGCCGCCGCGGTCGTCGTCCTCACCGTCGCGTACGGGCGGCTGCCGTGGATCGCCCTGACGCTCGCCGTGAGCTTCGGGCTGTACGGGCTGATCAAGAACCGGGTCGGACGGTCGGTCGCCGCGGTCCCCGGGTTCGCGGCCGAGACGCTCGTGCTCGCGCCGCTCGCCGCCGCGTGGCTCGTCGTGCTGCACGCGCGCGGCGACGGCACGTTCGTCGGGCACGGTCCCGGGCACGCCGCGCTGCTCGTGCTGGCCGGACTCGTCACGACCGTGCCGCTCGTGCTGTTCAACGCCGCCGCCGCCCGGCTCCCCCTGTCCGTCGTCGGGCTGCTGCAGTACCTCACGCCGTCCCTGCAGCTCGTCGTCGGCGTCGTCGTCCTGCACGAGCCCATGCCGCCCGCACGGTGGTGGGGGTTCGCGCTCGTCTGGCTGGCGCTCGTCGTCCTCACCGCGGACGCCGTGCGCAGCACGCGCGCGGTCAGCCGTCGTGGCGCGGCAGCACCGTCGGGGCGTCGACCACCACGACCGTGACGTTGTCCGCCGCGCCGGCCGCCACGGCCGTCGCGACCAGCCGGTCCGCCGCCGCCTGCGGGTCCCGGTCGCCCTCGAGGTCCGCCTTGAGATCCGCCTCGATGCGGGCGTCCGGCAGCGCGTCCGTGAGGCCGTCCGAGCACACGAGCATCCGGTCCCCCGGGCTCACCGCCAGCACGTCCACGTCCGGCTCGACCGTGACCGCGCCACCGCCGAGCACGCGCGTCACCACGTGCCGCCACGGGTGGTGCGCGGCCTCGTCCGGGCGCACCAGGCCGTCGGCGACCATCTCCGCGACCTCCGAGTGGTCGCGCGTCACCTGCTCCAGCACCGCGCCCGCCATGCGGTAGGTACGCGAGTCCCCGACGTTCAGCACCACCCAGCACGGCGTCGTGCCGTGCGTCGTCAGCGCCACGCCCGTGGCCGTCGTGCCCGGCCGCCGCGACGAGCCGCCGGGCAGCGCCCGCACCGCCTCGTGCGCCGCCAGGAGCGCGTCGCGGACCTCGTCGGGCCCCGCGGCACGTCCGACGAGCGCGCGCAGCACGTCCACGGCGGTCGCGCTGGCGACCTCGCCCGCCTCGTGGCCGCCCATGCCGTCCGCGACGACGAACACGTCCGTGTCCGCGAGCAGCGCGTCCTCGTTGTGCGACCGCCCGCCCGGCGACGTCGCCGCACCCCACCGCAGCTCGAGGGTCACCGGCTCCTCCGCGGCGACACCAGCCGCCAGCCGAGGGCCACCAGCGCCACGACCGTGGTGCCCGCGAGCACCCACCAGACCGCCTCCTGGCGGACCGGCTCGAGCGGGTCCGTCGTCGCCGCCACGGCGACCTGCCCGACCGGCGCCGCCGTCTCCGAGGTCGACCCGGGGTACTCCGGGCCGGGCATGTCCTTGCTGAGCACGCGCTGCAGCGCCTCGTCGGGGCGGATGACGCCCCAGCCGGTCTCGGGGGTGCGCGCGTCGAGCGAGCTGCGCGCGGCCGTCACCGCGAGCCGGTACCGCCACATCGCCGGGGACTCGTCGGGGTAGCGCTGCGCGACGAGCGCCGCGGCCGCCGAGACGTACGCCGTGGCCCACGACGGCGCGGGCGCGTCCGTGCCGAACCAGCAGTCCCCCGCGCCGCGGTACACGCCGAGCACGTCCTGCCCGGGGGCCGCGACGTCCACGTGGTCGCCGTGGATCGAGGCGTCCGTCGGCTGCAGCCGGTTGTCGACCGCCGCGACCGCCAGCACCTCCGGGTAGCCGCCCGGGTAGCGCGGGCCGTCCGAGTCGTCGTCCGCGGTGTTCCGGTTGCCCGCGCTGGCGACGACGAGCGCGCCCTGGCGCTCCGCGTGCCGCACCGCGGACCTCATCGCCGGGTCGTCCGCGTCGCTCGACATGGACACGTTGATGACCTGCGCACCGTGGTCCGCGGCCCAGCGGATCCCCTCGGCGATGCGGCCGGGCCGGGGGTCCGTGCCGTCGCGCTCGGAGTCGACGTCCTCGCCGTAGTACACGCGCACCGGCATGATCATGGCGTCCGGCGCGAGACCCACGACGCCCGAGCCCTCGACCCGGCGGGCGGCGATGATCCCCGCGACAGTGGTGCCGTGGCCCCACGTGTCCTTGCGGCCCGCGTCGACGGTGCCGGAGCGCACCATGTCGCCGCCCTTGAGGACCGCGCCCGTCAGGTGCGGGTTGCGGTCGTCGACGCCCGAGTCGACGACGGCGACCGTGACGCCCTTGCCCGTCGCGTGCTGCCACGCCTTCTGCGCGCCGAGCTGCGCGAGCGCGGGCGGCTCCTGGTCGAGGTACCGGGGCGCCTCGCCGCCGCAGCCCGTCTCGGGTTCCGCGGCCACCGGCGCAGCCCCGGGTCCGACGAGGAGCGCGCCGACGACGAGGGTCGACGAGACGCAGCCGAGCGCGGCCGCCGCGACCCCCCGCAGCGCCCGACCCGGAGCGTGAGGGGCTCGCGTCACGACGTCACCGCGGTGCGCGCCGCGTCCACCGTGAGGTTCGGGCCGACCTCGAACAGGTCCAGCCACGCCGGCGGCACGACCGTCACGTGCTCGGGCTCGTACCCGAGCCGCGCGAGCACGTCGTCGCCCTCGGTGCCCACCGTCGGCAGGCCGAACTGCCGGCCCGTCTCGTCGATCAGCGCGTACCCGCCGGCGCCCTCACCCTGCGACCGCCCGAGCACCAGGGCCCCGCCGCCCGGCGCGACGCGGACGCCCGCGGACTGCACCTCGGTGGTCGACACGAGCTCGACGCCCGGGTCGTCGCCGGTCGACAGCACCAGGCACGGCGCCGCGTCGCCCGCGACCGCGGTGACGGGCTCCTGCGGCCAGTCCGCCGGGGCGAGCGCGTCGGAGGTGTCCGCGTCGCCGATGCCCGCGAGCGTCATCGTCACGGCATCGGACGAGGACTGGTAGAGACCCGCCGCGAACGTCGTCAGCGGCGCGAGGTCGCCCTCGTCGTCGACCACGTACCACCGGTCCGCGGTGCCCGTGCCCGCGACGCGCACCAGCGTGCCCACGTCGAGGTCGCGCAGCGGCGACGACGACGGCACCGGGCCGCCCGCGCCGTCCATCGTGAGCCGCACGAGGTCCGAGCCCTGCGGCACCAGGTTCAACCACGCCGCGGGCACGGTCAGGCGCTCCGCGGTGTCGAGCCCGATGGCGCGCAGCACCGCGGACTCGTCCTGCGGGACCTTGTGACGCAGCCCGCCCGTCACCACGTACGTCGCGTCGGACGCCTCGACGACGACCGCACCGCCCTCCTGCGTCGGCACGTCGACACCGACGGACGTGGCGACGCCGTCCTCCGCGACGCACGCCGTCCAGCCGTCCCGCACCAGCGACGCCGCGGCCGGCGGGGCGTCGGGCGCACCGACGATGCCGATCGTCGCGCCGCGGTCGGTGTCCGCGATGACGCGCTGGGACAGCTCGACGACCTTGAACTGCCCGGACGCGACCGCCAGGCGCGCGCTCGTCGTGTTCACCACCGGGTGCAGGACCCCGTCGAGCGACACGTATCGCGTCCCCTGGCCCTTCACGACGACCAGGCGGTTCGACTCCCAGCCCACCGGGTCACGCTGCAGCGCGCCCCACGCGAGCGAGCCGATCACGACGAGCACCGCGAGCATCACGCCCGACACGACGCCGCGCATCGGCTTCGTCGGCTCGAGCTCCTGACCGCCCGGCGCGCCGGAGACGAACGCGGTCAGCAGGCGCCGACGGCTGAACGTCTGCGCCTCGACGAGGTCCCGCTTCGCTGCCACGCCGCCCCCGCGTCAGACCAGGCCCGCGGCGGCCACGCCGAGCGGGAGCAGGACGGCCAGGCACGTCATCTCGAGCGTGTCCCCCGCCCGCGCGAGAGCCACCCGGCGGCGCGGCGCGACCAGGCCCAGCGCGACGAGCGCCGCCGTCGCGACCGCGGCCGTGCAGATGAGCCCCGTGCGCCAGTCCGGGTGCGCGAGCGCCGCGACGACGAGCGTCAGCGCGAGACCCGTGATCCCCAGGCACACCACGACCATGACGTCCGCGCGCGCGTACGACTGGCGGGTCGACAGCAGCAGGCCCGTCCAGCCGACGACGAGCAGCAGCGTCCCCAGCAGGCCCGAGCCGACGAGCACGGGCGTCGCCAGCAGCGCGAGCACCCCCACCGAGACGCGCAGCGCGAGCTGGATGCGGTAGCCCGCGTCGAGCTGGCGGCGCACCCGGTCCGGGTCGATCGGCGTCGGGTCCACGAGGATCTCCGCGTCCGAGCGCGGCGACACGACCCGCAGCGGGGTGCTCGCCAGCGCCAGCCACGGCACGCCGATGCTCGCCGTCAGCACCACCGCCACGACGACCGACAGCACGTCCACGGCCGCGGAGCCCGACAGCTCGACCGTCGCCCCGACCAGGCCGAGCGCCAGGCCCAGACCCACGGGGGCGATCGCCGTCTCGCGTCCCGCCGGCAGCGCGACGAGCGCCAGCAGGCCCGCGACGACGAGCCCACCACCGGCCGCCGCGGCCGGCCAGCCCCACGACGGCGCCCAGGTACCCACCGTCAGGCCCGCCACCGCCGCGGGCAGCCCGGCCGCCAGCACCAGCACGCGACCCGCGGAGGCGTCCCGCCCCGCGCGCGCGACGACCGTGCCCGCCGCGACCGCGAGCAGCGCCCCGACCGCCGCGACCACCGGCGCGAGCGGCGACGTGCGCTCCGCGCCCAGCAGCAGCAGCGACGTCGCCGCGACGATCGCCGACGCACCCCACGCCGCACCCAGCGCGCTGTCGTGCGGGGTCCACGGCCGGAACCGGGACTCGACCGCGTCCGCGACCGCCTCCACCACGTCGTCGTACACGCGCGGCTCGGGCTGGTCCGCGCCGGCCTGCAGCGTCAGCACCGCGCCGTCCTCGACGCCCGACGCGATGAGGCTGCGCGCCGGGTCCAGCGGCTCACCGTCCGCGGTCACCAGCCGGTAGCCGCCGTAGACCGACGCGGCCTCCAGCAGGCCCAGCGCACGCGCGAGCCCCGGGACGATCTCGACGACGGCCACGTTGCCCGGCGCCCCGAGGTCGATGCGGCGGTCACCTGCCGTCACCGAGATCCGCAGCAGGGTGCCGACGGGGGCCGTCGGTGTGCTCGGATCGGTCATCGGCGTCCTCGTGATCGTCGGCAGGTCGGCGGTCAGCATAGCCACGCGAACCCCCCGCCCGAGGCCGCCGTGCACCGGCGACGTGCTCCGTCACCACGACGGACCACCCCGCGCCCGGTTGTCCACAGGCCTGTGCACGAGCCCGACGCGGCGACGGGACGATCCGTTAGGTTCCTCCTGCCTCGCCCGAAGCGCGGGGTTCACGCGGTCCGCCCGGGTCGCGTGCAGGTGTCGGCCCTGTGGGGTCGGGCATGGGGGAGGTGTCATGGCCGCTGAGGTCTCCGCAGCAGATGGTGCGATCAAGCAGGGCGCGGACGTCGTCGCGCAGGCGCGCAG
>Ga0182792_1000305_pt1 | contig 47617 bp, 48 predicted proteins | sample Passage237B_FD_130497 | JGI IMG/M metagenome (GOLD analysis project Ga0182792, IMG submission 130497) | Cellulose adapted compost microbial communities from Newby Island Compost Facility, Milpitas, CA, USA - Passage2 37B (version 2) (version 2) ...
CTCGCGCTGCGGCTGCGCGCCGCGCGTCCGCGCCTCGACGACGCCACGGCCCGCACCGACCGGCTGGCCGAACGCCTGCACGCGGCGGCCGGGCGCGCGCTCGCCGCGCGCGGTGAACGGCTGTCCGCGCTGGCCGCGCAGCTCGCCGCGCTATCACCGGCCGCCACGCTGGCGCGCGGCTTCTCGATCACGCGCGACGCGCAGGGCCGCATCGTCCGCGACGCCACCGCACTCGTGCCCGGCACGGCCATCGGCATCGAGCTCGCACGCGGGCGGGTAGAGGCCGAGGTGCGCCGCGCCGAGGCCGCGCCGGACGGTTCGCCTCCGGCTTCAGGATTGTCTTGAGCGCGCTTTCCCTACTAGAATGGTCAGGTTTTCGCCCTGTCGGAATCCGACCAGAACCCATAAAAGGAGAGACTCATGGAACACACGCTTCCGCCCCTTCCGTATGCCAAGAACGCCCTCGCTCCGCACATCTCGGAAGAGACCATGGAGTTCCACTACGGCAAGCACCACCAGGCCTACGTGACCAACCTGAACAATCTGGTCAAGGGCACCGAATACGAGAACATGGACCTCGAGTCCATCATCAAGAAGGCTCCGGCCGGCGGCGTCTACAACAACTCTGCCCAGATCTGGAACCACACCTTCTTCTGGAACAGCATGAAGCCCAACGGCGGCGGCGAGCCGACCGGTGCGCTGGCCGACGCGATCAAGGCCAAGTGGGGTTCCTTCGAGGAGTTCAAGAAGGCATTCGCCGCCTCGGCCGTCGGCAACTTCGGCTCCGGCTGGACCTGGCTCGTGAAGAAGGCCGACGGCTCGGTCGACATCGTCAACATGGGCGCCGCCGGCACCCCGCTGACGACCGGTGACAAGGCCCTGCTCTGTATCGACGTGTGGGAGCACGCCTACTACATCGACTACCGCAACCGTCGCCCGGACTTCGTCGCGACCTTCCTGAACCACCTCGTCAACTGGGACTTCGCGGCGCAGAACTTCGCCAGCTGATCCCCCCGACGATCAGGACGATGGCCCCGCAAGGGGCCATTTTCGTTCACCGATGGACATCCTCTACCGCGACGACGTGCTGGTGGCCGTGCACAAGCCCTCGGGCCTGCTCGTGCACCGCTCGATGCTCGACCGGCACGAGACGCGCTTCGCGCTGCAGATCGTGCGCGACCTGACCGGCCGTCGCGTGCACGCCGTACACCGGCTCGACAAGGGCACCTCCGGCGTGCTGTTGTTCGCGTTCGAGCGCGAGGCCGCCACCGCACTGGCACAGGCCTTCGAGCAGCGCACGGTCGGCAAGCGCTACGTCGCGCTGGTGCGCGGGCACCCGGCGCCGGCCGGCGTCATCGACCACCCGCTGCGCCGCCACGAGGACGAGGCCGGCCGCACGCTCCCCGACGGCCCCCTGCAGGAGGCCGTCACGCGCTGGCGCACGCTGGAGCGCTTCGAGCTGCCGGTGCGCGTGGACCGCTACCCGAGCAGCCGCTACGCGCTGCTGGAACTCGAGCCCGAGACCGGCCGGCGCCACCAGCTGCGCCGGCACATGAAGCACGTCTCCCACCCCATCCTGGGCGACGCCACCTGGGGCAAGGGCGCGCACAACCGCATGATCGCGGCGCGCTACGGCGTCGCACGCCTGCTGCTCGCCTGCACGGCGCTGGAGTTCGGCCATCCGCTCGACGGCCGCCGCATCCGCATCGAATGTCCCCCGTCGGGCGACTTCCTGCGCGTGCTCGACGGCCTGCGCGCAGAGGGCGCGCTACCGGCTCCCGGCGATTCACGGCACAATGACGCTCCGATCCCTTGCCGACGGAACGATTCATGAATCCGCTGCTCCAGGTCCGCCAGCACGGCCAGCAGGTCTGGCTCGACAACCTCTCCCGCACGCTGCTCAACGAGGGCCATCTGGCCCGGCTAATCGCCGAGGACGGCGTGACCGGCATCACCACGAACCCGGCCATCTTCCACAAGGCCATCGCCGACGGGCGCTACTACGAGGACGATCTCGCCCGCCTGCGCGCGCAGCCGCTGAGCGCCGAGGGCCGATACGAGAAGCTCGTCATCGCCGACGTGCGCCGCGCCTGCGACCTGCTGTTGCCGACCTGGCGCGACAGCGAGGGGGCGGCCGGTTACGTGAGCCTGGAGGTCTCGCCGGCGCTGGCGCACGACGCGCAGGCCACGGTCGAGGCCGGGCTGCGGCTGGCCGAGGACGTCGAACGCCCCAACCTGCTGATCAAGGTGCCGGCCACGCGCGCCGGCCTGCAGGCCATCGAGAACCTCGTCGCGCACGGGCGCAGCGTCAACGTCACGCTGATGTTCTCGCTCGATCACGTCGAGGAGGTGGCCGCTGCCTATGAGCGCGGCATCCGCCGCTGGATCTCGGTGGGCGGCAACCCGCGCATCGTGATGTCGGTGGCCAGCCTGTTCCTGTCGCGCGTCGACTCGCGCGTGGACAAGATGCTCGAGGCCATCGGCGGCGACGCCCTGACGCTGCGTGGCCGCACCGCCGTATCGCTCGCCAAGCTCGCCTACCAGCGTTACCGCGACCGCTTCCACGGCGCGGGTTTCGCCGACTGCACCGCACACGGCGCGCGCCCGCAGTACATGCTGTGGGCCAGCACCAGCACCAAGAACCCCGAATACAGCGACCTGCTCTACGTCGAGCCGCTGATCGGCCCCGAGACCATCAACACGCTGCCCGACGTCACGCTCGCGGCGCTGCGCGACCACGGCCAGGTGGCCGAGACGCTGACGCTGGACGTGGAAGCCGCCGAGGCGCAGTTCGCCGCGCTCGAGCGTCTGGGCATCGACCTCGCCGCCGTCGGCGAGGCCCTGCAGGAGGAAGGCCTGAACCAGTTCAACACGGCCTTCGCCGAGCTGCTCACGCTGACCGCCTGAACGCCGGACGACGCGCATGAAAAACGGGGCCCGCAGGCCCCGTTTCCGTTTCCGGACCTCGCGCGCTCAGTGCGCGGTCGGCGCCGGAAGCTCCTTGGCCGTGCCCTGCGACATCAGCAGCTTGCGCGAGACGCCGCGCTGCTCGCCGGCGGTACCGAGCAGCTCCTTCATGTCGAGGATCAGCACGATCTGGCCGTTGGCGAGCGTCGTGACACCGGCCACCCCCTTCGGGCGGAAGTCGTCGAGCGACTTGATCACCGCGTCCTCGCGGCCGGCGAAGGTGTCGACGGCGAGGATGAAGGACAGCTCGGCCGTGTGCATCAGCACGCCGTACTGCGGGCGGTTCTTCAGCGGCCAGCCGAGCAGGCCCGCCAGCGGCAGTACCGGCAGCACCTCGCCGCGGATCACCATCGTGGCGCGACCGCCGACCTCGCGGATGTCGTCGGCGCCGATCGGCAGGATCTCGCGCACCATCGACAGCGGCACCGCGAAGGGCTGCTCGCCGAGGCGCACCAGCAGCACCGGCAGGATGGCCAGCGTCAGCGGCAGGCTGATGATGAAGCTCGTGCCCTTGCCGGCCTGCGACATGATCTCGATGCTGCCGTTGAGCTTCTGGATGTTCGTGCGCACCACGTCCATCCCGACGCCGCGGCCGGACACGTCGGACACCGCCGTGGCGGTCGAGAAGCCGGGCAGGAACACCAGGTTGTAGCTCTGGCGCTCGTCCATGGAGTTGGCTTCCTCGTCCGTGATGAGCCCCTTCTCCAGCGCCTTGGCGCGCAGGCGTTCGGCACTCATGCCGCGGCCGTCGTCGGCGACGATGATGATGATGTGGTCGCCTTCCTGACGCGCCTCCAGCCGCACGATGGACTTGACCGGCTTGCCGGCGGCGCGGCGCTCGTCCGGATCCTCGACGCCGTGGTCCACGGCGTTGCGGATCAGGTGGATGATCGGGTCGCCGAGGTCCTCGATCATCGTCTTGTCGATCTCGGTCTCCTCGCCGATCAGCTCCAGCTCCACGTCCTTGCCGAGGTTGCGGGCGAGGTCGCGCGCGATGCGCGGATACTTCTGGAACAGGCGGCCGATGGGCTGCATGCGCGTCTTCATGACCGCGTTCTGCAGGTCGGACACCAGCAGGTCGAGCTGGCTGACGGCGAGGTCCAGCGCGTGCAGCGTCTCGTTGTCGGTACGGCCCGACAGGATGTCGCTGCGCAGCGCGTTGAGGCGGTTCTTGGTCAGGCCGATCTCGCCCGACAGGTTCAGCACCTGGTCCAGGCGCGCCGTGTCGACGCGGATCGAGGTGTCACGCTGGCGTTCAGACTCGCGGCGGCCGGTGGGCCCGCCGCCGCCCGGGCGGTCGGTGGCGCGACGGCCCAGCGCCTGCTGGATGACTTCCTCGGGCGGCTTCTTCCCGGCCTCGGGCGCGGTCGCGTGCCCCGTGACGGCCGCGTGCAGCAGCTCCCAGTCGGGGCCGTCCCCCGACTTCGCGGACGGTCCCGCCGCGCGCGCCGGAGCCTGCGCGGCCGGGGCGGGGGCGGACGCCCCGCCGCCGAGCTTGTTGCCGATGGCGAGCGTGAGCCGCTCGATCAGCGCCGGATCGGCCGGCGACGGCTGCACGGCCTGCGAGAGCTGGCCGAACATGTCGCGGATCGTGCCCGTGGCCTCGAGGATCGCGTCCATGATCTCGGGGTTGAGCTGGATCTCGCCGTTGCGCAGCTTGTCGAACAGGTTCTCGGTCAGGTGACACAGCGTCACCAGCTCGTGCGCGTTCAGGAAGCCCGCGCCGCCCTTGATCGTGTGGAAACCCCGGAAGATGTCGTTGAGCAGCCCCCGGTCGTCGGGCGCGCGTTCGAGATCGACCAGCTTGTTGTCGACGCCTGACAGCAGATCCCCCGCCTCGACGAGGAAGTCCTGCAGCAGATCTTCCATTCCCGCGAAATCACTCATGATCGTCTCGCCTGTCACTGTGCGCGCACGCCCCGCGGCGCGCCTTGCCCGCTTCCCGCATCAGAAGCCGAGGCTGTCGAGCAGGTCGTCGACCTGCTCCTGGGTGTTGACCACGTCGCTGCGGCCCGCATCGATGACCGGGCCGTTGAGCAGACCTTCCTTGCGCGCCGGACGCTTGTCCTCCGGCATGGTCTCGATCAGCAGCTGCAGCAGCTCGCTCTCCAGCGTCTGGGCCAGATCCACGACCTTCTTGATGACCTGGCCGGTCAGGTCCTGGAAGTCCTGCGCCATCATGATCTCGAGCAGCTGGGCGTTGGTGGCCTCGCTGGTGGTGCGCACCTGGCCGAGGAAGCTGCGCGTCTCCTCGGCCAGGGCCTTGAACTCGTCGACCGACAGCTCGTTGCCGAACAGCCGGTTCCAGCGCTCCTCCAGCGACTGCGCGTCGCTCTGCATCTTCTCCTGCAGCGGCTTGGCGACGTCGGTGGCGTTGAGCACGCGCGAGGCGGCCTGCTCGGTCATGTGCGCGATGTAGCTCAGGCGCTGGCGTGCGTCGGGAATGCCCTGCACGGCGTCGGTCAGGGCCTCGCTGTCCAGCCCCAGCGCGCGCAGCGTGTCATGGACCTGACGGGCCATCTGGCCGATGCGGTTGAACACCTCGCCACCGCCCTCGGCGGCCGCGGGTTCCGCACCGGCCGGGACCTCCCCGGCAGCCTGCGCGGCCTGGAAGGCCGACGACACCTCGTCGAACAGCGCCTGCAGACTCTCGTCGTCGCCGCCGGCGGGCGGATCGTCCTCGGCGGCCGCCGGCGGCGTCTCGGGCTCGCTCATCGACGCGCCTGCGGCGATGCTGTCGAACAGCGCCTGCAGGTCGTCCGAATCCCCGCTTTCGTCGGCTTTTTGCTTTCTGGTCATCCTCGGTCCCCTACCTACCTTCTCGGCCACCCGCCCGGGCGGCTCACTTGCCCATCTTCTCGAAGATCTTGTTCAGCTTCTCGGCCATCGTGACGGCCGTAAACGGCTTGACGATGTAGCCGCTGGCGCCCGCCTGGGCCGCCGCGATGATGTTCTCCTTCTTGGCCTCGGCCGTGACCATCAGCACCGGCAGGTGCTTGAGCGCGGCGCTCTTGCGGATGTTCTGCAGCAGGGTCAGGCCGTCCATGTTGGGCATGTTCCAGTCGGTGACGACGAAGTCGAAACCGCCCGCCTCGAGCTTCTGCAACGCCACCAGTCCATCCTCGGCCTCGTCGACGTTGGTGTAGCCGAGTTCCTTCAACAGGTTGCGGATGATCCGCCGCATGGTCGAAAAGTCGTCGACGACGAGGAACTTCATCTTGGGGTCAGACATTCATCTCTCCGTTATCTCGGGCCGGCCACCGATTCTTCTCAATGGCCCCTGACGAGCAGGGGGCGCAGGGTCTCGGCCAGCGCGTCCGCGTCGAATTTTGCCACGTAGATGTCGACCCCGACCTGCTTGCCCATGGCGCGGTTGGCCTGCGAGGACAGCGAGGAATGCATCACCACGGGAATGCCTTCGAAACGGCTGTCGGTCTTGATGCGGCGGGTCAGCACGTAGCCGTCCATCTCGGGCATCTCGGCATCGACGAGGATGACGTCGACCTCCTCGGAGACGTGCCGCCCCACCTGCTGCGCGTGGGCGGCCATGTTGTCGAGCCGGTTCCAGGCCTCCAGGCCGTTGACGGCGTGCTTGTGCTTGACGCCCAGCTTGTCGAGGACCTCGGTGATCTTGCGGCGCGCCACGGCCGAGTCGTCGACGAAGAACACGTTGCGCTCGTGACCGCCGGGGATCGGCTGGATGGCGCCGACCACGGCCTCGCCGAAGGTGTTGGCGAGCACGGTCTCGACGTCGACGATGGACACCAGCGTGCCGTCCGGCAGTTCGGTGATCGCGGTGATGTAGCTGTTGCCGGCGTTCGAGACGTTGTCGGGCGCGCGCACGCGGTCCCACTCGACGCGCACGATGCGGTCGACGTCGCTGACGAGGAAACCCAGCGTGCGCTTGCTGTACTCGGTGACCATCATCGAACCGCCCAGCTCGCTGTCCGGGCCGGCCAGGCCCATGATCTTGGCCAGCGACAGCACCGGGATGACGTTGCCGCGCAGCGAGATCAGCCCCTCGACGCCATTGGGCATGTTGGGCGCCAGCGTGATGAAGGGCGTGGCCGAGACCTCGCGCACCTTGAACACGTTGATGCCGAAGGTCTCGCCCGTGCCGAGCGAGAACAGCAGGATCTCCATGCGGTTGGAGCCGGCCAGGCTGGTGCGCGCATCGACGCTGTCGAGCAGCCCGCTGTTGATGATGTTGGCTTCAGACATGTGGCTTCCTCACTTCCGGCCCGGGCGGCTCTCGGCGATCATGCGGCGCAGCGTAGCGGCGAGCCGCTGCGGCTCGAACTTGGAGACATACTCGTCGACGCCGACGGACTTGCCGAGGGTCTGGTTCGACATGCCCGACAGCGACGAATGCATGACCACCGGAATACCGGCGAAGCGCGAGTCGGACTTGATCATCTTGGTCAGGATGTAGCCGTCCATCTCGGGCATCTCGACGTCGGTCAGGATCACGCTGACCAGTTCCCGCACACTGCGGCCCGTCGACTGGGCGTGGGCGGCGATCTTCTGCAGTTCCTCGATGGCGCGGCGGCCGTTGATGGCGCCGATGTAGCCGACGCCGAGCACGTGGAGCGTCTTCTCGATCTGGCCGCGCGCGACGGCCGAGTCGTCCGCGAACACCACGATGCGCTCGTCGTCCACGGGCTCGATACCGCTGTAGAGCATGGTCTCGTCGTAGCGCGCGGTCTCGGCCAGCACCTTCTCGACGTCCAGCATCATCACGAGGCGGCCGTCCTCCAGCTCGGTGATGGCGGTCACGAGGCCGCCCATCTTCGCGGTCAGCATCTCCGGCGGAACGCGCATCTGCGACCAGTCCAGACGCAGGATGGTGTCCACGGCCTCGACCAGGAAGCCCTGCGTGTGGCCGTTGTACTCGGTCACGATCATGATGCCGCGCGGCGTGTCCGACGCGATGCCGACATACTTGGCCAGATCCACGACCGGCACCAGCGTGCCGCGCAGGCTGACCATGCCCTCGACGCAGTCGGGCATCTCGGGGGCGGCCGTGATCTCCGGCGTGCGCATCACCTCACGCACCTTGAAGACGTTGATGCCGAAGGTCTCCTTGCGGCCGGTCCGGGCGTCGAAGCCGAGCGTGAACAACAGGATCTCGAGCTTGTTGGTGCCGGCCAGACGCGTGCGCGCCTCGATGTTGCTGAACAGGTTTGACATCTCACTCTCCGCTGTGCGCGGTCCATCTTCCGGGTCGGAAATCGCCGCAGACCGCACCTGCCGCCCCATCCAACCACCGTGTCTGACTACTTATCGGTTTCAGGCCTCGAATTCTTTAGCCGTTTGCCCGCCGATCGGAAACCCCGTCTGGCGGATCACGTGCGAGGCGATCTGATCGAGCGGCAGCACCTCGTGCACGGCCCCCAGCGCGACCGCCTCGCGCGGCATGCCATACACCACGCAGGAGCCCTCGTCCTGCGCGATCGTCCACGCGCCGGCGCGCCGCATCTGCAGCAGGCCGTCCGCGCCATCCTTGCCCATGCCGGTCAGCAGCACGCCGACCGCGCGCGAGCCGAACTCCAGCGCCGCCGAGCGGAACAGCACGTCCACCGACGGACGGTGGCGGTTGACCGGCTCGCCGCGCTCGAGCACGCACACCATCTGCCCGCCCCGGCTGCGCACCGACAGGTGCGAGTGCCCGGGCGCGATGTAGGCCGTGCCGCGCTGCAGGCGCTCGCCGTCCTCGGCTTCCTTGACATGCAGCGCGCACACCGAATCGAGCCGCTTCGCGAAGGTACCCGTGAACATCTCGGGCATGTGCTGCACGATCAGCACCGGCGGCATGTCGGCCGGGAATCCCTGCAGCACCACCTTCAGCGCCTCGGTGCCGCCGGTCGAGGCACCGATGCAGACGTAGGAGCGGAACTGCGCGCGCGGGCCCTGGCTCATGTCACGCGACCGGCTTGTAGACTGTGCGGCCGACCAGCCGGAACAGGTCGGCCGCATGCTGGAAGCTCTCCGAATGCCCCGCGTATAGCGAGCCGTCGCGGCCGAGCAGCGGCGCGAAACGCTTCAGGATGGCGTACTGCGTGGGCTTGTCGAAATAGATCATCACGTTGCGGCAGAAGATCGCGTCCAGCGGGCCGCGCACGGGCCAGTTCGGCTCGAGCAGGTTGACCGGCCGGAACTGCACGAGCCGCTGCAGCTCGGGGCGCACGCGGTAGCCGCCGTCGCCCTCGCGGGTGAAGAACTGGCTCAGGCGCGAAGGCAGCATACGCGCGACGCGGTCGGCCTCATACACGCCCTTGCGGGCGAACTCCAGCACCTCGGTATTGACGTCGCTGGCGAGGATGCTGACGTTGGGGTTCAGCGTCTTGAAGGCCTCGCAGGCCGTGATCGCGAGCGAGTACGGCTCCTCGCCGGTCGAGGCCGCGCAGCACCAGATCTGGATGCGTCGCCCCGGTCCGATGGCCCGCAGCTGCTCGGCGAGGATGTCGAAATGGTGCGCCTCGCGGAAGAACGACGTGAGGTTGGTCGTGAGCGAATTGACGAAGGCCTCCCACTCCTTGCGGTCGCGCTCGAGCCGCGCCAGGTAGCCGGCGAACGTGGTCTCGCCGCACTGGCGCAGGCGGCGCGTGAGCCGGCTGTAGACCATGTCCTGCTTGGCCGAGGACAGCGCGATGCCGACGTGGTCGTGGATCAGCTTGCGGATGCGCTCGAAGTCCTCGTTCGAGAACTTGAACTCGCGCCCCCCGAGCGTCGACGCCGCCTGGGCGGACGTCGTCGTCCTCAGGCCGGTCAGGCCGGCGGTACTGCGACGGTCATCGTGGGTCATGCGTGGCCTTCATGCGTGGGCATCAGGGTTCTTCGCGCACCGGCTCGGCCGGCCCGTCGGCGGCCGGCCCGTCGGCGGCGGGCTCGGCGGTCGCCGCTTCCGGCGTGCGGCCCAGCACGGCGTCCTCGGTACGCTTGTTCATGACGATGATGGTGATGCGCCGGTTGGACGGATCGAACGGGTCCTCGGCATTGAGCGGCTGCGTGTCGGCCAGCCCCACCACGCGCAGCACGCGGTCCGGGCTCAGCCCGCCGGCGATCAGTTCACGGCGCGCGGCGTTGGCGCGGTTGGCCGACAGCTCCCAGTTCGAGAAGCCGCGCTCGCCGCCCGCGTACGGCTTGGCGTCGGTATGGCCGGAAAGGCTCAGGGTGTTGGGCAGGTCGTTGAGCGACTTGCCGATCGCGCGCAGCAGCTCGCGCGCGTGCGGCCGCAGCTCGGCGCTGGAGAGGTCGAACATCGGCCGGTTCTGCACGTCGACGATCTGCACGCGCAGGCCCTCGGACGTGATGTCGAGCAGGATCTGGTCGCCGAAGGCACGCAGGTTCGGGCTGGCCTCGATCAGGGCCTCGATGCGCCCCTTCATGCTGACCAGCCGGGCGCGCTCGCGCGCCTCCTGGCCTTCGATATCGACCGGCACGGCCTCGCGCGCACGAGCCGCCTCGAGGTTGATGATGCGGCGCTGGGCCTCGGTATCGCCGCGCTTGACCTGCCCGATCGAACGCGACAGGTCCTCGCCGCCTCCCGGGATGATGCTGGAACTGTCGCCCGCCCCGCGACCGCCCTGCTGGGCCACCTTGAGCGGGCTCTGGAAGAAGTCGGCAATCCCCTTCAGGTCGCCCTCGGAGGTCGAGCCGAGCAGCCACAGAAGCAGGAAGAAGGCCATCATCGCGGTCACGAAATCCGCGTACGCGATCTTCCACGCGGTGCTTCCGTGACCGTCGTGGCCACCCCGCACGATGCGCCGGAAGACGATTGGCTGCTGGGTGTCGTCGCTCATCGCTTCAGTCCGGACTCAGGCCCGCGGCCGCGCAGGCCGGCCTCACTTCTTGCGGCTCTTGATGTCTTCCTCGAGTTCGAGGAAGCCCGGACGGTCGGCCGAGTACAGCACCTTGCGGCCGAACTCCACCGCCACCTGCGGCGCGTAGCCGTTCATGCTGGCCAGCAGCACGACCTTGATGCACTGGTAGATCTTGCCTTCGGCCTCGGCGATCTGCCGCAGCTGGCCGGCGACCGGCTGCACGAAGCCGTACGAGAGCAGGATGCCCAGGAAGGTACCGACCAACGCGCCGCCGAGCATCTTGCCCAGCACCGCCGGCGGCTCACCGACCGACCCCATGACGTTGACGACACCCATCACGGCCACGACGATGCCGAAGGCCGGCAGCGCGTCGGCCATGCGGCTCGTGATCTCGGCCGGGGCATGGGCTTCCTGGTGGTGGGTCTCGATCTCGGCATCCATCAGCGCCTCGATCTCGAAGGCGTTGAGGTTGCCGCCGACCATCATGCGCAGGTAGTCGGTCAGGAACTCGACCGCGTGCGACTCGGCCATCACGTCGGGATACTTGGAGAACAGCGTGCTGGCCTCGGGGTGCTCGACGTCGGCCTCGATCGCCATCAGGCCTTCCTTGCGGACCTTGGCGAGGATCTCGTACATCAGGGCCAGCAGGTTCATGTACAGCGCCTTGTTGTGGCGCGAACCCTTCAGCACGCCCGGCAGGGCCGCCAGCGTGGCGCGCATCGTGCGCGGGGAATTGCCGGCGACGAAGCTGCCGACCATCAGGCCGAAGATGGCGACATATTCCAGCGGCACCCACAGGGCCAGCAGGCTGCCGTGCAGGGCGTAGGTGCCGACCGACGCCAGCAGAACGATCACGTATCCGACCAGTAGCAGCACCCGGGCACCTCGACTGCGACATGCACAAACAAAAACCGGCCACCTAGCCGGGACAGGTATCTTAAAGTAACGGTCGTGCCCCGGGAAACTTGACCCAAAAAAAAGCCGCCTGACGGCGGCCTTTCCTCACGCGGACACCCTCCGGGCGATCAGTCGACCAGCACCGCCCGACGGCCGCGCACGGCACGCGCGTTGACGCTGACCTTGCCCTGCTTGCGCCCCTTTCCGGCGCGCGACGGCATGTTGCACAGCCCGCAGGTGTAGTCATGCACCGGATCGTAGGCGTGGGCGACGAACTTGCCGCCGCAGGTGCCGCACGGCGCGAGCTGCAGCAGGTCGGCCTCGAAGAAGCGCACCAGCGTCCACGCGCGGGTGATGCTCAGCACCGGCTCCAGCGCGTTGGCGTCGATGTGGTCCAGATACAGGTGATAGGCCTTGATGACGGCGTCGAGCGCGCTCAGGCCCGGACGCTGGCGGAAGTACGCGTGGAAGGCCATGAACAGCGAGCCGTGCACGTTCGGCTGCCAGGCCATGAACCAGTCGGTCGAGAACGGCAGCATGCCCTTCGGGGGCGACATGCCGCGCACTTCCTTGTAGATCTTCAGCAGACGCTCACGGCTCAGGCTGGTCTCGGCCTCGAGCATCTGCATGCGCGCGCCCAGGCTCACCAGCTCCACTGCGCGGCGCACGTCCTCGGCTTCCGCGATCACACTCTTGTGCTTCATGGGTTCCCTCACGACGGACTTTCCGCCGTCTTGCTCGCGGCCACGATCGCCGCGTGAATGCTCGAACTCGTCGCATCCCTGCCCTCGCCGGCCAGCAGGCCCGCGAGCAGGGCATCGTCGAAACGGAAGGCCGGCAGCACGATCTGGCAGCTGGCCATGCGCACGAGGCGCGCGGCCGACAGGCCGGAAATCAGGTCGGCGACCTCGTCGCCAACACCGAGGCGGTACATCGCCGTCTCGCGATCCTCGCGGAGCATCTTCTGCGCCAGCATCAGATAGGCGAGGTTCAGCTCCCGGATTTCGTCCTGATAGTCGGTGCGCTTCAACGAAGTTACATCTTTGTAAATGTTTACGAACAAACCTTAAGAGGATTTGTCAGCAAACACAACCTGAAACATCGTCGGCGCGGCAAAAAAGCCACAAAACCCTCATGGATTTCCCGACCCGGCTCCGTTGCGCTGGATCGCGTGGATGGCGTTGCGCCCGCCCTGCTTCGAGACGTAGGCCCCCTGGTCCGCGAGCTTGATCAATGCCGCCGCATTCTCGACGTCGGCACGCCGCTCGGCCGCGCCGATGCTGACGCCCAGCGGCGTCTCCACGCCGTCGAAAGTCAGCGGCGCGTCGGCCACCGCGCGGCGCGCGCGCTCGGCGCCGGCGATCACGGCATCGAGGTCCGCGCCCGGGCAGATCACGAGGAACTCGTCCCCGCCGATGCGGCAGATGACGTCCTGGACGCGCAGCGCGTTGCGCAGCGTCTGCGCCACATGCACCAGCGCCGCATCGCCCGCGTCGTGGCCGAAGCGGTCGTTGATCTCCTTCAGGTAATCGACGTCGATGGCCAGGCACGACAACGGCCGGCCGCTGCGCTCGGCGACGGCCCACTCCTGCTCCAGCCGGTCCATCGCATAGCGACGGTTGCGGAAACCCGTCAGCGGATCGGTCAGTGCCATGTCGTGCAGGCGCCGGTTCGTGATCGCGAGCTGCGCGGCGAAGCCGTGCAGCTCCTGCCGGTCGTGCTCCAGCTCGCGCTGCAGGCGCACCTCGCGCAGCCCGGCGCGCAGCCGCGCCTGCAGCAGGCGCGGCGCGGCGTCCATCGGCACGGCGTCATCGCCTCCGGCCTCGAGCAGCCGCACCAGCGTGTCGTCGTCACAGGACTCGACGCGCAGCAGCATGTGCATGACGCGGCCACTGCTCGTGCGGCGCAGGGCCTCGACGAGGTCCAGCACCGCGTCGCTCGCGTCGGCACACCCCAGCACCAGCATGTCCGGCTGCAGTTCGAGCGCGAAGGACAGCGCGTCCTCGACGTCACCGCTCTCCACGAGCGCGCAGTCCTCCTGCACCAGCAGATCCATGACTGCTCGCCGGCGCCGGCTCTCGGCGTCGATGACCAGCACCAGCGCCCGGTCGGGCAGGGAGGGCACGGCCAGGCGCTCGCGCTGGCGATCCGATTGCGCGAACGGATGCATCGGCGGCGCGGGCGGCTCGCCACTCGCCTCGATCCCGGTCTCGGGGAATTCGCGCGACACGCCGGGCTCGAGCTGGAGCAGGTCGACCCACTCCAGCCACAGCGAGAACATGCGCGCCGCATCGGCGAGCATCACGTCGCGCGCGATGCCCAGCCCCTCGGCACGGCGCAGCATGGCTTCCAGCCATTCCGCACGGCTGTCCCGCTCGGCGAGGCAGAATTCGGCAAAGGTGCGCGCGACCAGAACGGACTCGAGCAGGCGCGCGCGCCGGCCGCCATGCTCGAACGGGGCCTTCTCCGGCGCGTCGGCGTGACGCACGACCTGCGCGAACACCGGCGGCGCGCCCCAGTGCTCGATCATCTCGGCACCGAGTTCGCAGTGATGGATCGCGAAGGCCTCCTTCTCGGCCGCCAGCAGCGCGTCACCGTCGAGGTCGGCGCGTTCGAGCAGCACCGCGTACTCATCCGGGTAGACGGTCGCCAGCGCCAGTTCGCCGACGCGCAGCAGCAGGCCGATGCTGAAAGCCTCGTCGCTGGCCGCGGCACGCGTGTGCTCGACGACGGCCTGCATGCCGAGCGCCTGTGCGACCGAGCCGGCCCAGTAGGCCTCGTAGTCGAACGCGCGGCAGCGTCCGTTGCGGTGCTCGGACAGCAGCGAGAAACCGGTGGCGAGCACGCGCACGGCCGGCACGCCGAGCACCATCAGCGCCTCGGCTACCGACATGACCGGACGGCGGCTGCGCTGGATCAGCCCGTTGGCGGCCTTGAGCACGCGGCCGACGAAGGCCGGATCACCGCTGATCGCACGCGCCAGCTCGGGGATGGACACCCGTTCCTGGTGAGTGAGCTGGATCACGCGGGTAGCCGCCCCCCTCGGCGAGGGCAGACGGCCCGTGGCGTGCAGCAGTTCAAACGCGCTCTTGCCCTGCCCACTCTGGGCGAGATTCTCGACAGGCTCCATTCGCTCCATTCCCGTATCGGAACACGACTGCATACGCCATCCGGAGCCCATTATCACGACCTCCACCCGAAACGCGCAATGCGGCCGTGGGGGCTAGAATCGGGTCTGCAACGCTTTTCCCGATCCGACATGAACTTCTGCTCACATTGCGGCGCCGACGTCGCCCTGCGCGTACCCGAGGGAGACACCCTGCCACGCCACATCTGCGACCGCTGCGGCACCATCCACTACCTCAATCCCAAGCTGGTCGTCGGCACCGTGACCGAGCACGAGGGCCGCGTGCTGCTGTGCCGGCGCGCGATCGAGCCGCGACACGGTTTCTGGACGCTGCCGGCGGGTTTCATGGAAAACGGCGAGAGCACGGCGGAAGGCGCGGCGCGCGAGACCCGCGAGGAAGCCTGCGCCGAGGTCGAGGCGCGCGAACTGTTCATGCTCATCAGCGTGCCGCACATCAACCAGGTGCATCTGATGTACCGCGCGCACCTGCTCGCGCCCGACATCGCGCCGGGCGAGGAATCGCTGGAAGTGGGCTGGTTCGGCGAGCACGAGATCCCGTGGGAGGCGCTGGCCTTCCGCACCGTGGAAGTCACGCTGCGTCACTACTTCGCCGATCGCCGTCAGGGCCGTTTCACGCTGCACTGCTGCGACCTGCGCCCGCACGACGGGGTCATCAGGGCGTGACGAAGCTCTCGCGCCACAGACGCTCGAACTCGTCCGGCGGCAGCGCCGGCGCGAACAGATAGCCCTGCATCTCGCGGCAGCCCGCGCGCAGCAGGAAATCGAGCTGCTCCTCGCTCTCCACGCCCTCGGCGATCACCTGCAGGCGCAGGTTGCGCGCCAGGCCCACGATGGCCTCCACGATGGCCGCGTCGTCCGGATCGTCGACGACGTCGCGCACGAAGGCCTGGTCGATCTTCAGCGCGTCGATGGGCAGGCGCTTGAGGTAGGACAGCGACGAGTAGCCGGTGCCGAAGTCGTCGATCGCGACGCTCACGCCCATCGCCCGCACCTCCTGCAGCACGGCGATGTTGCGCTCGACCGCCTCCAGCATCACCAGCTCGGTCAGTTCCAGTTCCAGGCAATCGACTGGCACGCCGCTGCGCTCGATGACCTCGCGCAGCATCTGCGCGAAGCGCGGCTGGCGGAACTGCTGGGCGGAAATGTTCACGGCCACCGTCAGCGCCGGCAGCCCGGCGTCGATCCACGCGCGGATCTGGCGGCAGGCCTGTTCCAGCACCCACTGGCCGATCGGCAGGATCAGTCCGGCCTCCTCGGCCACCGGGATGAAGCGCGACGGCGGCACCAGCGTGCCGTCCTGGTCACGCCAGCGCAGCAGCGCCTCGGCGCCGGTCATGCGCCGCGTGGTGCCGTCGAACTGCGGCTGGTAGTACAGCTCGAAGGCGCCGACCTCGAGCGCGCTGCGCAGCGAGCCCTCGAGCAGCATGCGCTCGAACACGCGCTCGTTCATCTCGGCGCGGAAATAGTGGAACGCGTTCCGCCCCGTCTCCTTGCTGTGGTACATCGCCGCGTCGGCATTGCGCATCAGCGTCGGGATGTCGTCGCCGTCCTCCGGATACAGCGCGATGCCGATGCTGGCCGTGACCATCAGCTGGCGCCCGCCCATCGTGTAGGGCTCGCTCAGCGCGGCGAGCAGCTTTTCGGCCACGCGCGCGGCGTCCTCTGGGTCGTGGATCTCGGCCAGCAGCAGCGTGAACTCGTCGCCGCCCGGACGGCTGACCGTATCGCTCTCGCGCACGCAGGCGACGATGCGGCTCGCCACGACGCGCAGCAGCTGGTCGCCGACGTGGTGGCCCAGCGTGTCGTTGATGTTCTTGAAACGGTCCAGATCCACGAACAGCAGCGCGAAACGGCGGCTCTCGCGCCGGCAGCGCGCCAGCACCTGCGTGGCCCGGTCGTTGAACAGCATGCGGTTGGGCAGGTCGGTCAGCGGATCGTGCTCGGCCAGGTGGCGGATGCGCTCCTCGCTGAGCTTCTGCTCCGAGATGTCCTCGATCAGCATGACCGGCCCCTTCTCCGGCGCCTGCGGGTCGAGGATGCGGACGTACACGTTGGCCCAGAACCACTGCCCGCGCGCGTCGACGAAGCGCTGCTCGAAGCGCACGACGGCATCCTCGCGCAGGTCGTTCTCGACGCGCCGGCACACCTCGACATAGGCCGCATGGTCCTCGAAGAAGCGTTCCATCGTGCGTCCGACGATGTCCGCGGCGGCGCGGCCGAACATGCGCTCGAAGGCCGGATTGACGAGCTGTACGCGGTGCTCGCGCAGCATCACGATCGCGATCGGGCTGGCGTCGAGCACCGACTGCAGCTGCTCGGCGCGCGCCACGCTCTCGGCGCGCGAGCGGGCGAGCTCGTCGAACAGGCGGTAGAAGTCGGCCGCGACCTCGCCCACCTCGCCGTCGCCGAGCGGAAGATCCTCCACGCGGGTCGGGTCCGCGCGCAGCGCGACGACGTTGTCGCGCAGCGCGAACAGCGGTTTCAGGAAGGCCCGCATCACGAACCACACCAGCAGCCCGACCAGCAGCGAGGCCAAGACCAGCAGCAGCATCGCCATGCGCTGCGAGCGCGCGATTGGCGCGAAGGCCTGCTCCACCGGCAGCACGACACCGGCCACCCAGTCGAGCGACTCGACGCTGCGGAAGCTCATCAGCATCTCGCGTCCGAGCGCGTCCACGCCGCGGCCCGTGCCCTCCCAGCCGGCGATGGCGCGGTCGTAGACCGGAATCTGCCCCGGTTCGGCATAGCTCGACAGCATCAGCCGGGAGGTGTCGCCGACGATGGTCGTGCGGTCGCGCGTGGTCAGGATGAACTGGCCCTGGTTGACCGCGTCGCCGCGATTGACGCCGCCGAGGAAGGCGGGACTGAGCACGTCCAGCGTGCCCGAGACGATGGCGATGAGGTTGCCGACCGAGTCGAACACCGGCACCGACATCGCCAGCAGCGGCTGGCCCGTGACGACGCCGACGAAGGGCCGCGAGATGGCCGGCGCGCCGGTCTCGACGACGCGGCGCAGGTGCTCGAGCGAGGACACGTCCGTGCCCACGCGCCCCTGTCGGCGCGGGTTGTCGGCGAGCACGACCAGTTCGGGACTGACGACGATCAGCGCCTCGAACAGCGCCAGCGCGCCCTGGTTGTCGTAGAGGTAGTTCGCGAGCCGCTCGGGGTCGTGCACGTGGCGGAAGTTGATGCCTGAGGCCACGCGCTTGAGCGTGCCCAGGCCCAGGTCGACGCGGCCGGAGACCTCATGGGCGAAGCGCGACACCAGCGCGTACTGCTGTTCCGCGATCGTCTTCTGCAGCGAGCTGCGCACCAGGTAGTTCTGGATGGCGGTGCCGACGCCGAACACCACCAGCAACAGGCCCACCACGGCCAGCGAGGATTTCGTTTTCAGATTCACCCGGTTGGCCTGCCGCCAGAAATCAAGTACTTGCCCGTTATAAGCCCCGGTCAGCGCGCATGCATCCGTGATAACCGCAAGGATTCAGCGGCGGTCGCCACGGTCGTGCCGCGCGAGCAGCGGCAGGGCCCGGTGCAGGTAATAGCCCATCGACCACAGCGTCAGCGCCGCGGCGACGTAGATGAGCGCGCTGCCGATGGCCTGCACCGGCAAGCCGAAGGCCGGCTCGTGGTAGAGCAGCAGCGGGATGGCCGTCATCTGCGCGGCGGTCTTGAACTTGCCGACCGTGGCCACGGCCACGCTGGCCGACTGGCCGATGCGCGCCATCCACTCGCGCAGCGCCGAGATCGTGATCTCGCGGCCGATGATGATGACGGCGACGATGGCGTCCGCGCGGCCGAGCTGCACCAGCACGATCAGCGCCGCGGCGACCATCAGCTTGTCCGCCACCGGGTCGAGGAAGGCGCCGAAGGCCGAGGTCTGGCCCAGGGTGCGCGCGAGGTAGCCGTCCAGCCAGTCCGTCAGCGCGGCCAGCACGAACAGCACGGTGGCGACCCCGTTCATCTGCGGATCGGTCAGCCAGTGCGAGGGCAGGTAGAACACCCCGACGAACAGCGGAATCACCGCGATCCGCATCAGGGTCAGCGTGTTCGGAACGTTAAATTGCATGGAAACCTTGTCCGCAGGGGCTCAGCGCAGCGCCGAGTATATCTGCTCGGCCAGCTTGCGGCTGATGCCGTCCACGCGGCACAGATCCTCGACCGTGGCCGCGCGCACGCCGTCGAGCCCGCCGAAGGCCTCGATCAGCTTGCGCCGGCGCGTCGGACCGACGCCGGGGATGTCGTCGAGGCGCGAGCCGATGCGCGCCTTGGCGCGGCGCGCGCGGTGTCCCGTGATCGCGAAGCGGTGCGCCTCGTCGCGGATCTCCTGGATCAGGTGCAGCGCGGGCGAATCGGGCGGCAGATGGAGCGGTTCGCGCCCGTCGGCGAACACCAGCGTCTCCAGCCCCGGCTTGCGCCCCTCGCCCTTGGCCACGCCGACCATCGCCACGGACTCCAGCCCGATCTCGCGCAGCACGCCGAAGGCCGCGCCCACCTGTCCCCTGCCGCCGTCGATCAGGATCAGGTCGGGCAGCACGCCGTCCCCCTCCACGGCCTTGCCGTAGCGCCGCTCCAGCACCTGGCGCATCGCCGCGAAGTCGTCGCCACCGGTGATGCCGGCGATGTTGTAGCGGCGGTACTCGGAATTCTTCATCGCGCCGTCGACACACACCACGCAGGAGGCCACCGTGGCCTCGCCCATCGTGTGCGAGATGTCGAAGCACTCGATGCGCGCCGGCGCCTCGGGCAACTCCAGCGCCTCGCGCAGCGCCTCCAGCCGGGAGCCGATGCGCCCGGCGTCCTGCAGCCGCGCACGGATCGCCGTGCGCGCGTTGCCCAGCGCCATCTCGGCCCAGGCCTTCTCGGCCGCCGTGCGCGGTCGCACGACACCGGCCGGCTTGTCGGTGACCTCGGCCAGCGTCGCCCGCACGGCCGCCTCGGCCTGCGCGACGACGATGCGCGCGGGCAGCGGATGCTCACGGTAGTGCTGGTCGACGAAGGCCAGCAGCGCGTCCTCGGCGCCGCAGCCGGCGGCGCTGCTCGGGAACTGCGGACGGTCGCCCAGATGCCGGCCGCCACGCACCATCGCGAGGTTGATGCACACCACCCCGCCCTCCTCGGCCGCAGCCAGAATGTCGACGTCCTCGTCGCGTCCGCTGTCGACGAACTGGCGGTGCAGCACGGCCTGCAGCGAGCGGATCTGGTCGCGGCAGGCGGCGGCCTCCTCGAAGGCCAGGCGCTCGGCCGCCGCATTCATGCGCGCGGAGAGGTCGTCGATGACCTCGTTCGTGCGCCCGTCGAGGAAGCGTGCGGCCAGCCGCACGTCCTTCGCGTAGTCCTCCTCCGAGATCCGTCCTACGCACGGCGCGGTACAGCGCTTGATCTGGTGCAGCAAACAGGGGCGCGAGCGGTTCTGGAACACCGCGTTCTCGCAGGTACGCAGGCGGAAGATCTTCTGCAGCAGGTGGATGCTCTCCCGCGCCGCGCCGCCGTTCGGGAACGGCCCGAAGTAGCGCGCGCCGCGCGCGAACGCGCCGCGGTGGTAGGCCAGGCGCGGGAAATCGTCGCCCGACAGGCAGATGTACGGGTAGCTCTTGTCGTCGCGGAACAGGATGTTGTAGCGCGGCGCAAGCTTCTTGATGAGGTTGTTCTCGAGGATCAGCGCCTCGGCCTCGGAGCGCGTCGGCGTGATGTCCACGCGCCGGATCTGCGCCACCATCATCGCGATGCGCGGGCTCGGCTGCGTGCGCTGGAAGTAGTTCGCGACGCGCTTCCTGAGGTTCTTGGCCTTGCCGACGTAGAGGACCTTCTCGTCGGCGCCGATCATCCGGTAGACGCCCGGCTGCTCGGGGACCGTCTTCAGGAAGGCGCGGGCATCGAAGCTCTCGCTCACGGCGCAGCCTCAGCCCGTCAGGCTGGCGATGCGCGCGCGGGCGTCGTGGTACGGCGCGGCCAGTTCCAGCGCGAGCGGATCGGTGTAGCGCGGCGTGGCGGCCAGCGCGGCGATGCGCGCGGCGGTCTCGGCCGACACCACCGGCTGCCAGCGCGCGAGCAGTTCGTCGCAGAGATCGGGACGGTTGCACACCAGCACCATGTCGCAGCCGGCGTCGAAGGCCGCCGTGGCGCGCGCGACGATGTCGCCGGCGACGGTGGCGCCCTCCATCGTCAGGTCGTCGCTGAAGATCACGCCCCCGAAACCGAGCCGGCCGCGCAGCACGTCCTGCAGCCAGAAGCGGGAGAAGCCGGCCGGACGCGGGTCGATGCGCTCGAAGATCACGTGCGCCGGCATCACGCCGGACAGCTGCCGGCCGAGCCGGTGGCGGTAGGGCGCGATGTCCTCGGCCCACACGGCGTCGAAGTCGCGCGGATCGACCGGAATCTCGAGATGGGAATCGGCCTCGACGAAGCCGTGCCCGGGGAAATGCTTGCCCACGCAGCCCATGCCCGCCTCGCGCAGCCCCGCGACCAGCGCCGAGGCCAGCGCGGCGACCGCCTGCGGGTCGCGGTGGAAGGCGCGGTCGCCGATCACGCGGCTGCCGCCGTAGTCGAGGTCGAGTACCGGCGTGAAGGACAGGTCCACGCCGTGCGCGAGCAGCTCGGCGGCGAGCACGAAACCGCAGGCGCGCGCCGCGTCGAGCGCGGCGACGTGGTCCGCGTCCCAGGCACGGCCCAGCGCGCGCATCGGCGGCAGGTGCGTGAAGCCGTCGGTGCGGAATCGCTGCACGCGCCCGCCCTCGTGGTCGACGGCGATGATGAGCGCGGGGTCGCGCAGCGCGTGGATCTCGGCCGTCAGCGCGGCCAGCGTCTCGCCGTCGCGGAAGTTGCGCGCGAACAGGATGACGCCACCGACCAGCGGATGCCGCAGGCGCTCGCGCTCGGCGTCGGTCAGCGCGCAGCCCTCGACGTCGACGAAGACCGGACCGCGGGGCAGCGCCAGCGGCGTCATTGCCGTTCGAGCACGACGAAGGCCACGACGTAGTCGGTCTCGTCGGTCAGCGTCAGGTGGGCGTGCAGGCGCTCCTGCTCCATGTGCGCGGCGAGTCCCGGCGCGAAGCGGAAGACCGGCTTGCCGCGCGAGTCGTGGTCGATGATGACCGCGTGCAGCGTCGCCGGCGCGGCCACGCCGGTACCGAGCGCCTTGCCGAAGGCCTCCTTGGCGGCGAAGCGCTTGGCGAGGAAGCGTTCCGGGTCGTTGCGCGCGGCGAAGGCGGCGCGCTCCTCGGGTGCGAGGATGCGGTGCGCGAAGCGCTCGCCGTAGCGCGCCAGCACGTCGCCCATGCGCGGGATGCGGACGATGTCGGCGCCGATGCCGTGGATCATCGCGTCCCCTCCTCGGGCCGGGCGGCGGCCTCGCGCATCAGCCGCTTCATCTCGCGCACGGCCTCGCGCAGGCCGACGAACACGGCGCGGCTGACGATGGCGTGGCCGATGTGCAGCTCGCGCACGCCGGCCAGCCGCGCGACCGGCTGCACGTTGTAGTAGTTCAGCGCGTGGCCGGCGTTGAAGCGCATGCCGAGCGCGCGGATGGCCTCCCCGGCATGGCGCAGCCGGGCGAGTTCCGCCAGCACGGCCGGCGCCTCGGCGTCGCGGCCGGCGTCGTGGAAGGCATGGGCGTAGGGGCCGGTGTGCACCTCGCACACCTTGGCGCCGATGCGCGCGGCGGCCTCGACCTGTTCGGGGAGCGCGTCGATGAACACGCTGGTGACGATGCCTGCCTCGGCCAGCCGCGCGACGACGTCGCGCAGCCGCGACTCGTCGGCGACGATGTCCAGCCCGCCCTCGGTCGTGACCTCCTGCCGCCCTTCCGGCACCAGCATGGCCATGTGCGGCTTCAGCGCGCAGGCGAAGTCCACCATCGCGTCGGTGGCCGCCATCTCGAGGTTGAGCTTCACCTGCGTGAGCTCGGCCAGCCGGCGCACGTCGGCGTCCTGGATGTGGCGGCGGTCCTCGCGCAGATGGACGGTGATGCCGTCCGCGCCGCCCAGATGGGCCTCCACGGCCGCCCACTGCGGGTCCGGCTCCCAGGTGCGGCGCGCCTGACGCAAGGTCGCGACGTGGTCGATGTTGACGCCGAGTTCGATCACAGCTCCTGCAACTCCTTGAATACGCGGCGCGACTGCAGTTCGCGCCCGCCCAGATGGTGGTTGATCAGCATGCGCAGCAGCGCCTTGGCCTCGACCAGCGTGCGCGGATCGGAGAAATCCTCCTGTGCCAGCGCCAGCAGCGTCCGCCCGCTCACGGGCACGCCGTCGTCGGCACCGGACACCGGACCGCGTTCGATTATATAGGCGTAGCGCCGCCCGGCCTCGATGGCCGCGCCGCCCGCCTCGCGCTCCAGTTCCAGGCCATAGCCCAGCTCGCGCAGCAGCGCCAGTTCGAAGCGGCGCAGCACCGGCGCGGGCTCGGGGTCGGCGGCCAGCGCGGCCACGGCCTCGACGTAGGCGTCGAACAGGCCCGGATGCGGATCCTCGCGTGCCGACAGGTGCACGACCAGTTCGTTGAGGTAATAGCCGCACAGCAGCGAACGGCCGTGCAGCAGGGGGAGGAAGCCGTCGCGCTCGGCGCGGATCAGCGTCTTGACCTCGCCGCCGCCGGACCAGTCCGCCAGCAGCGGCTGGAAGCCCATCAGCACGCCGCGCAGCGCCGAATGCGCGCGCCGCGCGCCCTTGGCAACGACGGCCACGCGGCCGTGGTCGCGCGAGAGCAGTTCGACGACCAGGCTGGTCTCGCGCCACGGACGCGAGTGCAGGACGAAGGCCGGCTGCTGGTCGACGCGCTGCTTCGTGCTCACGGGGATTCCCGCAGGCTATTCGTAGCCGAGGCTCTTGAGGGCGCGCTCGTCGTCGGCCCAGCCGCTCTTCACCTTGACCCAGACCTCGAGATACACCGGGCCGTCGAAGAGCTTCTCGAGCTCCACGCGCGCCTCGGACGAGATGCGCTTGAGCTGCTCGCCGCCCTTGCCGATGACCATGCCCTTGTGGCTGTCGCGGTCGACGACGATGGCGGCGAAGATGCGGCGCAGCCGCCCCTCGGTCTCGAACTTCTCGATCTCGACGGCGATGCCGTAGGGCAGCTCGTCACCGAGCAGGCGGAACAGCTTCTCGCGCAGGAACTCGGAGGCGAGGAAGCGCTCGCTGCGGTCGGTGATGTCGTCCTCCTCGAACACCGGCGGCCCCTCGGGCAGCAGCGGCACGGTGGCCGAGACGAGGCTGTCGACGTTGCGGCCGCGCTCGGCCGACAGCGGCACGATGGCGGTGAAGTCGCGCAGCTCGCTCATCCGCTGGATGAAGGGCAGCAGTACGGCCTTGTCCTTGAGGCGGTCGACCTTGTTGATGACCAGCACGACCTGCCCGTCCGGCGGCAGCAGATCGAGGACCTTGCGGTCGTCGTCGCCGAAGCGCCCGGCCTCGATGACGAAGTACACGACGTCCACGTCCGCCAACGCCTGCGTGACGCTGCGGTTCATCGTGCGGTTGAGCGCGTTGCGGTGGCGCGTCTGGAAACCCGGCGTATCGACGAAGACGAACTGCGCGTCCGCGTCGGTGCGGATGCCGGTGACGCGGTGGCGCGTCGTCTGCGCCTTGCGCGAGACGATGCTGATCTTCTGCCCGATCAGGCGGTTGAGCAGCGTCGACTTGCCGACGTTGGGCCGTCCGACGATGGCGATGAAGCCGGTGCGGAACGCGGTGGATTCGGGAGTGTGATCGCTCATCATTGCCTCAGCGCCGTCAGCGCCTGCTCGGCCGCCTGCTGTTCGGCGGCGCGACGGCTCGCGCCGCGTCCGGTGACCGAGACGCCCAGCGCCGCGATGCTGCAGCGGACCTCGAACTCCTGCGCGTGAGCCTCGCCCAGCACGCGCAGCGTCTCGTATACCGGAAGCGCCAGCTTGCGCGCCTGCAGCCATTCCTGCAAGGCGGTCTTGGGGTCCTTCAGCGCGCGATCCGGATCGATGGCGGCCAGGGCATCGGCGTACAGCCGGGTGATGACCGCGCGCGCGGCCTCGAAGCCGGCATCCAGATGCACGGCCGCGAACACGGCCTCGAGCGCGTCGGCGAGGATGGACGGACGGCGGTGCCCGCCGCTCTTCAGCTCGCCCTCGCCCAGCCGCAGCGCGTCGCCGAGCTCGAGCCCGAGCGCGACCTTGTGCAGCCCTTCCTGCCGCACCAGCGACGCGCGCAGCCGCGACAGCTCGCCCTCGCGCAGCGCGCCGAAGCGCTCGTACAGCGCCATCGCGATCGCGCAGTTGAGGATGGAGTCGCCGAGGAACTCGAGGCGCTCGTTGTTGGGCTGGCCGAAGCTGCGGTGCGTCAGCGCCTGCTCCAGCAGCGCCGGATCGGAAAAGACATGCCCCAGCCGCTGCTGGAGCCGGATCAGCTCGGGACGCACTCAGCGCCCCGACGAAACGTAGAACTCGAACAGCAGGCTGACGTTGCCGGCAACCGGCACCTTGCGCTCGTAGGCCGTCTCGATGACCAGCCCGCTGCTCCCGCGCGTGATGCGCAGATCGGCCCCGCGCACGCTGACGATGTCGTCGGTGTAGGCGTAGCGTTCGAAGCTGCGACGCACGTCGGCAGGCGACTGGTCGGGGCCCTCCTCGGCCAGCACGCGCACGATGCGCTGGAGGGCGAAGTATTCGTTCATCACGGGGATGCACCGGAAGCCGATGAACAGCACGAAGGCCAGCAGGCAGCCGACGATCAGCGTGCTGATCAGCGACAGGCCGCGCTGGCGGTACGCCGGAGCGGGTGCGTTGCTCGACATCAGTGGAACCCCCCTATGCGCTTCATGTCCCCGAAGTTGAACCAGATGAAGAAGGCCCGTCCGACGATGTTCTCCTCCGGCACGAAGCCCCATTCACGGCTGTCGCTGCTGCCGTCCCGGTTGTCGCCCATCATGAAGTAGTGGCCCTCGGGCACCGTGCAGCGAACACCGGCCGTAGTATAGGTACAGTGGTCGCGATACGGAAAATCCTTCACGTGCGAGACGTAGGGCGGCACGTCGCGCTCGATCAGCACCGCGTGGGTGCGGTCGCCGAGCTTCTCCTCGAAGCGCGGGGAATACAGCAGGCGGTCCGGATGCAGGTAGTCGCCGGCCGGCGTCAGCTCGATGCGCTCGCCGTTGATGGTCAGGCGCTTGTCGATGTACTCGACGCGGTCGCCCGGCAGGCCCACGACGCGCTTGATGTAGTCGAGCGACGGGTCGTGCGGGTAGCGGAACACCATCACGTCGCCGCGCTGCGGCGAGCCGACGTCGATGATCTTCTTGTTGATGACCGGCAGGCGGATGCCGTAGGCGTACTTGTTGACGAGGATGAAATCGCCGACGAGCAGCGTCGGGATCATCGAGCCCGACGGGATCTTGAACGGCTCGACGACGAAGGAACGCAGCGCGAACACGACCAGGATCACCGGGAAGAAGCTCGCGCCGTACTCGACCCACCACGGCTCGGCGGAACCGGCCGGGCGGCGCTTGCGGAAATGGAACCGGTCGGCGGCCCACAGGGCGCCCGAGACCACCAGCAGGACGAACAGGATCAGGGCGAAATTCACGATGACTCCATCAACGGGGGAGGAACGGCGCGGTGACGCTCACTTGCCCTCGTCCGTGCGCAGCACGGCGAGGAAGGCTTCCTGCGGAATCTCCACGTTGCCGACCTGTTTCATGCGCTTCTTGCCTTCCTTCTGCTTCTCCAGCAGCTTCTTCTTGCGCGTGATGTCGCCGCCATAGCACTTGGCCAGCACGTTCTTGCGCAGCGCCTTGATGGTCTCGCGCGCGATGATGTGCGAGCCGATCGCGGCCTGCACGGCGACGTCAAACATCTGGCGCGGAATCAGCCCGCGCAGCTTGGCGGCCAGCTCGCGGCCGCGGTACTGCGCGCTGGCGCGGTGCACGATGACCGACAGCGCGTCGACGCGCTCGCCTCCGACCATCATGTCCAGCTTGACCAGGTCGGCCGCGCGGTATTCCTTGAACTCGTAGTCCAGCGAAGCATACCCGCGCGAGACCGATTTCAGGCGGTCGAAGAAGTCCATGACCACCTCGTTCATCGGCATGTCGTAGACCAGCTGGACCTGGCGGCCGTGGTAGCGCATGTCCACCTGCACGCCGCGCTTCTGGTTGCACAGCGTGATGACGGGGCCGACGTAGTCCTGCGGCAGGAAGATCGTCGCCGTGATGATGGGCTCGCGGATCTCCTGGTACTTGCCCGGCTCCGGCAGCTTGGACGGGTTCTCGACGTAGATCGTCGACCCATCGTTGAGCACCACCTCGTACACCACGGTCGGCGCCGTGGTGATGAGGTCGATGTCGAACTCGCGCTCGAGGCGCTCCTGCACGATGTCCATGTGCAGCAGGCCGAGGAAACCGCAACGGAAGCCGAAGCCCAGCGCCTGCGACACCTCCGGCTCGAACTGCAGCGCCGCGTCGTTCAGGCGCAGCTTCTCGAGCGAATCGCGCAGCTGGTCGTACTCGGACGACTCCACCGGGTACAGGCCGGCGAACACCTGCGGCTTGATCTCCTTGAAGCCAGGCAGCGGCGTGTCGGCCGGTGCCTGGGCGCTGGTCACGGTGTCGCCGACCTTGGCGGCCGACAGCTCCTTGATGCCCGCGATGACGAAGCCCACCTCACCCGCCGACAGCTGCTCGCGCGACACCGAATGTGGCGTGAACACGCCGACCTGGTCGCACGGATAGGTCGCGCCGGAGGACATCAGCTTGATGCGGTCCTTCGTGCGCAGCACGCCGTCGACGACCCGCACCAGCATCACGACGCCGACGTAGTTGTCGAACCACGAGTCGATGATCAGCGCCTTCAGCGGCGCCGCCGGATCGCCCTTCGGCGCGGGCATGCGCGTGACGACCGCCTCGAGCACCTCCTCGATGCCCACGCCGGTCTTGGCCGAGCACAGGATGGCCTCGGAGGCGTCGACGCCGATCACGTCCTCGATCTCGCCGCGCACGTTGTCCGGGTCGGCCGCCGGCAGGTCGATCTTGTTGAGCACCGGCACGACCTCGACGCCCAGGTCGATGGCCGTGTAGCAGTTGGCCACGGTCTGCGCCTCGACGCCCTGCGAGGCGTCGACGACCAGCAGCGCGCCCTCGCAGGCCGACAGCGAACGGCTGACCTCGTACGAGAAGTCCACGTGCCCCGGCGTGTCGATCAGGTTCAGGTTGTAGACCTGCCCGTCGCGCGCCTTGTACTGCAGCGCCGCGGTCTGCGCCTTGATGGTGATGCCGCGCTCGCGCTCCAGATCCATGGAGTCGAGCACCTGCTCCTCCATCTCGCGGTCGGACAGGCCGCCGCAGTACTGGATCAGGCGATCGGCGAGCGTCGACTTGCCGTGATCGATGTGGGCGATGATCGAGAAGTTGCGGATGTGCTGCATGGGTCAATAAAAAAGGGTGCCAAACGACACCCGTTGCGGTTGGACGACCGGACGTCGGATTCTAGCCGAAATCGCGGGCATGGGCACGGATCGCGGCTTCATCGAGGTGGTAATGACACAGCTCGCGCCCGTCCGCCAGCACCACCGGAACGAGCTCGTCCCAGCGCGCCTCGAGCTCCGGATCCGCGTCGACGTCGAGCACGCGCACGCTCCAGCCCAGCTCAGCCGCGACCGGCTCCAGCGCCGCGACCAGATCGTGGCACAGATGGCACCACTCGCGGCTGAGCACCGTGAATTCGCGCTTCGCGCTCACCCGCCCACCCGCAGGCTGATGAAGGACGCGCCGCCGGCGCGCTCGACCAGCAGTGTCAGCGCCTGACCGTCCGCCAGCCCGGCGGCGAGCTCGTCGAACTGCCGGACCGATGCCAGTTCGGTCAGCCGTCCGCGCACGACCACTGCCGTGACGACGTCGCCCGGCCGCAGGTCGGAGCGCGCCGCCGGCCCCTGCACGCCCTCGACGACGAGCCCGCGCGTGATGCCGCGCTCGCGCCGCTGCTCCGCGGTCGGCTCGGCCAGCGCCAGCCCCAGGCGGTCCGGCGCCGGCTCGGACGGCCGTCCGGCCGGGCGCTCCTCGCGCCACTCGCCCACCTTGACCCGGATCTCGCGCGGCGCGCCCTCGCGCACCAGCGCCAGCACCGCCTCGCTGCCGGGACGCAGCCCCGCGACGATGCGCGGCAGCGCCGTCGAACCCGGCACGGCGCGGCCGTTGACGCGCACGATCACGTCGCCGACGCGCACGCCCGCCTGCTCGGCCGGACCACCCGCCTCCACGGTGCTGACCAGCGCACCGTCGGTCGATTCCAGCCCGAAACTCTCCGCCAGCGTGCGCGTGACCTCCTGCACCGCCACGCCGATGCGTCCGCGCCGCACGCGGCCGTCCTTGCGCAACTGCTGGTAGACGTCCATCGCCACGTCGATCGGGATCGCGAACGACAGGCCCATGAAGCCGCCCGTCTCGCTGTAGATCTGCGAGTTGATGCCGACGACCTCACCGCGCAGGTTGAACAGCGGACCGCCCGAGTTGCCGGGATTGATCGCGACGTCGGTCTGGATGAAGGGCACGAAGTTCTCGTCCGGCAGCGCGCGCCCCTTGGCGCTGACGATGCCGGCCGTGACGCTGTGGTCGAAGCCGAACGGCGAACCGATCGCGAGCACCCACTCGCCGACCTTGAGCCGGTTGGGGTCGCCCAGCCGCACGGTCGGCAGGTTGCGCGCGTCGATGCGGATCACGGCCACGTCGCTGCGCGGGTCGGCCCCGACCACGCGGGCATTGAACTCGCGCTTGTCGATGAGCCGCACGAGGATCTCCTCGGCACCGGCGACGACGTGGGCGTTGGTCAGGATGTAGCCGTCCGGGCTGACGATGAAGCCGGAGCCGAGCGAACGCCCGTCGCCGTCGCCGGGCGACTCGGGCAGCTGCGGCAGGAAGCGGCGCAGCAGTTCCAGCCATTCCTCGCTGCCCTCGATGCCGGACAGCTCGGGCGGTATGCCCGGAACCGCCTCGGGGGCCGAGGTCGTGCTGATGTTGACGACCGCCGCGCCCTGCGATTCGACGATGGCGGTGAATTCGGGCAGGTTGCCGGCACGCGCGGCCATGGCCAGACCGAGGCACAGCAGCAGCACGGCATGGCGCAGCAGGGGCCGGAGACTCATCGGGCCTCGCCGAAGTCGTGGGCGCACGGGGCGCCGGGACGCGCCATCTCGATGTGCAGCGCGCCGCGCCAGCGGCGGCTGCGGTGCAGCGCGCGGTGGACGGCCCAGGCCACGAGCAGCCCGCCGGCCGCACCGGCCAGCGCGGCGCCGTCGCTGCCCGCGTGCCACTGTCCGGCGGCCGCGCCGACGATCACGAGCACGGCGCCGAGCCCGTAGCTCGCCAGCGCGCTGCGCAGCGAGGCGCCGTCGCGCAGCTGCAGCGCGACCTCGTCGCCGACGCGCACGCCGAGGGTATCGGGCAGGGAGAATTCGGACGCGGGCGGGCGCAACGCGTAGGCGAGCCTGGTCGAGCGGCAGCCGCCCGGTTCGTCGCAGCGGCCGCAGCCCTCCTGGCGGTCGAGGACACGGACGCGCGCAAGACCGTCGGCTACGGCGACGACGACGGCGCGCGCCTCGATCACGGTTCGACCCTCTCCATCGCGTCGCCGATACCCTGAAGCGCCCGCATCGGCACCTCGCCGAGCGCGGTCAGCAGATGGCCATCGACCTCGCGGCGGTAGATGTTGATGGCGCCGTTGGTGACCGGGCCGGTGGCGCGGGTGGCGGCCTGCCCGACCGGTTCGATGAACACCGAGATCGAGGCCAGCCCGTCGCTGAACACCATGTGCAGCACGTCGCGCTGCTCGGGGCCGAGCGGACGGCGCATCACGGATTCAAGCGCGTAGCCGGGCAGTGGCTTGCCGAGCACCCAGCCGGTGCCGGCGGTGTCGACGGTGGAGCCGTGCGCGGCGACCACGTTCCAGCCGCCCTCCTCGCTGAAGGCCGGCCGCGCCGTGTCGGCGCGCACGCCGTCGCCGATGCGCACGTCGCTGAACATGAACTGCTCGATGGCCGTGCCGTGCTCGTCGACCATGCGCGCCTTGAGCAGCAGCCCGGATTGCACGTCGGCCCACAGCATGTGGCCGTAGCGAAGCTCGTCGCGCGGGTCGAGCAGGATCAGCTGGGCGTCGAAGCCGGCCACGCGCGAGACCGGACCGGTGCTGACGCGGTAGTTCTCGGTGATGCGGTTGAGCGCGGTCGGCAGACGAGCCGGGAACGAGCGCGGCGCGCCCGAGCGGTCGGCGATGACGGTCTTGTGCTCGGGGAACACGCACCACACCTCGTCATTGCTGCGGATGACCTGGCGCGGGCTGCCGTCGAGCACCTCGAGGCGCTCGTGCTGGCCGGAGTCGTCGACGATGTGGGTGATGCGGGACGTCTCGGCGATGGGGCCGGACTGGTAGATGAAGGTGCCGGAGTAGTTCAGCTCGTTGGCCGCCGAGGTGATGCGGGCCAGCCAGGTGAGCGGGTCGTTGGCGGTGCTCGCCAGCGCGGGCTGGCCGAACGTGAGCAGAAGCGACAGCGCGGCGACGCAGCCCTTCATCAGCGCCGATCTCCACGGGTGTCGGAGACGGTGCGCACGTAATGCACCGAACCGGGGATCGGGCCGCCGCCGCTCATGGCCTGATGGACGAACAGGTAGTTGCGATGCACGTCGTCGCCCTGGGTGGCGAGTTGGACCGGCGCGGTGGCCGTCTCGGCGGGCGCGCTGGCAACGACGCCGGCGACCGGCACGCCGTCGGGCGTGCTCGGGTACATCGTGTAGGCGACCGCGCCGACCGCGACCACGCCCATGACCGATGCCGCGATGGCCATCATCGGACGGGGACGCGGACGTCTTGGCTTCGGCGCCAGCAGCGTGGGCTCGGCGTCGAGCCGGCTCATGACGCCGGCGACGAAGTCGGGCCGATGATCACGCTCGCCGCGCAGCGCGTCGCCGATCAGGCAGTAGGCGTCCCACTGCCGGCGCATCTGCGGATCCCGGCGCAGGGACTCGAACAGCGCATCGGCCTGTGCCGGTTCGACGTCACCATCGAGCAGCGAAGAGAGTTTTTCCTTCATGACCACCACCTACCAACGTTTGTCCGGAGCCGTGTCGAGCAAGGGCCGAAGCTTCTCCGCGATCGCCTCGCGCGCACGGAAGATGCGCGAACGCACCGTACCGATCGGGCATTCCATGATGCCCGCGATTTCCTCGTAGCTCAGACCCTCGAGCTCGCGCAGCATGATCGCCGTGCGCAGTTCGTCGGGCAGAGCCGCCATGGCCTCTTCGACCGTTTCGCCGATCTGCTGCGTCATCAGCAGACGTTCGGGCGTGTTGACGTCGCGCAACTGGTCGGCGTCCTCGAAGGTCTCGGCCTCGGTCGAGTCGAAACCGGTCGAGGTCGGCGCCCGCCGTCCCTGCGAGACGAGGAAGTTCTTCGCGGTATTGATCCCGATGCGGTACAGCCACGTGTAGAAAGCGCTCTCGCCACGAAACGAACCCAGCGCGCGATAAGCCTTGATGAAGGTTTCCTGCGCGACGTCCTCGACCTCGGCCGGATCGCGGATCAGGCGCGAGAGCAGCCGATGCAGCTTGCGTTGGTATTTGGATACCAGCAGGCCGAACGCCTGCTTGTCGCCGCGCTGGACGCGCTCGACAAGCACCTGGTCAATTTCGCGATCGCTCATGCGCGGGTCGTTATCCGGAAAATCGGGGCAAAAACCCCGGCAGTATAACGACGCGCCATGGGGACGGCAAAACCGAAGTCTGGAGGCAGAGACCAGGGGCGGCCAGAATAGTTCATACGCGCGTGTGGTCTTGTTCATGGTCGCGCGCAGTCGTCCCTGCGGAATCGGCCGACGCGGCAAACAAGCTCATGGCGTGATATGCTCGCGCGCACTCCGCCCCTTTGCCAGGCGCCCTCACGTGATCCAGAACTACGACGTCCTCATCCTCGGCAGCGGCACCGCCGGCCAGTCCCTCGCACTGCGTCTGGCCGACCATCTGCGCATCGCGCTGGTGACCAAGCGCAGTCTCGCCGACAGCGCCAGCGCGTGGGCCCAAGGCGGCATCGCAGCGGTGCTCGACGCCACCGACAGCATCGAAGCCCACATCGAAGACACCTTCGTCGCCGGCGCCGGACTGTGCGACGAGGCCACCACACGGCACGTCGTCGAACACGGCCGCGCGGCCATCGAGTGGCTGATCGACCGCGGCGTGCCGTTCACGCGCGGCGAGGATTCCGCGCTCGGCTACCACCTGACGCGCGAGGGCGGACACTCCGCACGACGCATCATCCACGCGGCCGACGCCACCGGCGCGGCCGTGCAGCAGACGCTGACCGAACAGGTGCGCAGCCATCCGAACATCGACGTGTTCGAGCGCCACATCGGCATCGACCTCGTCACCGGCGCCAAGCTCGGCCGCCCCGCCGCGGGCTGCCTCGGCGCCTACGTGCTCGACATCGACAGCGGCCACGTGCTGACCATCGGCGCGCGCCACACTGTGCTGGCCACCGGCGGCACCGGCAAGGTCTATCTGTATACGACCAATCCGGACGTCGCGACGGGCGACGGCATCGCGATGGCCTGGCGCGCCGGCTGCCGCGTCGCGAACATGGAATTCATCCAGTTCCACCCGACCTGCCTGTACCACCCGCGCGCCAAGTCCTTCCTGATCACAGAGGCCGTGCGCGGTGAGGGCGGCCTGCTGCGCCTGCCCGACGGCACACGCTTCATGCCGGCCCATGACGAGCGGGCCGAACTGGCGCCGCGCGACATCGTCGCGCGCGCGATCGACTTCGAGATGAAGAAGCGCGGCCTGGACTGCGTCTATCTGGACATCTCGCACAAGAGCGCCGACTGGCTGCGCGAGCACTTTCCGAACATCTTCGCGCGCTGCCTGGAGCTGGGCATCGACATCTCGAAGGAGCCGATCCCGGTCGTGCCGGCAGCACACTACTGCTGCGGCGGTGTCGTCACCGACCTGGCCGCCCGCACCGACCTGCCCGGCCTGTACTGCATCGGCGAGAGCGCCTACACCGGCCTGCATGGCGCGAACCGGCTGGCCAGCAACTCGCTGCTCGAATGCGTGGTGTTCTCCGAGGCCGCCGCGCGCGACATCCTCGCCAACCCGCGCCCCGCACCCGGCACGCTGCCGGTGTGGGACGAGTCGCGCGTGACCGACGCCGACGAGGAGGTCGTGATCTCGCACAACTGGGACGAGCTGCGCCGCTTCATGTGGGACTACGTCGGCATCGTGCGCACGACCAAGCGGCTGCAGCGCGCGCAGCACCGCATCCGCCTGCTCACGCGCGAGATCCACGACTACTACTCGAACTTCCGTGTCAGCAACGACCTGATCGAGCTGCGCAACCTGGTGCAGACCGCCGACCTGATCGTGCGCTGCGCGCTGCGCCGGCGGGAAAGCCGCGGCCTGCACTTCTCGCGCGACTTCCCGGCGCCACTGCAGCGCCCGCGCCCGACCATCCTCACGCCGCGTCGCTGAGGCCTTCCCGCCCCCTCGGCACGCGGTGGCGCAGCCACACGCCCAGCGCGCGCCAGTCCTCCGCGTCGCAGGCGGTCCGCCACAGCATCAGCGCCCGGAGCCGTCCGGACGGCTCCTCCCGCCATTCCAGCCACCGCACGGCGCCGAAATCGGCCAGACGGCCGCAGGGCCGCCCTTCCACGTCCGGGCGGTCCGGGAAGCGCAGCCGGCCGTCGTCACCGAGTTCCAGCGCGACGACGCGGTCGTCCCGCGCACGGCGCAGCGACGCCAGCAGGCTGACGCCCGTCAGCGCCAGTCCGCCGAGCGCCCACGCCGGATGAGTTGGGGTCAGGAGCAGAAACGAAATCGCCGCGACCAGATGGATCGCGGCGATCAGGAAAGCGGTGTGCGGGACGGCGCGCAGGGCAATGATCCGCGGGTAGCGCATCGCCGGCGCGCCGGACTCACACCCTGCGGAACACCAGCGTGCCGTTGGTGCCGCCGAAGCCGAAGTTGTTCTTCAGCGCGACGTCGATCTTCATGTCGCGGGCGGTGTTGGCGCAGTAATCCAGATCGCACTCCGGATCCTGCTCGAAGATGTTGATGGTCGGCGGCGAGACCTGATTGTGGATCGCCAGCACCGTGAACACCGATTCCAGACCGCCGGCACCACCGAGCAGGTGGCCGGTCATGGACTTGGTGGAGTTGACCACCAGCTTCTTCGCCACGTCGACACCGACGGCCAGCTTGACGGCCTCGGTCTCGTTCTTGTCGCCCAGCGGCGTCGAGGTGCCGTGCGCGTTCAGGTACTGAACCTGGTCCGGATTGACGCCGGCGTTGCGCATGGCGTTGACCATGCTGCGACGCGGGCCGTCGGTGTCCGGCGCGGTCATGTGGTAGGCGTCGCCGCTCATGCCGAAACCGGCCAGTTCGGCGTAGATCTTCGCGCCGCGGGCCTTGGCATGCTCGTATTCCTCGAGCACCAGCACGCCGGCGCCCTCGCCCAGCACGAAACCGTCGCGGTCTTTGTCCCACGGACGGCTGGCGGTGGCCGGGTCGTCGTTGCGGGTGGACAGCGCCTTGGCCGCGGCAAAGCCGCCGATGGCCAGCGGCGTCACCGTGGATTCGGCACCGCCGCACACCATCACGTCGGCATCACCGTACTCGATCATGCGCGCCGACAGGCCGATGGCGTGCAGACCCGTGGTGCAGGCCGTGACCACCGACACGTTCGGGCCGCGCAGGCCGAGCATGATGGACATGTGGCCGGAGATCATGTTGATGATCGTGCCGGGAATGAAGAACGGGGAAATCTTGCGATGGCCCGAGGCGAGGAAGTCGTTGTGCGTATCCTCGATCATCGGCAGGCCACCGATACCGGAACCGATGTTCACCCCGATGCGGTCGGAGTTGGCTTCGGTCACCTCCAGTCCGGAGTCGCGGAAGGCCTGCAGCCCTGCGGCGATGCCGTAATGGATGAAGGTATCCATGCGCCGCGCCTCCTTCGGCGACAGATACTCGGAGACGTCAAAACCCTTGACCTCTCCTGCGATCTGCACCGGGAAGGCGGACGCATCGAAGCGCGTGATCGCGCCTACGCCGGAGCGACCATTGACGAGATTTTCCCAGGCTTCCGGAACCGTATTGCCGACCGGGGAGATGCACCCCAGGCCGGTCACGACAACTCTGCGACGGGTCAATGTTCGCTCCGTACGGAATTACTGCTTCAGATGGGCGTTGACGTAGTCAATCGCCTGCTGGACGTTGGTGATCTTCTCGGCTTCCTCGTCGGGAATTTCGCACTCGAACTCCTCTTCCAGCGCCATCACCAGCTCGACGGTATCGAGCGAATCCGCGCCGAGATCGTCGACAAACGAGGACTCGTTCTTGATCTCCGACTCGTTGACGCCAAGCTGCTCGGCAACGATCTTCTTGACGCGCTGTTCGATGTTCTCCATGGAGAGACTCCTTCCCTGAAATATAGAAATATGAGGTGAAACCAAAGCCGCGACATTCTACCAAAAACGCCGCTTGCGGCTATCGCGGCAGGGCCCGTCCGCGGAACGGTCAGGCCATGTACATGCCGCCGTTCACGTGCAGCGTGGTGCCGGTCACGTAACTGGCGCCCGGCGAGGCCAGGAAAGCCACCGCGGCAGCCACTTCCTCGGGCTGGCCGAGACGGCCCAGCGCGATCTGGCCCAGCAGGCCCTCGCGCGCGGACTCCGGCAGCGCCTTGGTCATGTCCGTGTCGATGAAGCCCGGCGCGACGCAGTTGACGGTGATGCCGCGACTGCCCAGCTCGCGCGCCAGCGCGCGGCTCATGCCCGCGACACCGGCCTTGGCTGCAGCATAGTTGGCCTGGCCCGGATTGCCCGCACTGCCGACCACCGACGTGATGTTGATGATGCGCCCGCTGCGGGCCTTCATCATGCCGCGCATGACCAGCCTGGACATGCGGTACACGGCGTCGAGGTTGGTGCGGATGACGTCGCTCCACTCCTCGTCCTTCATCCGCATCGCGAGGTTGTCGCGCGTGATGCCGGCGTTGTTGACGAGGATGGCGATGGTGCCGAATTCCTTCTCGATCTCGCCGACCAGCGCCTCGCAGGCGGCGGCATCGGTGACGTTGAGCACGCGGCCCGCGCCGGCCACGCCGGCCGCCGACAGGCCGGCCGAGATGTCGGCCGCGCCGGCTTCGGAGGTCGCGGTGCCGATCACGGTGGCGCCCTGCGCGCCGAGTTCGAGGGCGATGGCACGGCCGATGCCGCGCGACGCGCCGGTGACGAGGGCGACCTGCCCTTCCAGGGGTTTGCTCATGGGACTCACCTCGCGGCCGCGACGGCTTCGTCGAAGCTCGCCGCATCGTGGATGGGCGCGCACGGCACGTCGCCGGCGCTGCGCTTGCTCATGCCGGCCAGGACCTTGCCCGGACCGCATTCGAAGATATGCGACACCCCGCGCGCGGCGATGGTCTCGATGGTCTCGATCCAGCGCACCGGCGAATAGGCCTGACGGATCAGCGCGTCACGGATGCGCTCGGGATCGGTCTCGACCGCGACGTCGACGTTGTTGACGACGGCGATCGTCGGCACGGAGATCTTCACGGACTGCAGGCGCTCGGCCAGCCGCTCGGCGGCGGGACGCATCAGCGCGCAGTGGAAGGGCGCGCTCACCGGCAGCGGCACGGCGCGCTTGGCGCCGCGCTCCTTGGCCAGCGCCACCGCGCGCTCGACGGCCGCCGTGGCGCCCGCGATCACGATCTGGCCCGGCGCGTTCAGGTTGGCGGCAGACACCACCTGGCCCTGCGCGGCCTCGGCACACACGGCGTCGACGACGGCCGGCTCCAGCCCGAGCAGCGCGGCCATCGCGCCCTCACCGGCCGGAACGGCCTCCTGCATGGCCTGGGCGCGGAAACGCACCAGCGGCACGGCGTCTGCGAACGACAGCGCGCCGGCGGCGACCAGCGCCGAGTACTCGCCAAGACTGTGACCGGCCACCACCGACGGCGCCGGAGCGCCCGCCGCGAGCCACGCGCGATACACCGCCACGCCGGCGGTCAGCATCAGCGGCTGGGTGTTGACGGTCAGCGCCAGACGCTCGGCCGGGCCTTCCACGACCATCTGCCACAGGTCCTCGCCCAGCGCGGCCGAGGCCTCGGCGAAGGTGTCGCGGATCACCGGGTGGTCGCCGTAGGCGGCCATCATGCCGACCGACTGCGAGCCCTGCCCCGGGAAAACGAGTGCTACGGACATTCTTGGAACTCCTTCAGAAGCGGAACAGCACCGCGCCCCAGGTAAAGCCGCCGCCGACGCCCTCGAGCAGCACGCGCTGCCCGCGGCGGATGCGGCCGTCGCGCACGGCGACGTCGAGCGCCAGCGGGATCGATGCGGCCGAGGTGTTGCCATGGCGGTCGACGGTGACGACGACGTTGTCCATCGTCAGTTTCAGCCGCTTGGCCGTGGCCTGCATGATGCGGATATTGGCCTGGTGCGGGATCAGCCAGTCGATCTCGCCGAGCTGCAGGTCGGCCGCGTCGATGACTTCCTGTGCGACCTCCCCCAGCACCTTGACCGCGAGCTTGAACACGGCCTGGCCGTCCATGCGCAGAAAGGGGTCACCGACCACGCCGCCCGCGGCAAGCGCGCCCGGCGCGCACAGGATCGGGGACTGGCTGCCGTCCGCGTGCAGCGCGGTGGCGAGCACGCCCGGCTCATCGGAGGCTTCCAGCACGATGGCGCCGGCGCCGTCACCGAACAACACGCAGGTGCCGCGGTCCTTCCAGTCGATGATGCGCGAGAACACCTCGGCGCCGACGACCAGCGCACGGCGGTGGCTGCCGGAACGGATGAACTTGTCGGCGATCGTCATCGCATAGACGAAGCCGCTGCACACGGCCTGCACGTCGAAGGCGGCGCAGCCGTTGCCGATGCCCAGCTTGGCCTGCAGCAGTGCGGCCGTGCTCGGGAAGATGCAGTCGGCGGTCGAGGTGGCGACGATGACCAGGTCGATGTCGGCCGGACCGACGCCGGCAGCCTCCATCGCGCGGCGGCTCGCCTCGGCGGCGAGATCGCTGGTGACCACGCCCTGGCCGGCCAGATGGCGCGCGCGGATGCCGGTGCGCTCGACGATCCACTCGTCCGAAGTGTCGATGCCCCGGTCGACGAGATCCTGGTTGGTGACCGGCTCGCCCGGTACGTAGCTGCCCGTTCCCGCGATGCGCGCGAAAGTCATGCCTGATTTACTCCTTCCACTGCGGCCATGCGGTCGCTGATTCGTTCGATGAGGCGGTTCGCTGCCGCCTCGGCGGCCCGGTAGATGGCCTGCTCGTAGGCGAAGGCATCGGCCGAGCCATGGCTCTTGACCACCACGCCACGCAGGCCGAGCAGGACCGCGCCATTGTAAACACGATGGTCGACGCGGCGCTTGAAGCGTTTGAGCACCGGCAGCGCCACCAGCGCGGCCAGCTTGGAGAGCACGCCGCGGCTGAACTCCTCACGCAGGAAGCTCGCCAGCATCTGCGCGAGCCCCTCGGAGGTCTTCAGCGCCACGTTGCCGACGAAGCCGTCGCACACGACGACGTCGCTCTTGCCGCGGTAGATGTCGTCGCCCTCGACGTTGCCGACGAAGTTCAGCCCGCTGTTGCGCAGCAGCTCGCCGGCCTGCTTGACGACCTCGTTGCCCTTGATGATCTCCTCGCCGATGTTGAGCAGGCCCACGCGCGGGCGCTCGGCATGCTCCACGGCGGCCACGAGCGAAGCGCCCATGACGCCGAACTGCAGCAGATGCTCGGCCGAGCAGTCGACGTTGGCGCCCAGGTCGAGCACGTAGCACTTGCCGGACATCGTCGGCAGCGCCGTCGCGATCGCGGGGCGGTCGATGTTGGGGAGGGTCTTCAGGACAAAGCGGGAAATGGCCATCAGCGCGCCAGTGTTGCCGGCGGAGACGGCGGCATCGGCGCGGCCGGACTTGACCAGCTCGACCGCCACGCGCATCGAAGAATCCTTCTTGTTCTTCATTGCGCTGACCGGCGACTCGTCCATGCCGACGACCTCGCTGGCCGCCTGGCTGGAGAGCCGGTCACCGAACTCGGGACCGAGTTCGTCCAGGGCCGCTTCGATGACCTCGGGCAGACCGACGAGAACGGCTTTCGCGCCCGGATGCTGGCGCAGGAAGGCACGCGTGGCCGGAATCGTAACGACCGGACCGTGGTCGCCACCCATGCAGTCTATTGCAACGGTGACATCCATGCGTCTGTCTCGGATCTTGCGGAAGTGGACAAGAAAACGGCGCAGTCGCGCGATGCGCTGCGCCGTTCGCAGCGGGCCAGTTTATTCGCCCTTGGTCTTGACGACCTTGCGGCCGCGGTAGAAGCCATTCGGGCTGATGTGATGGCGCAGATGCACTTCGCCGGTGGTCGGCTCGACCGCCAGCGGGGGCGCGGACAGCGCGTCGTGCGCACGGTGCATGCCACGCTTGGACGGGGACTTCTTGTTCTGTTGAACGGCCATGGAACTGACTCCTGATAACTTGCTATGCGTTTATTGCAGCTTGCCCGAGCCCCGCAGTGAAGCCAGGACGTCGAACGGCGATTTTCGTTCATCCCCGCCACTCGGGCGCGGCGGCTCGCAACCTTCATGCATCGGGGCGAACGGAAGCGCGAGCAACATCTCTTCTTCCAGCAGCGCGATCACGTCGAGATCGGGCTGTGCCTCGATGGTGTCGTATTCGTCGTTTTCGAGGTCGTCGTCGCCAATGGGCGTGCCCGGCCTGACCAGCCGCAGCAGCGAGACGTGCTCGAACACCATCTCCAGCCCGGACAGGCAGCGCTGGCAATGCAGCACCGGACGCGCCTTCAGCTCCAGACGCAGGAACGGCTTGCCGTCCGCGCCACGAACGCCCGACAGCGCCCACTCCACCTCACCGGCCGTATCCGCGAGCACGTCGGAAAGACGCGCGAGACCGGCCAGCGCGACCCGACCGCCCAGACTGCGCCCGTCGAGCGCGAAACGGACCGGATCGGAAAGGACGCAACGTCGCGACATAAGGGCGGGATGATACCATTTCGCCCTTTCCTGTCAAAGCGCATTTCCGTAGCCCGATGAGACTCGTCCTCGCCTCGACCTCCGCCTACCGCCGCATGCTGCTCGAACGCCTGTGCATCCCGTTCGAAACCGCCCGCCCCGAGGTCGACGAGACCCCGCTGCCCGGCGAGGCGCCGGACGCGACGGCCAACCGCCTCGCGCTGGAGAAGGCGCTCGCGGTCGCCGCCCGCCACGACGACGCGCTCGTGATCGGCTCCGATCAGGTCGCGCACATCGGCCCCGAGGTCTTCGGCAAGCCCGGCACGGTCGAGCGCGCGCGCGCGCAGCTGCGCCGCATGAGCGGCCAGACCGTCGTCTTCCACACCGCGCTGGCCGTCGTGAACACGCGCACCGGCGCACGTCTCGTAGACAGCGTGCCGACCGAGGTACGCTTCCGCACGCTGACCGAGGACGAGATCGTGCGCTACGTCGACAAGGAGATGCCGCTCGACTGCGCCGGCAGCGCCAAGTCCGAGGGGCTGGGCATCACCTTGCTCGACGCGCTGTCCGGCGACGATCCGACGGCACTCGTCGGCCTGCCGCTGATCGCGCTGTCACGCATGCTGCGCGAACAGGGGCTGCAGCTGCCCTGACGCTCAGGCGTTGGCGCCGAGCCACTCGGCCAGCGCCGCCGTCGACGCCACGATCTCCAGCGGCCCGGCAGCCTCCAGCGCCTCGCGCGGATGCGCGCCGAAGGCCACGGCAACGGCCTCGACGCCGGCGTTGCGCGCCATCAGCAGGTCGTGCGTGGTGTCGCCGATCATCAGCGTGCGCTCTGGCAGCACGCCGCACTCCTCCATGACCTCCTCCAGCATCTGCGGGTGCGGCTTCGAGAAGCACTCGTCGGCGCAGCGCGTGGCGTGGAAGAAGCGACCCAGCCCGCTGTTCGCGAGCGCGCGATCGAGCCCCTTGCGGCTCTTGCCGGTCGCCACGCCGAGAAAGCGCCCCGAGCCGGCCAGCGACTCGACCAGCTCGAACGAACCCGGAAACAGCTCCAGTCCGTGATCGGCCGACAGGTAGTGATGACGGTAGCGCTCGACCATCGCCGGATAGTCGCGCGGATCGAGTTCCGGCACCGCATGCGCCAGCGCCTCCTGCAGGCCCAGACCGATGACGTGACGCGCCCGCGCCTCGGGCGGCTCGGGCAGGCCGAGATCGCGCGCCGAGGCCTGGATGGCACGGACGATGGCGCCGGCCGAGTCCATCAGCGTACCGTCCCAGTCGAACACGATCAGGTCGAAGCGTTGCGTCACGAAGCCTCCGTTTCCAGACGTTCGAGAAAGGTCCGCAGCTCCGCCGGCAGCGGCGCGTGCAGGTCGAGCGGCTCGCCGCCCAGCGGATGGGCGAAGCGCAGCCGCTCCGCATGCAGGAACATGCGCCGCAGCCCCTCGCCCTCGAGCGCCTTGTTGAGCGCGAAGTCGCCATACTTGTCGTCACCGGCGAGCGGGAAGCCCAGATGCGTCAGATGCACGCGAATCTGGTGGGTGCGGCCGGTCTTGAGCTCCACCTCGAGCAGGCTGAACCGGCCGAGGTTGCGCACCAGGCGCACGATGCTGTGCGAGGGCTTGCCCTCGTCCGAGACACGCACGCGACGCTCGCCGTCGGCGGCGAGGTATTTGTACAGCGGCAGCTTGACGTGCTGCAGCCGGTTCTTCCACTGCCCGGCCACCAGGGTCAGGTAGCGCTTCTCGATCGCGCCGGCGCGCTGCATGTCGTGCAGCGCCTTCAGCGCCGAGCGCTTCTTGGCGACGATCAGCAGCCCCGAGGTCTCGCGGTCGAGCCGGTGCGCGAGTTCCAGCATCCGCGCTTCCGGGCGCTGCGCGCGCAGCTGCTCGATGACGCCGTAGCTGACCCCGCTGCCACCGTGCACGGCCTTGCCGGCCGGCTTGTCGACGACGACGATGGCCTCGTCCTCATACACCACCGGCAGCGGCGCTCCGGCCGGCACCGGCGCAGCGTTTTCCCGCTGTGCAACACGCACGGGCGGAATGCGCACCTCGTCGCCTTCGGCGAGCCGGTAGGTCGGCCCGACGCGACCGCCATTCACGCGCACTTCGCCGCTGCGCAGGATGCGGTAGACGTGGCTCTTGGGCACCCCCTTGCACACGCGCAGCAGATAGTTGTCGATGCGCTGCCCGGCATCGCCCTCGTCGATGCGCACGCGCTGCACGGCGGGCGCTCCGGCGCCCATTCGGGTTTCCACCGTCATTTCCTTGCGCACCGCAAACCCGCGCAAGCCCCGGACGGTGCGCGACTGACAAGAATTTTGCGTTGCAACGGACTCATGAAATATACTCTGCGCTGGTTTTGCCGGTCATGACCGGATCGTCCAGCACACGAAGGTGCCGGAGCGGGTCCGGACAGAGCCCACGAGAGTGCTCCCGGCAGACCGCAAGGCTTGCCTCGCGCGCGGCAAAAGCGGCGATGGTAACCCAGACGATGAACCTCGATCCACAAGGATCGAGACCTTGGACCCACAAGCGTTAAGCACATGCAGGATCAAGAGTTCCGGCCGACGGCGGGAACTCCGGAAAGCGACCAGCCCGACCCATCAACGCCACAGAATCCCGGATGACAGCAGTCTCAGCAATCTGCTACTGAACCCGTAAGCGCGATGGTGCGCGCCGTTCGTCCTGCCCGTGTGTCAGCGCGGGAGTACGAAATACATGAAGCGCATGCTTTTCAATGCGACGCAGGCCGAGGAACTCCGCGTCGCGATCGTCGATGGTCAGAAACTGATCGACCTCGACATCGAATCGGCCGCGAAGGAAGAACGCAAGAGCAACATCTACAAGGCGGTCATCACCCGCATCGAGCCCAGCCTCGAAGCCGCTTTCGTCGACTACGGCTCCGACCGTCACGGCTTCCTGCCGTTCAAGGAAATCTCCCGCAGCTACTACTCCGGTAACGGAGAGGCCGGCAAGGCACGCATCCAGGACGTGCTGTCGGTCGGCCAGGAGCTGATCGTCCAGGTCGAGAAGGACGAGCGCGGCAACAAGGGCGCCGCGCTGACCACCTACATCTCGCTGGCCGGCCGCTACCTCGTGCTGATGCCGAACAACCCGCGTGGCGGCGGCGTGTCGCGCCGCGTCGAGGGCGACGACCGCGCCGAGCTGCGCGAGGTCATGGACCAGCTCGAGGTTCCCGCGGGCATGAGCCTGATCGCGCGCACCGCCGCGATCGGCCGCTCGGCCGAGGAACTACAGTGGGACCTCAACTACCTGCTGCAGCTGTGGCAGGCCATCGACGGCGCGGCCAACTCGCAGAACGGCGCCTTCCTGATCTACCAGGAAGGCAGCCTCGTCATCCGCGCCATCCGCGACTACTTCCAGCCCGACATCGGCGAACTGCTGATCGACACCGACGACGTGTATGAACAGGCCCGCCAGTTCATGTCCCACGTCATGCCGGACAACGTCAACAAGGTCAAACGCTACAGCGACGACGTGCCGCTGTTCTCGCGCTTCCAGATCGAGCACCAGATCGAGTCGGCCTACGCCCGCCAGGTCACGCTGCCCTCGGGCGGCGCGCTGGTCATCGACCACACCGAGGCGCTGGTGTCCATCGACGTCAACTCGGGCCGCTCGACCAAGGGCGCCGACATCGAGGAGACGGCGCTGCGCACCAACCTCGAGGCCGCCGACGAGGTCGCCCGCCAGCTTCGCCTGCGCGACCTCGGGGGCCTGATCGTCATCGACTTCATCGACATGGAGTCGCAGAAGTCCCAGCGCGAGGTCGAGAACCGCCTGCGTGAGGCCCTGCACCACGACCGCGCCCGCGTCCAGATCGGCAAGATCAGCCGCTTCGGCCTGCTCGAGCTGTCGCGCCAGCGCCTGCGCCCTGCCCTGTCCGAGACCAGCTATGTCGCCTGCCCGCGTTGCCACGGCACCGGCCACATCCGCGGCACCGAGTCCTCGGCGCTGCACATCCTGCGCATCCTCGAGGAGGAGGCGATGAAGGAGAACACCGGCGCCGTCCACGTACAGGTGCCGGTCGACGTCGCGACCTTCCTGCTCAACGAGAAGCGCACGGACATCACGCGCATCGAGGTGCGTCACCGCATCCAGATCGTCATCATCCCGAACCGGCACATGGAGACGCCGCACCACGAGATCGTGCGTCTGCGTCACGACCAGCTCAACGCCGAGGACGTCGTGCTGGCGAGCTACCAGATGGCCACCAAGCCGGCCCCCGACACCTCGCGCCAGCCCGGCGAGACCAGCAAGCCGGTCCGCCCCGAGGCGGCCGTCAAGGGCATCGCCCCGGCCCAGCCGGCGCCCGTCGCCGCGGCGCCGGCCACGGCCGACGCCCCCGCCAGGCCGGCCGGCAAGGGCCTGATCGCACGCTTCTTCGGCTGGCTCAGCCGCAGCAACGCGCCGGTGCCTGCCGCCGAGACGGAAGCCAAGCCGGCCGCGACCGAGAAGCCGCGCCGCGCGCAGGAGAACCGCTCCCGCGGGGAGCGCAGCGAGCGTGGCGAGCGCGGTGAGGGCCGCCGAAACGGCCGCAACAACCGTCGCGAGGAACGCGGCGAGGACACGAACCACCGCAACGGCAACGCCCGCAAGGCCGAGCAGGCCGAGCCGCGTGAGGCCGCCACCGAGGCGTCGCAGCCGGGCAACGGCCGCGGCCGTCGAGGCCGTGGCCAGCGCGGCAACGCCGAGACCCGCGTGAACGAGGAAGCCGTGGCCGCCGCCTCGGTCGCCGCCGAAGCCGCCGTCGTCGAGGCCATCGAGGCCGTCGCCGAGGAAGCCGTTGCCGTCGAGGCGACCGCCACCGAGAACGGCGAGGCGACCGCGCCGCGCCGCCGCCGCCGTCGTGGCCGCCGCGGCCGTGGCGGTGCGGACCGTCAGGATGCCGCGCTGACGACCGAAGGCCGTGACGAGGCCGTCGCCGCCGAGGATACGGCCGACGCCGAAGCCTCCCCGCCGGTCGAGGCCGCCGAGACGCCCGCTGCCGAACCGGCTGCCGAAGCCGCACCTCCGGCCGAGGAAGCCGTCAGTGTCGAAGCCGCGCCGGCCGAAGCCGTGACCGAAGCCGTGGCGGAGCCCGTCGTCGAAGCGGTGACCGAGGAACCGGCTCCGGCGGAAGCGCCGGCGGTCGAGGCCGCCGTGACCGAACCGGTCGTCACGGAAGAACCCGCGGCGCAGGCACCGGCCATCGCCGAGGAAACCGCCGCGACCGACGAGGTAGTGCCGGCCGTTGTCGAGGAAGCGGCCCGTGCCGAAGCAGCGGCGACCGCCGATCCCGTCGCCGTGGCCGTCGAGGCCGCCCCGGCGGACACGCGACCGGCCGCACCGATCACGGTGGCGCCGCTCGAGGAGGCCGGACTGGTGATGATCGAGACGCGCCCGGGCAGCCGCCCGGCCGTGGAAGCGCAGCCGGAGATCCGGCTGGGCCGCACACCGCGCCGTCCACAGCCGTTGCCCGAGGAACCGCTGCAGCAGGTCGAGACGCGCAAGTAATCCAGCGTCCCGGCCTGCACGGAGAGCCGCCCCCGGGCGGCTCTCTCGTTTTGGGGACCCGTTCCGCAGATCGGGTCCGCTTTGTATAAAATCGCCGATTTTTTTGGAGACTTGCGCTCCACCCACCTTTCCGGGGCCTTGCGCACCTGCGTCGCACGGGCCGGAGCTATCGAGGACAAGGGGGTCCATCCATGCAGGGACTGCATCTCACCGCCGATCTCTACGGTTGCCGCTGCGACACGGCACTGATGATCGACGCCACGACACTCGCCGACGCCTGTCGGCGCGCCGTCTTCGCCGCCGGGCTGACGCTCGAGGACGAGAAGTACCACACTTTCCCCGAATGGGAAGGCCACCCGGGCGGCGTGACCGGCGCCGTGCTGCTGGCCGAGTCGCACCTGGCCGTGCACACCTGGCCGGAACGCGCCGGTGTCACCCTGGACGTCTACGTGTGCAACTTCTCGACCGACAACTCGGGCAAGGCCGAACGGCTGATGAACGACCTGATGGTCCTGTTCGCGCCCGCGCAGAGCATCACCAAGCGCATCCTGCGCGGCTCCAGGGACCCCGAGTCGGCCGCCGACGAGCTGCTGCTCGAATGGCTCAACGGGGACGCGGCCTACGGCTTCCGCGCCGCACGCCGCCTCGCGACGCAGCGCACGCAGTACCAGCAGCTCGAGGTCTTCGAGACCCCGCAGTTCGGCCGCCTGCTGCGGCTCGACGGACGCTACATGACCTCGGAGCGCGACGAGTTCTTCTACCATGAGCCGATGGTGCACACCGCGGCGCTGACGCACCCGGCGCCGCGCTCGGCGCTGGTCATCGGCGGCGGGGACGGCGGCTCGGCCGAGGAGCTGTTCAAGCATCCGGGCATCGAGCGCGTCGTGCTGGCCGAACTCGACGCCGACGTGATCGAGGCCTCGCGCCAGCACCTGTCCACCATCCACCGCGGCAGCTTCGACGATCCGCGGCTGGAATTGCGCATCGGGGACGGCTTCGCCTTCGTCGCCGAACAGGCTGCCCGTGCGGACGGCGAGCGCTTCGACCTCGTCGTGCTCGACCTAACCGACCCGGACACGCCGGCCGAGCGGCTCTACACGCGCACCTTCTTCGAGCGCGTGAAGGCCGTGCTGGCACCCGGCGGCGCCGTGACGCTGCACATCGGCTCGCCGATCTTCAACCCCGAGCAGGTACGCCAGCTCGTCGCCGACCTGCGCGCGGGGTTCCGCATCCTGCGCCCCTTCCGCCTGTACGGACCGCTGTACGGCACCCACTTGGGGATGGCGCTCGTGC
>Ga0182792_1000306_pt1 | contig 47605 bp, 43 predicted proteins | sample Passage237B_FD_130497 | JGI IMG/M metagenome (GOLD analysis project Ga0182792, IMG submission 130497) | Cellulose adapted compost microbial communities from Newby Island Compost Facility, Milpitas, CA, USA - Passage2 37B (version 2) (version 2) ...
AGCAGCAGACCATCGCCGCGAACATCGCCGCGCAGTTCCCCGAGGCCAGCGACCTGGGGATGTCCGTGCTGATCGCCACGGGGCTCGCGCTGTTCGTCATCACGCTCGTCGTCAACATGGCGGCCCGCGCGGTCGTCGCGCGCCGCAAGGACTTCTCGGGGGCCGACGGATGACCACGACCACCGGGGCGACGAGCCCCGACCTCGCGACCCTGCTGCGCCAGGTCGACCCGCGGCGCCGCCGCACCGACCGGCTCATGCGGGTCGTCGTCACGGGCGCGTTCGTCCTCGCGATGGTGCCGCTCGTGTCCGTCACGTGGACCGTGCTGTCGCACGGCCTGCGCCGGCTCGACTGGTACTTCCTCACGCACTCGATGCGTGGCGTGTACGGCGGCGTCGACGCGGGCGGGGTGTACCACGCGATCGTCGGGACCGTGCAGATCACGCTGCTCGCCGCGGCCATCTCCGTGCCCGTCGGCCTGCTCGCCGCGGTCTACCTCGTCGAGTACGGGCGCGGTCCGCTCGCCCGGGCCGTGACGTTCTTCGTCGACGTCATGACCGGCATCCCGTCGATCGTCGCGGGCCTGTTCGCGTACGCGCTGTTCGCGGTGCTGCTCGGCCCCGGCGTCCGGATGGGTGTCGTCGGCGCGGTCGCGCTGTCGGTGCTGATGATCCCGGTCGTCGTGCGCTCGAGCGAGGAGATGCTCCGCCTGGTGCCGAACGAGCTGCGGGAGGCCGCGCTCGCGCTCGGGGTGCCGCGCTGGCTCGTCGTCGTCAAGGTCGTGCTGCGCACCGCGGTCGCGGGGATCGTCACCGGCGTGATGATCGCCGTCGCGCGCGTCATCGGCGAGACCGCACCGCTGCTCATCACGGTGGGCGTCGCCGACTCCATCAACCTCGACCCGTTCGACGGTCGCATGATGACGCTCCCGGTCTACGTGTACCGGCAGTTCCAGCAGGGCCTCGTCCCGTGCGCCGCCGACGACCTCGCGTGCGTCGCGACCATCACCTACGACCGCGCCTGGGCCGCGGCGCTGACGCTCATCGTCGTCGTCATGCTGCTCAACCTCGTCGCGCGTCTCGTCGCCCGGCTGTTCGCGCCGAAGACCGCCCCCTGAACCCCGAAGGACCCCCCATGGCACAGCGCATCGACGTCAAGGACCTGAACATCTACTACGGCGACTTCCTCGCCGTCTCCGACGTGGCGATGAGCGTCGAGCCCCGCTCGGTCACCGCGTTCATCGGCCCGTCGGGCTGCGGGAAGTCGACGTTCCTGCGCACCCTCAACCGCATGCACGAGGTCGTCCCCGGAGCGCGCGTCGAGGGGCGCGTCGAGATGGACGGAGTCGACCTGTACGCGCCCGACGTCGACCCGGTCGCCGTGCGCCGGCAGGTCGGGATGGTGTTCCAGCGGCCCAACCCGTTCCCGACGATGTCCATCGCGGAGAACGTCCTGGCGGGCGTGCGGCTCAACAACCGCCGCCTGTCGAAGGGCGACGCGCAGGACCTCGTCGAGGAGTCCCTGCGCGGGGCGAACCTGTGGAACGAGGTCAAGGACCGCCTCGACCGGCCGGGCGCCGGGCTGTCGGGCGGGCAGCAGCAGCGGCTGTGCATCGCGCGGGCCATCGCGGTGCGCCCGCGCGTGCTGCTCATGGACGAGCCGTGCTCCGCGCTCGACCCGATCTCGACGCTCGCGATCGAGGACCTGATCGCCGAGCTCAAGGCGGAGTACACGATCGTCATCGTCACGCACAACATGCAGCAGGCCGCGCGCGTGTCCGACCGGACGGCGTTCTTCAACCTCGCGGGTCCGGGGCAGCCGGGCCGGCTCGTCGAGGTCGACGACACGTCCGTGATCTTCTCCGCGCCGCGCGAGCGGGCCACGGAGGACTACATCTCCGGCCGCTTCGGCTGAGCGGCCCGGGCGGCCGTCAGGCGGACGGCGTGGGGACCGCGGACGCGTAGTCGGGCAGCGTGCCGTCGAGCACGGGCACCTCGATCGTCTCGGCGCCCGCGGTGTCGACCGCGACGCCGACGACGGCGACGTCACCGGGCGCGGCCGGGGTACGGCCCACGCGGACGTCGACCGTGCGGTCGTCGTCCTCGGTCGCGGCCGCGCCGGTGAGCAGCACGGTGCCGCCGGCGGGGACGTCGACGGTCTGCGCGTCGGCGGTGGGCGTGGCCGCGCCCTCGCCGGGCTCGGCGAACGTCACCGTGACGGTGACGGGCTCCTTGCCGCGGTTGGTGAGCGCGCCGTGCAGCACGCCCTCCTGGCCCTCGCCGGTGGTGAGGATCATGAGGTTCGCGGCGCGCACGTCACCGAGCGTGACCGAGACGCCGTCCGAGGCGTCGTACTGGTCCTGCGTCTGGATCGGGTTCGTCGCCGAGCAGCCCGCCAGCACGAGCCCGGCGGCCAGACCGGCGGCGGCGACGGCGGCACGGGCGCGGTGGGCGGCCGGGACCCGGAGGGACCGGAGGGGGCGGTGCGAGGTCACGGTGACTCCTGCGGAGCGAGGTTCGATCGGGGCGCCCTGCGCCGGTGCGCGGGCCGGGCGTGGCGTGACGGCGGCTCGCGGGACGGTCGTCGGGCGGGCCCAGCCTATCGGGCGTGCGCGTGCCGGACGCCCGGGAGCGGAGCGGGTCGGGACCTTCGGCCCTCGCGACGGCGTGAGGCCGGCCACACGATCGGAGGAGGCGTGGCGTGCGACGGGTGATTCACGCACCGCCGGTGCGGGGGAGCGGCCGGGGCTCGCGCGGGGGCGGGTCCCGGCCGCGACGCTCCTGGTCGGTCGTCCGGCATCGCGCGGACGCTCGGTATCGGGCGGTTGCGGCGGCCGACAGGCCGCTGACCTGCGACGACGTGCATCCGGGTGACCCTCTGGGAGGCCCCGGGGCCGAAAGAGGCCGAAATATACCGTGCTAGGATGGGCCGCCTGCGAAAGGGGACACCTGCAGATGACTTTCACGGTTGGGGAGACGGTCGTCTACCCGCACCACGGTGCAGCGCTGATCGAAGAGATCAAGACCAGGACCATCCGCGGCGAGGACAAGATCTACCTCAAGCTGAAGGTTGCTCAGGGCGACCTCACCATCGAGGTCCCGGCGGAGAACGTCGACCTCGTCGGCGTCCGCGACGTCGTGGGTCAGGAGGGGCTGGACCGCGTCTTCGAGGTCCTGCGCGCCCCGTACACCGAGGAGCCGACCAACTGGTCGCGTCGCTACAAGGCGAACCTCGAGAAGCTCGCGTCGGGTGACGTGATCCGCGTGGCCGAGGTCGTCCGCGACCTGTCGCGCCGCGACGCCGACCGCGGCCTGTCCGCGGGCGAGAAGCGCATGCTGGCCAAGGCCCGCCAGATCCTCGTCTCGGAGCTCGCGCTCGCGGAGCACACCGAGGAGGAGAAGGCCGAGGCCATCCTCGACGAGGTCCTCGCCTCCTGACGCCCTCGGGCGTCCGGGCGGCGTTCGACACGCGCGCGTGCACACCGCTGAGGTGCGCGTGAGCGTCGTCGCCGTCCTCACCGCCGCCGGCAGCGGGACCCGGCTGGGCCACGCCCTGCCGAAGGCGCTCGTCCCGCTGCGCGGCGAACCGCTCGTCCTGCACGCCGCACGCCGCCTGCTCGCCGCGGGCGGCGTGCGCGCGCTCGTCGTGACCGCGCCCGCAAACCACCTCGACGCGTTCGTCGCCGCGCTCGCCCCGGTGGGCGCGGGGACCGGCGGCGTCGGCGTGCCCGCGGACGGGTCCACGCCCGTGCGCGTCGTCGCCGGCGGTGCCACGCGGCAGGCGTCCGTCGCCGCAGGGCTCGCCGCGCTGCGCGACCTCGCCGACCCGACCGACGGCGCTGCTGCGACCGGCCGGGTCGTGGTGGCCGACGACACCGTGGTGCTCGTGCACGACGCCGCGCGGCCGTTCGGGCCGCCCGAGCTGGTCGCGCGCGTCGTCGCCGCCGTCGCGGACGGGCACGACGCCGTGGTGCCCGGGCTGCCCGTGACGGACACCGTCAAGCGCGTCGGTCCCGCGCAGGCGGGCGCCGCGCCGGTCGTCGGGACGGTCGAGCGGGCGGAGCTGCGCGCCGTGCAGACGCCGCAGGGGTTCCGCCTCGGGCTGCTGCGCCGCGCGCACGACGAGGCCGCGCGCCACGCCGACGACGAGTCGCTCGCCGCGACGGACGACGCCGGGCTCGTCGAGCGGCTGGGCCGTACCGTGTGGGTGGTCCCGGGCGACGAGCGGGCCGCGAAGATCACGACCGCACGCGACCTGCGGGTCGCCGAGCTGCTGGGAGACGCATGACGACCGCCGTCCCGCTGCCCCGCACGGGCATCGGCGTCGACGTCCACGCCTACGCGCAGGACCCGGCGCCGGACGCGGTGCTGCACCTCGCGGGCCTGGAGTGGCCGGGGGAGCGTCCGCTCGAGGGGCACTCCGACGCCGACGTCGCCGCGCACGCCGCGGCCGACGCGCTGCTGGCCGCGGCCGCGCAGGGCGACCTGGGCTCGAACTTCGGCACGTCCGACCCGCGCTGGGCCGGTGCGGCGGGGGTGTCGATCCTCGCGGAGGCCTCGCGGCGCGTGCGGGCCGCGGGCTACGTCATCGGGAACGTGTCGGTGCAGGTCATCGGCAACCGCCCGAAGATCGGGCCGCGCCGCGCGGAGGCTCAGGCGGTCCTGTCGATGGCCGTCGGGGCGCCGGTGACGGTGTCGGCGACGACGACCGACGGGCTGGGGCTCACCGGCCGCGGCGAGGGGGTCGCGGCGATCGCCACGGCGCTCGTCGTGCGCTCGTCGGAGGACTGAGGCCCCGGCGCCACCGCGCGGTGCGGCGCGGGCCGCCGCCCCGTGCTGCCGAGCGTGACGCCGGCGACGACGAGCGCGCCCCACGCGACCTCGACGCCGGCCGTGGGCTCGCGCAGCAGCAGCCACGACGAGCCGATGCCGACGACCGGCACGAGCATCGAGAACGGCGCGACGACCCCGGCCGGGTACCGGGACATGAGCGCGGTCCACAGCCCCGAGCCCCCGAGTGTCGCGACGACGACCGTGAACGCCAGCCCGCCGAGCGCGGCGAGGCCCGTCGGGGTGCCGAGGCCGCCGAGGGCCGTGGCGACGCGGTCGGGGCCCTCCACCAGCAGCGACGCGGCGAGCATCGGCACGGGCGGGACGACGGACATCCAGAGCATGAGGCGGAACGACTCGCCGGGCGCGGCCTGCGTGGCGAGGCGGTTGCCGAGGTTGCCGACGGCCCAGCCGAGCCCGCCGCACAGCGTGAGCAGCACGGGCACGAGCGTCGCGCCGCCCGCGAGGCCCGCGCGGTGCACCGCGATGCCGGCGAGCCCGACGACCGCGACGAGCACGCCGGCGCCCTGCCGGGCGGTGAGCCGCTCGCGCAGCAGTGCCGCGGCGAGCACGACCGTGAACGGCGCCGAGGACTGCAGGACGAGCGACGCGAGCCCCGTGGGCATCCCGGCGTCCATGGCGGCGTAGAGGAACACGAACTGCAGCACGCCGAACCCCGCGCCGTACAGCAGCACCCACCGCCACGGGGCGCTCGGCCGGGGGACGAGCAGGAGCGTGGGCACGGCGAGCGCGCCGAACCGCAGCGCGATCGCGAGGAACGGCGGGAGCTGCTCGAGCGTGAGGTGGATCGCGGGGAAGTTCAGGCCCCACGTCAGCGCGACGAGCATCGCGAGCAGCCGGTCGCGGGTGGTCATGCCGACGAGCCTGCGGGGCCGTGTCCGTTCAGCACAAGCGAGAACTCGTGCACCGACGATGTAGCGTCGCTTCATGGACGTCCGGGCCCTGCGCGCGCTGCGCGCCGTCGCGACGCAGGGCGGCGTGACCGCCGCCGCGCGCGTCCTGCACCTGACGCCGTCGGCCGTCTCGCAGCAGGTCGCGCTGCTCGAGCGGGCCGTGGGCGTGCCGCTCACCGAGCGCGTCGGGCGCGGCGTGCGGCTGACCGTCGCGGGGGAGGCGCTCGCGGCTGCGGCCGTGGACGTCGAGGTCGCGCTCGAGCGGGCCGAGGCGGCGGTCGACCGCCTGCGCACGCACCCCACGGGCACCGTGCGGGTGAGCGCGTTCGCGAGCGGCGCGCAGCTCCTGCTGCCCGGGCTGCTCGACCGCGTCGCCGCGCTGCCGGGCGTCGTCGTCGAGTGCTCCGACGACGACGTCGCGCAGGACGCGTTCGTCGGCCTCACCGACGAGATCGACGTCGTCGTCGCCCACCGCGGCGACGACTCGCCCGGCTGGGGGCCGGGCGTGGTGGTGCGCCCCCTGCTGCGCGAGCCGCTCGACGTCGCGCTCGCGCCGGGGCACCCGCTCGCCGGGCGCGCCGCGCTCGAGCCCGCGGACCTCGTCGACCAGGACTGGGTCGCCGTGCGCGAGGGCTTCCCCGTGGCGCGCGTGCTCGACGCGATCGGCACCCGCGCCGGGGCGCCGCCGCGCGTGCGGCACCGGATCAACGACTTCCACGTCGCGGCCGCGCTCGTCGGCGCCGGGCACGGCATCGCCCTGCTGCCGCGGTACACGTTCGGCGCCGACCCCCGGGTGCGGCTCGTCCCGCTCGCCGGCGTGCGAGCGGGACGGCACGTGGAGGCGCTGCTGCGCCCCGACCGGGCCGAGCGGCTCGTCGTGCAGCGCGTCCTGGACGAGCTGGTCGCACTCGCCACGGCGGTCACGGCGCCCCGGCGGTAGGCCGGCGCCCGCGGACCCGCCCCGTCAGGGCAGGAGGACGAGCTTCCCGCGCGCGTGGCCCGCGCGGGACTCGGTGTGCGCGGCGGCCACGTCCTCCAGCGGGTAGGTGCGGGTGACGCGGACGTCGAGCGTGCCGTCGGAGGCCAGCTCGACGAGCTGGGCGCGCGCGGCCTCGCGGATCTCGGTGCCCGGGTCGGAGCCGGGGCCGCCACCGAGGCGCTGGACGCCGAGCTCGGCGGCGCGTGCGAAGCCAGCGATCGTGGCGACGCGCACGCGGTCCGCGACGAGCTCGACCGAGGTGTCGAGGGCCTCGTCGGTGCCGACGGTGTCGATCGCGACGGTGACGGGCGCCCCGATCCCGCGCGCGGCCGCGCGGACGCGGTCGGCGAGCGTCCCGTCGTCGGTGCTCCCGTAGGCCACCGGGACCGCGCCGAGCGCGCGCAGGTCGTCGTGGCTGTCGGGGGAGGCCGTCGCGATCACGCGCGCGCCGCGCAGCTCGGCGAGCTGGACGACCATGCGGCCTACGGACCCGGAGCCGCCGTGCACGAGGACGACGTCGTCGGCGCGCGTGGCGGTCGCGGTCAGGGTGTGCGCGGCGGTGCTGCCGGCCACGAGCAGGCCCGCGGCGACCGGCCAGGGCAGCGCGGCGGGCTTGCGGACGGTCGCGAGCTCGGGCACGACGAGGCGGCGCGCGTACCCGCCGGTCACGGGCCAGGCGATGACCTCGTCGCCCTCCGCGAGCCAGCGCACGCCGGGGCCGACGGCCGTGACGACGCCCGCGACCTCGAAGCCGAGACGCAGGGGCAGCCGGGCGGGGTCGGTGCCCAGCAGGCCCGAGTAGACCTTCCAGTCGAACGGGTTGACGGCGGCGGCGCGGACGTCCAGCAGGACCTGGCCGGGGCCGGGCTCGGGGACGTCGACGTCGATCAGCCGCAGGGACTCGGGGCCTCCGTACGCGACGGCGGCGACAGCGGTGGTGTGCACGGTGGCACTGTGCCCCACCGGGTGACGAGGTACCAGGGGCACACCCCCGCAAAACGGGTCAGAATCCTCTTTGCACTCGTTCGGGTGAAGCCGGACGCCGAGGATCGGCCGCGGTTCGGGGTGTCCCGGGCAACGGGCCCGTGTGTCCCGCTCAGGGGCGAGGGCCGAGGACCCGCACCAGGTAGTCGTTGTCGAACACGCCCGTCGGGTCAGCCTGCGCGCGCACCCGCTGCGCGTCCGCGAACCGCGGGTACAGCTCGCCCAGGCGCTCGGCGTCCAGCCAGTGCAGCTTGCCCCAGTGCGGGCGCCCGTCGTGCTCGGCGACGATCTTCTCCACCGCTGAGAAGTACCGCTGGTACGGCAGCCGCCAGTACTGGTGCACCGCCAGGTACGCCGACTCGCGGCCGTGCGCGGTCGACAGCCACACGTCGTCGGCCGCCGCGTACCGCACCTCGGCCGGGAACGGGACCCGCTCGCCCGAGGCCTCGACCCACCGGTCGACCTCGGCCAGCACGTCGCGCACCGCGTCGCGCGGGACCGCGTACTCCATCTCCCGGAACCGCACGCGCCGCGGCGTCGCGAACACCTGCGCCGACGGCGCGACGTACCGCCGGGGGGAGAGCGCGCGCGAGGCCACCGCGTTGATCCGGCGCGTCGCCGCGGGCGCCGCCGTCGCCAGCCGGTTCGTCAGCTCGAACGCCGTGTTCGACAGGAGCTCGTCGTCCAGCCACCGGCGCAGCGGGTGCAGGCCGGGGCCGCCCTCGACGCGGTTGTTGCGCTTGGTCAGCGTGCGGCGCGTGTGCGGGAACCAGTAGAACTCGAAGTGGTCGTTCGCCTCGACGAGCCCGTCGGGGCCGTCGAGCCGGTCGAGCACGTCGTCGAGGGGGAGCGGCTCCTCGACGGCCTCGAGCAGGAACGCGGGGACGACCTCGAGCGTGACCGCCGCGAGCACGCCGACCGCGCCGAGACCGAGCCGCGCGAGCTCGAACAGCTCGGGCCGCTGCGTCGGGGACGTCTCGACGACCTCGCCGGCGGCGGTGACGAGCCGGGCCGCGACGACCTGCGTGGCCAGGCCACCCAGTCGGATGCCGGTGCCGTGCGTGCCGGTGGAGATCGCGCCCGCGATCGACTGGCGGTCGATGTCGCCGAGGTTGCGCATCGCGAGGCCGAGCGCGGCGAGCGCGCCGTTGAGCGCGTGCAGGCGGATGCCGGCGCCGACGGTGACGTGCGCGGTGCCGTCGGGGCGTCGCTCCACGTGCTCGATCGCGTCGATCGCGTCGAGGTCGAGCAGCACGCCGTCGGTCACGGCGGCGGGCGTGAACGAGTGGCCGGCGCCGACCGCGCGGACGTGCAGGCCCTCGTCCGCGGCGCGCGCGACGACCCGCGCGAGCTCGTCGACGTCACGCGGGCGCTCGACGCGCACGGGTGTCGACGACGCCGTGCGCGCCCAGTTCGTCCACCGCGTCGTGTGCTGCATGTTTGGCGACTCTTGTCTGAACAGTTGTCCAAGTCAAGCCCGGAGGCCATGCTTGGCTATCGTTGTCGCGACATCGGTCGCGGGCGGGGGCCCGGGCCCTGGCCGGTGCAGTGAAGGGGACCGCATGAACCGCATGCCGGTGGCCGAGCGGCGTGAGCAGCTCATCGAGGCCGCGATGACGGTCGCGAGCAGGGACGGGATCGAGGCAGCGACCGTTCGGGCGGTCGCCGCCGAGGCCGGCGTCTCGCTCGGGGTCGTGCACTACTGCTTCCAGGACAAGTCCGAGCTGATGCGTGCGATGGCGCACGCGATCACCGCGCAGAACACCGAGGCCGACCTGTCGCAGATCCCCGAGGGCGCACCGCCCGAGGCGGTCGTCGACGCCGTCGTCGACGCGCTGTGGTCCCAGATCAGCACCGCACGCGGACCGCAGCTCCTGTCCTACGAGCTCACCACGTCGTCGCTGCGGCACGCCGAGCTGCGCGAGGTCGCGATCGAGCAGTACCGCGGGCAGTGGTCGGCCGCCGAGGCCGTGCTCGAGGAGATCGCGCGGATCTCGCGCGTCGACTGGGCCACGCCCGTGCCGCAGCTCGCCCGCGCGATCGTCGCGGTCGTCGACGGGCTGTCGCTCGCGTGGCTCGTCGACGGCGACGACGAGGCCGCCCGACGGACCCTCGGCGGGTTCGGCCAGTTCCTCGCCACGCAGGCCCGGCCGCACGACGCCGCGGGCGACGAGGGGTGAACCGCGAGGTCACCCCGGCGCTCACGCGCTCGCGGGTCGCCGGGTCGGTCGCGTTCGGGGCCCAGGGGTACGTGCTCGTCACGATCCTCGCGAGCCTCCCGGACGTGAAGGACCGCTACCGCATCGACGACGACAAGATCACCGCCGCGGTGCTCGGCGTCCTCGTCGCCGCGGCGCTCGGCACCGCCGTCGCCGACTACCTGGCCCGGCGCTGGGGCAGCCGCGTCGCGCTCGCGGCCGGCCTCGCCGCGATCGGGCTGACCGTCACGCTCGTCGCGCTCGCCCCGACCTACGCGCTCGCCGTACCCGCGTTCGCGCTGTACGGGCTCGGGCTCGGCATGGTCGACGCCGGCACCAACATGCAGGCCGTCGCGGTCCAGCGCGCCTACGGCCGCCCGCTCATCGCGAGCTTCTACGCCTCCTGGTCCGTCGGCGCGATCGTCGCGACGCTCGTCTGCTCCGCGACCGTCGGGCGCTGGGCCGTGGACCCCGTGATGCTCGTCTTCCTGCCCGGCCTGCCCGTCGGGCTCGCCGCCGCCGCGCTCGTGCGGCGCCTCGGCCTGCGGGTGCACGACGCGCCCGACCCCGCCGACGCCGACCACGTGCGGCTCGTCGCCGCGACCCCCGTGCCGTGGCGCGCGATCACCGTGCTCGGCGTCGCGCTCGTCGCGTTCTACGTCGCGGACAACGCCGCGCAGACGTGGGGCTCGCTGTACGTGCGCGACACCCTGGGTGCCGCGGGCTGGCTCGGGCCGTTCGCGCTCGGGGTGTACCTCGCGACGACGCTCGCCTCGCGCCTGCTCGGTGACGGCGCCGTGCACCGGTGGGGGCGCGTGCCCGTCGTGCGCGTCGCGTCGCTCGTCGCGGCCGTCGGGCTGCTGCTCGTCGTCGTCGCGCCCGGGGCGCTCGTCGCGGTCGTCGGCTTCGGCGTCGCGGGCGCCGGCCTCGGGCTCGTCGCGCCGCTCGCGTTCGCCGCCGCGGGCGAGCTCGCGCCCGACCACGCCGACGCGGTCGTCGCGCGGCTCAACGTCTTCAACTACGTCGGCACGCTGTTCGGCGCGGTGCTCGTCGGGGCCATCGGGTCCACGTCGACGTTCCGGTACGCGTTCCTCGTGCCCGTCGGCGTCGTGCTCGTCATCCTCCTGCTGTCCGGCCGGTTCGACGGCGCCGCGCACGCCGAGGCCCGCCGCGCCGCGGCCCGGACGGTCGAGCCGACGCACGACGCCCCGCCCGTGCACCACGGCCGCCCCGGAGGTGCCACATGACGCTCGGCGAACGGCTCGACGCCGCGACCGGCCACCTGCCCGCCCCGCTCGTCGTCGTGGACCTCGACGCGCTCGAGGCCAACGCCGACGACCTCGTGCGCCGCGCCGCGGGCACGCCGGTCCGCGTCGCGTCGAAGTCGGTGCGCGTGCGCGCGGTGCTCGAGGCCGTGCTCGCGCGGCCCGGGTTCGCGGGTGTCATGGCCTACTCGGTCCGCGAGGCCGTGTGGCTAGCCCGCCAGGGCGTCGACGACGTGCTCGTCGGGTACCCCAGCGTCGACACCGGCGGTCTCGACGAGCTCGCGGCCGACCCCGTCGCCGCCGCGGCCGTCACGCTCATGGTCGACGACGTGGCGCAGGCCGACCTGGCCGCCAAGGCCGCGGCCGCGCACGGCAGCGCGCTGCGGGTGTGCCTCGACGTGGACGCGTCCCTGCGGGTGGGCGCCGGGCCGCTGCGCGCGCACCTCGGCGTGCGGCGCTCCCCGGTGCACACGCCCGCCGAGGCGGAGGCCCTCGCGCAGGCCGTCGTGCAGCGCGACGGGCTGTCCGTGCGGGGCGTCATGTTCTACGAGGCGCAGGTCGCCGGCCTGCCCGACACGAGCGCCGCGGTGCGGCTCGTCAAGCGGCTCTCGGTGCGCGACCTCGCCCGGCGCCGCGCGCTCGTCGTCGACGCCGTCACCCAGGCCACGGGCGCCCGGCTGGAGCTCGTGAACTCCGGCGGGTCCGGCTCCGTCGAGACCTCGGTGTCCGACCCGACGGTCACCGAGGTCACCGCGGGCTCCGGCCTGTTCGTGCCCACGCTGTTCGACGGGTACCGCGCGTTCGAGCCGCGGCCGGCCGCGTACTTCGGGCTCGACGTCGTGCGCGTGCCCGCCCCCGGCTACGCGACGACGTCCGGGGGCGGGTACATCGCGTCCGGCCCGCCGACCGCGTCCCGGCAGCCGCGGCCCGTGTGGCCCGCGGGCCTCGCGCTCACGTCCCGCGAGGGCGCCGGCGAGGTGCAGACCCCGCTGCGGGTGCCCGCGCGCGCGGACGTGCGCGTCGGGGACCGCGTGTGGTTCCGGCACGCCAAGGCGGGCGAGGTCATGGAGCGGTTCGCGGACGTGCACCTCGTGCGCGGGGAGGCGGTCGAGCGGACCGTCCCGACGTACCGGGGCGAGGGCCGGACGTTCGGCTGAGTCCCGCCCGCCCGCGCGGGACGGCGCACGAGCCGCACGCCGGTAGCCTTGCCGCGTGAGCCTTCGCCTGTACGACACCGCCACACGCACGGTGCGCGACTTCGTCCCCCGGGTCGCGGGTGAGGTCGGCATCTACCTGTGTGGCGCCACCGTCCAGGCGCCGCCGCACGTCGGCCACGTCCGCTCCGGGGTCGCGTTCGACGTGCTCGTGCGCTGGCTGCGCCGCCAGGGCGCGCGCGTGACCCTCGTGCGCAACGTCACCGACGTCGACGACAAGATCCTCGCGAAGTCCGCCGAGGCGGGCGTCGAGTGGTGGGCGTGGGCGATGACGAACGAGCGCGCGTTCACCGCCGCGTACGACGCGCTCGGCGTGCTGCCGCCCACCTACGAGCCGCGCGCGACCGGGCACGTGCCCGCGATGGTCGAGCTCATGAGCACGCTCGTCGAGAAGGGCCACGCCTACCAGGCGGCCCCCGGCGACGTGTACTTCGACGTGCGGTCGTTCCCCGCGTACGGGGCGCTGACCCGCCAGCCGGTCGACGACATGGTGCCCGCGCCCGACGACGCCCCCGTGGGCGGGGCCAAGCGCGACCCGCACGACTTCGCGCTCTGGAAGGCTCCCAAGCCGGGCGAGCCCGAGACCGCGTCCTGGGACACGCCGTTCGGCCGTGGGCGGCCCGGCTGGCACCTCGAGTGCTCCGCGATGGCCGCGCGCTACCTCGGCCCCGAGTTCGACATCCACGGCGGCGGGCTCGACCTGCGCTTCCCGCACCACGAGAACGAGCTCGCGCAGTCCCGCGCCGCCGGTCAGGGCTTCGCCCGGTACTGGCTGCACAACGGCTGGGTCACGCAGGGCGGCGCGAAGATGAGCAAGTCGCTCGGCAACGGGCTGCTCGTGTCCGCCGTGCTCGAGACCGTCCGGCCCGTCGTGCTGCGGTGGGCGCTGACCGCCGTGCAGTACCGCTCGATGCTCGAGTGGACCGACGACACGCTGCGCGAGGCCGAGGCCACGTGGGACCGCCTCGCCGGGTTCGTCGAGCGCGCCGCCGAGCGCACCGGCACCGCGACGCCCGACGAAGTCGCCGTCGCCCCCCTGCCCCCCGAGTTCGTCGCCGCGATGGACGACGACCTCAACGTGCCCGCCGCGCTCGCGGTCGTGCACGAGACCGTGCGCACCGGGAACACCGCGCTCGCCGCAGGCGACTCGCTCGCCACGCGCGACGCGATGGTCACCGTGCGCGCCATGCTCGACGTCCTGGGCCTCGACCCCGGCTCGCCGCAGTGGCGCCACCGCGGCGCCGACGAGCGGTACGTCCGGGCGCTCGACGAGCTCGTCGAGGCGCAGCTCGAGGCCCGCGCGGCGGCGCGCAAGGCCCGGGACTTCGCCACCGCCGACGCGATCCGGGACCGGCTCACCGCCGCCGGCGTCGTCGTCGAGGACTCACCCGCGGGCGCCCGGTGGTCGCTCGCACCCCGATCGGAGGACTGATGGCCGGCAACTCCTCGCGTCGCGGAGCGACGCGCAAGGGCGGCAAGAAGGGCTCGACGGTCGGCACCGGCGGGCACAGCCGCAAGGCGCTCGAGGGCAAGGGCCCCACCCCGAAGGCCGAGGACCGGGTCTACCACCCGGCGCACAAGCGCAAGATCGCGGCCGAGCGGTCGGCGGGGCGTCCCGGCGGTGCGTCCGGGCGCCCGGCGGCGTCGGTGTCGCGGTCCGCCGCGGGCGGCAAGGGCGGGCGTCGCTCGTCGACCCACGAGATCATCGCGGGCCGCAACTCCGTGCTCGAGGCGCTGCGCGTGGGCGTGCCCGTCACGACCGTCTACCTCGCGGCGCGGCTCGAGTCCGACGACCGCACGCGCGAGATCATCTCGATCGCCGCGGACGCCGGGTACCCGCTGCTGGAGGTGTCGCGCCTCGAGCTCGACCGGCTCACCGACGGCGCCGTGCACCAGGGCGTCGCCGCGCAGGTGCCGCCGTACCCGTACGCGGACGACGAGGACCTCCTCGACGCCGCGGCCGCGAAGGGCGCGCCCGTGCTCGCGGTCGCGCTCGACGGCATCACCGACCCGCGCAACCTCGGGGCCGTGCTGCGGTCGGCGGGCGCGTTCGGCGCGCACGGCGTGATCGTGCCCGAGCGCCGCGCCGCGGGCGTGACGGCAGCGGCGTGGAAGGTGTCCGCCGGTGCGGCGGCGCGCGTGCCGGTCGCACGCGTCACGAACCTCGCCCGGACGCTGCAGGAGTGGAAGAGGTCGGGCGTGTTCGTCGTCGGGCTCGACGGCGGCGGGGACGTGGCCGTGGCCGACCTGCCGTACGCGGGCGACCCGCTCGTGCTCGTCGTCGGCTCGGAGGGCAAGGGCCTGTCCCGCCTGGTGCGCGAGCAGTGCGACGCGATCGCGTCGATCCCGATCACCTCGGACGTCGAGTCGCTGAACGCGGGCGTGGCCGCCGGCATCGCGCTGTACGAGGTGGCGCGCCAGCGCTCCTGAGCGCCGTCCCGCACACCGTCCCGCGAGGCCCCCGCACTGGATGTCCGGTTGCGGGGGTCGTGCGCTGTCTGCGGTTCTTTGGTTCATGAGTCATGTCATGAACCAAGCAAGCAGGGGGTGCGGTGTTCGACGGACCTGATCCCGTCTACCTGCAGATCGCCGACCAGATCCGCCAGGACGTCCTGTCCGGCGCGCTGCCGGCCGACACGCAGGTCATGTCGACCACCCAGTACGCCACGACCTTCCGCATCAACCCCGCGACCGCCGCCAAGGCGTTCGCGCAGCTCGTCGACGAGGGAGTCCTCTACAAGCGCCGGGGCGTCGGCATGTTCGTCGTCCCCGGCGCGCGGGAACGCCTCCAGGCCGCCCGCCGCGAGGCGTTCGGCACCGAGGTCGTCGACGCCGCCGCACGGCAGGCCGTCGTGCTCGGCATCGACCTCGACGACCTCGTCGACCTGCTGCGCGACGCCTACGCACGGGCGCGCCGCGACGTCGACGCACCCGCCGACGCCGAGGCCGACGCGCACGTCCGGCGGCACGTGGGGGAGCGCGCGCACGACGAGGCCGCCCACGCGGGCGGGTGAGCGGAGCACGAGAGCACGCGGGCCGACCCGCCGCGCCACCGCGCGGGACCCGCCCGACGACACCGAGGGGGAGCACATGACACGCACGACCGGCACGACGGGCCCCGAGCACGCGCCGCCCGGGGCGCGGGAGGACCCGACCCCGGCCGCAGCCGCGCCCACGGGCGAGAGGCCGAGCGACGCGGCGGCCCGCGAGACGACGACCGCGGACGGGGCGAGTCGCGAGGCGACGACCGACGGTGCAGCGGGCGGCGGGTACGGCGTGCGGCTGCGCATGGTCACGCAGCGGTTCGGGCGGACCACCGCGCTCGACCATGTCGACCTCGACGTCCGGCCCGGCACCGTGACCGGGCTGCTCGGCCGCAACAGCGCCGGGAAGTCCACGCTCGCGGCGCTCGTCGCCGGGTTCCGGCGGCCCACGGTCGGCTCGGTGCACGTCGACGGCGAGGACCCGTGGGAGAACCCGCGGGTCGCCGCCGGGACCTGCCTCGTGCGCGAGGCCGGGGACGTGCTCGTCGACCGCTCGCTGCGCGACAACCTGCGCTACGCCGCCGGGGCGCGGCCGACGTTCGCGCCCGACCTCGCCCTCGAGCTGTGCGACCGGTTCGGGCTCGACCTCACGGCCACGCCCACCGCGCTGTCCCGCGGCCGACGCTCCGCGTTCGGGATCGTGCTGGGGCTCGCCTCACGGGCACCGCTGACGATCCTCGACGAGGTCACGCTGGGCCTCGACTCCGCGGCCCGCCAGGTCTTCCACGACGCGCTCATCGCCGACTACGCCGCGCACCCGCGCACCATCGTGGTCGCGACGCACCTGGTCGCGGAGGTCGAGCCGCTGCTCGAGGACGTCGTCGTGCTCGACGCGGGCCGCGTGCTCGTCGCCGGTGCCCTCGACGACCTCCAGGACCGGGCCGTCACGCTCACCGGTCCCGCCGGGTCCGTCGACCGGGTCGCCGCCGGGCACCGCGTCGTCGGCCGGCAGGAGGCCGGGCCGACCGTGCGGGTCACCGTGCTCGACGCCGACGACACCCTGCGCGCCCGGGCCCGCGAGCTCGGCGTGCACGTCGGACGCGTCGGCCTCCAGGACCTCCTGGTCGACCTCACCGCCCCCATCCCGCCCGCCGCGCCGGGGACCGCCGCCACGCCCGCGACCGCGACGGCGCGCGAGACGAGCGGTCCCGTGAGCCGCCCCACCGACGAGACGGAGGACCACCGATGAGTGCCGCCACCAGCAAGGACCGCAGGGACGTGACCGTGGCCGCCGACGGGTCGCACGCCGACGCCGCGACGGGCCGGACGACGACGGGCGGCGCGACGCCGGACGGCGCGACGACGGGCGGCGCGACGACGGGCGACGCGACGCCGGACGGTGCGAGGACGAGCGCCCCGACGACGGACGGCGCGGGCCGGGCCGACGACCTCGCCCCGCCCGGGGCGCGGCCGAGCCCGCTGCTGCACGCCACGCGCTGGTACCGCCGCGAGGCGCGGCTCGCCGAGTGGCTGCTCGTCGCCGGCGCGCTCGTGCTCGTCGTCGGCGCGACCGTCGTCGGGCTCGTCCGTGACGGCCGCCAGGACCAGGCGCCGGCGGACCTCGCGCGGGAGGCGATGGTGTGGCTCGCCGTCGGCGCGGCCGTCGGGCTGCCCGCCCGGCTGCGCCCGCACGTGGCCGCCGGGATGACCCGCCGTACCTTCGCGCACGCGACCCTGCTCGCGTCGGCTGCGGCGGCGCTGCGTCTCGGCGCGGTCGCTGGTCTGCTCATGCTCGCCGAGCGCGCGCTGCACCGGCGCCTCGGCTGGGACTGGGACGTCGCCTCGTCGGTGCTGGTCGACGCCGACTCGCCCGGCTGGACCGTCGTGGCCGTGCCGCTCGTCGGCACGCTCGCGCCCGTGTCCGCGGCGCTGCTCGTGGGCATGACCGTGCAGCGGTGGGGCGCCCGGGCGCTGCTGGCGCTGCCGGTGACGTTCGTCCCCGGTGCGCTGACGCTCGTCGCGGGCGGCTGGGTCGAGCGGTTCCCCACGTGGTGGCCCGCCGACGACGGCGCGCGGCTCGTGCTCGCGTTCGTCGTGCCGCTCGCGGTCGGGGCGCTCAACGCCGCGGCCTACCGCGCGGTCGCGCTGGGCGTGCAGGTCCGGCCCACGCTCGCCTGACCGCGCGACGCGCGCCCCGCCGGGCCGGCACCGCCGGGGGTCGGGCGGGCCGTCGGGCGTCGGGTGGAGCCGCCCGGGTCAGCCGAGGACCGTGTCCCCGTCGACCTGCGGGATCGTGTCCGTCTGGTCCCGCAGGTCGCCCGGCTGGACGCCGAGGATCGACTGCTCGTCGGGACGGTTCGGCAGGATCGTGCGGACGTAGCTCTCCGCGACCTCGTGCAGCGGCACGTCCCGGTGCTGCTGCTGCGACAGGAACCAGCGGTGGTCCAGCAGCTCGTGGAACACCTGGGCGGGCTCGAGCTTGCCGCGCAGGTGCTTCGGCACCTGCCGCACCGCCGGCTCGAACACCTCGGTGAGCCAGTCGTGCGCGACGAACGCCTCGTCCTCCATCTGGCGGTCGGTGGCCGCGCGGTACTCGTCGAGGTCGTTCAGCAGGCGCCGCGCCTGGTTCTCCTGCACGTCCAGGCCCGTGAGGCGCATGAGGCGGCGCGAGTAGTGGCCGGACTCCACGACCTTCGGCTGGATGCGCACCGTCGTGCCGTCCACGTCCGTCGTGATGTCGAGCTCGCCGACGTCGAAGCCCAGGTCGTTCAGCCGGTCGATGCGGGCCTGCACGCGCCACCGCTCGCCGTAGCTGAACGACTCCACCTCGGTCAGCGCGCGCCACAGCTCGGTGTACCGGACGGCCAGCGCGTCGCCGATCGCGACCGCGTCGACGTCCTCGTCGAGGAACTCGCCGGCCTGCAGGTCCATGAGCTCGCCGATGATGTTCACGCGCGCGACCTCCAGGTCGTACGCGCGCTGCCCGTCCGTCAGCTTCTCGTGCAGGTCGCCGGTCTCCGCGTCGACCAGGTACGCCGCGAACGTCTCCGCGTCGCGCCGGAACAGCGTGTTCGACAGCGACACGTCGCCCCAGTAGAAGCCCGCCAGGTGCAGGCGCACGAGCAGGACGGCGAGCGCGTCGATGAGCCGCGTCGCGGTGTCCGGTCGCAGCGACTGGCTGAACAGCGAGCGGTACGGCAGCGAGAACTGCAGGTGCTGCGTGATGAGCACCGCCTCGAGCGGCTCGCCCTCGGGGGAGCGGCGGCCCGTGATGACGCCGACCGGCTCGACCGACGGCACGTCCAGGCGGCGCAGCTGCCGCAGCAGCTCGTACTCCCGGTACGCGACGGTCTCGCCGATCTCCTTGATCGCGATGACCCGCCCCGACAGGCGCGCGAACCGCACGATGTGCCGCGAGATACCGCGCGGCAGCGCGGCCAGCGTCTCCGCGGGCCACTCCTCGAGCGGGATGTGCCAGGGCAGGTCGAGCAGCGCCGGGTCGGGAGAGGCCGCGGTGATCTGCAGGCTCTGCGGGGCGGTGCTCATGGGCTCCATCCTGCCAGCGGCCCGGCGACGACGGTTCGTCGGAACCGCACAACGACGTGCGGGTGAGGTGGGAGTTCCGGGGAGAAGACCCCCGGACGACGAGAGGGGCGGCCGGGCCCGCAGGCCACGACCGCCCCTCCCAGGGTCGTGCGACGGATCAGACGTGGATGCGCTCGCCCGAGCCCGCGTGGAACAGGTGCTGCTCGCCCGGGCGGATGCGGATCGCGACCGTCTCGCCCTTGGCCGGGACCTGACGCGGGTCGACGCGGACGATGACCTGCGCGTCGCCGGCGCCCGAGTGGACCGTGTTCGCCTGGCCGAACTCGTTCGTCAGCGAGCCGTACACGAACGCGTCGGAGCCGAGCTCCTCGACGATGTTCACGATGACCGGCACGGCGTCCGGCGTGCCGGCGGGCACGACGTCGACCGACTCGGGGCGGAAGCCCAGCGTGATGTGGTTCTTGTCGTCCTCGGTGAGGCTGCCGATGACGTCACGCGTCAGCGGCACGCGCGAGCGGCCGAGCGACGCGTGGCCGTCGAGCACCGGGAACGTGCCGATGTTCATGGCCGGCGAGCCGATGAAGCCCGCGACGAACACGTTGGCCGGCGTGTCGTACATCTCGCGCGGCGTGCCGACCTGCTGGAGGATGCCGTCCTTGAGCACCGCGATGCGGTCACCCATGGTGAGGGCCTCGGTCTGGTCGTGCGTGACGTACACCGTGGTGACGCCGAGGCGGCGCTGCAGCGACGCGATCTGCGTACGCGTCTGGACACGGAGCTTCGCGTCCAGGTTCGACAGCGGCTCGTCCATGAGGAACACCTGCGGCTGACGCACGATGGCGCGGCCCATGGCGACACGCTGACGCTGACCACCCGAGAGGGCCTTCGGCTTGCGGTCGAGGTACTCGGTCAGGTCGAGGATCTGCGCGGCCTCCTCGACACGCTGGCGGATCTCGGCCTTCGGCGTGCCAGCGATCTTGAGCGCGAAGCCCATGTTGTCGGCCACGGTCATGTGCGGGTACAGCGCGTAGTTCTGGAAGACCATCGCGATGTCGCGGTCCTTCGGCTGGACGTCCGTGACGTCGCGGTCGCCGATGAGGATGCGGCCGGCGTTGACGTCCTCGAGGCCCGCGAGCATGCGGAGCGAGGTCGACTTGCCGCAGCCGGAGGGGCCGACGAGGACGAGGAACTCGCCGTCCTCGATGTGGAGGTTGAGGGCGTCGACCGCAGGACGCTCGGTGCCCGGGTAGACCCGGGTCGCGTGGTCGAAAGTGACCGTAGCCATGGCGCTACCAATCCCTTCACCGGCAGGTACGTGCCGGACGATCCGTCGTGGAGGGTGTGCAGTGTCTTCACTGACACGGCCGGGACGGGGGACCCGCACCGGCCTGGCGCACATCCTGCCACACCCCGGTGTGACCTCGGTCATCCCGAGGTCCCGGGTTCACACGGTCAGCCGCGTGCTACGACGAGCGTCGGCTCGCCGTCGTCGCCGTCGACCAGGAGCAGCACGCCCTCGACCGCGACCACCCGGCCGGACGGCCCGGCCCCCGGCAGCGTGCCCTCCCAGTCGAGCGCCCCGTCGCCCAGCGCGAACGCCCGCAGCAGCCCGCCGGACCCCGGCAGCGCCAGCACGCGCCGGCCGTCCGTCGCGAGCGACGCCGCGTCGTCGCCCGCGTCCGCCGACCAGCGGACCGCACCCGTGCGCGCGTCGACCGCCAGCACCCGGCCGCGGAGCAGCACGTGCACCGTCCCGTCGAGCAGCAGCGGCGGCGCCCCGTCGGTCGCGTGCTCCCACAGCGGCTCGTCCGTCCGCGCGTGCCGCGCCCGCAGCACCTGGTCGGACGTGACCGTGAACGTCACGTCCGGCACGCTGCCGTCGTCGACCGCGAACCGCGCCGGGAAGCCCGCGTCGCCCGGCTCCCGGAACCGCGCGACCGCACCGTCGTCGAGCGGGACCTCGTCGTACGGGCCGGACACGAGCGCGCCGCCGCGGCCCAGGTCCCACCACCGGTCCCCGTCCGTGCCCTCGCGCACCAGCGCGCCGTCCGCGTCGAGCAGCCACCAGTGCCCCGGCACCGTCGCCAGGACGTGGTCGCCGACGACCGCGAGGTCCGTCCCGCCGGCGACCGTCGGGTCGTACGGCACCATCGTCGGCGCGTCCCACCGCCACCGGGGCTCGCCGTCGGTGGCCGACCCCGCGTGGACCGTCCACGTCGCCTCGCCGGGTGCCCCCACGAGCTCGACCTCGACCTCCTCCCCAGGCCGGACCTCGACGTCCGCCGTGTCGTCGCCCGGCCCGGACAGCCCCACGACGACCTCGCTCGGGCTCAGCGTCAGCACCGACGTCCCCGCCACGGCCCAGGTCTCCGTCGGCGCGACCGGCTGCCGGTCGAGCACGGTCCCGTCGGCCGCGTCGAGCGTGACCAGCAGGTCGGGCACGGACGAGCCGATCCGGAGCGCCTGCGTCCGAACCGCGCACACCGCCGTGCCCGTGCCCGCCGCGCGGCAGTCCACCTCGTAGGGCGCGGGCCCGTCCTCGGCCTCCGCGCGCAGGTCGTCGGGCACCGGGACGTCCCGCGTCCACACGGTCGAGCCCGTCGCCCGGTCGAGCGCCTCGACGCGCACGGTCGACAGGTCGCCCTCGCGCTGGACGAGCACCACGTCGCCGACCTGCCCGAGCCCGTTCTCGGACGGCACGCGGACGTCGCCGCGGAGCACCGGGAGCCCGTCGACCGGGGCGAGCACGCCCGGTACGTCGTCGAACCGGGCCACGTGCGCCGCGCGGCGCGCCTCGACGACGCCCTGGACGACGAACGCGCCGACGACGAGCAGCGCAGCCCCGCCCGCGACGAGGCGCCGGCCCCGCCGCCGCCCCGCCTCGCCCTCGGCGTCGTTCCCGTCGGCGTCGCTCCCGTCGGCGTCGCGCTGGTCGGCGTCAGCGTCGTCGCGCGCGTGGTCGAGCGGCCCCGAGCCGTCGGGCGCCCCCACGCCGGGAGGCACACCGTCTCCGAGTGACCGTGCGTCGCCGTCCCCTGGGGCTCCCGGCCGCCGCTCGTCGGTCGCCCGCTCGTCGGCCCAGTCGTCCGGCCAGCCGTCGTCCGGCCCGTCGCCCTCGTGCATCTCGACGGGACGCATCCGCGCCATGCCGCCTCCCGTCCCTCGACCAGCTCGTGGGCTCGACGCTCCCGCGCCGGTGGGTCAGCCAACCACGCGAACCCGTCGACGGACGGCGAACCGTGCCAGACCGCCCGAGGGGGCGCAGCCCGACGACGCGCTCGCAGCCCGCCGAGGTGCTGCGGCCCGACGAGGCCGCCGTCGCGCGAGCCGTCAGGCGCGCGGGACGAGCAGCCGCGGGTTCAGCAGCTCGTTCTGCGGCGCCATCACCACGCCGCTCTGTGGCCACAGCCCGAACGCCGCGCCGTCGACCTCGCCCTCCCACACGAGCTCGCCGGTGTCGATCTCCAGCGCGCGGACGCCCCCGCCGGACCCGAGCACCAGGATGTGACGGCCGTCCGTCGCGAGCTGCGACGGACGGTCGCCCGCGGGGGCGTCCCAGCGCTCGTCGCCGGACCGCACGTCCACCGCCGCGACCCGCCCGTCGTGCAGGACGTACGTGCGGCCGTCGAGCACGATCGGGTCGCCGACGCTCGTGGCCCGGGACCAGAGCTCGTCGCCCGTCGTCACGTCCCAGGCGGTGATGTGGTCGACGCCCTCGGCGTGCCGCAGGGCGAGCGTGACCTCGGGTGCCGAACCGTCGTCGACCATCGGGGGCAGCGGGTACCCGGCCTCGACGGTCCCCCCGTCGAGCACGAGGTCCGCCGCGCCGTACGCGCTCGCCGTGTAGGAGGCGACCCCGACCGCCCCGGCACGGCCCAGCAGCGTCCACCCCGGCTCCTCCATCGCCCGGTCCCGGAGCGGCTCGCCGCGCCCGTCGAGGAGCCACCAGTGGTCCATCGTGCTCACGAGCAGGTGGTCGCCGACGACGGACACCCGGAACGGAGTGTCCGTGTCGGCGCGCAGGACGACGCCGTCCTCGGTGCTCCACGACCACAGCACGGTCCCGGTGGCGGTCCGCGCCTCGACCGTCAGCCGTCCCGGCACGGCGTCGCTCCCCGGGGCGGGGCTCGCCGCGCCGTCCGCCCGGTCGCCGGAGCCGTCGACCGCGTCGGTGACGGCCTCGGTCGCGCCGTCGTCCGTGCCGTCCTCGCTCGTGCCGTCCTCGCTCGTGCCGTCCTCGCTCGTGCCGTCGTCGCTCGTGCCGTCGTCGCTCGTGCCGTTGTCGCTCGTGCCGTCGTCTGCGGCCTCGTCGCCGACTGGCTCTGCGTGGATGTCCGCATCGACATCGATGTGCGCATCGGCATCCGCATCGGCATCCGCATCGACGTCGACGTCGACGTCGGTGTCGTTCGTCGTCGGACCGTCGGCGGCCTCGTCCGTAGGCGCTGCGTCGACGGTCAGGATCGCGTCACCTAGCGTGGCCCAGTCGTCGGCGGTGTGCGGCCGCTCGTCGACCACCGTGCCGTCGGTCGCGTCGAGCACGACGAGCAGGTCCTGGACGGCTTCCCCGACGTACGTCGAGGCGGTCGTCGCGACGCACGCGACGGTGGCGTCGCCCAGAGGGCGGCACGTCACCGACGCCGGATCCGTGTCCTGGCGGACGCGCTCCGCCAGGTAGGGCGGCAGGGTCACGTCCCGGCGCCACACCAGGTCGCCGGTGGCCCGGGTCACCGCCTCGATGCGCACGGTGTCCTCGGCGTCGGCCTCGCGCGGGACGACGAGGAGGTCGCCCACCTGGACCGGGTCCCACAGCGTCGCGAACGACACGTCCTCACGGAGCACCGGCGTCTCGGTGAGGGGGAGCAGGACGCCGGGGACGTGGTCGAACCGCGTCGCCCGCGCCTCGCGGCGCGCGTCCAGCACCTGCTGCCCGACGAGCGCGCCGACGACGAGCAGCGCTGCAACGCCCCCGACGAGCCATCGTCCGCGCCGCCGCCGAGCCTCTGCGGCGGCCTCGTCCTCGGCGTCGGTCGGAGGCTCGAGGTCCGGCTGGAGCGGGACGTCTGCTGCGTCCACACGCGCATGGTCGGCACCCGTACGACCCGCACCCGTACGACCCGCACCAGCACGACCGGGACCCCGGCGGTCTTCCCCCGCGAGGTCTGCGAGATCCGCACCGTGGGCTCGTGCTCCGTGGCGGACGCCGTCGGCAGCATCCCGCGCCGCGCGGCCGGTGCCCGCTGCCGGACGGCCGCGCGCGGCGTCCCCGGCGGCGGAAGGCGCTGCGGCGGCAGTCGTTGGGGCGGTGCCGTCGCCGTCGTCCGAGCCGTCGTCCAGCTCGACGCGCTCCATCCGTGCCACACCGTCTCCGTCCGCCGTTCCGCCGGAGGCCGGCCCGTGGCGGGTGCGCCCGACGCCCTCGCCGGGTGTGCACCCGAGCCCACGCCGGAGGGTGCGCCCCCGCGGGACCGACATCGTGCGTCGCCCCCGCCGCGGCGGGGCGGCGTGCGTGCCGCACGAGCCCCGACCGGCCTTCTCGCCGTAGCCAACCACGCGTACCCGTGCGCGACGGGCGCGTCGGACGATCCGTCGCCCGGACGGGCGCCCGCTACGCGCCACCCCAGGCCCAGGCCAAGTCCCGTCGCGGCCCGGGCCCAGGCCCAGGCCCAGGCCCAGGCGAAGTCACAGTCCAGGCCCAGGCCCAGGCGAAGTCACAGTCCAGGCCCAGGCCCAGGCCCAGGCGAAGTCACAGTCCAGGCCCAGACCAAGTCCCAGTCCAGCCCCGGCTGCGGGCCTGGTCCCAGTCCCACCCGGGGTTGCCGACCCAGCCCGAGTCGTAGTCCCAGCCCTGGGCCCCGAGGGAAAAGGACCTGGGCTGGGCGGAGCAGGAGGGAGGCGCCCGGCGAGGACCGGTGGGCGCGTGCTCTTCGAGCCGAGCGACACCTGCGAGGTGCAGGCCGGTGGGGTTCCGAACCTGCGAGGTGCAGGCCGGTGGGGTTCCGAACCTGCGAGGTGCAGGCCGGTGGGGTTCCGAACCTGCGAGGTGCAGGCCGGTGGGGCCCCGGACCCGGCGAGGTGCAGGGTGGTGGAGCCCCGAGCGCTCCGGCGGGGTCGTCGGCGAGTGCTCAGGCGGGCAGGGCCTCGGCGAGGGCTGCGAGGGCGGCGGTCATCTCCTGCGGGTCCGCGACGTGCAGGCGGGCGGCGGTGTCGCCGTCACCGACCTTGATCGTGACGTCACGCTCGCCGAGGGCGCGGAACGCGTGCTCGTCGGTCACGTCGTCGCCCGCGTACACGACCACCGGGGCGCCCAGTTCGTCGCGCAGCGCCTGCAGCGCCTCGCCCTTGCTCGCGTGCAGCACGGAGATCTCGACGACGTCCTTGCCGTGCAGCACGCCCGAGCCGAGCTCGTCGCCGAGCGCGAGGGCCTCCCGCTCGGCGACCTCCGCGTCGTCGCGCTCGGCGAGGCGCGTGTGCACGACGACCGCGGTGGGCTTCGTCTCGACCCACACGCCGTCGCGGCCGCGCGCGATCGCCGACGCCCGCGCGCCGAGCGACGCGAGCCGGTCGGCCTGCTCGTCGGTGAGCTGCACGACGTCGCGGTCCAGCCCGTGCCGGGCGACGCGGGCGCGCTCCGCGCCGTGCGAGCCGATGAGGTACGTGCCGACCGGGACCTCGGCGAGGGCGTGCAGGTCGTGCAGCGCGCGGCCGGAGACGAGCGCGAGCGCGACCTCGTCGGACGCCGCGATCCGGCGCAGCGGCTCGACGCACTCGGGCAGCACGCGCGAGAGCGTGGGGTCGTCACGCAGCGGCGCGAGCGTGCCGTCGAAGTCGAGCGCGACGAGCAGCGGGCGCGAGCCGGGATCGCGCGCCAGCCGCGTGAGCTCGTCGACCACACCGGTGCCCTGCGGCTGCGTGCCCTGCGCCTGCGTGCCCTGCGCCTGCGTGCCCTGCGGCTGCGTGTCCTGCGGCTGCCGGTCGTGCGGTCGCGCGTCCGTCGGCTGCGTGTGCTGCGGTTCCGTGCGCTGCGGCTGGGTGTGCGACTCAGACATGGCTCTCCCGCGGCGGCACGGCGGTCAGCACCGCGAGGAACTCGCGCGACCACGCGTTGACGTCGTGCCCGAGCACCCGCCGCCGCAGCCGCCGCATCCGCTTGCGGGCCTCGCGCGGGTCCAGGTGCGCGGCGTACGTGATCGCGTCCTTCATGCCGTCGATGTCGTGCGGGTTCACGAGGATCGCGCCGGACAGCTCGTCGGCCGCGCCCGTGAACTCGCTGAGGACCAGGGCGCCGCGCTCGTCGGACCGCGCGGCCGCGTACTCCTTGGCGACGAGGTTCATGCCGTCCCGCAACGCGGTGACGAGCATGACGTCCGCCGCGAGGTACAGGGCGGCCATCTCCTCCATGGGGAACGACTGGTGCAGGTACTGCACCGGTGCGTGGCCGACCTGGCCGAAGTCGCCATTGATACGCCCGACGAGGAGCTCGACCTCGTCGCGCAGCTGCGCGTACGCGCCGACGTTCTCGCGGCTCGGGGACGCGACCTGCACGAGCGTCGTCTCGCTGGGGGACAGGCGTCCGTCCTCGAGGAGCTCGCCGTACGCCTTGATCCGGTGCCGGATGCCCTTGGTGTAGTCGAGGCGGTCGACGCCGAGCAGCAGGACCGTCGGGTCGCCGAGCTCGTGGCGGATCTCCAGGGCGCGCTTCTGCACGGCCTCGGTGCGGGCTAGCGCGTCGAACGCGGCCGAGTCGATGGAGATCGGGAACGCCGCGGCGCGCACGTGCCGGGCCGGGCGGCCGTTCTCGTCGTCGATCGTGATGATCTGGCCGCGCGTCGTGAGGTCCGTGAGCCGGCGCACGATGCGCACGAAGTTCGCCGCGTCCCCGCCGCGCTGGAAGCCGATGAGGTCCGCGCCGAGCAGGCCCTCGACCACGGCCTTGCGCCACGGGAGCTGCGCGAAGATCTCCAGCGGCGGGAACGGGATGTGGTGGAAGTAGCCGATGCGCACGTCGGGCCGCAGCTCGCGCAGCATCGAGGGCACGAGCTGGAGCTGGTAGTCGTGCACCCACACCGTCGCGCCGCGCGCGGCCTGCTGCGCGGCGGCCTCCGCGAAGCGCCGGTTGACCCGGCGGTACGCCTCCCACCACTGGCGGTGGAACGCCGGCGGGGCGATCACGTCGTGGTACAGCGGCCAGAGGGTGTCGTTCGAGAAGCCCTCGTAGTACCGCTCGACGTCGTCGGCGGACAGCGTCACGGGGATCAGCTGGGTGCCGTCGACCTCGAACGGGTCGAGCGTCAGTCCGGGCGCGCCGCCCCAGCCGACCCACGCGCCGTCCGCGTTCGCCATGACGGGCGCGAGGGCCGTGACCAGCCCACCGGGTGAGCGTGTCCACGTCGGCTCACCGTCGTCACCGAGGGACACATCGACGGGAAGTCGGTTCGCGACGACCACGAGGTCGTAGCCATCTTCGGGCACAGCAAGCACTGCATCTCCTGGGTTGACTGAGTCTTGACCCTAGTCACTGCCCCCGTCCCTCCGCGCGCCGAGACGACGCACGTCACACTCCGTTTTCGCCCGTCAGGACGATCCCCGCCCGATCCGGGGCGCTCTCGGACCGGCGGCCTCTCGGAACACCGGCGGCCTCCCGGAGCACCGGCGGCCTCCCGGAGCGCCGGTGGCCTCTCGGAGCCCCGCCCGGCGTCCGGAACCGCCTGCCGGGACCCGGATCACGGTCCGGGGCCCGGTTCCCGGGAGGGGAGGGCCCGGTCCGGCGGTGGGTGCCGGTCCAGGCCGTTGTGCACCCGTCCCCGCCGGTCGCGGAACACGTAGCGCGCTCCGGCCCACCCCGCAGCGGTGCCGCGCGGTGGCGCTGCGCGCGTTCGGTCCGGCGGTCCGGGCGGAGGTGCCCCTGCAGGTGGGACGCGCGTGACGTCGAGGTCGAGGGCGTGGACGAGGTGGTGGTGGTGCGAGCAGAGGAGCACGGCGTTCTCGAGGTCGGACCGACCGCCGTCCCGGTGCCACCAGCGGACGTGGTGCAGGTGGCAGTACCGCGCGGCGACGGAGCACCCGTTCCACGCGCACTGCCGGTCCCGCGCGACGACCGCGACGCGCTGCGCGGGCGTGAACATCCGCCGCGCACGCCCCACGTCCAGCGGCAGCCCCTGCGCGTCCATGACCACCCGCGTCATCGCGCAGTCGCACAGCGCGGCCGCGAGCTCGGTACGGCTCAGCACCGTCCCGTCGTCGCTCACCGCGGGCGGTACCTGCGCCGGTCGGTCGCCCGCTCCTGTCTCCCGGGCCGGCCACGTCGCGCCCTCGTCAGGGGTGCGCGCTGGCTGGTCGTCCCGTCCGGTCGCCCGAGCCGGCCGCGACTCGCCTCGATCAGGGGTGCGCGCTGCCGCGGCGTCCGTCCGAGCCCTGGCGGGGCCCGACCGGCGTCGGCGCTGCTCGCGCTGCACCTCGACCCACGTCTCCGCCGGGACGAGCAGGCTCACGTGCGCCGCGGGTGCGCTCACCGCGCCGTCGGGCTGCGTCGCGCCGTCGACCGAGGCCGCAGCGCCGGTGCCGGCGGCGTCCGGCGGCACACCGGGACCCGGCGCTCCGGCCGCCGGAGCCGCGCGCACACCGGCGCCGAGCGCGTGCTGCGCGAGGGCGGTGAGCGCGTCGGCGCGGGCCTGGTCGCGGGTCCGCTCGTCGTCCTCCCGGTGCCCCGTCGCGTCGAGGGTCCGCGCGAGCACCTGCCCCGCGAGCGGGTCCAGGAAGCCCTTGAGCGACGTCCCGCGTGGCCCGTGGCTCATGGTCAGGAACCGCGCCCGCCGTGCGGCCTCGTGCTCGTCCTCGACCTGCTGCGGGTCGTGCTCCGCGACCAGCGCGGCGACGTGCCGGGAGAACTGCCGGGCGTCCGTCTGCCGCGCGAGCTCGACGAGCTGCTCCTGCGTCCGCTCCTGCTCCAGCACCTGCGCGACCCGCGGGCTCGCACCCGTGAGCGTCTGCCCGATGACCTCCAGGTGCGCGGGCGGCATCGCGTGCTCCGCGACCGCCGAGCCCACGACCGGCAGCCGCCCCATCGCCTGTGCCGCCGCGACCTCCCGGGCCGCACCGAACCTCGTCGTGCCCGTCAGCCGGGCCCGCGTGTCCACGAACGACCGCTCGCCCCCCACGCGCGCCGCCGCGGCGTGCTGGGCGACCAGCACGGGCCCGCGCGCGGCGGTGACCAGGCTCGCGACCTGGTCCAGCGCCCGCACCACCCGCGCCCGCACGGCCCCGTCCCAGCCCTGCGCGGACTGCGCCTCGGCCACGACGCCACGCAGCCGGTCGGCGACGTCGGTGAGCGCGTCGAGCACCGGCGCACCCGTGGGCCGCGCGGCCCCCGCGGTGACGACACCCGATGTCTCGAACATGTGTTCGATCCTACCGATGCGGACGAACCCCCGCGATCCCCTGTCCACAACCCGGGCACACCCGGACGGGTGGGCTGCGCGTCGCCGGCCGCGTCCACCTCCGCGCGCCTGGTCGCCCCGAGCGCCGCAGGCCCCTACGGTGACCTGGCATGGAACGGATCGGCCTCGCGCCGGGGTCGCAGATCGGCGGGTACACGATCGTCGCGCCCCTCGGCTCCGGGGGGATGGGCACCGTCTACCGCGCCGCCGACGACGGCGGGACGGCGGTCGCGCTCAAGCTCCTGCACCCGCAGATCGGCGCCGACGCCGCGAACCGCGCCCGCCTGTACCGCGAGGTCGCGGTCCTCCAGCGCCTGCGGCACCCGGCCGTCGCGTCCGTCCTCGACGCCGAGGCGGACTCGACGGAGGCGTTCATCGTCACCGAGCTCGTGCCCGGCGTGAACCTCGCCGACCACGTCCACGAGCACGGCCCGTTCGGCCCCGACGAGCTGCGCGACCTCGCCCGTGCGCTCAGCGACGCGCTCGAGGCCGTGCACGGCGTCGGCGTGGTGCACCGCGACCTCAAGCCGACGAACGTCGTCGTCGGCCGCGACGGTCCCGTCCTCATCGACTTCGGCATCGCGCAGGCCGCGGGTCACGACTCCGCCGAGGTCTCCGAGAGCGGCGTCGTCGTCGGCACGCCCGGCTACCTCGCGCCCGAGCTGCTCGACGGTGCGGAGCCCTCGCCCGAGACCGACCGCTGGGGCCTCGCCGCCGTCCTCGCGTTCGCCGCGACCGGCCGGCCGCCGTTCGGCACGCGCCCCCTCTCGACGGTCCTGGCGCGCGCCCGCAGCGGGGACGCGGACCTCGAGGGCCTCGGGCCGCTCACGCGCGACGCGCTGCGCCGGGCCCTCGACCCGGACCCGTCGGCCCGCCTCGGCGCCGACGACCTCGTCGCCGCGCTCGCGGTCGCCGCGGTCGACGGCGACCCGTCCGACGTCGACCCTTCTGACGTCGACCCGTCCGACGGTGACCCTTCTGACGGCGACCCTTCTGACGGCGCTGCCGTCGCCTCCGGTGCGCCGGCCGCCGCGTTGTCCGGTGCCGCGGCGGCCACGTCCGACCGGCCGACGAGCCCCGGCGGACGCGGCGCGAGCGCGACGTCGACCGGCGCCGTGTCCGCGGCGGTCCTCGCCGGTGGAGCCGCGGGCGCCGTCGCCGCGGCGTCGGCCGGCGTCGACGGACCGGCCGGCGGGTCGGGTGTGTCCGACGAGGCGGTGGCCGGGTCGGGCGTGTCCGACGAGGCCGTGGCGGGGGTCGAGGCCTCGACCGAGCGTGAGCCCGCGCCGGTCCCGGCCGCGGAGACGGACCTCGCAGGTTCGACCGACGAGGACACAGGCGAGGTCGACTCGTCCGGCCAGGGCGTCGACGTCGTCGACCCGCCGGACGAGCGCGCCGACGACGGACCGGCCGAAGAGCCCGCTGCGGAGGCCGGTGCGGGCGGCGAGCCCGTGGCCGACGCGGATCCTGCCGGCGACGCCGCGGACGACGACGGCCCGGACGGCGATGGCGTGGACGACGACGGCTCGGACGGCCATGACGTGGACGACGGCTCCGCGGCGACAGCCGCGGGCACGGACGGCGAGCGCGCGGTCGACGTGGCCGAGCCGGATGCCGACACGGACTCCGTGCGCCGCGTCGGCGCGGACGACGCGGAGGTGCACACCGCCACCGCGCCGGACGTCGAGCCCGACGTCGACTCGGCCGCCGACGCGGAGGGTGACGACGCGGACGCCCCCGACCCCGACGCGGCGGGCGACGACACGGCCGACGACGACACGGCCGAGGGCGACACCGCGGAAGACACGGATGACGCCGAGGTCGACGACGCGGCGGAGGACGCGGACGACACGGACGACGCGGAGGACGCCGACGCGACCGTCGCGATCCCGGCGGGCGACCCGACGGTCGTCGTTCCCGTGGAGGCGGTCGCCCCGGCGGCCGTGACGGACCCGCCGACGACGCCGCTGCCGGTGCCGCAGCCCGCGCGGGACGGCTCGACGCGCGTCATGCGGGTCGACGACCTGCGCGCGGACCCGGCCGCGTCCTCGTCGGACACGGCCGCGGGCCCCGTGCCCGGCCCCCCGCGCGCGGCGTCCGCGGCGGCGGGAGCGGCGGTCGGGGCGACGCAGGTCCTGCCGGGTGCACCGGACAACCCCGAGGTCGCGGACCCCGACGAGCTCGCGCTCGACCCGGGCCTCGACGACCAGGACGCGGACGGCTTCGCCGAGCTCGACGAGGACCTCGACGGCGGCGCCGACGGCGAGGCGTGGGACCCCGAGGGCGTCGACTGGATCGAGGACGACCTCGACGCGTCCGAGGTGGTCCCGGACGGCTCGGGCTACGTGCGGCCGCCGGCGCGGCGCCGGTGGGGCTCGGTGCTGGCGCTCGGTGCGCTGGTGGGGGCGACGGCGGCGCTCGCGCCGACGGTCACGCTGATCGTGCTGGTCGTGCTGCTGGTCCTGGTGCGGACGTTCGGCACGGCGGTCGAGGCGATGCACGGGCGTCGGGAGCAGCGCGGGGTGCGGACGTCCGACGTGCCGCGCACGGTGCTGGCGTCGCCGTGGTACCTGGTGCGGTCGGTGGTGGCGCTGGTGCCGTCGTTGGTCGTGGCGTCGTGCGTGACGGTGCTCGTGGTGGGTGCGGCGGCGTGGCTGGTGGACAACGGCACGTGGACGATCGGCGACCTGCGCTCGGGCGACGACGTGGACGGCGGGACGGCGGCGCTGGTCGCGGCGGCTGCGGTGCTGCTGTGGCTGGTCGCGGTGTGGTGGGGGCCGTTGTCGCGGATGACGCGCACGGGTGCTCGTCGCGCGCTCGCGGTGGTGGCGCCGGGTCGGCTGGGTGCGGCGGTGCTGGTCGTGGTGTGCCTGCTGGCGGCGCTCGTCGTCGCGTCGCTCGTGTCGAACGGTGCGGGCGTCGTGTGGACGCCGGCGCCGACGCCGACGGTGCCCTGACCCGTCGCGTCGGACCGTCGTCGAGCCGCCACCGGCCCCGGCGCCCGGTCGGCGGGTGCGACGTGCGCCGGACGGCTGAATCGAGCCACCCCGGACGTGGGACTCCCGGTCGATGCCGACGCACGGGTTGGACCCGTACCCTGTCCGCAGTCGTCCACCGACCGAGGAGAACCCGTGCCCACGAACGACCCCAGGCCGACGAAGTCGCAGCGGCGCGACGAGGCCCGTGCCAAGGCCCTGCAGATGCGGCAGGAGCAGGAGCGCCGTGCGCGGCGCACGAAGATCCTCACGGCGAGCCTGCTCGTCGTGGTCGTCGCGGCGGTCGCGGCGGTGGTCGCCATCACGATCAAGAACAACGCGGAGACCGAGGCGCGCTACGGCAGCGTCGTGTACGGCGGCAAGGAGTCGCAGGTCGTCGCGCCGAAGCTCGCGGACGTGCAGGCGCCGTCGACGGCGAACGAGTCGGGCGGCATCCCGGTGAGCGCGGACGGCGTGGGTGAGCAGGGCGCGGACGACGTGGTCGTCACGATCTACTTCGACTTCATGTGCCCCTACTGCGGCATGTTCGACACCGCGAACGCGAGCGACCTCGAGGACCTCGTGGCCGGTGGCGGTGTGACGGTCGACTACCGTCCGATCTCGTTCCTCGACGGCACGTCGAAGGGCACGTCGTACTCGACGCGTGCGGCGAACGCGCTGGCGGTCGTCGCGGACAAGTCGCCGGAGCACGTGCAGGCGTTCATCAAGGCGCTGTTCGAGAACCAGCCGAGCGAGGGCACGGCCGGCCTGACGGACGCGGAGATCGCGGACCTCGCGGTCGAGGTCGGTGTCCCGCAGGAGGTCGCGGACACGTTCGACGCCACGGTCGAGGGCACGTTCCAGGTCGGCGAGGACGCCGAGGAGAAGACGGGCACGTGGCGCACGTTCGCGCCGTGGGTCTCGGCCGCGACGCAGCAGATGGCGGTCGACCGCGGCAAGGTCGGGACGCCGACGGTCCTGATCGACGGCCAGGAGTGGCCGGGTGAGGGCGAGGACAAGGGCGGCCTGTACCAGCAGGGTCCGCTGCGCGCCGCGGTCGAGGCCGCGCTCGCCGCGAAGAAGGGCTGACACCGCACGACGACGGGCCCGGTCCGCAGCTCCTGGGAGCGGCGGACCGGGCCCGTCCGTGTGTGTGGAGCCCCCTGTCGGATTCGAACCGACGACCTGCTGTTTACAAGACAGCTGCTCTGGCCAGCTGAGCTAAGGAGGCGGGCGGCGGTCAGCCTACCGTGACGGCCGCGACGACCGCGGGCCGCGGTACCGGGCGGGCGGGTGCCCCGGGTGGGCTCGGCGGGCCGCGCGGACGGGGCGTGTCAGAGCCCGGTGCCGGTCTCCTCGAGCAGCTTGAGCGCGGCGCTCACGCGCGGGTTGCGGGACGGGTCGGCGTCGATGCCGAGCGTCGCGTACAGCGCGTTGACGTGGTTCTGCACGGACTTCTCGGTGATCCCGAGGCGCTCGCCGATGCCGGCGTTCGACAGTCCGGACGCGAGCAGGCGCAGCACCTCGTACTGCCGGTGGGTGAGCCGCGCGACGGCGGACCCGGCGCGTGGGCTGACGCGGGAGAGCAGCTCGGGGTCGAGGACGGTGACGCCGACGGCCGCGGACCGGACCGCGGAGACGAGCACCTCCTCGCTCGTGGAGCTGTTCTTCGACAGGTAGCCCCAGCCGTCGGCGACGTCGGGCGGCAGGTCGAGGAGCAGGTCCATGGCGTCGTGCGCGGACAGCAGGAGGATGCCGAGGTCGGGCTGCTGGCGGCGGAGCATGACGCCGAGCGCGATGCCGTTGCCGTCGGGGAGGTCGATGTCGAGGACGGCGACGTCGACGACGCCGGGCGTCAGGGCGGCGCGGGCCTCGGTGGCCGTGCCGACGGAGACGACGACGTCGAGCCCGGGTGTCTGTCCGAGGGTCCGTTCGAGCATCGAGCGGAAGAGCGGCTGGTCCTCGACGACCGCCACTCGGATGACCTCGGGCACGGAGCTGCTCATCGCTCCCAGTATCGTCGGCGCGAGCCGCGAGCGCGTGGCGGACACGGCGGGGTCACCCGCACGGCAGGAGGACGATGAGCGAGCCCACGGTGACCCGTGCGGGGGACGTGGTGGCCGACCGTCGCACCCTGCTGCGGCTGAGCGGTGTCGTCGCGCTGGGGTACGGCGTGGGCGCGTCGGTGCAGGCGGCGTACGTGTACTCGGAGCTGATCCCGTCGTGGCGGGACGTGAGCGTGTGGTCGCGGATCGCGTCGAACGGGCTGGCGGTGGCGCTGCTCGTGGGTGCGTTGTGGGCGATGGGTGTGCACCGGTGGGTGTCGCACTGGCGGATCCTGGGCGGGGTCGTGGTGGCGGCGGTGCTCGCGGGCGGTGGCCGGACGGTCGCGCAGGAGCTGCTGGGCGTGTACACGGACCCGGGGCGGTCGACGGTCGAGACCGAGTTCGTCGCCGGTTTCGTGCTGGCGGCGTTGTCGGGGTGCATCGGGGCGTGGGGGATGGTCTCGCGGCGCCGCAGTCGGGCGTACCTGCGGCGGGCGGAGCGGGAGGCGCTCGAGGTGGAGCACGTCGTGCAGGCGCTGGAGGCGGAGGAGGTGCGGGTCCGCCGCGAGGTGGCGGAGGGCCTGCACGGGTCGCTGCAGGGCAAGCTCGTGGTGGTGGACGCGCACCTCGACGAGGTCGTGGGGCGGTTGGCGGAGCGCGGCGCGGCCCCGGAGGACCTGGAGGCGCTGCGCTGGGTGCGCCGTGAGCTCGACGAGGTGCGCGAGCTGGACGTGCGGCAGATGAGCCGCCTGCTGTACCCGGAGCGCCTGGAGCTGGGCGTGGTGCCGGCGGTGCGCGCGCTGCTGGGACGGTTGCCGACGGCGATCGCGACGCGGCTGGTCGTCGCGCCGGTGGTGCGCTCGGTGGACGACCCGGTGCAGGGGACGCTGTCGACGGCGCAGCGGCTGCTCGCGGTGCGGGTGGTCGAGGAGGGCCTGACGAACGCGTTGAAGAACGGCCCGGCGTCGTCGGTCGTCGTCGACCTGGACGTGGTCGACAACGCGCTCGTCGTGGCGGTGGAGAACGACGGTCCGACGCCGGTCGCGTCGGGTGAGCGGGACCTGGACGGCGGGACGGCGCGGCTGGCGTCGCGGCTGCGGCTGGTGCGCGGGACGGTGACGTTGCAGCCGCGCAGGCCGCGCGGTGCGCGGTTGGAGGCGCGGATCCCGGTGTGAGCCGGCGGTGTGAGCCTCGTCTCGACGCGAAGGGGACGAGGTCACCCGATCGAGTCAGACCGGGTCGGGGGGGTGTTCTTCCCCATAAGCCGGACTCCTGGACATCTGTCCAGGGTGAAAGAGATCGGCATTCCGGACGCGCTGGGTGGCAGCACCCGCCGCGCGCAGGCGCCCGTTCGTGAGGGCGTCCTAGCGTCGAGGACGGCCCGCTGCGGCGTGGCCCGACGGGCGCCTACCCCCCGGGGCGTCCGACCCTTGATCTCCAGGAGCACCGATGAGCAACACCAAGAACAACCGCCGCAAGGCCCTCGCCGTCACCCTGGCGCTGGTGGGTGTGGCCGGGCTTTCGCTCGCGTCCGCCTCGCAGCTGAACCTCACGTGGGCGGGCCAGTACCAGGCCGGCAACGTGACCGTCTCGGGCGAGTGCCAGCAGTCGGCGATCGAGGTCGCCTTCGCGTCCCCCGAGTTCGACGGCACGAAGACGAACCCGTGGACCGTCGACGACGTGACGTTCGACGCGATCGACGCGGACTGCGCCGGCAAGAGCTTCTCCGTCGCCTACAAGACCACCGGCGACTGGGTCGAGCTCACCTCCGGCACCGCGGTCGCCGGCACCCTGACGGTCTCGGCCCCCGCGGTCGACCCGGCGTCGATCACCGGCTTCGCGCTGTCGGTCTCGAACTGACGCGACCTGCCTTGTCCCGCTCGGCCCGGCCCGCAGCGCCCCCGTCCACGCGACGGCGGGCGCTGCGGGCCGTGCCGTTCTACGCCGCCGTGCTCGTCGCCGCGTGGTTCGTCTGGCCGACGAGCCTGGGCGGCTGCACGACCCTCACGTACGTCAACGGCCACTCGATGGAGCCGACGTACGAGACCGGCGACATCGTGGTCTCGCGCTGCGGTGAGCCGCGGGTGGGCGACGTCGTCGTGTACGCCCCGGAGTCCGAGCCGGGCGTGCGCATCATCCACCGCGTGATCGGCGGCGACGCCGACGGCTGGGTCGTGCGTGGCGACAACAACTCGTTCACGGACCCGTTCGAGCCCACGGACGACGAGGTGCTCGGCGTCGCGCGGCTGCACGTCCCGAAGGTCGGCCTGGTGCTGCGCGGGGTCGCGAACGTGTGGCTGTGGGTCGGGTTGCTGTTCTGCGCGGCCGCCCTGTGGGTGTGGCCGGCGCGGCAGCGCGCCGACGAGGCCGACGGGCACGACGACGCCGACGACGCGGACGACGCGACCGACGAGCGCGACGGCGACCCCGCCGACCGCGACGCTCACCCCGAGGTCGGCCCCGAGGCGGTCCTCGACGGCGCCCGCGAGACCCGGGTCGACGACCCCGCGGCCCGGCCCGACCGGACCGTCGCCGTCGGCTGACGCAGGAGGACCATGACCGCCCGTGCACGGCTCAGGCGCCACCACGCCGTGGTGGCGCTGCTCGTCGTGCTCGGGCTCGCGGTGTTCACCGCGGCGGGCGCGAACGCCGCCGGCCTGACCCTCCTCGCGCCGCAGCAGCCCACGGCCGCCCTGCTCGCGCGGTGCACGACGGGTGCGGTGACGGTGCGCCCGGCGGGCACGGCGACCGCCGGCCAGTTCACGCAGGTGGCCGTCGAGGGCGTCTCCGGCGCGTGCGCGACGGGTGCGGTGCGGGTCGCCGCGGGTGCGAGCGGCTCCTGGTCGCAGGCGTTCGTCTCCTCGGCGACGGCCCCGGTCTCGGGCGGCTCGTTCACGGCGACGGGCGCGGCGTTCACGGCCCCGACGAGCGCGAACGGCCGCGCGTGGGTGGAGCTCGACGGCTGGCCCGTCCCGGCGACCTGGGAGTACGCGCCGGCGCCGACCGGGCCGGTGCACCCGGGCAACGGCAACACGGTCATGCCGCAGATCGAGTGGACCCTGGTGACCAACAACCCGGTCCAGGTCTGCTTCGTCGTGAGCGTCTCGACCACGTCGACGACCCCCGTGCCGTGGGCGCTCGAGATGGACCTCACGCAGGCACCGTTCAACGGGACGACGTCGTCGTTCACGCTGCTGGACGCGCCGGGCGGCGGCAACATCGCCTGGAAGCTCGGCGTGACGACGAACCTCGCGACGATGAAGGCGACGGTCGCCGGCAAGCCGGACGTGAACCAGCCGGTCCACCTGATCTCGAGCGCGACGACCCTGCGCTTCCAGGTCTGCAACCACAGCCTGCCGCCGGGCGTGCAGACGCCCTCGGCCTACACCGTGACCTACGCGAACGCGCCCGCGTGGACCGCGAAGCAGGCGTGCGTGCGCGCGACGGTCACGGGCAACGGCTCGTCGCGGTTCTACTTCGCGTGGACCGCGGAGATCGACATGTCCGCGGCGGTCGCCGCGGTGGGGGCGTTCACGAACTTCTCCAACCCCGAGGGCAACCTCTGGCAGCTGACGCGCACGGACCTGGGCGGCAACAGGTTCCGGTTCACGAGCAGCTCCCCGGCGAACATCGCCGGGACCGGGACCTACACGTTCACGTACTGCGCCAACGGCGCGTGACGCCTCAGCTCGTCGTGACCGGCTCGGGTGCCGGTCGCTTGGGGGTGCGGTGGTCGCCCGACGAGCGCCCGCGCAGGCGCCGGGTGGCCCACGGGTAGAGGTGCTCGCGCGCCCAGCGGGCGTCCTCGCGGAGCCGGTCCACGCGCGGCGTGGGCGGCTGGGGTGCCAGCGGGTCGTCCCACCGCTCGTCGTCGGGCGGCAGGCCGAGCCCGACGAGCGCGGCCTGCGCGACGCGTGCGTGCCCCTCGGTGGTGAGGTGGATGCGGTCGTCGGACCACATGCGCCAGTCGCGCAGGGACCGCATGCCCCACAGGTCGAGGACGTGCGCGCCGTGCCGCTGCGCGATGGACCAGATGTGCGCGTTGTAGGTGGCGACGCGGGCGCGCGTGGTGCGCAGCAGGCCGCTGGACGCGGTGTCGAAGCCGGTGCCGAGCAGCACGTCGACCCCGGCCGCGCGGAGGCGGACGACCGCGGCCTCGAGGTCGCCCGCGAGGCGGTCGACGTCGGCGGCGGGCCGCAGGATGTCGTTGCCGCCGCCGATGAGGCTCACGAGGTCGGGCTGCAGCCCGAGGGCGGCGGGCACCTGGTCGGTGAGGATCGGCCGCAGCAGGCGGCCGCGGATGGCGAGGTTGGCGTACTCGAGCGGGGCGTCGCCCGCGGCGACGCGGCGCTCGGAGAGGCGCGCGGCGAGCACGTCGGCCCAGCCGCGCAGCGGGGCGGCGGGGTCGGCCGGGGCCGACCCGTCGGGGGAGTCCCAGAGTCCTTCCGTGAACGAGTCGCCCACGGCGACGTACCGGGTCCAGCGCACGCGTTCGTCCGTCAGCACGCCGGACATTCTGCCCCGTCGGGGTGAGCGGTGCGTCCGGCACGGGGCGGTCGCGGCGTGTCACTCGTGAGAGTGAGGCGGCGGCGGTGCGGACGCGCGTCGCGGGCGGTGTGAACCTCCCGTGAAGGAACTGGACGAATGTCCAGTTCGGGACGGAAGGCCCGTGGATCCGCCCCATTCGCCCCGGACCGTGGAGAGCGTCCGCACGACGGACCCCCGCACCGCGAGGCCCCGACCGGGGCCCGCACCCGTCACCCGAGAGGACCAACGCATGTCCGTGCGCCCCACCCCTGCCGCCCTCGACACCACCGTCCCCGGCACGATCGCCGACGAGCAGCGCGACGAGCGCCGCCGTCGCCGGGCCGCCGTCGTCCGCTTCACGCTCGCCGGCGCCGCCCTGCTCGGCATCGGCGCGGCCGCGACGTCCGCCACCTGGACCGACGACGCCTGGTTCTCCGCCGGCGCGTCCGCCGTCGACCCCGACAGCGCGATCGTCCTCGAGGGCGCGTTCAACGAGACCGCCCCGGGGACCCAGCCCGCCGACGACCTCTTCCAGGACGCCGACGAGCAGGGCTCCGCCGTCGTGATCCCCGCGTCCGTCTTCGCCGACCTCACGGCGGGCGACACCGTCAGCACCACCATCTGGCTGCGCAACAACGGCACGTCCGACCTGCAGGTCGCCCCGCCCGTCGCCGTCGCCGACGGCGCCCTGTTCGCCGAGGACGGCGCGACCGTGACCGTCACGGACGCGCCCGGCGCGCTCGCCGTCGACGAGGTCCGGCCCGCCACCGTGACGATCACGCTCCCCGCGGACGCCGACGCCGCCACGTTCGGCGGCGCCACCGGCACCGTCGCGATCCAGCTCCAGGGTCAGATCGCCCCCCGTTCCTGACCCGGCCCCGTGCGGGCCGGTGCACCCCCGCGCACCGGCCCGCACCCACCTCCCGCCCCGCCACCGCGGGGACCCGAGGAAGGAGTCCCGCATGCGCGCCCTGCGCCTGCTCGGCACCACCGCCCTGTGGCTCGTCGCCGCGCTCGGGCTCGGCAGCGTCCTGGTCTGGGGCGCCACGCAGCTCGGGTGGGTCAAGCCGCTCGTCGTGGTGTCCGGGTCCATGGAGCCGCACATCATGACCGGCGACCTGCTGGTCACCGTCCCCCGCCCGACGAGCGAGCTGCGCCCCGGCGACGTCGCGTCGCTGCCCAGCGCCCTCACCGGCGACCTCGTCACCCACCGCGTCGTCGCCGTCGAGCCGGCCGACGACGGCTGGGCCGTGCGCATGAAGGGCGACGCGAACGCGACGCAGGACGGCACCACCTACCTGGTCGGCGACACCGTCTGGCAGCCGCGCTGGCAGGTCGCCGGCGGCGGGCTCGCGCTCGTGACCCTGACCCGGCCGGCGGTCGCGGTGCCGCTGGGCGTCGCGCTCGTCGCGCTGCTCGGCCTCAGCCTGCTCCCGTCCCGCCCCGCACCGACCCGCCCGGCCCCGTCCGCGCGGCCCGCCGACCGGTCGCCCTCGTCCGCCGTGCCGGGCGCGGAGGTCCCCGCGTGACCGCGACCCTCCGCACCGGCACCGGCACCGGCACCGGCACCGGCACCGGCACCGACCGTCCGACCCGTGACCGTCAGGTCCTGAGGCGCCGCCGCGCCGCGGGGCTGAGCCTGACCCTCGCGCTCGTGCTCGCCGTGCTCGCGCTCGGCGTCGCCGCGTCGTCGGCGGGCGCCGCCGCCGTCGGCACCGCACCGCTCACCGCGACGTTCTCCGGGCTCGTGCCCGGCGCGACCGCGTCCGCCGCCCGCACCGTCGACCTGCCCGCCCGCGCGCGCGTCACCGACGTGCGCGTCACCCACGGCGGGGACGAGCGCGCCGACGTGCGCTGGGACGTGCGGCTGTGCGGCGCCGGCCGCTGCCACGCCGTGACCGACGAGCTCGTCGGCACGGACCTCGCGGCGGGCGCGTACGAGCTGCGCGTCGGCGTGTCCGTCGCGGACCTCCCGCCGGGCGCCACGCAGCGGCTCGACGGGCGCGTGACGTTCGCGCACGCCGGGCACGACGAGCTCGCGGTCGCCGGCGTGTGGACCGTGCCGCTGGCGCTCGCGGGCGTCCTTGCCGCGCTCGTCGGCGTCGCCCTGCTGCGCGCCGCCCGCCACCACGACGCCGCACCCCGGCCCGCGCCGCAGCCCGCGACCCCCTCCGCCCCCGACCTCGCGGCCCCGAGGAGGACACCGTGACCCGCCGGACCCTCACCGCCGTCGTCGCGGTCGCCTCCGTCGGCGCCGTCGTGGGCGGGCTCGTCCCCGGCGTCGCCACGACGAGCGCCGCGTGGACCGACGACGCGTGGGTCACCGCCGCCGCGTCCGCCGGGACGGTCGACCTGCGCGGGTCCGACGACGGCGCGACCTGGACCGCCGCGGGCGGGACGGTCGTGCTCGCCCCGGTCACCGGCCTGGTGCCCGGCGCGGCCGTGGAGCGCACCGTCCACCTGTGGAACGCCTCGTCCGTCCCGCTCGCGCTCACCTGGGCCGACGCCCCCGCGACCCTCCTCGACGGCTGTGTCGAGGTGACCTACTCGTCGCTCGCGGGCGTCCGCCTCGCGGCCGACCCGGCCGCCGACCCGACCCGTCCCGCCGACGGCTCGGTCACCACCGCCACCGCCACGTTCCGCGTCCCGCCGGGCGCCGCCGCGTCCTGCAGCGGCCGGTCGCTCGACGACGTTCGCGTCACCGTCCAGGGGAGTCCTGCATGACCCGCACCGCACCGGCCCGCCGCACGCTCGTCGTCCTGCTGGCCGTCGCCGCGCTCGTCGTCGCCGCCGTCCGCCTGACCGTCGACGCGACCGACCGCACCACCGCGGCCTGGACCGCGGACGTGCCCGTCACCACGGACGTCGCCCTCGGCACCTGGACGGCGAGCGTCGGCGCGTGCACCGCGGTCCGGGCCGCCACGCTCGAGCCCGTCCCCGGGCGCGGCTGCGACGTCGTCGACGTCTGGGGCTACAAGGTCGAGGACGGGCACCCGGTCGGGTCCCGGTGGGCGCAGATCCGGATCGACATCGACTCCCCGGGCGGGTACGAGCCCGGCCTCGCGTTCCTCGTCGAGGTCGACCTGTCCGCGCCGGGCGAGGCGCCCGCGGACTGGCGGTACGAGGGCGGCTGGTTCTTCGGGAGCAACCTGCTGCCGCTGCCCGGCGCGCGCTGCGCGGACCTCCCGACCGCCCGGATGCTGTTCCCCGAGTGGGCCGCGAACGCTGGCGTGTTCATCGAGATCGACCTGCGCGAGGCCGGCGCGAGCGGGAACCAGTCGAGCTGCGAGCGCCAGGCCGGCGGCTAGGGCAGGCGCCAGTCGACCGGGGTGCCGCCCTGCGCGACGAGCAGCTCGTCGACCCGCGAGAACGGGCGCGACCCGAAGAACCCGCGCGACGCGGACAACGGGCTCGGGTGCACGGACTCGACGGTCGGCACGGAGCCCAGCGCGGGCTTGAGGGTCTGCGCGTCCCGGCCCCACAGGACGGCGACGAGCGGGCCGCCGCGCTCGACGAGCGCCTGGATCGCCCGGTCGGTCACGGCCTCCCAGCCCTTGCCGCGGTGGGACGCGGGCGCGCCGGGCCGCACGGTCAGCACCCTGTTGAGCAGCATGACGCCCTGGTCGGCCCACGGCGTGAGGTCCCCGCTCGTGGGGGCGGGCACGCCGAGGTCGTCGACGAGCTCGCGGAAGATGTTCGCGAGCGAGCGCGGCACGGGCCGCACGTCGGGCTGCACGGAGAACGACAGCCCCATGGGGTGCCCGGGCGTGGGGTAGGGGTCCTGCCCGACGACGAGCACGCGGACGTCCGCGAGCGGGCGGTGGAACGCGCGCAGGATCGCGTCGGGCGCGGGGAGGTACTCGCGGCCGGCGGCGACCTCCTCGCGCAGGAACCGGCCCACGGCGTGCACGTGCTGCTCCACGGGGGCGAGGGCGTCGGCCCAGTCGGGGGCCACGAGGTCGGCGAGCGGGGCGGGAACCACGGCGAGGACCCTACCGGCGACCGGGTGGGAACGGACCGGTCGGGCGACGGGCGAATGACACCGGTGTGGTTCGGCGCCTATCCTGGCGCGCATGGACACCGCCCTCTCGCAGCTCGACCCCATGCCCACCGGTGCGGTCGACGGGCTGAGCGAGCGGGACGCGCAGATCCTCGCGTTCGAGCGCCAGTGGTGGAAGTACGCGGGCGCCAAGGAGCAGGCGATCCGCGAGCTGTTCGACCTGTCGGCCACGCGGTACTACCAGATCCTCAACACGCTGATCGACGACCCGGCGGCCCTCGCGCACGACCCGATGCTGGTCAAGCGCCTGCGCCGGATGCGCCAGTCGCGCCAGCGCGCACGCACCGCGCGCCGCCTCGGCGTCGACGCCTGACCTTCCGGCACCGTCACGCCCCATCGTGCCCGGCGCCCCCGGGAGGGTGCCCGAGCCGCCGTCCGTGCGCCCGTCCGGCGGGTGACGTCCGGCGTCCCCCGATGCCCGGCTCTGCCCCGGCCTGGGGTGATCCTCCCGCTGCGGCGGGCGCGTCGCCCCGCGTGTCGGGGCCCCCGTCGGCACGTCGGTGGCGGTGTCGGGCGCGGGGGAGGCTAGCCTTCCTGCCGTGAGCAAGGCCGACTACCCGTACCCGGAGGACGAGTTCGACGCGCCTCCGGACCCGACCGCACCCCGCGGCGTCCACCGCGCGCCCCGCTCGGCCTGGAGCCGGTGGTGGCCGTTCCTCGCGGTCCTGGTGCTCGCGCCCGCGCTCGCGTACGGCATCGTCGCGTTCGCGACGCGCGGCGGTGACCTGCCCCTGTCGTCGGGCGGCGGGAGCGACGCCGACGACACCCCGACGGCCACCGCGCCCGCGACGCCGGGCGGTGAGGCGACCGACGGCGAGGAGCCCGACGGCGAGGCGACCGAGCCCGCCTCCGAGGAGCCCACGCAGGAGGAGACCGTCGCGCCGGAGCCGGACCTCACCACGAGCGTCACGGTCTACAACGCCGCGGGCATCCAGGGTCTCGCCGCCAAGGGCGCCGAGCGCCTGGGTGCCGCGGGCTTCAGCCAGGTCACGCCCACGAACTTCACGGGCACCAAGCCGGCCGAGTCGACCGTGTACTACGCGACCGACGAGGACCAGCCGGCCGCGGAGCTCGTGGCGTCGACCCTCGGCGTGCCCGTGATCCAGCTCGACCCCGCGCAGGCGCCCACCGGCATCGTGGTCGTCCTGGTCTCCGCGCTGCCCTGACGCCGCCGGACCGCTCCCGCCTGGTGGCGGGGGCCTGTTCGGCGCGGGTGCGCTCCCACTAGGCTCGGCGCACCCGCACAGCGGCGCGGGTCCCCTGGCACGAGGAGCTGGCATGGCGCACGGCACGGTGAAGTGGTTCAACGCGGAGAAGGGCTACGGCTTCATCACGCCGGACGCGGGAGGTGCGGACCTGTTCGTGCACTTCTCCGCGATCCAGGTCGACGGGTACCGGACCCTCGAGGAGGGTCAGCAGGTCGAGTTCGAGGTCGGGCAGGGCGCCAAGGGCCCCCAGGCGGACCAGGTCCGACCGCTCTGATGCGACGAGCCCGGCCCTGACGGGCCCGGCTCCGACGACCCCACGGGCCGGCCCGCCCGGGTGCGCCCCGGCGGGCCGGCCCGTCGCGCGTCCGGCGCGGTCGACGCGGCCGGGTCGTGACCCGCGGTCACGCCTGGACCGGCGACGTCAGGACCGGCGACGTCAGGACCAGCGACGTCAGGACCGGCGACGTCAGGACCGGCCGGGCCGGTCGTCGAGCGCGTCGACCGCGAGCAGCGCGCACGCCGCGGTCCAGCTGAGAGGCGCGACCGCGGCCGGGCGCCCGTCCGCGAGGATCTTCTCCGGCAGCGACCCGGTCGCCGTGCGGTGCGCGTCCAGCGTGCTCAGCCACGTGCGCGCGCGCTCGTCGTCGCCGTTCTCCGCCGCGACCCACGCGTACAGCGCGGTCTGCGGCGTCCACGTGAGCCCGTCGCGCCGCCACTCGCCCGCAGGTGCGAGCCCGAACGGGCGCGCCATCTCGAGCGTGGACGCGACCCACGCGTCGTACCCGCCCGCGGCGGGCACCGCCCAGAACGGCGCGCGGACGAATGCCGTGGCCGCGTCGTGGTCCGCGCCGTCCGCGTAGCGCGTCCAGCCGACGGGGCCGAACGTCGCGACGGTCGCGGCCCGCAGCGTGCGGGCGGTGCGGCGCGCGAGGTCGGCGCGCGCGTCGTCGCCGGCGGCGCGCAGCACGCCCGCGGCCTGCCCGAGCCCCGCGACGAGCGGCGCGACCGTGCCGAGCGTCAGGCGCGTCTCGTCGCGCTCCCAGCAGTCGGGCGACGCGGGCGGCAGCCCGTCCGGGCCGAGCAGCGCGGCGGTGCCCTCGACCGCGCGCGCGACGAGCGGGGCGAGGCGCGCGGCGGCGGCCGCACGCGCCGGGCCCGCGGGCACCTCGTCGAGCACGAGGCCCGCGGCCCACATCGCCCAGCCCTGGCCGTCGGTCTGGGGCGTGCGGTCGTCGGGCGGGCCGGACCCGTCGGGCAGGTAGCGGGCCTCGAACGCGCCGTCGGGGCCCTGCACCCGGGCGAGGAAGTCGAGCACGTCGAGCGCGTCGTCGGTGTGCCCGGTCCGGGCGAGCGCGACCGCGACGAACGACGCGTCGCGCGGCCACACGTACCGCCAGCGCGGGGACCAGCCGGCGACGGCCGCGCCGCCGTCCAGCACGAGGGTGCGCAGGTCGAGCAGCGCGTCGCGCGCCAGGTCCTCGTACGGGCCGCCCGCGCCGGGGACCCTGCCCGCCGCGAGCCAGGCGCGCTGCTCGTCGGCGAGTGCGAGCGCGGACGCGAGACCCGGGGCGTCGTCGTGCCGGGCGGCGGCGAGGTCGCGGGGCAGGAGCACGCGCACGTCGCCGAGGAACGCGGGGTCGGCGTCGGCGGGCACCTCGACGACCGTGCCGTCCGCGTCGAGCGCGACGCCCGCCTGGTGCAGCGGGACGACGGCGTACCGGGGCGGCGGTGCCAGGGGCTCGGCGGCCGACGCGGGCCGCGCGGTGGGCAGGGGGAGGACGGCGGCCAGGGCCGCTCCGGCAGCGGTCAGCGCGCCGACGACGAGGCGCGTGCGCCGTCGGCTGCGGGCGGTGCTGGCGTCGTCACCGTGCACGGGGGGAACCCTAGCGACCGGGCCGCCCGTGCGGGCGTGTTCGCGCTGCGTGAAGGCCGTGCACGGGACGTCGCTCGTGCTTGCACTCGCAGGGGTCGAGTGCTAACCATTGACTTAGCACTCTCCCGGTGAGAGTGACAGAAGCATCTCGGTCGCCCGGTGAGGCGCCGGGCGCGCGGGACCAGACCGCGCGCCGGGTCGTCGTCCGTCGCGGGCACTGCGCGGCCGAACCCAACCCAACGAAGGATCGCTCGCCACCATGGCCAAGATCATTGCCTTCAACGAGGAGGCCCGGCGCGGCATCGAGCGGGGTCTGAACGTCCTCGCCGACACCGTCAAGGTCACGCTCGGCCCCAAGGGTCGCAACGTCGTGCTCGACAAGAAGTGGGGCGCGCCGACCATCACGAACGACGGCGTCTCCATCGCCAAGGAGATCGAGCTCGAGGACCCGTACGAGAAGATCGGCGCCGAGCTCGTCAAGGAGGTCGCCAAGAAGACCGACGACGTCGCCGGTGACGGCACGACGACGGCGACCGTCCTCGCCCAGGCGCTCGTGCGCGAGGGCCTGCGCAACGTCGCGGCGGGTGCGAACCCGATCGCCCTCAAGCGCGGCATCGAGAAGGCTGTCGACGCCGTGACCTCGGCCCTGCTCACGCAGGCCAAGGAGGTCGAGACCAAGGAGGAGATCGCCGCCACGGCCGCCATCTCCGCCGGTGACACCGCGATCGGCGAGCTCATCGCCGAGGCCCTCGACAAGGTGGGCAAGGAGGGTGTCATCACCGTCGAGGAGTCCAACGCGCTGGGCCTCGAGCTCGAGCTCACCGAGGGCATGCGCTTCGACAAGGGCTTCCTGTCGGCGTACTTCGTCACCGACCCGGAGCGCCAGGAGGCCGTCCTCGAGGACGCGTACGTCCTGCTCGTCGAGTCGAAGATCTCGAACGTCAAGGACCTGCTCCCGCTGCTGGAGAAGGTCATCCAGTCCGGCAAGCCGCTGTTCATCGTGGCCGAGGACGTCGAGGGTGAGGCCCTCGCGACCCTCGTCGTGAACAAGATCCGCGGCCTGTTCAAGTCGGTCGCCGTCAAGGCCCCCGGCTTCGGCGACCGCCGCAAGGCGATGCTGCAGGACATGGCCATCCTCACGGGCGGCCAGGTCGTCTCCGAGACCGTCGGCCTCAAGCTCGACTCGGTCGGCCTCGAGGTCCTCGGCACGGCGCGCAAGATCGTCGTCACCAAGGACGAGACCACGATCGTCGAGGGCTCCGGCCAGGCCGACCAGATCGCCGGTCGCGTCACGCAGATCCGCGCCGAGATCGAGAACTCGGACTCGGACTACGACCGCGAGAAGCTGCAGGAGCGCCTCGCCAAGCTGGCCGGCGGCGTCACCGGCATCAAGGTCGGCGCGGCCACCGAGGTCGAGCTCAAGGAGGGCAAGGACCGCATCGAGGGCGCCGTCCGCAACGCGAAGGCGGCCGTCGAGGAGGGCATCCTCCCCGGCGGTGGCGTGGCGCTGGTCCAGGCCGGTGCGAACGCGTTCGACAAGCTCGAGCTCGAGGGTGACGAGGCCACCG
>Ga0182792_1000309_pt1 | contig 47451 bp, 44 predicted proteins | sample Passage237B_FD_130497 | JGI IMG/M metagenome (GOLD analysis project Ga0182792, IMG submission 130497) | Cellulose adapted compost microbial communities from Newby Island Compost Facility, Milpitas, CA, USA - Passage2 37B (version 2) (version 2) ...
CCGGCCCCGCGGGGCCCCCGGCCCCCTGGCCGCCTGCCGGGCGCGGCCGGCGGCCGGGCGGGCCGCGCTCGTGCCCCGCGTCGAGCCGCTCGCCGTCGGCATCGGGCCCCGGCCCGGTGCCGAGGTGGTGGCCGCGTTGGTGGCGCGCCTCGACACCCTGGGCTGAGCGGCCCGCCGGGGCATCGCTGAACGGCTCTGCACGCCCCGGGAAGGCGGGCGGCGCGCCGGTGGGCCGCGGGCCGGTCGCGGGCGGGCCGATCGGGGCGGCGCGGCGGTGCCCGGGCGAACCGGGAGGCGGGCACAGCCGCGCGGTCCGCGAGGCGCTGACCAGGGCGGACGCGGGATGTCGGTCGGCGGCGGCGGGGTTGCGGGGCCCTGGTCGAACAGCCGTTCTCCGTTGAACGTCATGAACGGATTGGTATACGATCGGAATCAATATGAGTGGCTATGGAACGGATATGGGCCTCCAGGAGGAGGTGGCGGGGACGCCGGCGGCGGCCCCGACGCGCCCGTACCGCCACCAGCCGTTCCTCGACTGGACGGTCGTCGGCATCGACGACGACACCGGCCGGGTCTCGCTCCCCGCGATGTACCGGTACGCCTTCGTCCCCGGGCCCCGCGCCGCGGCGATCTCACCGATCGAGCTGCACCTCGAGATGTGGACGCCCGAGTCCTTCGACCTGACCGTCGCGCACCGGCGCACGCTCCCGACCGGGGAGCTGGACGACGAGCCCCTCCGCTTCAAGCGCCTCCAGCGCCGCTCCGCCTGGCTCGCCCTCGACAAGCAGTTCCGCCTGGTCATCCCCGACCGGATGCGGGAGTTCGCCGAGATCAGCGACCGGGTCGTCTTCGCCGGGACCGGCGAGTCCCTCCAGGTCTGGTCGGTCGAGCGCTTCGAGGCCGACATGGACGGCGACGAGTCCTCCATCCACGACGACCGGTACCCGGGGCTCTACTGATGCCGGCCGCGAACCCCTTCATCCACGACTCGGTCCTGCTCCGCAAGGTCGTGGAGCTGTTCGAGCCGGTCGAGGACGGCACGATCGTGGACGCCACCACCGGCGCCGGCGGCCACTCGCTCGCGCTGGCCGAGGCCCGCCCCGGCCGGCGCCTGCTCTGCCTCGACCAGGACCCCGACGCCCTCGCCGCCGCCCGGGAGCGCCTCGCCGGCCTCGGTGACCGGGTCCGGTTCGCGCACACCCGCTTCGACCACCTCCCCGACGTCGTGACCGAGGCCGACCGGCCGATCCGCGGGGTCCTCTTCGACCTCGGCGTCTCCTCGCCCCAGTTCGACCGGGGCGAGCGGGGCTTCTCCTACCGCCACGACGGCCCGCTCGACATGCGGATGGACCCGTCCTCGGACGGCCCCACCGCCGCCGACCTGGTGAACGGGCTGCCGGCGAACGAGCTGGCCCGCCTGCTGCGCCACCACGGCGACGAGCGCTTCGCGGACCGCGTCGCCCGGGCGATCGTGGCGGCCCGGCCCGTCACCGCCACGGTGCAGCTCGCCGAGATCGTCCGCGACGCCATCCCCGCCGCCCCCCGCCGCACCGGGGGCCACCCCGCCAAGCGGACGTTCCAGGCGCTGCGCATCGCGGTCAACGACGAGGCCGCGGTCCTCGACGCCGGCCTCGACGCCGCCCTCGACCTGGTCGCCCCCGGCGGCCGGGTCGCCGTCATCACGTTCCACTCCGGCGAGGACCGCGCCGTCAAGCGCCGGTTCCGGCTCGCCGAGACCGGCGGCTGCACCTGCCCGACCGGCCTGCCCTGCGCCTGCGGGGCCGTCCGGGAGTTCCGGCTCCTCAAGCGGGGCGGGTGGACGCCCACCCCCGACGAGCTCCACGCCAACCCCCGATCGGCGAGCGCCCGCCTGCGCGCCGTCGAGAAGCTCCGCACGCCCGACACCCCCGAGGTTCGATCATGACCACCGCCCTGCGCCACCCCGTCTCCAGCGTCACCACCGGCGAGCCCCTCCGCCCGTCGGCCTCGGCCGAGCGCCGCCGCCCCTCCGGCCTGCTCGTCACCCTCGCCGTGCTCACCGTCTGCGGGACCCTCCTCGTCGCCGCCTACGTCCAGGCCCAGCTCGTGACCGGCCAGCACCGCATCGACACGCTGGAGCGCCAGCGGATCGAGGAGCAGAGCCAGCTCCAGAACGACCGGGTGGCGCTCGCCCAGGCCCAGTCGCCCGAGCGCATCGCCCGCCGGGCCGCCGAGCTGGGCATGCGGACCCCGGACGTGCGGATCATGGTCGGCGCCGACACCGCGGCGGAGGCCGGGGCGACCACCGACCGCGCCGAGGCGGCCGAGGCCCCGGCCGACGAGGTGACCGAGCTGGCCGGGCCGGCCGGAGCGGCGGGCCGATGACCTGGACCGACGACGGCTTCTTCGGCGCCGGCTACGGCGACCGGGACCGCGACCGGTCCGGCCGATCCGACCCGAGCGGTCGGGGCGGCCGGAGCGGTCGCGGTGGTCGCGGCTCGTCCTCGGCCTCGTCGTCGCGCCGCGCCCCGCGCCGCCGGCCCACCGGCCCCCGCGGCGGCCGCCCCACGACCGGGCGCGCCACCACCGGCCGCCCGACGACCGGCCGCCGCTCGGTGGCCGAGCGGGCCGTCACCCGGGACCGCACGGTCCGGCCCCTGCCCGAGCGGGGTGGCGCGACCCCCGTTCCCCGCCTGCCCCGGCGCGCCCGGCGCAGCCGCCGCCGTCCCGCGAGCGTGGACGACGCCACCGCCGAGAAGCGCAGCCGGGCCCGGCTCGGGTTCCTCGTCGGCATCGCCTTCGCGCTGTTCGGCGTGATCGTCGTGAAGCTCGTGGACGTGCAGTTCAACCAGGCGAAGTACTGGCGGGACTACGGCGCCGAGAGCCGGGTCGCCCGCGAGGTCATCCGGGTCGAGCGGGGCGGGATCTACGACCGCAACGGCAACGCGCTCGCCCTCTCCGTCTACCGCCCGAACGTCGTGGTCGACCCCACCGAGATCCGCGACAAGCCGGGCATGGCGAAGCTGCTCGCCGCCGCGGTCCGCGAGCCCGAGGCGGAGATCCTCGCCAAGCTCCGCAAGACGAACCACTACCAGCTCATCGCCCGCAACGTGGACCAGAAGGTGATGGACGCCCTCGTCACCTCCCGCGGCCGCAAGACGCCCGCCGGCGTCTACTACGAGTACGCGTCGCTGCGCGAGTACCCGGCGGGCGACCTCGCCCGCTCCCTCGTCGGCCGCACCTACCCCGACGGCGGCGTCGACCCGCAGGGCCGCGCCGGCCGCTCCGGCCTGGAGGCCGCGCTCGACGCCGACCTCCGGGGCGAGCCCGGCTACGTGGTGTTCGAGAAGGACCGCTCCGGCGGCCCGATCGCCGGCTCGGACCGGCTCGTGCACCAGCCCACGCCCGGCATGAACGTGTACCTGACCGTCGACCAGGGCCTCCAGTACGCCACCCAGCAGGCGCTCACCCAGCGCCTGGAGGAGCTGGAGGCCGACGAGGCCACCGCGGTCATCACCCGGCCGAGCACGGGCGAGATCCTCTCGATGGTGACCGTGGCCCACGACGAGGACGGCACCGTCGGCCCCACGACCGACAACCGGGCCGCCACCACGGTGAACGAGCCCGGCTCGGTCATGAAGATGATCACCATCGCCGGGGCGCTGGAGGCGGGCCAGATCACCCCGGACACCCAGCGCCGGGTGCCCGCGCAGCTCCAGGTGGCCGACAAGGTGTTCACCGACCACGACTGGCACGGCGAGGAGCTGTGGTCCACCGCCGACATCCTCTCCAACTCCTCCAACATCGGGACGATCCAGATCGCCCAGACGCTGGGGGAGGAGCGCCTCGACTCGTACCTGCGGTCCTTCGGCTTCGGCAGCACCACCGGCTCCGACATCCGCGGCGAGCTGCGCGGCCTGCTGCCCGAGATCGGGAGCTGGTCGGGCACCACCCTCGGCTCCATCGCCATCGGCCAGACGCTCGCGGTCACGCCGCTCCAGCTCCTGGCCGCGTACAACACCATCGCCAACGACGGCGTGTTCGTGGCCCCGCACAGCATCGGCGCGACCGACCGCGGCAGCGGCAAGAAGGCCGTGGAGCGCAGCGCCCCCCGCCGGGTCGTCTCCGCCACCACCGCGGACCAGATGGAGGCGATGCTCGCCCGGGTGGTCGCCGAGGGCACCGGCCAGGCCGCCGCCGTCCCCGGCTACCAGGCGTGGGGCAAGACCGGCACCGCCCGCATCCCCCAGGAGCACCCGAGCGACCCCGACGACGGCTACCTGACCGAGGACGGCACCTACGAGTACGCCTCGACCTTCGTCGGCGGCGTCGTCGGCGCCGACCTGTCCCTCGTGGTCGTGGTCAAGGACCCGAAGGTCGAGACGAGCGGCGGCGCCGCGGCCGCCCCCGTCTTCTCGCACCTGGCGTCGCTCGCGCTGCGCACCCTGCGGATCGCGCCGCCCGCCGCCGACGGCCTGGGCGACGTCCCGCAGCTCTCCAGCACCGCCCGGGCGGATGTCGGCGGGGATCCCGGCTCCGAGCGCAGCGGCGCACAAGGCTGAGGCGTCATGCTGCTGTCCGAGCTCCTCGCCGAGGTCGCCGACCTCCCCGCCTTCGCGGGCCACCACCTCGCCCCGGGCGGCGCCGACGCGGGCGCGCCCGAACCCGCCGCGGTGGAGCTGGTCGCGGCCGTGGCCGACTCCCGCCGGGTCGTGCCCGGCGCCGTGTTCTGCTGCATCCCCGGCGCCACCCACGACGGCCACGACCACGCGCCCGCCGCGGTCGCCGCCGGGGCCGCGGCGCTGCTCTGCGAGCGGCCGCTCGGCCTCGGGGTCCCCGAGATCGTGGTGCCGGCGGTCCGCGCCGCGGGGGGGCCCGTGGCCGCCGCGCTCGCCGGCCACCCGTCGCGGCAGCTCGTGGTCGTCGGCGTCACCGGCACCAACGGCAAGACCACCACCGTCCACCTGCTCCGGGCGATCTTCGAGGCGGCCGGGCGGCGGGCCGAGGTCATCGGCACCCTCACCGGCGCCCGCACCACCCCCGAGGCGCCCGACCTCCAGGCCCGCCTCGCCGAGCTGGTGGCGGACGGCGTCGAGGTCGTCGCCATGGAGGTCTCCTCCCACGCCATCGAGCTGCACCGCATCGACGGCACCCGCTTCGACGTGGTCGTCTTCACCAACCTGAGCCGGGACCACCTCGACTTCCACGAGACGATGGCCGCCTACTTCGCCGCCAAGGCCCGCCTGTTCGAGCCCGACCACGCGGCGCACGGCGTGGTGAACCGCGACGACCCGCAGGGCCGCCTGCTCGGCGACGTCGCCCCCATCGACTGCACCGGCTACGAGCTGGCCGACGCCGAGGACCTGGTGATCGCCGTCGACGGCTCCCGCTTCCGCTGGCACGGCGTCGACGTGCGGCTCGGCCTCACCGGCCGGTTCAACGTGTCGAACGCGCTCGCCGCCGCCACCGCGGCGGAGGTCGCCGGCATCGCCCCCGAGCGGATCGCCGCCGGCCTCGCCGCCGCCGGGCCGGTCCCCGGGCGCCTGGAGCGCATCGACGAGGGCCAGCCGTTCCTCGCGGCGGTGGACTACGCCCACACGCCCGACGGGCTGGAGCAGCTCCTCACCACCGCCCGGGAGCTGGCCGGCACCGGCCGGGTCCTGGTGGCCTTCGGCGCCGGCGGCGACCGGGACCGCACCAAGCGCCCCCTCATGGGGGAGGTGGCCGGTCGGCTCGCGGACGTCGTCGTCGTGACGACCGACAACCCCCGCCACGAGCCCCCGGCTGCGATCATCGAGGACGTGGAACGCGGCATCGGCCACGACGTCGACCTCCGGACCGAGCCCGACCGCCGGCGCGCCATCGCGCTCGCGGTCGACCTCGCGGCGCCCGGCGACGTGGTCCTGATCGCCGGCAAGGGCCACGAGACCACCCAGACCGTGGGCGACGTCGTCACCCACTTCGACGACCGGGACGAGCTGCGCGACGCGCTCCGGGCCCGTCAGGAGAGAACCCCGTGATCGCACTGCTGATGGCCGGCGGCCTGAGCCTCGCCACCTCGCTCGTGGGGACCCGCTACCTCATCACGTGGCTGGTCGAGCACCGCATCGGCCAGCCGATCCGCGAGGAGGGGCCCAAGGGCCACCAGACCAAGGCCGGCACGCCGGTCATGGGCGGCATCGCCCTCGTGGCCGGGGCCGTGGTCGGCTACGCCTTCGCCCACGTGCGGAGCCGGGTGGTCTTCACCTGGTCCGGGATCTTCGTGCTGCTCCTCGTGGTCGGCGCCGGCTTCGTGGGCTTCCTGGACGACTGGCTGAAGATCCGCCGGGCCCGCAACCTCGGGCTCAACAAGCGGATGAAGATCGCCGGCCTGCTCACCGTGGCGTTCGGCTTCGCCATCCTCACCGTCTCCTTCACCTCGGTGCACACCACGCTGTCGTTCACCCGCCACGACAGCTTCGGCCCCGACTCGCTCCTGCACCTCGACCTCGGCAGCGTCGGCTGGGTGTTCTGGGCGGTGCTCCTGATCGTCGCCGCCACCAACGGCGTCAACCTCACCGACGGCCTCGACGGGCTCGCCGCCGGCTCGTCGGTCTTCGCCTTCGGCGCCTTCACCATGATCGGGTTCTGGGCGTTCCGCAACCAGCCCATCTACGGGATCGAGCACGCCCTCGACCTGGCGGTGGTGGCCGCGGCCATGCTCGGCGCCTGCACCGGCTTCCTCTGGTGGAACGCGCACCCGGCGCGCATCTTCATGGGCGACACCGGCTCGCTCGCCATCGGCGCCGCGCTCGCCGGGCTCGCCCTCACCCTCAGCACCGCGCTGCTGCTGCCGGTCATCGGGGCGCTGTTCCTCATCGAGACCCTCTCGGTCATCATCCAGGTCTTCTCGTTCCGGGTGTTCAAGCGTCGGGTGTTCCGCATGGCCCCCATCCACCACCACTACGAGCTGATGGGGTGGCCGGAGAACGCCGTCATCGTCCGGTTCTGGATCATCGCCGGCCTCGCCACCGCCCTCGCCCTCGGCATCTTCTACGCCGACTTCACCTCCCTGCCCGCCCCGACGACGTGATCGGAGCACCGTGACCTTCGCCGTCTCCCACCCCGCGCTCCGCGGCCGATCGCTGAAGCCGCTGCGCGCCCGCCGCGGCGTCGTGGTCGGCGTCAGCACCCCGCTGTTCTGGGCGCTCGCCATCGTCGTGCTCGTCCTGAACTTCTTCGGGACGCTCATGATCGTCTCGTCGTCGTCGGTGGAGTCGGTCCGCCTCAGCAGCGGCTCCCCGTGGGTGTTCGCCCAGCAGCAGATCAAGTGGACCGTCGTCGGGCTCGTGCTGATGCTCGTCACCCTCTGCGTGTCCGTGCACCTGTGGCGCCGCCTGGCCGTGGTCGCCTTCTGGCTCTCGCTCGTACCGCTCGCCGCGGTGCTCGTCCCCGCCGTCGGCGCCTCCAAGAACGGCGCCGCCCGCTGGATCGACCTCGGCCCCATCAACTTCCAGCCCTCGGAGTTCGTGAAGCTCACGATGGTGCTCGTGGTGGCCGAGGTGCTGACCCGCCGCACCCGGCGCATGGACGACTGGCGGGGCACGCTGCTGCCCGCCTTCGTCAACTTCCTGCCCGTCGCGGTGCTCATCATGCTCCAGCCCAACCTGGGCACCACCCTCATCATCGCCACCGCGGTGGTGGCGATGGTCTGGGTGTCGGGCGTGCCGGCCCGGGCGTTCCTGAGCCTCGGCCTGCTCGGGGTGATCGGCGCCGGGGCCGCGGTGCTGCTGGCACCCTTCCGCTTCCGCCGCTTCACCGCCTTCCTCGACCTGCGCAACAACCTGTCGGGCACCGGCTACCAGCCCGGCCAGGCGCTGGTCGGCTTCGCCAACGGCGGCTTCGTCGGCCGGGGCCTCGGCCGCTCCACCATCAAGTGGGGCTACCTGCCGTACCCGTACAACGACTACATCCTCGCGGTGATCGGCGAGGAGCTGGGCCTGCTCGGCACCCTGTTCGTGGTCGCCCTGTTCGTCACGTTCGTCTGCGTCGGCGCCGCCATCGCCCGGGCCACGAACGACCGCTTCGCCCGCCTCGTCGCCGCCGGCATCACCGCCTGGATCGGCGGCCAGGCGCTGCTCAACATGGCCGTCGTCACGAGCGTCGTGCCCTCCACCGGCGTGCCGCTCCCGTTCATCTCCTTCGGCGGCTCCGCCCAGATCGTGAACCTGGTGGCGGTCGGCATGCTCCTCAACATCGCCCGCCACCCCCGCCGGGAGGAACCCGTGGACCCCGAGGTCGAAGCCGTGCACCGCCGATTCGAGTCGGTGGCATGAGCCGCCGGAGCGCCGGGGACGGTCCCGGCACCTTCGCCCTCCTGGCCGGCGGCGGCACCGCCGGCCACCTGCTGCCCGGCCTCGCCGTCGCCGAGGCGCTGGTCGCGGCCGGCCACGACCGGCGCGAGATCCACGTCGTGGGCGCCGAGCGCGGCCCCGAGTCCACGCTCGTGCCCGCGGCCGGCTTCACCGTCGACGTGCTGCCGGGCCGCGGCATCCAACGCCGCCTCACCCCGGCCAACGTCGGCGCCGTCATCGACCTCCTGCGGGCGCTGTGGCGGGGGATCGGCCTCGTGCGCCGCCACCGGCCCGCGGTCGTCGTGGTCCTCGGCGGCTACGCCTCCTTCGCCTGCGGCCTCGGCGCCGTGCTCCTGCGCCGGCCCCTCGTGCTGCTGGAGCAGAACAGGAAGGCGGGCGCCGTCAACCGCCTCCTCCGCCGCTTCGCCACCGCGTCGGCCGTGTCGTTCCCCGGCACCGACCTGCCCCGCGCCACGGTCACCGGCAACCCGCTGCGGCCCGAGATCCGCGCCGTGGCCGAGCACCCAGACCCGAAGGCGGCCCGCGAGCAGCTCGACCTGCCGCAGGATCGCACCGTCGTCGCCGTCTTCGCCGGCTCCCTCGGCTCGCGCCGCATCAACACCGCGGTCCGGGGCGTGGTCGAGCGCTGGGCGGACCGCCACGACCTGGCGGTGCGCCACGTGGTCGGCCGTCGCGACCACGACGAGTTCGTGGCCGACCTGCCGACGCTGCCCGACGACGGGATCGCCTACCAGGTCGTGGCCTACGAGGACCGCATGCACCTCCTGCTCGACGCCGCCGACCTCGCCGTCACCCGCTCGGGCGGCAGCGTCTTCGAGCTGATGGCCACCGGCGTGCCCGCCGTGCTCGTGCCGCTGCCCATCGCCACCCGGGACCACCAGACGGCCAACGCCCGCGCCGTCGAGGCCACCGGCGGCGCGGTGGTGATCGCGGACGCGGACCTCGACGTCGACCGCCTGGAGGCCGCCCTCGCCGAGCTGCTCGCGGACCCCGGCGCGCTCGCGGCGCGCTCGGTCGCGATGCGCGCCGCCGCCACCGTCGACGCCGCCGAGCGCGCCGCGGAGGTCGTGGAGGCCGCGGCCCGTGGCTGAGGACCCCGTCGACCTCTCGGCGCCCCGGCGCATCCACCTCGTCGGCGTCGGCGGCGCCGGCATCAGCGCCATCGGCATCATCCTCGCCCGCATGGGCCACCGGGTGAGCGGCAGCGACGTGGTCGAGACCAAGGCTTGGCCGTCGCTGGCCGAGGCCGGCGTCCGCGCCGAGGTCGTGGACCCCGAGCGGCTCTTCGACGCCGACGACGACGTCGAGCTGGTGGCCCACTCCAGCGCCTTCGCCCCCGGCCCGGCCGACCTCGGCGCCGCCCGCGCCGCCGGGCGCCGCATCGTGGACCGGGCCGCCATCCTCGCCGCCGTCTGCGCCCGCCGCCCCAGCATCGGGGTGGCCGGCACCCACGGCAAGACCTCCACCACCGCCATGCTCGCCACGCTGCTCGACGGCGTGGGCGCAGACCCGTCGTTCCTCGTCGGCTCGGTGCCCGTGGGCCTCGGCGCCGCGGCCCGCTGGGGCGGCGACGGCGGCGCGTTCGTGGTCGAGGCCGACGAGAGCGACGGCTCCTTCCTGGAGCTGGGCGTGACCACCGCCCTCGTCACCAACGTGGACGAGGACCACCTCGACCACTGGGGCGACCTGGACGCCATCGAGGCCGCCTTCGACCGCTACGTGGCCGAGGCCGACCGGGCCGCCGTCTGCATCGACCACCCCGACGGCAGCGGCGTGGCCGAGGAGCGGGCGCTGCGCATCGCCCGCCGCCACGGCGCCGTCACCGTCGGCGAGGCCCCCGAGGCCCGCCACCGCATCCACGACGTGGCCGTCGACCGGCTCACCACCACCTTCGGGCTGCTGCTCGACGGCACCGAGGTCGGCCCCGTGAGCATCGGCACCCCCGGCCGCCACCACGCCCGCAACGCCGCCCTCGCGATCGTCGCCGCCGCGCTCCACGGCGTCGAGCCGGACGCCGCCGTCGCGGCCGTCGGCGCCTACCGGGGCGTCGCCCGCCGCTTCACCGTCACCGGCGAGGCCGCGGGGGTGACCGTGGTGGACGACTACGCCCACAACCCCGGCAAGATCCGGGCCCTCCTCGCGTCGGCCGCCGAGGCCGGGTGGGGGCGGGTCGTGGTGATCTTCCAGCCCCAGCGCTACAGCCGGACCGCCACCCAGGGCGCCGCGTTCGGCGCCGCGCTCGCCGGCGCCGACCTCGTGGCCGTCACCGACGTCTACGCCGCCGGCGAGGCGCCCCGGCCCGGCGTGAGCGGCCGCACCGTGCTCGACGCCCTCCTGGACGAGCGGCCCTGGGCCGACGCGGCCTGGACCCCCACCCTGGACGACGCGGCCGCGTGGGCCGCCGCCCGGGTGCGCGACGGCGACCTCGTCCTCACCGTCGGCGCCGGCGACGTCCACCGCTGCGGCCCGCTGCTGCTGGACCGGCTCGGGGGGCGTGCCCGATGACCTGGACCCGCGACCTCGACGCCCGGCTCGCCCACCTCGGCGACCGCCTGGGCCGGGACGTGCCCCTCGGCCCGCTCACCACCTACCGCTCCGGCGGCCCCGCCCGCCGCCTCGTCACCGTCGAGGACGACGCCGAGCTGGCCGCGCTCGCGGCTGCGGTGCGCGCCGGCGGCGTGCCGACCCTCGTGGTCGGCCGCGGCTCCAACCTCCTCGTGGCCGAGCGGGGCTTCGACGGCGTGGCCGTCCAGCTCGGCGCCGGCTTCGCCACCGTCACCATCACCGGCACCGTCGTCCGCGCCGGCGCCGCGGCCTCCCTGCCCGTCGTGGCCCGCCGCACCGCGGCCGCCGGCCTCACCGGCTTCGAGTGGGCCGTCGGCGTGCCCGGCTCCATCGGCGGCGCCGTCCGCATGAACGCCGGCGGCCACGGCTCCGACCTCGCCGCCAGCCTGCTCGGGGTCCGCGTCCTCGACCTCGCCACCGGCGAGGATGGCGAGGTGGACGCCGACGCCCTCGACCTCGCGTACCGCAGCTCCGCGGTCACGCCGACCCAGGTCGTCCTCCACGCCGACCTCGGGCTGCGGGCGGGCGACCGCGAGGCCGCCGAGGCCGAGATCCGCGAGATCGTGCGCTGGCGGCGCGAGAACCAGCCCGGCGGCCAGAACGCCGGCTCCGTCTTCACCAACCCGCCGGGCGACTCGGCCGGCCGCCTCATCGACGCCGCCGGGGCCAAGGGCCTCCGCATCGGCAGCGCCGAGGTGTCGCCCAAGCACGCCAACTTCATCCAGGTGGACGAGGGCGGCTCCGCCGACGACGTGTGGCGGCTCATGATCGAGGTCCGCGACCGCGTCCGAGCGACCCAGGGCGTCGACCTGCACCCCGAGACCCGCACCGTCGGGTTCGGCCCGTTCCCCAGCCCGGAGGCGACCCGATGACCGCCTACGCCCGCCAGGCCCCCTACGGCGCCGGGAGCGCCCGCGCCCCCCGCAGCGCCCGCGGCGCCCACCCCCGCATGGTCGAGCGCCGCGCCCGCGTCGCCCGGGCCCGCCGGCGCCGCAACCGGCCGCTCGTCGCGCTGATCGTGCTCACCGTGGCCGCGATCGCGGCCGTCGGCGTCGCCGCGTCGCCGGTGCTCGACGTCGACCGGATCGTCGTCTCCGGCGCCAACCGCACCGGCGTCGACGTCGCCCGCGCCGCCTCGGGCATCCGCGGCGGCGACGCGCTCGTGGCGGTCGACGCCGCGGACGCCGAGCGCCGCCTGGAGGCCCTGCCGTGGGTCGCCGGGGCCACCGTCGAGCGCCGGGGGCCCGGCACCGTCGAGATCACCCTCATCGAGCGGGCCCCCGTCGCCACCGTCGGCTTCGGCAGGGACCGCCTGCTCGTGGACCGCGAGGGCCGCATCCTGGGCGCCGCGGCGGACCGGGCCGGCCTGCCGTCGCTCGGCGCCCGCCGCCTCCAGGACGTCCCCGGTGCCCACGTGCGGGACCGCCAGCGGGAGCTGGCGGAGGTCGTCGCGGTGATCCCCGCGGACTCGATCGGCACCGTCGCGTCGGTCACCGAGGTCGACCACGACCTCCGGGTGCTGCGCAGCGACGGCATCACCGTGGTCCTCGGCGACCGCACCCGCATCCGCGCCAAGTTCGACGGGGTGCGCCGCACCCTCGCCGAGCTGACCGTGCGGCCGCAGGCCGGCCTCGGCGTCGCCGAGATCGCCGAGCTGGACGCCCGGGACCCGTCGGCCATCCAGATCACCTCTACAATCCCACCAGGCCCATGACCCGACCCGTCGCACCCCGCGGCGGCGACGCCGCCCCCCTCTCGAACGACCCCACCGAGGTACACATGACCGGCAACCCCCAGAACTACCTTGCGGTGATCAAGGTCGTCGGCGTCGGCGGCGGCGGCGTCAACGCCGTGAACCGCATGATCGACGCCGGCCTCAAGGGCGTGGAGTTCATCGCGGTCAACACCGATGCGCAGGCGCTCCTCATGAGCGACGCCGACATCAAGCTCGACATCGGCCGCGAGCTGACCCGCGGCCTGGGCGCCGGCAGCGACCCCGAGGTCGGCCGGGCTGCCGCCGAGGAGCACCGCCAGGAGATCGAGGAGGTGCTCCAGGGCGCCGACATGGTCTTCATCACCGCCGGCAAGGGCGGCGGCACCGGCACCGGCGCGGCCCCCGTCATCGCCGAGGTCGCCAAGGGCCTCGGCGCCCTCACCATCGGCGTCGTCACCCGCCCCTTCGCCTTCGAGGGCCGCCGCCGCTCGGTGCAGGCCGAGGCCGGCATCCAGAAGCTCAAGGAGAAGGTCGACACCCAGATCGTCATCCCGAACGACCGGCTCCTCACCGTGTCGAACGAGAAGACGTCGATGATCAACGCCTTCAAGATGGCCGACGAGGTGCTCCTCCAGGGCGTCCAGGGCATCACCGACCTCATCACCACCCCCGGCGTCATCAACACCGACTTCGCGGACGTGAAGATGATCATGTCCAACGCCGGCTCGGCGCTCATGGGCATCGGCCACGCCACCGGCGAGGGCCGAGCGCTCAGCGCCGCCCGCGCCGCCATCTCCAGCCCGCTGCTGGAGGCCTCCATCGAGGGCGCCCGCGGCATCCTGCTCTCCATCGCGGGCGGCAGCGACCTCGGCCTGTTCGAGGTCAACGAGGCGGCCGAGGTCATCCACGGCGTCGCCCACCCCGACGCCAACATCATCTTCGGCACCGTCATCGACGACGAGATGGGCGACGAGGTCCGCGTGACCGTCATCGCCGCCGGCTTCGATCGCTGGGACGACAAGGCCGGCCGCGAGGGCCGCCGCAGCGCCGCCCCCGACCCCGGGGAGCGCCCCCGCCCCCGCGGCGAGCGCAGCGGCCGGGGCGACGGCCCCGCCCGCGGCGACGGCCCGTCGCGCGCCGAGCGGGGCGGCCGCCCGTCCCGCGGCGACGGCCCCGCCCCCGAGGAGCGCCGCGAGCGCCCCACCCGCTCCGAGCGGCCCAGCCGCCGCGTCGACCTCTTCAGCACCGACGAGGACCGGGGCGGCTCCCGCTCCGGCTCGGGCGGCGACGACGACTTCGACGTCCCGTCCTTCCTGAAGTAGCCGCCGTGGCGCTCGCGCCGCACGCCCGCTTCACCGACCGCCGCCACGGCGACCTGCGCATCGACGGCGACCCGGCCGCCCTCGCCGCCCGCCGCGCCGCCCTGCACCCGGCCCCCTGGACCTGGCTCCGCCAGGAGCACGGCGACCGGGTGGTGGTCGTCACCCGCCCCGGCGAGCACGCCGGCGCCGCCGCGGACGCCGCCGTCACCACCACGGCCGGCGCCCCGATCGCGGTGCACACCGCGGACTGCGCCCCGGTGCTGCTCGTGGGCGACGGCGCGGTGGGCGTCGCCCACGCCGGCTGGCGCGGCCTCGTCGCCGGCGTGGTCGAGGCCACCGCCGCGACGATGGCCGACCTCGGCCACCCGCCCCGGGCCGCCACCCTCGGCGGCTGCATCCGCGCCCGCTGCTACGAGTTCGGCGAGGCCGACCTGGCCCGCGTCGCCGCCCGCTACGGCCCCGGCGTCGCGGCCACCACCGCGTGGGGCACCCCGGCGCTCGACGTGGCCGCGGCGGTGCGCGCCGCGTGCGACCGCCTTGGCGTCCCCCTCGACGACCTGGGCATCTGCACCGCGTGCAGCGGCGACCACCACTCGCACCGCGCCCGTGCGGACCGCGGCCGCCAGGCGCTCGTGGCCTGGCTCGCCGAGGCCGGCCCGGACCCCGACCCCGTCCCGGGGGTGCCGGTGCCGCGGAGCGCCGACGAGTAGCATCACCCTCCGTGTGGTGGCGCAAAGCGATGCATATGCTCGGACTCGAGGACGAGGTCGACTACACCGACCAGAACCCCGCGTACGGGCGCGACCCCGGCACCCTCGGTGGCGAGCGGATCACCCACGGCCCGGCCAGCCAACCCGTCTCCCCGGCCTCCTCCATGCCGTCCTCCAGCTACCCGTCCACGGGCGACGAATCGTCGGGCATCGGCGCCGTCCGCCCCATCCGAGCCGGCAGCCGCGCGGAGCCCGGCGGTGGCCGCGGCGCGGAGCCCGGTGGCTCGGCCGCGGGCTCCGGCGGCTCGGTCCGCCGGGTCGTCAAGCCGGTGCCGATGGCCGCCAACGCCAAGCCCCACGTCGTCCGCCCGTCGTCGTTCAACCAGGCGCAGGCGGTGGCGGACGCCTACAAGGTGAACCAGCCGGTCATCATGGACCTCCAGGACACCGACCGGGACCTCGCCCGGCGCCTCATCGACTTCGCGAGCGGCCTCTGCTACGGCCTCGGCGGGCAGATGGAGCGCCTCGACACGCAGGTCTACCTGCTGACCCCCACGAACGTCACGGTGTCCGACGAGGAACGTCGACGTCTCCGGGACCGGGGCTACGACGCCTAGGGTTCCGCGCGACGCACTAGTGTCGGGGCATGGAACTCACGCTGAAGCGCCTACTCGAGCAGGCCGAGTTCACCCAGGTTCGCAAGGGCGGGTACGACCGTGACGAGGTGAACGGCTTCCTCGACCGTGCGGTGGCGATGGCCGCCAAGGTCGAGGCGAAGTTGACCGAGACGATGGAGGCGGCCTCGCGCGGCGGGGCCCCGGCCGACGTCGACATCGAGGCCGAGGTCGCCCGCCGGGTGCAGGCCCGCCTCGCCGAGCAGCCGCCGGCCCCGGCCCCGGCGCCGGCGGCGCCCGCCGGCCCGAGCGACGAGGAGCGGGCCGAGGAGGTCCGCCGCACGCTCGTCATGGCCCAGCGCACGGCAGACGCCGCGGTGCGCGAGGCCCGCGAGGACGCCGCCCGCATCCTGGCCGAGGCCAACGCCGAGGCCTCCAAGACCCGCACCGAGCTGGCCGCCCAGCTCGAGACCGAGCGCACCGAGGCCCGGGACCGGATCCGCACCGAGATCACCCAGCTCGAAGGCGTGCGCGAGTCGCTGCGCACCGACGTCGGCCTCCTGGAGCGCCACGTCGAGGAGCAGCGCAACCAGCTCCGCAGCACCCTCGGCGAGCTCCAGCGGCTGCTGGACGACCCGTCCGGGTTCCGCCTGGCGCCGTCGCCGGCCCTGCTCGACCCCGAGGTCCCCGAGCCCGACGCCACGCCGCTCGTGGACGGGGCCGCGCCCGAGGCGGCCCCGGCTCCGGCTCCCGAGGCCCCCGCTCCGGCGCCCATCGTGGCCGAGCCGCCCGCGGCCCCCGCCGCGCCCGTCGCCGCGGAGCCGCCGGCCATCGCGCCGGTCGAGGAGCCCGAGCCCCCGGCCGCGCCGCCCGCCGCCCCCAACCTGTCCTTCGGCGACGTGGAGCACGCCCCGCCCGGGCGCGGCGGCGCCGAGGCCACCCAGCCGGTGCGGATCGTGGCCGACGACGACGATCCGTTCATGGCCGAGCTCCGCAAGGCGATCGACGACGACGAGCCGCTCGGCCCCCGCGACCCGGCGCCCGTGCAGGAGCCCGAGGAGCGCGACGAGGACCGCCGCGGCTGGCGCTTCGGCCGGCACTGACGCCTCCGGCGAGCGGTCGCCGGCAGGAACCGCCGGGCCCGGCGGCGAAGCAAGCGGGCGTGGTCGTCCTCCTGAGCCCGCTCCTGCTCGTCCTCGGCGCCGTCCTGCTCGCCGCCTGGTACCTGGTCGACGCCGGCCCCGCCCTCCTGTGGGCGTCCATCGCCGCCTCGCTGCTGTCGGTCCTCGCCCTGGCGTGGCGCCGCCGTGACGACCGGGCCGGGCCCGTGGCGGTCGACGCCGGGGCCGTGGCGGTCGACGCCGGGGCCGGGTTCGTGTCCGCGGGGCCCCGCCGCCCCCGGCCGCTGCGCCGCCGGAGCGCGGCGAGCGACGAGGACTGGGCCCCCGCACCGGTGGCGGGGGAGCGGGCCGACGAGGTGGGCGGGTCGGACGACCTGGACCAGGCGGAGGGCGTGGACGAGGACGAGGCGACCGAGGCGGCCCCGGTGACGGTGCGGACCTTCCTCGGCCGCCGCCGGAGCGAGGTCGTGGTCCGCGAGGTCTGAGCCGGGGCCGCCCATCTGCGAGGCTGTGGCATGGCCGACGTCGAACAGGTCGAGGACACGAACGTGAGCGCGGCGCCCGAGCACCCCGCCCCGCCCCGCAAGCTCGGCGTGGTGGCGCTCGTCGCCGCCGTGACGCTCGCGCTCGACCAGCTCACCAAGACGTGGGCGCTGCGAGCGCTCGACGACGGCCCCATCCGCGTCGGGCTCACCCTCGACCTCGCGCTCGCCTACAACACCGGCACCGCGTTCAGCATGGGCAGCGGCAAGGGCCTCGGGCCCTGGATCACCGTCCTCGCGCTCGGGGTGGTCGTCGCCGTCTCCCTCGGCTACACGTCCCGGTTCCGCCTGGGCGCCTGGGCCGCGGGCCTCGTCGCCGGCGGCGCGATCGGCAACCTGGCCGACCGGGCGTTCCGGGGCGACGACGGCTTCCTCCACGGCGCGGTGATCGACTTCATCGCCTTCGACTGGTGGCCGACCTTCAACGTGGCCGACGCCGGCATCTGCGTGGGGGCCGCGCTCCTCGTCCTCGCCAGCCTCCGGGCACCGGCGTCGTGACGAGCGTCGAGGAGACCGTCCCCGCCGCCCTCGACGGCCAGCGCATCGACCGGGTCGTCGCCATGCTCACCGGCCTCAGCCGGGCCGAGGCCACCGACGCGGTGCGCGCCGGCGCCGTCACCGTCGACGGGCGGGTCGCCGCCAAGGGCGCCGAGAAGCTGCGGGAGGGCCAGGTGGTGCGCATCGAGGTGCCCGAGGTCGACCGCGACCCCCGGCCCGGGCCCGACCCCTCGGTGGCGGTGGCTGTCGTGCACGAGGACGCCGACGTGGTCGTGGTGGACAAGGCCGCCGACCTGGTCGTGCACCCCGGCTCGGGCCACGACGCGGGCACGCTCGTGAACGGGCTGCTCGCCCGCTACCCCGAGATCGCCGAGGTCGGCGAGCCCGACCGCCCCGGCATCGTCCACCGCCTCGACCGCGGCACCTCCGGGCTGCTGATGGTGGCGCGCACCCCCCGGGCCTACGAGTCGCTGGTCGCCCAGCTCGCGGCCCGCACCGTGCTGCGCCGCTACCGCAGCCTGGTGTGGGGCCACCCCGAGTCCGCGAACGGCCTGGTGGACGCGCCCATCGGCCGCTCGCCCCGCCACCCGACGAAGATGGCGGTGGTGGCCGACGGCCGGGAGGCCCGGACCCGCTACGAGGTCGAGCGGAGCTACGACGAGCCCGCGGCCACCTCGCTCGTCACCTGCCGGCTGGAGACCGGCCGCACCCACCAGATCCGGGTCCACCTGGCCGCCATCGGCCATCCGGTGGTGGGCGACGACCGCTACCACGGCATCCGCCAGGGCCTCGCGTGCCCCCGGCCGTTCCTGCACGCCGAGGCGCTCGGCTTCCGCCACCCCGTCACCGGCGAGGCGGTCGAGCTGACCTCGCCGCTCCCCGCGGACCTGGCCGCGGTCCTCGCCGGCCTCACCTGAGCCCGGCCCGCGGGCCGGGCAGCCGGGGGCCGGTCAGACCGGCTCGGGCCAGGGGGCCTCGCCGCGGGCGATCTGGGCGATGTCCGCGAGCGAGGTGTTCTCCAGCAGGCGGCGCATGTGCTCGCCGACGTTGGCCCAGATGGCCAGCAGCACGCACTGGCCCTCGTGGTCGCAGGCGCCGTTCTGGTGCGGCTCCCCGAAGTCGCCGATGGCGATCGGGCCGTCGACCGCGCTCACGATCTGGGCGAGGGTGATGGCGTCGGCCTCGCGGGCCAGCACGTAGCCACCGCCCACGCCCCGCTTGGAACGGACGATCCCGGCGCCCTTGAGGGCGAGCAGGATCTGCTCCAGGTAGGGCTGGGGGAGCCCGGTCCGCTCGGCGATGTCGCGGACGGAGGTGGGGGTGCCGTCCGCGTGCAGGGCGAGGGAGAGCAGGGCTCGACAGGCGTAGTCGCCACGGGTGGACACCTTCACGACGGACCAGTGTACGGCGGGCGGTGACCGCCGGCGGTAGGTTGGCGGGCCCGTGCTCCGCCGAGCCCGGCGACCGCGCCCCGACCGGCTCGGCAATCATCGAAAGGACCTTCGTGGACCAGCTCGTGCTCCCCGACTACGGCGGAGCCTGCATCGCCAACATCGTGCCGGCGCTCCTCGACGTGACCCCGGACCCGCCGACCTGGCTGCCGGAGGCGGCCCTCGACGCCGGCCAGGTGGTGCTCCTCGTGCTCGACGGCCTGGGCTGGGACCAGCTCCAGGAGCGCCGCCACCTCGCCCCGACCCTCACTTCGCTCCTGGGCGGCCCGGCCACGAGCATCTCGCCGTCGACCACCGCCACCGCGCTCACCTCGATCGCCACCGGGCTGCCGCCGGGCGAGCACGGGGTGGTGGGCTACCGGGTGGCGGTCGACCACGAGGTGTTGAACATCCTGCGCTGGAGCACCCCGGACGGCGACGCCCGCTCGCGCATCGACCCCGAGGCGTTCCAGCCCCATGCCGCCTTCCTCGGCCAGTGCCCGGCCATCGTCACCAAGGCCGAGTTCGCCAGCTCCGGCTTCAGCGGCGCCCACCTGTGCTCGGTCCGCTTCAACGGCTACCGGGTGCCCTCCACCCTCGTCACCGAGGTGGGGCGGTGCCTGCGGGCCGGCGAGCCGTTCGTCTACGCCTACTACGACGGCATCGACAAGGTCGCCCACGAGTACGGCCTCGGCGAGCACTACGACGCCGAGCTGCGCTTCGTGGACCGCCTGGTGGCCGACGTGCTGGAGGTGCTGCCCCGCGACGCCGCCCTCGTGGTCACCGCGGACCACGGCCAGGTGCACGTGGGCGACAACCTGGTCCACCTCCACGGCGAGGTCACCGCCCAGGTCTCCTTCCAGTCCGGCGAGGGCCGGTTCCGCTGGCTGCACGCCCGCCCCGGCCGCGCCGACGCGCTCCTCGAGGCCGCCCGCGCCCACCACGCCGACACCGGCTGGGTCGTCACCCGCGACGAGACGGTCGACGAGGGCTGGTGGGGCCCGGTGGTGACCGACGAGGCCCGCGGCCGCCTCGGCGACGTGGCGCTCGTCGCCCGCGAACCGGTCTCGTACCACGACGAGGCAGACTCGGGCCCGTTCAACCTCATCGGCCGCCACGGGTCCCTGACCGCGGCCGAGATGTACGTCCCCCTCCTCGTTGGAGCAACCCGATGACCGATCCCGACCCCACCGTCACCGCCGAGCCGGAGGTGGCGCACGCCGAGCTGGTGGAGCGCCCCGACCCCCGGGCCGGCGACGAGGAGGAGCGGCGCGAGGCCGTGGAGGAGCCGGCCAAGGTGCTCCGCATCGGCTCCATGATCAAGCAGCTCCTGGACGAGGTGCGCAGCGCGGACCTGGACGAGCCCGCCCGCGGTCGCCTCCGCGAGATCTACGACACCTCCATCCAGGAGCTGGGCTCGGCCATCTCGCCCGACCTGCGCGAGGAGCTGGACCGGGTGGCCATCCCCTTCGGCGACGGCGACAGCCCGAGCGACGCCGAGCTGCGCATCGCGCAGGCCCAGCTCGTCGGCTGGCTGGAGGGCCTCTTCCACGGCATCCAGGCCACCCTGTTCGCCCAGCAGGTGGCCGCCCGCAACCAGCTCGAGGAGATGCGCCAGCAGCTCCCCGGCCGCGCCGGCCCCGGTGCCGGTCCCGGCGGGCCGGCCGGCCCCGTGGCCCCCGACGACGGCTCGTCGCGGCCCGGGACCTACCTCTGAGCGCTCCCGCCCGCCGCGGCGCCGCGCTGCTGCTGGCGCTCGGGCTCGCGGTTGCCGCCTGCTCGTCCGGCGACGGTGACGGCGGGGACAGCGGGCCCGCCGGGGCCTCGACCACGACCGCACCGGCCGGCGGCCCGGCGACCACCGCCGAGCCGGCCGCGACCTCCCGCTTCGCGGCCGAGGTGTGCCGGCTCGGCGCCGACGCCGAGCCCACCGAGGCGCTGACGGTGACCGATCCGGTGCCGGTCGAGGCGTCGGGGGTCGTCCCGACCGCGGATGGCGGCGCCTGGACGATCGACGACAGCGGCAACCCGGCCGTCCTGCACCGCATCCGCCCCGACGGCACGGTGCACGAGGTGCGGGTGGCGGGCGTCGACAACGTCGACTGGGAGGAGCTGATCGCCGGCGAGGAGCCCGGCGTCGCCTGGATCGCGGACACCGGCGGCAACATCGGCCGCCGCGACGAGGTGCTCCTGCACCGGGTGGAGCTGCCGGCCGACGACGCCGTCACCGAGGTCGAGCCCCGCACCGTGCGGGTCCGCTACGCGGACGACCACCACGACGTCGAGGCCGGCTACGCGGCCGACGGCTCGGTGTTCCTCGTCACCAAGGAGGCGGGGGAGGCGTCGATCCTGGAGGTGCCGGTGGGCCGGGGCGACGACCTCGTTGCCGAGTGGGTCGGCTCGTTCACCCCGCCGGGCGCGCTCAAGCTCGTGACCGGCGCCGCGCTCGCCCCCGACGGCTCGGCCGTGCTCGTGCGCACCTACCTCGGGGCCTGGGCCTACGAGGTGCCGGCCGGCCGCACCGTCGCCGACGCGCTGGCCGAGGGCGAGCCGTGCCGCATCCCCGTGGGCACCGAGGCCCAGGGCGAGGCGATCGGGGTGCTCCCCGACGGCCGCGGCTGGGTCACCATCGGGGAGGGGCGGCACCCGACCCTCGCCACCTTCCGCCCCGATCCCTGACGGGGCCGGGCGGTCGCCGGGGGCGGTCGGCGTCGGCCGCGACCGGTGGTACCGTCCGAACCCCAGCGGTGTGATTCCGCGGTCCCGACCCCCGAGCCGTCCTGGAGGTACCACGTGGGCGATTCGTTCACCCACCTCCACGTCCACACCGAGTACTCGATGCTCGACGGCGCGGCGCGCATCGACGACGTGGTGGCCGCCGCCGCCGCCGACGGCCAGCCGGCGCTCGGCATCACCGACCACGGCAACATGTACGGCATCCTGCCGTTCTACAAGGCGTGCCGCGCCCAGGGCGTCAAGCCGATCCTCGGCACCGAGGCGTACATGGCCCACGACTCCCGCCACGAGCGCCCGAGCCGCCGCGGCCGGGTGGACGACACCGGCGGCGAGGCCGGCGGCGGCAAGAAGCTCTACTACCACCTGACGCTCCTGGCCGAGAACGCCGTCGGCTACAAGAACCTCATCCAGCTCTCCAGCCGGGCCTACCTGGAGGGCTACTACTACAAGCCCCGCCTCGACTGGGAGCTGCTCGCCCAGCACAGCGAGGGCGTGATCGCCACCACGGGCTGCCTCGGCGGCCACGTGCTCCAGAACCTGCTGCGGGGCGACGAGCGGGCCGCCATCGAGGACGCCGCCCGGCTCCAGGACATCTTCGGCAAGGACAACCTGTTCGTCGAGATCCAGGACCACGGCATCCCCGAGCAGCACCAGACCAACCCGAAGCTGTTCGAGATCGCCAAGCGCATCGGCGCGCCGCTGCTCGCCACCAACGACAGCCACTACACGCACCGCCACGACGCCGAGGCGCACGACGCCCTCCTGTGCGTGCAGACCGGCTCGCTGATGAGCGACGCCGACCGCTTCAAGTTCCACGGCGACGACCACTACCTGAAGTCGGCCCGGGAGATGCGCCAGCTCTTCGCCGAGGTCGAGGTGGCGTGCGACAACTCGCTGTGGATCGCGGAGCGCTGCGACGTCGAGATCACCTTCGGCAAGCCGCTCCTGCCGAACTTCCCGCTCCCCGAGGGCTTCGACGACGACGCCACCTACCTCCGCCACCTCACCTTCGAGGGCGCCAAGAAGCGGTGGGGCGACCCGCTGCCCGACGAGGTGGTCGAGCGCCTCGCGTACGAGCTCCAGGTCATCGGCGACATGGGGTTCTCGTCGTACTTCCTCATCACCTGGGACCTCATCCGCCACGCGCGGGAGAGCGGCATCCGGGTCGGCCCCGGCCGCGGCTCCGCGGCGGGGTGCGCGGTGGCCTACACGCTCTGGATCACCGACCTCGACCCGATCCGCTACGACCTGCTGTTCGAGCGGTTCCTGAACCCGTCGCGGGTCTCGATGCCCGACATCGACATGGACTTCGACTCCCGCTACCGGGACGAGATGATCCGTTACGCGGCCGAGCGCTACGGCCGCGACCACGTCGCCCAGATCGTCACCTTCTCCACCATCAAGGCCCGGGCCGCGGTGCGCGACGCCTCCCGGGTGCTCGGCTACCCGTACGCGGTGGGCGACAAGGTCGCGAAGGCCATGCCGCCGCTCATCATGGGCCGCGACACCCCGCTCTACGCCTGCCTGGAGCCGCACCCCAAGTACGAGGACGGCTACAAGATGGCCGGCGAGCTGCGGCAGATGTACGAGGAGGACCAGGACCTCCGCAAGGTGATCGACGTGGCGAAGGGGCTGGAGGGCCTGCGCCGCCAGGACGGCATCCACGCCGCCGCGGTGGTCATCACCAAGGACCCGCTCACCGAGTACCTGCCGATCCAGCGCAAGCCGACCGCCGGCCAGGACCCCGACGAGGCCCCCGTCGTCACCCAGTACGAGATGGGCGGCGTGGAGGAGCTGGGCCTCCTGAAGATGGACTTCCTGGGGCTCCGCAACCTCGACGTCATCTCCGACACGCTCGACCTCATCAAGAAGTCCCGGGGCATCGACCTCGACATCGACAACATCTCCCTGAACGACGAGAAGACGCTGGAGATGCTGCGCCGCGGCGAGTCGATCGGCGTGTTCCAGTTGGAGGGCGGCGCGATGCGCACCCTCATGCGCTCGCTCGCCCCCGACAGCTTCGAGGACGTCGCCGCGCTCATCGCCCTCTACCGGCCCGGTCCCATGTCGGTGAACATGCACAACGACTACGCGGACCGCAAGAACGGCCGGAAGCCGGTCGAGTACTTCCACCCCGACGCCGAGGAGCTGCTCGGCGACACCTACGGCCTGATGATCTACCAGGAGTCGGTGATGCGGGTGAGCCAGCGCTTCGCCGGCTACTCGCTCGCCGAGGCCGACAACCTCCGCAAGGCGTGCGGCAAGAAGAAGCCCGAGCTGATGGCGAAGGAGCGCTCCAAGTTCGTCGAGGGCTGCGAGGCCACCGGCTTCGGGGAGCTGGGCACCCCGCTCTTCGACGACATCGAGGGCTTCGCCAACTACGCCTTCAACAAGTCGCACTCCTTCGGCTACGGCGTCGTCACCTTCCAGACCGCCTACCTGAAGGCCCACTACCCGGTCGAGTACCTGGCCGCGCTGCTCACCAGCGTCAAGACCAACCTCGACAAGGCCGCGGTCTACCTGAACGAGTGCCGCACGATGGGCATCCAGGTGCTGGTGCCCGACGTCAACCGCTCCGACGTCGACTTCACCGCGGCGCGCGCGGAGGACGGCGAGGAGGTCATCCCGTTCGGGCTCTCCGCGGTCCGCAACGTCGGCGAGTCCCTCTGCCGCAAGATCGTGGCCGAGCGCGAGGAGCACGGCCCCTACGCCGACTTCTACGACTTCTGCGACCGCGTCGACATGACGGTGCTCAACAAGAAGCTCCTGGAGTCGCTCATCAAGGCCGGCGGCTTCGACTCGCTCGGCCACCCCCGCCGCGGCCTGCTCATGGTCTACGAGCAGATCGTGGACTCCACCGTCGCCCGCCGCAAGGAGCGCGACATGGGCGTCATGACGCTGTTCGGGGCGATGGAGGAGGAGACCGGCACCGGCTTCGACGAGCGCTCGAAGATCCCCGACATGCACTTCGACAAGAAGGAGCAGCTCAAGTTCGAGAAGGAGATGCTCGGCCTCTACGTGTCGGACCACCCGCTCATGGGGGCCGAGGCGGCGCTCGGGCGCAAGACCGACTACTCGATCGCGGAGCTGGGCGAGCTGAACGACCAGACCATGTGCAGCATCGGCGGCGTGGTCAACGGCCTCCAGCGGAAGTGGACCAAGAAGGGCGACCTCATGGCCGTCTTCACCCTGGAGGACCTCCAGAGCTCCATCGAGGTGATGGTCTTCCCCAAGACGATGGCCGACATCGGCCACCAGCTCGCGGACGACGCGGTGCTGATCGTGAAGGGCCGCGTCGACCGCCGCGACGACCAGCCCAAGTTCATCGCGATGGACGTCGAGGTGTTCGACGGGATCACCGACGGCGCTCCGCCGCTGCGGCTGCGGGTGCCGCCGAGCCGGCTCGACCCGACCACCGTGGACGAGCTGAAGTCGATCCTCACCCGCTTCCGGGGCGAGTCGCAGGTGTTCCTCCACCTCGGCGACGAGAAGGTGCTGCGCCTGCCCGACCAGTTCTGCGTCGACACCGCCAACGGCCTCATCGGGGAGCTGCGGGTGCTCCTCGGCCCGGCCGCGATCCTGTAGCGGCCGCTCGGCGCCTGCCGGCTCAGCGGCTCAGCGGCTCAGCGGCTCAGCGGGGCAGCCGGAGGGTGAAGGTGGCCCCGGCGCCGGGCTCGCTGGCGAGGCTCGCCCGGCCGCCGTGGGCCTCGGCGACCGCGGCGACGATGGCGAGGCCCAGGCCCGACCCCGAGCGCCGGGCGCGAGCGGCCCCGGCGGCGCGGCTGCGGGAGTCGTCGGCCCGGTAGAAGCGCTCGAAGACGTGGGCGGCCACCTCCGGCGCCAGGCCGGGCCCGTCGTCGGCCACCTCCACCAGCACGGCGTCGCCGTCGGGGGCGGGGCGGACCGAGACGGTGACGGCCGCGCTCGCGGGCGTGTGGGCGCAGGCGTTCACGAGGAGGTTGTCGAGTGCCTGGCGCAGCGACATGGCGTCGCCGGGCACGACGGCGGTGCCCTCGGCCACCCGCAGGTCGACGGTGCGCGCCGGCTCGGTGGCGCGCAGGTCGGTGACCGCCTGGGTCGCCAGCTCGGCGAGGTCGACCGGGGCCCGCTCCAGCGGCCGGCCCTCGTCGAGGCGGGCGAGGGTCAGCAGCTCCTCGACCAGCAGCCGCATCCGCTCGCCCTCGGCCCGGATGCGGGCGAAGGAGCGCTCGACGTCGTCGGGGCCGGCCATGCCGCCCTCGTGCAGCTCCGCGTAGCCGAGCACGGTGGCGAGCGGGGTCCGCAGCTCGTGGCTCGCGTCGGCCACGAAGCGCCGCAGCGCGTCCTCCGACGCCTGCCGGTCGTCGAACGCCTGCTGGAGCCGGTCCTGCATGTGGTTGAGCGCGGCGGCCAGGCGGTTCACGTCGTCCACCCCGCCGGTGTCGTCCACGCGCGAGGTGAGGTCCCCGTCGCCGATCGCCTCGGCGGTGCCGATCATGGCGTCGAGCGGCCGGGTCACGAGGCTCGTGACCACCGCGACGATGATGACGATCAGCACCGCGGCGCCGATGCCGGTGAGGGTGAACACCTGCACCACCGTCCGCACCGCGTCGTCACGCTCGCTCAACGGCCGGAACAGCACGAGCAGCCCGCCGCCGTCGAGCTGGGTGACGAACGCCCGGTAGGCGGTCGAGCCGTCGGCGCTGTCGAGGTCGAAGGGCTCGCCGGCCCGGGCCCGCAGCTCCCCGAGCGCCCGCCGGGACGTGTCGAGGCGCGGGTCGGGGTCCTCCACGGTCCCGGGCGGCACGTCGACGGTCACCCGGTCGCCGCGGGTCACCACCAGGCCGTAGGCGTTGCGGCCGATCCCGTGCGGCGCCTCGTCCAGGATGCGGGTGATCTGCTCCTCGTCGAAGACGTCGAGGACGGCCCCGAACGCGACCGACTCGCTCCGCAGCTCGTGGTCGATCCGGGCCGTGAACCGGGTGCGGACCTGCGAGACCGCCACCACGCCGAGCAGGAGGGTGACGGTGAGCGTCGACACCACGATCCACAGGGTGATCCGCCAGCGGTTGGCGAGCCGGGGGAGCCGGGGGAGCCGGCGGGGTCGGCGGCGTCGGGGTGCACGTGCGGCCATCACGCCTCCCGGCGCAGCGCGTAGCCCACGCCCCGCACGGTCTGGATGACGCGGGGCTCGCCGAGCTTCTTGCGGAGGTAGGAGATGTAGGTCTCCACCACGTTCGGGTCGCCGTCGAAGTCGTACTGCCAGATGTGCTCGGCGATCTGCGCCTTGCTCAGCACGATGTCGGGGTTCAGCAGCAGGTAGCGGAGGAGCTTGAACTCGGTGGGGGAGAGCGCGACCAGCTCCCCGCCCCGCCAGACCCGGTGCGCGGCCTCGTCCAGCTCCACGTCCGCGAAGCGCAGCCGCTCGCCGGTGCTCGGGGCGGCCGCGTCCGCTCGGCGCAGCACCGCCTCCACCCGGGCCACGAGCACCCGGAGGTTGAACGGCTTGGCCAGGTGGTCGTCGCCGCCCGCGGCCAGCCCGTCGACCACGTCGCCCGGCTCCCCGCGGGCGGTCAGGAACACGATCGGGGTGCGGTCCCCGTCGGCCCGGAGCCGCCGGCACACCTCGATGCCGTCCACGCCGGGCAGGTTCACGTCGAGCACGATCAGGTCGGGCGCGACCGTCGGCACCGCCGCCAGGGCCCGGAGCCCGTCGACGGCCTGGTGCACCTCGTAGCCCACGAACTCGAGCGCGGTGGTGACGAGGTCTCGGAGCGACGCCTCGTCGTCCACGACGAGGATGCGGCGGGCGGGTGGGCTGGTCACCACCGCATGGTCGCACGGGACGTGCCCGATGCCACGGACCGTCGGCCGGTTCTACGAGCGGTCCCAGGGTGCTCCCAGGAAATCCCAAGGTCGCGGCGGCGTCATGGTCCCCATGTCGATGTTCCTCTACCGCCTGGGCCACTGGTCCTTCCGCCGCCGCAAGACGATGCTGGGCCTCTGGCTGGCGCTGTTCGTCGGCGTCGGCGTCCTCGCCGGCACCGTGGGTGGCTCCACCAGCGACTCGTTCACCATCCCCGGCACCGAGTCCCAGCGAGCCCTGGACCTCTTGGAGGAGCGCTTCCCCGAGCAGTCCGGCTCCTCGGCCCGGGTCGTCTTCGCCTCGACCGACGACCGGCCCCTCACGAACGACGCCCACCGCGCCCGGATCGAGGCGATCACCGCCGAGCTGGCCGGGGCGCCCGAGGTCGTGTCGGTGGACGACCCCTTCGAGGCGGGCACCGTCTCCGCCGAGGGGATGGTCGCCTTCGCCGACGTGCACTACCCGACCCCGTCGAACGAGGTGTCGGCGTCCGCCGCCGACGCGCTCGCGGACGTCCGGGCGGGCGCGGACGGCGCCGGCCTCCAGGTGGAGATCGGCGGCGACGTCGGTCCCCACGAGGAGATGGGCCACACCTCCGAGCTGATCGGCCTGGCGGTGGCGGTCGTGGTCCTGCTCATCTCGTTCGGCTCCCTCGTGGCGATGGGTCTCCCGCTCGTGACCGCCCTCCTCGGCGTCGGCATCGGCATCAGCGGCATCACCGTGGTCGCCGGCCTCACCGAGCTGTCCTCCACCGCCCCGACCCTCGCCATGATGATCGGCCTCGCCGTCGGTATCGACTACGCGCTGTTCATCGTCACCCGGCACCGCCAGAACCTGGCCGAGGGGCTGAGCGTCGAGGAGTCCGCCGCCCGTGCCAACGCCACCGCCGGCGGCGCCGTCGTGTTCGCCGGCCTCACCGTGGTCATCGCCCTCGCCGGCCTCACCGTGGTGGGCATCCCGTTCCTCACCGTCATGGGCCTCGCCGCCGCGCTGACGGTCCTCATCGCCGTCTGCGTCGCCGTCACCCTCCTGCCCGCGCTGCTGGGCTTCGCCGGCCACAACATCGACCGCTGGCGGATCGGCCGGGCCCGCACCGGCTCCGCGGCCGAGTCGCACGACACGCTGAGCGCCCGCTGGAGCCGCAAGGTCGTCGCCCACCCCGGCGTCGCCCTCCTCGGCGGCCTGGCCGTGATGCTGCTGCTCACCGCGCCCATGCTGTCCATGCGCCTCGGCATGCCCGACGCCGGCACCCAGCCGAAGGACTCGACGTCCCGCCAGGCGTACGACCTGCTGGCCGAGGGCTTCGGCCCCGGCTTCAACGGCCCCATGAGCCTGGTGGTCGACCTGACCGACACCCCCGCCGCCGAGCGCGAGGCCGCGCTCGCCCGCATCGGCGAGGCCGTGGCCGGTGACCCGGGCGTCCAGGCCGTCCTGCCCGCCAGCCCCAACGAGGCCGGCGACACCGCCGTGGTCGCCCTCATCCCCACCACCGGCCCGTCCTCGGCCGACACCAGCTCGCTGGTCCACCGGCTGCGCGGCGAGGTGCTGCCCCCGGTGGAGGAGGCCACGGGCGCCGAGGCGTCGGTCGCCGGCACCACCGCGCTGCTCATCGACGTCTCGGACCGCATGGCCGACGCCCTGCCCGTGTTCATGGCGCTCGTCATCGGCCTCACGATGGTGCTCCTGCTCGTGGTGTTCCGCTCGCTCCTCGTGCCGATCAAGGCCGCCATCGCCATCCTGCTCAGCATCGGCGCCGCCTTCGGCGTGCTGGTCGCCATCTTCCAGTGGGGCTGGCTCCAGGGCCTGGTCGGCCTGGAGGAGTCGGTGCCCATCATCAGCTTCCTGCCGATGCTGATGTTCGCGGTGCTCTTCGGCCTGTCGATGGACTACGAGGTGTTCATCGTGAGCCGGATCCGGGAGGACTACGTGCGCACCGGCGACGCCAAGCGCAGCGTGCTCACGGGCCTCACCAGCTCGGCTCGGGTCATCACCGCCGCCGCCCTCATCATGATCTCGGTGTTCGCCAGCTTCGCCCTGAACGTGGACCCGACCGTCAAGATGCTCGGCATCGGCTTCTCGATGGCGGTGCTGCTCGACGCGACGGTCGTCCGCATGGTGATCGTGCCGGCCACGATGGCCGTCTTCGGCGACCGGGCCTGGCAGCTCCCGGCCTGGCTCGACCGCCTCCTCCCCGACGTCGACATCGAGGGCGAGCACCTCATCGAGCGGCTGGAGGAGGAGGACCGCCACCACGACGACGGCCCTGCCGGCGGCGACGCGCCCGGCGACGGCGACGCCGCCCCCGAGCTGGAGCCCGCCGGGGTCTGACCGGGTCCGGGTCCCTCCGGCCGGTACGGTCTCGGGCGTGCTGGTGTGGCTCAACGGGGCGTTCGGGGCGGGCAAGACCCACACCGCCTTCGAGCTGGCCCGGCGCTTGGAGGGCGCGCACGTCTCGGATCCGGAGCTGATCGGCTACGGCGTGCACCGGATGCTGCCGCCGGCGGCCCGCCACGACTTCCAGGACCGCCCCCAGTGGCGCTCGGCCGTGCTCGCCACCCTGCTCGACGTGGCGTGGGAGCACGACGGGCCGGTCCTCGTGCCGATGACGCTCGTGCGGCCGGCGTACGTGGCCGAGGTGCTGGGCGGGCTGCGAGACGGCGGCGTCGACCTGCGCCACGTGGTGCTGGAGGCGTCGCCCGAGACGCTGCGCCACCGCCTGCGCAGCCGCAGCGGCCACGTGCTCGCCGCGCTCGGACGCCGCGAGTACTGGGCGATCGGGCGGATCGACGGGTGCGTCGCCGCGCTCGCGGACCCCGACCTCGACGGCGGCGCCGCCATCCGGGTGCCGACCGACGGCCGGGGCCTCGACGAGGTGGTGGAGGCGGTCGCCGCGGCCGTCGGCCTCCCGCTCGTCACCGATCGCCTCGGCCGACCCCGGGCCCTGGCTCGGCGCCTCCAGGTCGGCATCCGCCACCTCCGCCCCTGACCCGGTCTGGTCCGGCCCCGGCCCCGGCCCCGGCCCCGAAGCCGTGGCGGGGGTGGCTGCGAGGATCGCCCCGTGGGCCGGCGGCGAGCGGCCAAGATCGTGCGGTGACCGATGCCGCCCAGCCCACCGTCCGCTTCGACCTCGACGCCGGGGCGTTCGTGCTCTCCCTTGCCGTGGCCGACGACGCCAGCCTGCACCAGGTGGGGCTCGGTCCGGCCGGCTCGACGCCCGGCGAGCTGCCGTTCCCGGTGCTGCTCTACCCGAGCGCGCTGCCGACCTTCGGTGACGAGATCGGGCGCGAGGCCGCCCTGCGCCTCACCCACGCGGACGGCGCCACCTCCACCCGCCTCGTGCACCGCGACCACGAGACGGTCACCCTCGCCGACGCGCCGGAGCTGCCGGCACAGCGCATCGGGCTCACCGACCGGGTCGCGCCGACCGGCGTCGACCTCTGGTACCGGCCGCACCCCGACCACGGCCTGGTGGAGAGCTGGCTCACGATCACCAACCGCGGCGACGCGCCGCTCACCGTGCACCGGGCCGCGTCGGTCGCGCTCGCCTTCGCCGGGGCCACCCCCACCTTCACCCACTGGGGCGGCGGCTGGGCGGGGGAGTGGACCGAGACGACCGAAGCGCTGGCGCCCGGGGTGAAGAGCGTGGCGAGCTTCGGCGGCGTCCGACCGTCGCTGCACCGGCCGCCGGTCGTGCTCCTCGCCCCGGACGGGCCGGCCACCGAGACGACCGGCACGGTCGTCGCCGCCACCCTCGTGTGGGGCGGCGACGCCCGGGCGTCGGCCGAGGTCGCCCCGTTCGGCCAGCAGCGGCTGATCCTCGGCGCCCGCGACGACGGCGCCGAGCGGGTCCTCGACCCGGGCGACGCCTACGAGACGCCCCACGCCCTCTGGACCTGGAGCGACCGCGGCGTGGGGGAGACCAGCCGGCGGCTGCACCGCCACGTCCGCGACCGCTCGGTGCGCGACGGCCACCGCATCCGGGCCACGGTGGTCAACACGTGGGAGGCCGTCGGCTTCTCGCTCGACCCGGACGGCCTCGTGGCCCAGGCCCGCGCCGGTGCCGAGGTGGGCGGCGAGCTGTTCCTCCTGGACGACGGCTGGTTCGGCACCGAGTTCCCCCGGAACGACGACACGCAGGGCCTCGGGGACTGGGACACCGACCGGCGCAAGTTCCCCGACGGCCTCCAACCGATGATCGACCGGGTGCTCGCCACCGGCCTGCGCTTCGGGCTGTGGGTCGAGCCCGAGATGGTGAACCCGCGCTCCACCCTGTACCGGGACCACCCCGACTGGGTGATCGGCGAGGCGGGCCGCGAGCGGCGCGAGGAGCGCAACCAGCTCGTGCTCGACCTCACCCGGCCGGAGGTGCGCGACCACTGCGTCGCCGTCATCGACCGGGTGCTCACCGAGCACCGCGGCATCAGCTACCTCAAGTGGGACGCCAACCGAGACGTCACCGAGCCCGGCAGCGCCACCCTGGCCGCCGATCGCCGGTCGCACCTGCCGATCGACCGGGTGCACGCCACCTGGGCGGTCATGGCCGAGGTGGCCCGCCGCCATCCCGACGTCGAGCTGATGCTGTGCGCCTCCGGCGGCGGTCGCGCCGAGCTGGGCACGCTGCGGTACTTCCACGAGCTGTGGACCTCCGACAACACCGACCCGGTCGACCGGGTGCGCATCCAGTGGGGCGCCTCGCACCTGCTCCCCGCCAACGTGCTCGGCGCCCACGTCACCCGCTGGGGCAACCGGCCGGTCGCCTTCGGCTGCGCGGTGGCGATGAGCGGGCGCTTCGGCTTCGACCTCGACCTCCTCGCCCTCGACGCCGGGGAGCGGGCGACGTGTCGCCGGGCCGCGGCCGACTACGCGGCCATCCGCGACCTCGTCCAGCAGGGCGACCTCCACCGCCTCGCGTCGCCGGTCGGCTCGGACCGGGCCGCCCTCGCATACACCGACCCCGCGGGGGAGCGGGCGGTGGTCTTCGCCTACTTCCTGCCCGACGCCGGGCCGGTCGGGGGACGTTCCTCCCGCGCGGCACCGGAGCCGGCGGGCGTGGCGCTGCCGGACCCGCCGGCCGGCAAGGTCTGGCAGGCGGTCGACCGCACGCCGGACCGCCCCGAGTCGCTCGGTGCCGGTGATCCGGGAGAGGGCGCCGAGCCCGTCGACCTCGACGCGCTCGGCATCCGGGACGGCCGGCTCCCGTGGCCGAACGGCCCCCTGGAGGCCCGCATCGTGGAGCTGGTCGCCCGCTGACGCGACGGGCAGCCGCCGGGCCACACCGGTTTCGGCGCCGGGGGCGGGGCCTGCTACGTTGATCGCTCCCGGGGCCGTTAGCTCAGTTGGCTAGAGCGCCTGCATGACGCGCAGGAGGTCGGGGGTTCGATTCCCTCACGGCCCACCATTCCTGACCTGCGGTTTCGACCGCAGGTCAGCGTCGTTTTCGGGCCGGGGCTGACTCCTGGCAGCCAATCTGGCAGCCAATCGGTCTGAACTTGGGCGGTGTTCCCCGGTGCTCAGCGATCTCAGCCATAAGGTGCGGCGATGGCCTACGCCGCTACCGTTCTCCGAGTGCTCATCGCCCTCCCCGGGCGACGTATCCGATGAGCGAGACGCTGTTGAGCGAGCGATCAGCGACTGGAGCGCCGCCAACGCTCGACGAGGGCTCGTGTTCGGCGTGACTGACCAGGGGCAAGACGGGAGACCGAGGTGAATCGACCAGTCGACTTCAATCGGGATCGCCGGATGTGGCACGAGCGATGTGGCCATGAGTGCGTCGTCGAGCTTGGGTGGTACGAGCGCTACACCGAGGGTGCCCACGGATGCCCGGGTTGTGGAGACGACGCCGAACTCGGCGACGCCCTCCAGTTCGCGGGCGACGCTGCCGACCCCGTCTTGGACGACCAGTTCGCCACAGAAGCCACCTGGTATCACTCGTCCACCCGTCGGAACTGGCCGAGCCCGATCGACTTCACAGCGGACCTCACACAGGAGACCCTGGAGAGGATGGGTGGCAAGGATTCGGTCGCCCGATGGGCTTGTCGGCAGGGGGACAAGGCCCTTCACGTGGGTACCTACGAATCTGCCATCCACAACATGCTCCGTCGCATCGACGATCAGGGCGACGAAGGGCGGCAGTTCTACCTGTATGCCGTGCGATTGCGGATGGATGTCACCTTCCTGCCTGGCTCGACGAAGGATCCCAGCAACTGGCTTGGCGATGTCTGGCTCGACGAGATCGCTCCACCCGAAGTCGACGCGGTCCGGTACGTGAACGTGCACGAGGATCCAGGCGGAGTCTCGGTGGCGGTTCGCCCAAAGGCAATCTCGTCCACCAGATGCTTACCGATTCCGCTGGAACCGCCAGGCGGCGGTCTTTGGGTGGCCGAAGCCGAGGCGCGACTTCGTTCGGCTTCCACTGAGCTGGTGCCGCTACCCGCTGAACTGAGCGATTCTCGGTTCCTGCACCGGGAGACGTATCGGGCCAAGGTCGCGTGGCAGTTGGTTACAGAACTCGCCGCCGAGATGCCAGCCTCGATGCAGTCTCAGTTCGAGTCAGCGGTCAGGTGGGTGGACGGAAGTGATCCGGCAAAGTGGGTGAACTATGCGCGAATCGACAAGTACTGGACTCCGCGATCGCTGTGATGGACGAGCCCGGCAAGGTCGTGGCCTCGGCGTTGGCGCTGCCAGATGGCCATCTCGAGGGCGTCGATCGCCAGGTCCGAGCGCAGCGACGTCGAGGCTTGCCAGCCGACGACCATCCGGGAGTACACGTCGATCACGAACGCGACGTACACCCACCCGGAGTGAGTCTTCACATAGGTGATGTCGGCGACCCACAACCGGTTCGGTGCCGGCGCAGCGAACTGGCGCTCAACGAGATCAGCGGGCCGGTCGAAGCCGTGGTCGGAGTCGGTGGTGACCGTCCAGGTCTTGCCCCGCCGGTTCCCCGACAGGCCCATCTCGCGCATCAGCCGCTCCACGGTGCAGCGAGCCACCTTGATGCCCTCGGCGTTGAGCTGGGCCCAGACCTTGGCGGCCCCGTACACGAACATGTTCGCGTCGTAGACCCGCCGGATCTCGACCCTGAGCTCGGCGTCGCGCAGCGCCCGCTTCGACGCAGGCCGCTTCTTGTGGACCCAGTAGGTGTTCGGGGCGATCTTGACGCCGTGGGCGGTGAGCACCCGGCAGATCGGCTCGACCCCGAACCGTTCACGGTGGTCGTCGATGAACGCGACTACTTCGGCAGTCGAGGTCGAGCTCCCTCGCGAAGAAAGCCGAGGCCGCCTTGAGTATTTCGTTGGCTCGGCGAAGCTCCTTGTTCTCACGCTCGAGCTCGCGCAGCTTGACCCGCTCATCGGTCGTCAGCCCGGGCCGGGTGCCGGCGTCCGTCTCGGCTCGGCGGACCCACACGCGCAACGTCTCGCGGTTCACATCCAGCTTCTCAGCGATCGAACAGATCGCCTTCCACTGCGACGGGTACTCGTCCTGGTGTTCGAACACCATCCGCGTCGCTCGCTCACGCAGCTCCGCCGGGTGCCTCTGGCCCTTCGGTAGTGACGGCATGCTCTCATCCTCTCAAGGACAGGAGCAGTCACCAGACCCGGGGCGCTTCAGGCCGTCAGCGGGCCGTGGCTTAGGATCCGACTGGGAGGGTGGGGGTTGAGTAAGCGGGAATGTGCTTCAGGGCACGAGATGGCGGTGGGAACGTCGTTCTGCACGCAGTGCGGGAAGGGTGCCCGGCAGGTTCGGCGATGGGTGGCTCCCGTTCTGTGCGTCGCTGTCGCCGTGCTGATTGGTGCTGGCCTCGGTTGGGTCAGTCGCGGCGACGGCAGGGCGGATGAAGGGCTCAAGGCACTCGAACCCACGACATCGGTGTCGACGCTGCCGACCACGGAACTGTTGAGCACGACTGCTCCTGCACCGACTCCAAGCGCACCGCCCGAGGTCCCGACCACGTCAAGTACTCAGGCCCCGCCCGCTGCCCCTGGAGAGGACCCTGAGGAGATCGCTCGGCAGGTAGCGGTCGTGTACTTCACCTTCGGGGTCAACCCTGATGGCTACCCCTCGTGGGAGGAGTTGATCGCCCCCGACGCGTGGCCGAGTACCGAGTCGCAGGTCATCCCGTCGGTGTTCAAGAACGCTGACTGCACTCAGATCGTCAAGGACATCTCGATGGAGCCGACGACCTCCACAACCCGGTTCGAGGCGTGGCTGACGCTCTCATACAGCTGCGAGCAAACACCGATCGACCCCATGAGCGGCAACGCCGTCGAGGCGACGGACCAATCACTCCAAGCCTTCATCGACGTAGGGCCTTCGCCAAACGGCGGACTCTGGGGCACCGGCGTCGAGGGGTCGATCTACGACGGATGAACGAGCGAAGCGAGGAACCCACCATGGCCAGGACGTGCAGCGCCGGACACGAAACCCCAGGAGAAGGGGATTTCTGCGGCACCTGCGGAGAGCATCTGGCTGAACCCACGCCATCGGGTTGGGCATGTCCGCTCGGGCACGCCAACGAAAACACCCATCAGTTCTGCACCACCTGCGGAGCACCGCGAGTTGCAGGCGATGGTTCTGCGTCGGCGACGAATCGAAGCCGATACCTCGGGATCGCTGCCGTCGCCCTGATCGCTGTCGTCTTCGGCACGATCGCCTACTTCGTCGTTCGAGGCAGCGGTGGCGACGAAGAGACCGGGACCGAAGCGACCACCACGACGCTCGGCGAGCCCGAGGTGACCATAACCAACGCTGGCCTGTGCAACATCGAGCTATCGGGATGGGCCGAGTACGCCACATCGCAACCCGACGCGCTCCGAGTGCCGATGCTTCAGTACGGCACGCAGTCCCCGAGCTTCAAGATCCTCTCCGACGCGATCATCGCCTTCCAGCTGAACCAGCCGAAGATCGGACGGGCCGACGCATCCGCCCTCGCCCACGAGGTGATCCGCGACGGATGCAACGAACTCGGCGACGCCTTCGAGCCCGGCGAGCTGGCCCCGAACTGATCGATCAGCGATCGCCCCGCCGAGGCCGTCGGCCTACTGGGTCTGACGCTCGTACAGGGCGCCGATCAAGCAGCTGAGGTCCTCCGTCACGGCTTCGGAACGGCAGAGGCGGTCGGCCACGTCGATGGCGGCCTCGACCGCCTCCAGCTCGCCTGTAGGGGCCTCGGGGCCGCTGAGAAGCTCCTGCTGGATGGCGTACAGCGTCTGCCACGGCACAACGAGGTCTCCAGCCGCTGCATGCGCAGCAGCGAGGCCAAGGCGTGCTCGGCGAACACGAGGGTCGTTCGGCCCGAGCACCTGGTGCCCTCGGATGACCGCCGACTGGTACTCCTCGACCGCACGGGCCAGCAGCCCGCCCTCGATGAGTACATCACCAAGCCGAAGCTGCGCCTCGAATGCACGCTCTGAGCTGTCGCCGTTGTGGGCTGTTGCGACGGCGAGCGTGAACTCTGCTTCCTGGATCCGGTCCCGCACCCCCACGAAGCTGAGCCTAGAGAACCGCTACGCCGATGCGAGCCGGTCGAGGGCTCGGGCGACTGTTGTCGGGTGCCATCTGGTCCCGCCGCGCTTGGTAGGCCACGCCTCGTCGGTGAGCGTGGTCGCGATCGTTCGGATACTCGCTCCACCATCTCGAAGCTCAACCATCCGGTCGATGCACCGGCGCTCGGCCGAATCAGGAACCAGCTCTCCGTCCTCAGCCCGGGCACCGAACGGCGGGCTCCCGTAGGCGAAGCCACCCTTGTCGGCCTTTCGTCGCCGCCCTGCCCGCAGGCGAAGGCTGATCATCGAGCGCTCGTACTGGCTCACCGCACCGAGGATCTGGCGGATCAAGGTTCGAGACGGGTCGTCGGGATCATCACCCAAGTAGCCCGCCTCGGCTGCGCTGGTCGAGAAGACCTCGCCGTCGAGCTTGCGTACCTCGGCCAGGATCGTCTCCTGCACCACCAGGTCACGGGCGAGCCGATCGAGTCGGTACACGACGATCCCCACAGCGCTGCGGCGCTTGACCGCCTCGATCGCATCGGCCAGCCCGATCCGATGCTCGATGTCGTTGCTGCCCGAGATTCCCTCGTCGGAGAACCACTCGACGATCCGATGGCCTGACGACTTTGCCCAGGTCCGAACAGCCTCGCGTTGCACGTCCAAGCCGTGCCCAAGTTCCGCCTGGCGATCGGTGCTCACCCGCAGGTAGGCAGCGACCGGGGATCGACTCGACGAACTCATCAACCCGCACTGTACACGTCTACTTGCATAGATGTAACAGCGCAGGTCAGCAGGGTGTGCTGGGGATTCAGCCGAAGGTCCAACCTTCGGAGCGTGCCCAATCCAAGAAACTGAGGCAGGGTACGCCGAGTTTCTCGCAAACGTTCGGGATCTTTGTCCGATCGGGCCGCGGACTCGTGCTGAACCTCTCGTTTGTCACGACGGTCCACCCCCTACTCAGTGCGTGTCCGATGACATACGGATCTGCCCAGTTGGCTTGCTCGGAGGCCCAGTCCTCGTAATCGATCGCGATCTTCTCCACGACGCTCAGAACTGCGTCGTCAGACGGCGCGATCAGGCCTGTGGTTCGCTTCGCCCACTCGTGACAGTCATCGTCGCCTCGTTCGAGTTCGGTGGCAACTTCGTCGGCGAGGATCATTCGACCCTCGTCGATGAGGGAGTCAATGCTTCGCCACAAACCTGGAAACACGTCCTCCGGATAAAATCGAACTCGAAAATCGATGATGATGTTCGTGTCGACCGAGTAGCCGGGTGGGGACGCAGGTGTCATCGGCTCTCCGCTGAGCTGTGGAGGAGGGCTTCCATCTTCGGAATGTGAACGACCTTCACGTCAAGCATCTGCGAAGCGTCAGTGAGGGAGATTCTCTCGGAGTGGTAGGCGTCGAGCACGGTACCCACGTAGGTGCGACCTAGATCTCGGAGCCGGACAGTGGCATGGGGGACGATGACGGGCTTGTCGCTCTCGTCGCGCTCCTTCTTCAGCTTGGCCACACGCGCTCTTGTCTGGGCGCGTACTTCCTGCAACCGGCCGTCGCTAAGCCTTCCGAGGCGGTGCAGGCGAACGGCTGCTGCTTCCTCTGATACTCGGAACTTCGTCGCTAGCTGTATCACGTTATCGAGTGGATCGATGTTGTCGCGAGTAAGGCTTAGAAACGGTTCCGACGGCATGAGAATCGCAGCAGCGAATGTATTGCAGGCTCGCTCTACTCGCCTGGAACTCTCATACACGTTACATAGGGCTCCAGAACCCATCGCAAGGTGACCCAGCTCGTGTAGCAGGGTAAAGCTGCGGGCGACCACGGGGTCTTTGGCATTGATAAGAACCACTGGTACGGGATCGAGGTCCACCGAGACTCCGCGAGCCTCCTCCAAGGAGAAGGCCGAGGTCTGAAACGTCAGCACCCCTAGAGATTCAACGGCGCTGATCCATCCCCTGAGGGCTTGGTAGGGGTTCTTGCAGCCGAGCTGCTCATCGACGTTGAACCCCAGGCGGTCTCGGGCGATGCCAGCAGACCCTTCCGGATCTTCAAGAACGTCCAGGCGGAGGTCGAAGCGACGAACATCTTCGGCGAGGTCGAGATAGCGACGGCGGTGGTTTAGGACATCCTGGAGCTGGCGACGAAGGGCCACGATCTCCACGTGATCTACGTCAGGTCGACGGAAGTCAGGAGTGCTGGGCAGGTCTGAGGCTGGTAGCGACGACCTCATGAAGAAGGCTGGGGTGCGACGGCAGAGCCGAGCCAGCCTGCGCAGCTGCCCCGTGGTTGGCCGCTGTTCTCCGTTTTCCCAAGCCGCCACACGCTCGGGGCTGGTGTTCAGGTCCTTGGCCAGGCGCTGGTAGTCGTAGCCAGCTTCGACGCGCGCCCACCGAAGTACTTCCGGGTTCACCGGTGCGCGGACGTGCGGAGCCATGCGCACAGTCTGGCCGATCGGCGAGGCTGATGGTGGCAGAGAAGCAACTGGACGACGGAGCGGGTGGTGGTGGACGACGGGAGGGAAGCTGGGGTTTGGTTCGTCGTGCTGAGGCCCGGGAGCGATTGGGGGCGTACCCGTGACGCCTGCAGCCAATCTGGCAGCCAATCACGACGGTCCTCGGCGACGGCCGCTGATCGCTGGTGGTGAGCTGTAGGCGTCTGACCTGCACATATTGCTCAGTTTCGGTCGTTGGCGGTGCTTGGCGAACGGGACGGATGTGCATGACGCGCAGGAGGTCGGGGGTTCGATTCCCTCACGGCCCACCACCTCCGGCCCGCGAACCTGGTTCGTGGGCCGTCCTGGTCCCGGGGCAGGTCGGTGTTCGTCTCCTGGTCCGTCGTCGGGCGACACCGGGCCCGGTGTAGCAAGCTCGGGTTCGCCGGTCGAGGAGGTACGTGTTCCGTGGATGAGGATGCCGGGTTCTACGCGAAGCTCGACCGGTCCTGGCGCGCCGGTCGGTTCGTCTGCGTCGGGCTCGACCCCGACGAGTCCAGGATCCCCGACGTCCTGCGAGGGACGGCGGCCGATCGGGTCGGGGCGTTCTGCCGCGAGGTGGTCGCCGCGACCGGGCCGTTCGCGTCGGCGTTCAAGCTGAACAGCGCGTTCTTCGAGCGGATGGGCGTGGACGGCGCCCGGCTGCTCCACGACCTGATCGGCCACATCGGGGATCGGCACCCGGAGAGCCTGGTCATCCTGGACGCCAAGCGCGGCGACATCGACCACACGAACCGGTACTACGCGGATGCCGTCTTCGACACGCTCGGGGCCGACGTGGTCACGGTGCACCCCTACATGGGCCGGGCGTCGCTCCGGCCGTTCCTAGATCGCCGGGACCGGGGTGTCATCGTGATGGCGGCGAACTCGACCCCCGGCGCAGACGAGTTCCAGGACCTGCTCGTGGGAGAACCGGCGACACCGCTGTACGAGCACATCGGCCGCACCGTCGCCCAGCAGTGGAACGGCCTCCGCAACTGCGCGGTCACGGCCGGTGCGACCCAGCCCGAGAAGCTCGCTCGCCTGCGACGCGCCGTGGGGGAGCTGCCGATCCTGCTGCTCGGCCTCGGCGCGCAGGGCGGGGACCTGCGCGAGTGCCTCCGCGTCGGCCGAGCGGCACGCTCCTTCGGCCTGCTCCCCAACTCGTCGCGGGCGATCCTCTACGCCTCGTCCGGCCCGGACTTCGCGGACGCCGCACGCGACGCGGCGAGCGAGTTCAACCGCCAACTGGCCCAGGTGCAGCAGGGAGCAGCCGCGGCCCCCGAGCCCGCCTGACCGTCCGGCGGCCCCGGTGCGGTCGCGGTCCTCCCGGCGGACCGGCGGTCACCCCGGCCCGTCGTCGGGCGGCGGGGTCGCTCGCCGGTGCTCGGCCCGCCAGGTGTGCGCGGCGATCGCGGTGGTCACCGCGGCCCGGTAGGTGGCGCCGTCGGGACCGCGGTTGAGGTCGCGCTCGTGGTAGGGCGACGCGGCCGAGTAGGGGGCGCTCTCGTGGATGTGCCGGGCGAGGTCGGACAGGTAGGCGTGGCCGCGGGCGCGGTACGCCTCGACCTCGACGTCGTCCAGGCGGATCAGGGCCGAGTCGTCGATCAGCGCGCTGTGGCTGTAGCGGGCGTCCAGGTAGAGGGTGCCGCGGCGCTCCACGAGGAACCACGCCCCGGGCTCGTGGTCGACGTAGCGCAGCTCGTCCGGTGGCTCGTCCGGCCGCTCGCCCATCTGCTCGTCCATCCGACCAGCATGGCGCCCCGCGCGGGGCGGCCGGGGCTCAGGTGGCGTCGGCGGCCGGCTCGCTGGTGTGGGTGTGCATGCGGACGCCGTCGTCGTTGAAGATGCTGAGCACCTGGGCGGGGCGGTTGCCGGCCGCGGCCATGCCGTGCGGCACGCGGGTGTCGAACTCGGCGGCCTCGCCCCGGGTGAGGACGAGGTCCCGGTCCCCGAGGACGAGCCGCAGCTTGCCGGACAGGACGTAGAGCCACTCGTAGCCGTCGTGGACCCGCGGCTCGGGCCGCTCGGTCGTGGGCGGGTAGGTGATCTTGTAGGTGGCGATGGGCGAGCCGTCGGGCGCGAGCGGCGCGATCACCAGGCCGTCGCGGCGGATGATCGGGCGGCGCACCCGCGGGTCGGCGACGGCCGGCGTCACCAGGTCGTCCAGCGTCACGCCGAGCTGACGGGTCAGCGGCACCAGCAGCTCCAGGCTGGCCTGCCGCTTGCCCGACTCCAGGCGCGACAGGGTGCTGGGCGACAGGTTCGCCCGCGACGCCAGCTCATCGAGCGTCCACCCGCGGCTGTGCCGCAGCGCCCGCAGCCGGGCCCCGACCTGCCGTAGCTCGTCGTCCACCGCTCGTCCTCCTCCTTGCCAATCCTGCAAGAACGCTTGCGATTCCAACAGTCTGCCGGTCAACTGGGCCCATGAGCGAGACGAACGAGAACTGGGACGTCATCATCGTCGGCGGTGGGGCCGCCGGCCTGTCGGCGGCGCTCACCCTGGGGCGGGCGTGCCGGCGCGTGCTGGTGCTGGACGCGGGGGAGCCCCGCAACCGCTTCGCCGCCCACGTGCACGGCGTGCTCGGCCACGAGGGCGTGGACCCGGGCGAGCTGCTGGAGCGGGGCCGCGACGAGGTGCGCGCCTACGACGTGACCGTCAGTCCCGGCACCGTGCGGCAGGTGACCGCCACCGACGATGGCGTGACCCTGGCGCTGGCCGACGGCGGCACGGCCGTCGCCCGCGCCCTGATCGTGTCCAGCGGCCTGAGCGACGAGCTGCCCGAGGTCCCCGGCCTCGCCGAGCAGTGGGGGACCGGCGTGCTGCACTGCCCTTACTGCCACGGCTGGGAGGTGCGGGGCCGCCGCCTCGGCGTGCTCGGCACCTCACCCGTGTCGCTGCACCAGGTGGAGCTGGTCCGCCAGTGGAGCGACCGGCTCACGTTCTTCACCGCGGCCTGCGGGCCGCTGGCACCGGCGACCGCCGAGCGGCTGCGGTCCCGCGGCGTCGAGCTGGTCGAGGTGCCCGTCGCCGGCATCACCAGCGAGGGCGGTCGCCTCACCGGCGTGCGCCTCGCCGACGGCGGGCAGGTCGCGCTCGACGCCGTGTTCACCGCGCCGACGTCGCGCCCGCACGACGGGCTGCTCGCCGGCCTGGACCTCGCCCGCACCGAGAGCCCGATGGGCAGCTTCCTCGCCGTCGACCCCACCGGCCGGACCGCCCACCCCCGCATCTGGGCGGTCGGCAACGTGGTCGACCCCGCCGCCAACGTGGCCATGTGCATCGGTGCCGGGTCCCGCACCGGCGGCGCGGTCAACGCCGCCCTGGTGGCCGAGGAGTTCGACCGCGCCGTCACCGCCGGGGTCGGGCGGCGGGACGACCACGGGCCCGGTGGCGACCACCGGGCCGACGGTCACGGGGGCGACGGGCAGGGGGACGAGGCGTCGCCGGTGGCGTACTGGGAGGGCCAGTACGCCGAGCGGCCTCGCCGGTGGTCGGGCCGGGTCAACCCGACGACGGCGGAGGTGGTGCGCGGGCTCGGGGTCGAGCCGGGCGCGGCGCTCGACCTCGGCTGCGGCGAGGGCGGCGACGCGCTGTGGCTGGCCGGAGAGGGCTGGCAGGTCACCGCCGTCGACATCTCGGCCACCGCCGTCGCCCGTGGCGCCGAGGCGGCGCGGGCCGAGGGCCTGGGAGACCGGATCACCTGGGTGGACCACGACCTGGCCACCTGGCGGACCGAGGCGAGCTTCGACCTCGTCACGGCCTCGTTCCTCCACTCCACCGTCGAGCTGGCGCGGACCGAGATCCTGCGGCGCGCGGCGGGGCGCCTGCGGCCCGGTGGCCACCTGCTGATCGTGTCGCACGTCTTCGAGCGCCCCGAGGACGTCCCCCCGTGGGCCCGGCGCCACCACGGCGTCGAGCTTGACGACCGGCTCCACGTCCTGCTGACGCCGGCCGAGGAGGTCGCCGAGCTGGCCCTCGGCGCGAGGTGGGAGGTCGTCGCCCAGGAGGTCCGCACCCGCGAGGCCACCGGCCCCGACGGCCACGAGACGGCGACGGTCAAGGACGGGGTGGTCCTCCTCCGTCGCCGGCCGAGCGCCTAGCGGACGGGTCCAGCGGGTCGGGTTGGAGCGCTCTCTCTGCAAGGATTTCAAGTTGTAATGCGAACGGGTGTTCGTGTAGGGTGACGGGCATGGTCGTCGCGGTCGAGACCCGGGCCCCGCAGGGCAGCTTCGGTGACCTCGTGGCGCGCCTGGCGGCGGTGGGTGGGCGAGGCGCAGGTGGTCGAGCCGATGGCGATGGTCACCTCCACCACGCCCGCGCCGTCCTGCGGCACTGGGAGCAGTTGGCGCTCGCGGAGCTGGATGCGTCGCCCGACGTCCCGGCCCCGGAGCCGGCGCGCCGGCCCAACTCGCTGCGCCTCGGGCTCGGCCTCGGCGGTGAGCGCAGCCTCGACGCCGTCTTCGACGCCCTGACAGGTGCCGAGGTCGACGCGATCCTGCGCGCCGAGGTGGAGCGGGTGGCGGTCGAACGCCGCGGCGGTTCGACCGCCACCCCGCTCACCCTGTCCTCCCGGCCCGCCCCACCGCCGGGACCCGACCCCACGATCGCTGGACGCGCACCCACGTCCGCCCCACCACCTGAGCCCGTGGCCGAGTCATCGACCACGGCCCGGGGATGCGACGATGGGGCGGTGCGCGTGGTCACGGATCGGGAGCGGCGGCATCGGCTCGGGGTGCGACACGGGCTCGCGGACGGGGCCGGGTTCGGGTCGCCGGAGGACGCCACTCGGGCCCTGACGGTGCTGCACGCCACCGAACCGCCGACACCGTACCTGTCGCTGCACGCCCGGGTCCCCGACCTGTCCTTCGACGCCGTCGAGCGGGCGCTCTACCGGGACCGCAGCCTGGTCAAGCAGCTCTCGATGCGGCGCACCCTGTTCGTGTACCCGCGGGACCTGCTGCCCGCGGCGTGGGGGAGCGCCGCGGCGCGCACCGCGGCGAGGGAGCGCACACGGCTCGCCAAGGACATCGCCGCCGCCGGCCTCGCCGCGGACCCGCAGCGCTGGATCGCCGAGGCCACCGAGGCGACCCTCACCCGGCTCGGCGAGGCCGACCACGAGGGCCTGACCGGCGTGGAGCTGCGGGAGCAGGTGCCCGAGGTGGCCGGCAGCTACCTCGCCAACCCCGACAAGCGCTACGCCGCCACCGTCCACCTGGGGCCGCGGCTCCTCACCCTGCTCGGCGCCGAGGGGCGGGTGGTCCGGGCCACGAACGCCGGCCACTGGCGGCTCTCCAAGCCCCGCTGGATCACGACGGCGCGCTGGCTCGACGGCGACGTGCCCGAGCCGCTGGACGCCGCTTCCGGCTACACCGAGCTGGTGAGCCGCTGGCTGTGGACCTTCGGGCCCGGCACGGTCGAGGACCTCCGGTGGTGGCTCGGCAGCACCAAGGGCGCGGTGCGCGAGGCGCTGGCCGCGATCGGCGCCGTCGAGGTCGCCTTGGAGGACGGCACCCCCGCCTGGCTGCGGGCCGACGACGTGGACCCCGTCGCGGACCCGGGCCCGTGGACGGCCCTGCTGCCGGTGCTCGACGCCACGATCATGGGGTGGAAGGCCCGCGACTGGTACCTGGACGACCGGGCGCCGCTGCTGTTCGACACGGCGGGCAACGCCGGCACCTCCGCGTGGGTCGACGGCCGGGTCGTCGGCGTGTGGGTCCAGGACCCCGACGGCGTGGTCGAGGTCCGGCTCCTGGAGGCGCAGCCCGCGTCGGTGCGGCGCCGGCTGCGAGCGCAGGCCGAGCGGCTCACCACCTGGCTGGCGGGCGAGCGGGTCAGCACCATCTACCCGTCGACCGCCATGAAGGACCCCGCCCGCACCCGCCCGCTCTGAACGCCAGTGGCCGGTGGGCGAGCCCCCGGTGGGCGAGCCTCAGCGGTAGGCGACGGTGATGCTGCCGTTGGCGGTGGAGGCGACGATCGAGCGCTCGGCGGAGGGGTCGGTGCGGACGCCGGTGGTGGTCGACCCGTTGCTCGTGGACGTGCTCACCGCGTAGGGCGGCGCGTCGCCGGGGAGCGTGACGGTGATCGACCCGTTGGACGAGCGGGCGTTGACCCGGTGCGGGTGGTTGGAGAAGCCGAGGCGCACCCGGCCGTTCGAGGAGGACGCCTCCACGACGTTCGCGTGGGTGCCGTCGACGGTCACCGAGCCGTTGGAGGAGCGGAGGTCGAGGTCACCGGAGGAGTCGAACACCTCGATGCGCCCGCCGCCGCTGCGGGCGCGGACCGGCCCCTCGGCGCCCGACACCGACACCACGCCCCAGCCGACGCTGACGTCGACGGGACCGCCGACGTCGCGGACCCGGACCGAGCCGCCCGAGCCGCCGGTCACCGCGGTGCCCTTCGGGACGTGCACCGTGGCCTCCGCCTTGCACACCACCGTCATCACCGGCGGGCAGCGGGTCGAGACGACCACCCGGCCCTCGGCGTCGAGGTGGGCGCCGGCGGAGGACGCCTGGATGCCGTCGCGCTGGCGCAGCACCACCCGGATGCCCTCGGCCCGGTCGCCGATCACCCGGACGCCGCCGCCGTCGTTGCGCAGCACGACCTCGTCGGTCGTCGCGAAGTCGAGGGTCGTCTCGGTGGTCTCCTGCACGGCGACGTCGACCATCGAGTAGGCGGCCGAGCCGATCAGGAAGGCCGCGAGGAGCGCGGCAGGGACGTAGAGCAGGCGGCGCATCAGGACTCCAGGTAGCGGAGGACGGCGAGGACCCGGCGGTGGTCGCCGGTGGCGAGGGGGAGGTCGAGCTTCGTGAAGATGTTGCCGACGTGCTTCTCCACCGCCCCGGCGCTCACCACGAGCGTCTCCGCGATGGCGACGTTGGAGCGGCCCTCGGCCATGAGCCCGAGCACCTCCCGCTCCCGCTCGGTGAGCGTGGCGAGCGGGTCCCGCCGGCGGGAGCGGACGAGGAGCTGCGACACCACCTCGGGGTCGAGGGCGGCACCGCCGGCACCGACCCGGCGGACGGCCTCCACGAACTCGGAGACGTCGGCCACCCGGTCCTTCAGCAGGTAGCCGACGCCGTCGGTGTTGTCGGCCAGCAGCTCCGACGCGTACTCCTGCTCCACGTACTGCGACAGCACCAGCACGGCGACGCCGGGGTGCTCGCGCCGGATGCGGACCGCAGCCCGGATGCCCTCGTCGGTGTGGGTGGGCGGCATGCGGACGTCGACCACGCACAGGTCAGGCCGCTGGCGGGCGACCGCCTCCAGGAGCGCCTCGGCGTCGCCGACGCCGGCCACCACCTCCTCGCCCGCGTCGGCGAGCAGTCGGGTGATGCCCGCCCGGAGGAGGACGGAATCTTCGGCGATCACGATGCGCATGGGAGCTCCGCGAGGATGGTGGTGGGGCCGCCGGGCGGGCTGGCGACGTGGAACCAGCCGTCGACGGCTTCGACCCGGTCCCGGAGCCCGGTGAGGCCCGAACCGGTGGGCTCGGCGCCGCCGCAGCCGTCGTCGGTGACCTCGATGACGAGGCGGTCGCCCCGGCGGCCGATGGCGACGCGGGCCTCGGTGGCGCCGCTGTGCTTGGCGACGTTCGCGAGCGCCTCGCTCACGAGGAAGTAGGCGATGCCCTCGATGGACTCGTCCAGGCGGCCCGACACGTCGACCGAGAGGGCGACGGGCACCGCCGAGCGGGCCGCGACCGCCGAGAGCGCCGGGCCGAGGCCCCGATCGGTGAGCACCGCCGGGTGCAGGCCCCGGGCGAGGTCGCGCAGCTCGACCATCGCCCGCTTCGCCTCGGCGTGGGCCTCGTCGATGAGGGCGCGGGTGGCCTCGGGATCCTCGTCGTAGCGCTCCTTGGCCATGCCGAGGTTCATGGCGAGCGCCACCAGGCGCTGCTGGGCGCCGTCGTGCAGGTCCCGCTCGATGCGGCGCCGCTCCGCCTCGGCGCCCTCGACCGCCCGGGACCGGCTGGGCTCCCCCGGGCGGGGGCGCCGCTCCCCCGCCTCCTCCCGCCGCGGGCCCAGCAGCCCGGCGGCCCCGCGCAGCAGGCCGCCCAC
>Ga0182792_1000310_pt1 | contig 47447 bp, 28 predicted proteins | sample Passage237B_FD_130497 | JGI IMG/M metagenome (GOLD analysis project Ga0182792, IMG submission 130497) | Cellulose adapted compost microbial communities from Newby Island Compost Facility, Milpitas, CA, USA - Passage2 37B (version 2) (version 2) ...
AGCGCGCACTCCTTGCCCAGCCCGAGACCCTTCAGGTAGGAGGTCGGGTAGAGCATCTCCTGCATGCCGGGGCCGCCGCGCGGGCCCTCGTACCGGATCACGACCACGTCGCCGGACTTGACCCGGCCGGAGAGGATCGAGTCGACCGCGTCGTCCTGGGACTCGACCACGAAGGCGGGGCCCTCGAAGGTGAGGATCGACTCGTCGACGCCGGCGGTCTTGACCACGCAGCCCCGCTCGGCGATGTTGCCGTAGAGGATCGCCAGGCCGCCGTCGGTCGAGTAGGCGTGCTCGACGTCGTGGATGCAGCCCTCGGCCGCGTCCAGGTCGAGCGACTCCCACCGCTCGGACTGGGAGAAGGCCCGGGCGGAGCGCCGGCAGCCGGGGGCGGCGTGGAAGAGCTCGACCGCGATCTCGGCCGGCTTCGGGCCGCGCACGTCCCACGTCTCCAGCCACTCGTCCATCGTGTCGGCGTGGACGGTCGATACCCCCTCGTTGAGCAGGCCGCCGCGGCGCAGCTCGCCGAGGATGGCGGGGATGCCGCCGGCCCGGTGGACGTCCTCCATCAGGAAGTGGCCGTTCGGGGCGACCTTGCAGATGCAGGGCACCCGGCGGGAGAGGTCGTCGATGTCCTGCATCGTGAAGTCGACCCCGGCCTCGCGGGCGGCGGCCAGCAGGTGCAGCACGGTGTTGGTCGAGCCGCCCATCGCGATGTCGAGCGTCATCGCGTTCTCGAAGGCGTCGCGGGTCGCGATCGAGCGCGGCAGCACCGACTCGTCGCCGTCCTCGTAGTGCCGCAGGGCGATCTCGACCGCAGTCCGGCCGGCCGCCTCGTAGAGCTCCTTGCGGGCGGTGTGGGTGGCGAGGGTGGAGCCGTTGCCCGGCAACGAGAGGCCGAGCGCCTCGGTCAGGCAGTTCATCGAGTTGGCGGTGAACATGCCGGAGCAGGAGCCGCAGGTCGGGCAGGCGTTCTCCTCGATGATCGCGATGTCCTCGTCCGAGACCTCGTCGGCGACCGCGTCGGCGATCGCCGAGATCAGGTTGACCCGCTTGCGCACGGTGCCGTCGACCAGGGTCGCCTCGCCGCCCTCCATCGGCCCGCCGGAGACGAAGACGGCCGGGATGTTGAGCCGCAGGGCGGCGTTCAGCATCCCCGGGGTGATCTTGTCGCAGTTCGAGATGCAGACCATCGCGTCCGCGCAATGGGCGTTCACCATGTACTCGACGCTGTCGGAGATCAGGTCACGGGAGGGCAGCGAGTAGAGCATTCCGCCGTGGCCCATCGCGATGCCGTCGTCGACCGCGATCGTGTTGAACTCGAGTGGCACGCCGCCGGCTGCCTTGATCGCTTCGGAAACGACCTCGCCGACCGGCTTCAAATGGGTATGGCCGGGCACGAACTGGGTGTAGGAGTTGGCCACCGCCACGATCGGCTTGCCGAAATCTTCGCGGGGCACCCCGGAGGCGCGCAGAAGCGCCCGGGCCCCAGCCATATTGCGTCCATGGGTAACGGTTTTCGATCTTAGGTCTGGCATGTGGCTAAGATAGCGGAATGACCATTCCGGCACAAGGGTGGACGAAACTTTCCCAGGCAGAGAAGCGAACCCGCACGCTCGAAGCCGCTGACCTCCTCTTCGCCCGCGAAGGACTCGACGCACCGATGCCGGCGTTGGCCGAGGCGCTGGGAATCGGGGTGGGAAGCATCTACCGCCAGGTCGGGACCAAGGACGAACTGATCGGAGCCCTGGTGATCGAGCGATCGAGGGCGTTGAGCCGGAGGTTCGATGAGGCTGCCGCCCGACCCGATGCGTGGCAGGCACTTCGGGACGCGGTCCACGAAACGGTCGACGACTGCCTCCGCGACGCTCTCACCCAATCGGCTTGGGACCAAGCCGCGATCGTCAGTGACGAGGTCCGCGACGCCCGTCAGCAGGCGACCGACTCGCTCACGGCGATGCTCGAACGAGCTCGTGAAGCTGGAGAGGTCACCGACGAAGCAAGCGCGGACGACCTCCGGCTCCTCTTCTTCGCCCTACGTGAGTTCAGCTCCGTAGGAGCAGATCACGCCCACCGCTTCGCCGACGTGGTCCTTCGCGGGATCCGGAGTCGGTGAGATCGGAGAAGTTGGCAATTATTGCCAACTTCTCCGATCTCGTCGATTCCTCAGAAGAGTTGATTTTCCCCGGCGAATATCTCGCTCACCGAGTCGTCGGTGAAGATGCGGCGGATCGAGTCGGCGAGGGTTCCGGCGGTGCTGAGGACGTGAATGTTGTCCGGAGCGCCGGGTCGGAGCGGGATCGTGTCGGTGACCACGATCTTCTCGAGGCCCGAGTTCTCGTAAGGCAGGCGCTCGAACGCGGGGCCGGAAAAGACACCGTGGGTGGCGCAGGCGATAACCGACTTGGCGCCCTCGTCAAGCACGGTGCGGGCGGCGGCGCAGAGCGTGCCGGCCGTGTCGATCATGTCGTCGGAGATGATCGCGATCTTGTCCTTGACGTCACCGACCACGTAACCGATCTCGGCAACCTGCTGCTTGGGCCGTTCCTTTTCCATGATCGCCCACTCGGTGCCGACCTTGCGGGCGAAGTTGCGTGCGGCCTTGGCGCGGCCCGCATCCGGGGAGACGATGACCAGTTCCTCCGGCTCGTACTGATCGGCGAACCACTGGGTCAGCATCGGCTGGGCGGTCATGTGGTCGACCGGGATCGTGAAGAAGCCCTGGATCTGGCCGGCGTGGAGGTCCATGGTCAGGACCCGGTCGATCCCGACCGCCTCCAGTGAGCGGGCGACGACGCGCGAGGTGATCGGCTCGCGCGGAGCCGATTTCTTGTCCTGGCGGGCATAGCCGAACCAGGGCATCACAGCGATGATCCGGTGGGCCGAGGCGCCCTGGGCGGCATCGGCCATGATCATCAGCTCCATCAGGGCGTCGTTCGGGGTCATTCCCGTCTCGACGTTGGCACAGGTCGATTGGACCAGGAAGACGTCGGCGCCGCGGATCGACTCCTCGTAGCGGCCATAGATCTCACCATCGGAGAATGTCTTCAGGGTGACGTCACCGACCGAGAGCGAGAGCTTACCGGCGATCTTCGCGGCGAGATCCTGGGATGAGCGACCGCCGAACACCATCGCCCGCTTCGAGTAATCGTGCGGGATCGTGGTGGCTGAAGCCTCGGTAATGGTCACTGACTGCTTTCCCCTTCTGCCTCGCGGGCGGCGAGCCGCTCAGCGTAATCATCAACGTTTCTCTGGTCGTTCTCACTCACGGAGAGGGCCCCGGGCGGAATGTTGTCGCGGATCACCGCGCCGGCGCCAGTGTACGCACCATCGCCCACCTCCACCGGTGCGACCAGCATCGTGTCCACGCCGAGTTTCACGTCGGAGCCGATCTTGGTGCGGTGCTTGCGGACGCCGTCGTAGTTCGCGGTGATCGTGCCGGCACCCAGGTTTGAGTCGGGGCCGATCTCGGCGTCGCCGATATAGGAAAGGTGCGGAACCTTCGAACCTTCGCCGACCGTGGAGTTCTTGATTTCGACGAAGGTGCCCGCCTTGGCACCATCCGCGAGTTTCGCCCCGGGCCGCAGATAGGCGAACGGACCGACCGAGCAGCCTTCGGCCAGCTCGCAGAGGTTCAGATACGACTGGATCACCTGGCAGCCCTTTCCTACCCCTGAGTCGATGACCGTCGAGTGCGGTCCGATCACTGCGGCTTCGCCGATCTCGGTCGCGCCGCGCAGCAGAGTGCCGGGCTCGATCCGGGCATCTTGGCCGATCGTCACGCCGGCGTCGATCCAGGTGGTCGCCGGGTCGACGATCGTCACTCCGTCGAGCATGTGCTGACGAAGTATCCGCTGGCGGGCTTCCGCCTCGACCACGGCCAGGTCGGCGCGGTTATTGACCCCGAGGTTGATCGCCGGATCGTTCGAGACGTGGGCGGTTACCAGCTCGCCGCGAGAACGCATTACGGCGATCACATCGGTCAGGTAGTACTCACCCTGGGCGTTGTCGCTGGTGAGCTCACCCAGGGCGGAAGCCAGCGACTTGCCGTCGAAGACATAGGTCCCGGAGTTGATCTCACGGATCGCCAGCTCTTCTCGGGTCGCGTCGCCCTCGGCTTTGGCTTCGACGATCTTGCGGATCGTGCCGTCGCCGCCCCTGACGATCCGACCGTATGAGCCCGGCTCGTCGAGGATCGCGGTCATCACGGTCGCGGAAGCGCCGGACTCCTCCTGCGAGGCGAGCAACCCGTTGATCACCTCGGCCGAGATCAGCGGGACATCGCCGGAGAGCACGAGGACCCGTGAAGACTCCTCCACGATCGCCAAGGCGGAACGCACCGCCCCGCCGGTCCCGTCCGACTCTTGTTGTTCAACGGTCTCGACCCCTTCCGGCAGCGCATCGGAGAGATCGCGCTCGGGCGAGACGATCACCGCGACACGATCGGCGCCGGCCTCACGCGCGGCCAGGACTGGCCAGGCGATCATCGGACGGCCGCAGACGGGGTGAAGCACCTTCGGGAGGGCCGAACGCATGCGCGTGCCCTGACCGGCAGCCATGATCAGAGCAGTTACGGGAAGCCCGGTCACAAAAACATAATAAGTCGGCGTGCTTCGCCCCGCCTCCAAGTCAAACGCCGGGGCTTCACATGGGGGCTAGGTTCGATTTGGGGGGATATAGCGCCCATGGATCGAACCAACCGGACCCGGCCCTGTCGCTCAGGTGCCGAGGGCTTCGGATTTGGCTTCCTGGGAGAGCAGGATCAAGGTCCAACCGGAGAAGATCAGGTCGATCCCGACCAGCAGGCCGATCGCCCAGTCGGCGGAATGCGGATAGTCGGCGAGAAAGATCAGGCCGATGATCAGCGAGAGAGCGCCGTTCAGCCCGAGCCATCCCGCCCCGGGGATGCCGCGCTGCGCGAAGGCCGCCGCGAGCCGCACGACGCCGGCCGCGAGGAAGTAGATGATCAAGATCAAGGTCAGCGCCTTGGCTCCCTTGTCGGGGTTGATCAGCAGGAAGAGACCGGCGGCGAGCGTCAGCACCGACCAGGCGATCCGGGCGATCACATTGAGGGCACCCGGAGCTGTGAATGACCAGGCGAAAAGGAAGGCCGAACCGATCACGAGGATCCAGCCGATCAGCACCGTCATCCCCCAGGACGCGACGTTTGGTATCAAGATGGCGAAGGCACCGAGCAGGATCATCAGCACCCCAATGCCGGTGAACACACCCGTGGCGCGCCTCACTTCTTTCTGGACATCGTCTTCGTAGGTCATGGCCAGAGCCTATTCCCGCCGTCGGCGGGTAGAGTCCGCACCCCTTCCGGGATGGTGTAATCGGTAGCACACCGGTTTTTGGTACCGGCAGTGGAGGTTCGAGTCCTCCTCCCGGAGTTTCAGGTTCGCCGAAAGTGGGGTTCTGGCTTTCGGCGAAGCCGGATCTCTGACTCTCGGCGAACGCCGGCGGTCCCGGCGGGTCGCAACTTGTCGGGTACGGGGGCGTTCTATAAAGTGACCCAGCTTCGGGATTGGCCCGAGGACGAGGGAAATCGGAGAGAACCGGAGAACAGATGCGCAAGCTCGCAGTGCTTTTCGCCCTTCTGGGCAGCCTTTTCGCAGTTTCTACCGCCCAGGCGGCACCCCCCACTTCCGTCTTCGACGGTGCCGTTTCTTGCACCACGCAGGGTCCAGGCAGTCACGAAGGTCAAACTTGGTGCGGTACCGGGATCTTCAACCCCGCGGCCCAGGATCCGCCCCAGGACATCCGCAGCACCGTGAAGTCATTCGACGAGGTGCCGATCGATGTCAACGTCGCCTTCCCCGATGAAGGTGAATTCGGCGCTGGCCCCTACCCGCTGGTCTACATCTTCCACGGATACGGCGGCGGCAAGATCAACTTCACCGGCATGCAGCATTGGCTGAACAAGGGCTACGCGGTCTTCTCGCAGACCAACCGCGGATTCCATGAGTCCTGCGGCACGGCCAACGCAAAGGCAGCCGATCCGATTTGCGCCACCAAGGGTTTCGTCCGTCTCGACGACACCCGTTACGAAGTGCGTGACGCTCAATACTTCGCCGGCGTCTTGGTCGACGAGGATCTTGTCCAGCCGGACAAGATCGCCGCAACTGGCGGCAGCTACGGCGGTGGCTTGTCAATGTCCCTGGCCGCGCTCAAAGACCGCGTCATGTTGCCCGACGGCACTTACGAGCAGTGGAAGAGCCCTGAAGGCACCCCGATGAGCTTGGCTGTCGCTTTGCCGGACATTCCCTGGACCGACCTGTCTTACTCGCTGGTTCCCAACGGGAGCAACATCGACTACATCGAGGACGCGTCCTACTACGGCCCGTTCGGCGTGATGAAGCAGTCCTACGTCAACGGCCTCTACCTGAGCGGTCTGAGCGCCCCGGGCTACTACACACCGGCCGGCGAGCAGCCTGAAGCGGACCTGGCGGGCTGGAAGGCCTTCATGGACGCCGGTGAACCCTATGAGGGCAGCGCGGCCGCCGACCAGATGCTCAGCGAGGTCACCCAGCACCATTCCTCGTACTACATCGACCACAGCCAGGCGCCGGCCCCGCTGCTGATCAGCTCCGGCTTCACCGACGACCTGTTCCCTGCCAACGAGGCGACCCGCTACTACAACCGGACCCGGGCCCAGTACCCGAACAGCCCGATCGGCCTGTACTTCGGCTCGTTCGGTCATATGCGTGGCCAAAATGGATCCGAGGTAACCGATGCCCGGTCCGACCTGCAGGATCAGTGGATGGATTACTACATGAAGGGCACTGGCTCGCAGCCGGCTTCGAACGTGACGACCTGGACCCAGGTCTGCCCCAACGAAGCCACCGACGGTGGCCCCTACGTGACCGACAACTGGGTCGAGCAGTCGCCGGGTGAGATCGTCCTCAGCAAGGAGGACAGTCAGACCATCCAGCCGGACGGCGGTAACCGCGCGGTCGGCGCCGCCTTCAACCCAGCACCGTCAGGTGTGGCCTGTGCCGCGCCCTCCGGTGCGGTTGAGACCGGTACCGCGGACGTCGAATCGGATGCTGCTCCCGCGGGTGGCTACACCGTGATGGGTTCGCCGACGGTGATCGCCAAGTTCACCTACAGCGGTGAGAATCCGCCGCAGGTCGCGGCGCGTCTGGTCGATGTCGCCGCCGACGGCTCCACGAAGACGCTGGTAAACAGGGGAGTCTGGCGCCTGAACGGCACCGGTTACCAGGTCTTCCAGCTCAACCCGAACGGTTGGCACGTGGCCGAGGGTCACAAGCTCCGTCTGGAGCTACTACCGTTCGACGGTAGTAACACCAACCCGGCACTACCGCTGGCAAACTTCAGCCGGCCGACCACCGGCGAACCGGCGATCACCGTCGAGAACGTCCAGTTGAGGATTCCGGTTCAGGAATCCCCCGGAGCCCTGAACGGCCTGGTCAAGGCGCCGGCCAAGCGGGTACTGCCGAATCGGCCCGACGTCGAGCTGGCCCCCGGCAACGAAGCGATCGGCTCTCAAACGATCGCCGAGTACGTGGCCGCCGAATACCCCTGCCCCGCGGGGACGAGCGGCACCGGTGGTGACGACTGCGCCCCGAACCCGGTGATCGGCAAGATCAAGGTCGTCAAGGCCACGGTCAAGGGCAAGGTCCTCACCGCCCGCGTCTCCTGCGCCGGCTCGAACGACTCTTGCGCCAAGGCGACCGTGAAGTTCAAGGGCGCCCCGAAGAAGGGCAAGAAGGGCAAGGGAGTCCTGCTGGCCAGCAAGTCCGGTGTCACCGCCCCGGCGGGCAAGACCGTCTCGGTCAAGTTCAAGCTGACGGCCAAGGCTCGCAAGCTGTTCAAGGACAGCAAGAAGCGGAAGGTCATCCGCAAGCACGGCAAGAAGCGGGTCAAGGTCGTGAAGGTGAAGGGCCTCAAGTCGCTGCGGGCGAAAGTCCTGATCGGCGGCAAGAAGTCCGGCTTCGTGAACGTGAAGCGAAACGGGAAGGTGAAGTAACACTCGCCGGACCGGCACCGGGGGTGCCCGAAAGGTGACGAGCGCTTCGCGCTCTCGATAAGAAGTCACCTTTCGGGCACCCTCCGGCAGTGGTAACCTGCGCGGGTCAGGGGGCGAGCCGATCGGCTCCCGGCCCGGGGGGTGCCCGAAGGGTCACGAGCTCTGCGCGCTCTCGAAAAAAAGTCCCCTTTGGGCCCCCCTCCGGCAGTGGTAACCGGCGCGGGTCGGGGGGGGAGCCGATCGGCTCGTGCCCGTGTTTCAAAGGGAGCCGCAGGGAGCGGCACTAACTTCAATAGGGAGAACCAGGGACCACATGCGTAAGTTCGTCGTAGCACTCGCTGCACTTTTCATGTTCGCCTTCGCCGCGCAGGCGAACGCCGCACCGCCCACATCGATCTTCGGAGGCAAGATCCCCTGTGCCCAGCAGGCGCAGCCCGATGGGCGGATCCTCTGCTCGGGGCCGGGCGGATCGGACTCGAACGCTCCGGCGAACACGGTCCCCAGCTACGACGGCACCCCGATCGATGTCAACGTCGCCTTCCCGAACCCGGAAGAGTTCGGTGACGGGCCCTACCCGCTCGCCATGTACTTCCACGGTTTCGGCGGCGGCAAGGAAGGCTTCGACGGTGATCTGAAGCGATTCACCGACTCCGGCATGGCCGCGTTCTCGATGACCGAGCGCGGCTTCAAGAAATCCTGTGGCAAGCCCGAAGCGATCACCGCTCTGAACGCGGCCGACGCAGACGGGCACGATGCCTGCAACAAGGGCTTCATCCACCTGATGGACAGCCGCTACGAAGTCCGGGACGCGCAGTACCTGGTCAGCATCCTCGCCGACGAGGGCCTGATCGAGCCGAAGAAGATCGGCACGGTCGGCGCCTCCTATGGTGGCGCCAAGTCGATGACCCTGGGCGCCTTGAAGGACCGGGTCATGCTGCCGGACGGCAGCCTCGCTCCCTGGAAGAGCCCGGACGGCAAGGACATGTCAATCGCGGTCGCAGCCCCGATCGTGCCGCCCACTGACTTCGCCTACTCGCTTGTCCCCAACGGCCGCACCTACGACTACACGGTCGACAACCCCTACCTCGGCCCGGACGGCAACGCTCCATACGGGGTCATGAAGTCGGCGATCATCAACCTGCTGTTCGGCGCCGGTGACTCTTTCAGCGGCCAGAACGGCACGGACCTCGATCCGCTCTTCGACATCGTCAGCTGGCGCGACCAGATGTCGGCCGGCGAGCCGTACGACAACCCGGTCGGCCAGACCATGGTCTCCGAGATGACGACCCATCACTCCTCGTACTACATCGATCCGAGCGAGGCCCCGGCCCCGATGGTGATCGCCGAGGGCCTCACCGACGACCTCTTCCCGATCGACGAGGCGCTGCGGTTCTACAACCGGACCAAGCACCAGTACCCGGACTCGACCGTCGGCCTGCTCTTCGCCGACATCGGCCACCCGCGCGCCCCGATCGAGGAGGCATACAGCCAGGGCCGTGACGAGGACAAGGAGATGGGCTACCAGATCGTCGAGCAGTGGTTCAAGTACTACCTGCTCGGCCAGGGCGACAAGCCGTTCGACGGCGTAATGACCAAGTCGCAGGTCTGCCCTTACTCGGATCCCTCGGGCGGCCCCTACACCGCCGACAACTGGGCCGACTTCGCGCCCGGTGAGATCCGCCTCGCGGATCCGACCAAGCGCGTGATCTCCAAGGACGGCGGCAACGTCACGGTCGCCGCCAAGTTCACCACCATCTTCCCGGCCTGCACCCAGCAGGGGGAGACCGATGAACCCGGGATCGCCACCTATGACTTCCCGGTCACCCCGGCCGGTGGATTCACCCTCGGTGGCGCCCCGACCGTGATCGCCGACGTCTCGGTGGCCAACGGTGGTGCGTCGCAGATCGCCGCGCGGCTACTCGAGATCAAGAGCGGCAAGGAGCGGATCATCTCTCGTGGCGTTTACCGCCCGGACGCCAGCGGCCGTCAGGTGATCCAGCTGCACGGCAACGTCTACCACTTCGACCAGGGAACCCGGGCCCGGCTGCAGCTGCTGCCGCGGGACGGCAACCCGGAACTCACATCGCTTGCGTATGTGCGTCCGTCGAATGACCAGCAAGACGTCACGATCAGCAACGTCGAGGTGCGCCTGCCCGTCCGTGAGGAACCGGGCTCGCTGAACGGCCTGGTCGAGTCGCCGCTGCCGAAGGTGCTGCCCAAGGGCTACGAACTGGCCGACGACTACGAGACGACCGGCTCCGTCGCCCCGGACGGTGCCCCGAAGCCAGCCGCCAAGGCCAAGGTCAAGGGCAAGCAGCTCAAGCTCAGCTTCGACTGCCGCGGCGTAAACCTCTGCCGCTCGGTCAACGTCGAGATCAAGGGCTCGAAGAAGCCGCTCAAGGGCGTCACGATCGCCAAGAAGACCGGCGTCAAGGTCACCGGCAACAAGCAGGCGACCGTCACCTTCAAGCTGACCGCCAAGGCTCGCAAGGCCTTCAAGGACAAGAAGAAGCGCAAGGTCGTCCGCAAGCGCGGCAAGAAGCGGGTCAAGAAGGTCACCGTCAAGGGCCTCAAGAAGACCGGCGCCAAGGTGATTGTGCGCGGCTGGGATCCGGTGACGAAGAAGAACATCACCGTAACCCGGACCGGCAAGGTCAAGTAGCAGGCATCAACCGCCAGCGTGACCGCGGTGCCGCAGGTCATGAGTCGATCCGACTCATGACCTGCGGCACCGTTTGTCGTTAGGCGCGTTCTTTCGAGCGGCCTCGGGGGGAAGCGATGCCCAGAACTCGCATCGCTTTGATTCCCAGGCCCAGGCGCTCGCGACCCTCGGTGGCGGTGGCGTCGTGGCCTGAGAGGTCACGGACCCGTTCCAGGCGGTAACGGATCGTGTGGCGATGGGTGAACATTTCCTTCGCGGTGGCCGGTACGTTGGCGTCGCTGTCGAGATATGTCTCAACCGTGGCGACCAGGTCGGTTTCGTACTGCTCGTCGTAAGCGACCAGCGGTTCGACGGTTTCGGAGTAGAAGCTCATCAGTTCCTCCCTGCTGGTCCCGAGCAGAAGGCGGTAGGCGCCGGTCTCCTCGAAGGCGATCGGAGAGCGGCCCTCGGCCTCCCCCACGTTCAGGGCAAGTTGGGCCTCGCGGGTGGCGCGTTCGATCTGGTCGGGTCCGGTGGCCAGACGCGAACGGGAGATCGTCACGGTCAAGCCGGGGAGCGAACGGGGCAACTCGCGGTCGAGCGTGTCCTCGACCTTGGCCAGCCGGTCCTCCTCGTTGGTCGGCACGAGGATGCCGACCACGGCGCCCTCCTCCGATTCGCCCATCCCGGCGATCGCGCCCGAGGCGATCGCGCGAATCGTCCGCACGGCCATGTCGAGCACGCGGGAGCGCCAGTCCCCCTCCTGGGCCGAGCCGGCATGGGCCCGCACCATCAGCACGCCGCCCCCGCGGGAAAGGTCGCAGCCGATCTCACCGGCGCGGGCGACGAGGTCATCGGTGCCGGTCATCGAGCCGTCGAGCAGGGCTCGGATGAACTCTGAAACGGCGCCTTCGTTGCCCCACTCATCCGACCGAGCCCGTTCCACTTCGAGCGCGGCGAGCGCAGACATCACCTCGATCAGGTCGTTGTCCACCGCATCGCCAAGGTAGCGGGCTTCGCCGACTGTGGCATCACCAAGCGACAACTGAACCGTCTCGACACCTTTGCCCTTGGCGGTCAGTTTCGCTTCCTGCGCCTGGGTGGCTCCGGCCACGGCCAGCACGATTCCCGAGCGATCGAGAAAGGCGACCGGGACCCCGATCACATCGGCCGCGGCCCGAGCCAGCCCGGGGAGCCCACGGCCCGCCAGGACCGGACCGGCCAATCTCGCTGGTGCCGACGCCTTGGCTTTGGCGCCCGGACTCAAGCGCCGGTGAAGGGGTTGATGGGACTGATGCCGTTCGAGATCAGAACCCAGGCCAGACCGGCGACGACACCGATGGTGACCAGGCCGCCGAAGATGATCAGCGACAAGAAACCTGCCGCGAATCGCTCGTGCCAGCGGCCATAGGAACCCAACGCCGGGACCAGGATCAGGCCGATGAACGCGGCCAGACTCACGAGGCCGGCGGCCCCGAAATACCAGACATTGGTGGAGACGGCGATCACCATCTGCTTAATTTTTGCGCAACTGGCCCAACAACAGGGCCCAGACCGCAAAGAACGAGAAGCAGAGGGCCCCCAGAGCCCACCCGCCGAAGACGTCGCTGAGGTAGTGAACCTGCAGGTAGACGCGGCTCAGGCCGACCAGGGAGGCGAGCGTGATCCCGCCGGCGACCAGTGCCGCTTTACGGGTCATATCGGGCCGCAGCCGCACCGCGACGGTCAATGAAAGCCAGACGTAGAAGATCGAATGGGCGGCATGTCCGGACGGATACGAGTAGCCACCGACCTCGACCAGCCCGCCATCCGGACGTGGCCGGCCGACCCAGTCCTTGATCCAGTCGCTGCCGAAGCCGATCGCTGCCCAGGCGAGAACCAGCACCAGCGTCTCGGACCAGCGCTGCTTCAACGCGAGCACGCAGGCGGTCACCGCGACCAGGGGCAGCAACACCACCTGCGAACCGAGCACGGTAACCACCTTGGCGATCGAGATGAGCCAACCGACACGGATCAGGTCGACGAAATCGAAGGCTCTCAGGTCACCCGGGGTCGGGCCCGGGTCGTCGAGCAGGATCCCGACGTAAGCGAAGAGCACGAAGGACCCGACCGCGATGATCGCGAAAAGCGTGGTGACCTCAAGGCCGAAAGTGCCGCCGGGCGTGAACCGGTCCTGAAGCCAGCGAAGCTGCGGCTCGTAGCGGCGCGCGAACCGGACGATCCAGCCGGTGACCCAGTGCTCGTCCATCCAGGCGACGGCACGACGCCGGTTCCCGGCCTCGCGCAGGTACTTCCAGGCCAGGTAGGAGACGACCGAGACTCCGATCAAGGTCCCGATCGCCAGGGCCGCGATCCCGACGACCTCGGCCGCGGCGTCGATGCTACGAGCGAAGAAGTAGCCGGCCAGGACGTGGAGGGTGATCTGCACGCCGGAGCCGAGGATCGAGTACGGCACGAAGGCTCGGTACCTCATCCCGGAGCTGCCGGCGACGAACGGCGCCAGCGCCCGGACCAGCCCGATGAATCGCCCGATCAGGACGGTCTTGCCGCCGTGTTTCTCGAAGTAGTCCTCGACCTGCTCATATCGGTCTTCCGTGATCCCGACCTTCGAGCCGTGCCGGAAGATGAACTCTCGACCCAGCCGGTGCCCGAGATAGAAGCTGGTCGAGTCTCCGAGGAAGGCCATCAGCCAGGCGATCGCGATCAAGAGAAAGAGGTTGATCTGACCCAGACCTGCGACCGCACCGCCGATCAGCAGTGCGGTCTCGCCGGGGATCACCAGGCCGACGAAAGCTCCGGTCTCCAGGAAGGAGAGCAGGCCGACCACGAGGTAGGTCCAAGCTCCGAGGAAGTTCGCGAAGTCGTCGAGCAGCTGCTGCAGGTCGAACTCGGGAAAGAACTTCTTGTAGAGTACGAAGACGGCGATGACGGCGGCCGCGATGCCGATCAGAGCGAGCCGCTTGCCCCGTCTTGTTTCGGGAACCTTGACCATCGATCTGCTCTCAGGTCACGCCGCCCTGGCAGACGATCGCTTCGGGTCCGATCTCGTCCGCGGCCGACTGGGCCGACTCCCGGTCGGAGAACAGTCCAAAGACGGTCGGACCGGTGCCGGTCATCCCGGTGAACCCGGCGCCGGCCGATTCGAGGCGTTCCTTGGCGATCCCGATCTCCGGCTTGAGCGAGATCGCTGCCGGTTCCAGGTCGTTGACCAGCAGCGCGGGATAAGCGAGCGGAGAAACGCCGTTGGTTGCGACCGCCCAGAGACGCCCGGAAAGCTCGTCGATCTCTTCCTGGCTTCGGCCCAGCTTCATCCGGTCCGCCTCGTCGAACACGGCCCGGGTCGAAAGCCCCATCTCAAATGGGAGCAGCACAACCCAGTGCTCGGCCGGGACCGGCAGGGTTGTCAGCTTCTGCCCGACCCCCTCGACCAGCAACGGCTTCGGGTTGAGCTGTGACGGCACATCGGCCCCCAAAAGCAGGGCGAGACCGGCCAGGTCCTCGACCTCGCCGACGCCGAGGCGGAGGATCGCGGCGGCATCGGCACTGCCTCCGCCGAGCCCGGCCTGAACGGGGATCCGCTTCTCGATCTCGACTTTGAGCAGGGGCGGTGACCAGCCCTCGGAGCGCATCATCCTTATCACCTGGCTGACCAGGTTTTCGCCGGGCACCCCGGGACAGATGACCTGGTCCACGAGCGCCTGTCGCCCCCCGGCTGACACCGTGATCGTGTCGTGCAGGGTGAGCGGCTCGAAGATCGATGTGAGTTCGTGCAGCCCGTCTTTCCGCCTCGGCCCCAGGTAAAGGCAGAGGTTGAGTTTGGCCGGCGCGCTCAGCTCGAGGGGGAGATCAAGTTCGGTCATCGGCAGCGAGGTCGATCATCCCCGATAGCTTTGCGAACTGCTCGGGCGTCAGGGCTTCGGCCCGGATGCCTGGGTCCAGCCCCGCCTGCTCCAGGCCGGCCCGAACCGCTTTGAGCGCGCCGGGATGGACCATGTCGACCGACCGCGCCATCGCCTTGCGGCGGTGGGCGAAACCGGCGCGGACCAGCCTCCGAGTGGCGGCGTCCGGACCGGGGCCGGTGCGTTTTATCGCGATGATCGCGGAGTCGACCCGGGGCTGAGGCCGGAAGACGGTTCGGCTCACCTTGCGGACCTGGCGCACATCGCCGGCCAGCTGGATCAGGACCGATGGCGCCCCATACGTCTTGCTGCCCGGCCCGGCGCGCAGGCGATCGCCGATCTCCTTCTGGACCATCACGTTCCAACTGGTGATCGAAGGCAGGTCAAAGGCGGTATGGAGGATGACCGGGGTAGCGACCGAGTAGGGCAGGTTGGCGACCATCGCGGTCGGATCCGGGTCGAGCTGGGCGAGGTCATATCTGACCGCGTCGGCCCAGATCAGGTTCACGTTCGGCCGGGCCATGACCCCGGTCAGTCCGGGCTCGAGACCACGGTCGACCTCGATCACATGAACCTGCCGCGCGACCTCGGCCAGCCTCTCGGTCAGCACCCCCTCCCCGGCTCCGACTTCCAGCACGACGTCATCGGGCGAGAGACCGGCGTCCCGCACGATCGCCTCCAGCAGGTTGGGGTCGGCCAGGAAGTTCTGGCCGAGTTTCACCATCCGTAGACGCGGGCGGCGTTGGCGCTGACCAGTTCGTCCAGCTCCGCGTAGCCGATGCCTCGAAGCTCGGCGACCTTCTCCGCGGTCTCGACCACGAAAGCCGGCTCGTTGCGCTCCCGGCGGCGTGACTGCGGTGTGAGGTAAGGGGCGTCGGTCTCGACCATGATGCGGTCGTCGGGCACCTTCGCCACGGCGCTGCGCAGATCCTCGTTGGCGGGATACGTGATGTTGCCGGAGAAGGAGCAGTACCAGTCGCGCTCGACCGCCCGCTCGACCCAATCCGGGGTCGAGAAGCAGTGAAGGATCACGGTCAGGTCGGGGAATTCCTCGAGCGTCGCGAAGATCTCCGAGACCGCGTCTTCCTTGCCCTGCTGGTCGCGGCAGTGGATGACCAGGGGCATCTCCAGCCGGGCAGCGATGTCGGCCTGCTTGATGAAGGCGAGGCGCTGGCTGTCCGGGTCGGCGGTCTCGCGGAAGAAGTCCAGCCCGGTCTCGCCGATCGCCACCACCTTCGGGTCGGCGGCAAGTTGCTCGATGTCGGCCGCAGCCGACTCGTCGAATCCGTCGGCGTCGTTGGGGTGGCGGCCAACCGCGGCATAGAGGCCGGCGAAGGCATTTGCCAGGGCGATCTGCTCGCGGTTGCTTGCCTCGTCGAGTCCGACCGTGAGGATCTTCTCGACGCCGGCCTCGCGAGCAGCCCCGATCACCGTTTCCGGCGGATCGGGGCAACGCGAGACATGTGAGTGCGAATCGATCAAATTACCGGCGGAAACGGAAGACTTTCTTCTTGACCGTCTTCTTGCCGTTCGAGATATCGGTCGCCGTGACCTTGATCGCGAAGCGAGACCGCGGCCAGGTCAGCTTCAGGTAATTCAGGGCCGCGCGATTGAGGATCATCGAGGGAGATTTGGCCGTGTACGCCTTGATGCCGCCCTTGACGGTGGCCTTCAGCACCTCATGCGGCATGACCAGCTTCATGTTGACGACCACCGCACAGTTCTTGGTGCAGCCGACAGCGACGGCCAGCTTGCGCTTCACCTTGAGCCGCTTCTTGCCGTCCACGGTGAGAATCTTGACCTTAAGCGGCTTGTCAGCGGCCGAAACCGAGGCGGCCGTGGTCACAGAGACACCGGCACCGAGGGCCACGATTGCAATCCCTGCGAGAGCAATTCTGACTTTGTTCATATTCCGATCCTAGAGTTTGGGGAAGAGAGGGTCTAGCTTCTCGACCACGGTGCCCCCCGGACGGCTGCCGTAATCAGCCAAGCTGAGATCGGACTGCCCGAGCGCACGGAGCAGGATGCCGGTCGAGTTCGGCAGATAGGGATGAAGCAGCAGGGTGAGGACGCGCAGGCCCTCGGCCAGGCTGTAGAGCACCTGGTCGAGCCGTTCGGAATCGGCTTCGTCCTTGGCCAGCACCCAGGGCTGGGACTCTTCGACGTAGCGATTGAGCCGCCGGACCAGCACCCAGATCTCTTCCAGCGCCTGACTGAGCTGGGCCTCGTCGAGCAGGGCGGAGACGCGCTCGCCGATGCCTTCGAAATCGGCCGCCAGCAGCGGATCGGGATCGGCTTCCGGCTGAACCCCGTCCCGGTAGCGGTTGATCATCGCGAGGGTTCGTGAGGCGAGATTGCCGAAATCGTTGGCCAGCTCGGTTTCGTACCGCGTCTCGAAGCCCTCGGTCGAGATCGAGCCGTCCTGGCCGAAGCTGACCTCGCGGAAGCAGTAAAAGCGCAGGGCGTCAGCCCCGAACTTCTCGATCACCTCGAAAGGATCGAGCACGTTGCCGAGCGACTTCGACATCTTCTTGTCGCCCATCAGCAGGAAGCCGTGGATGAAGATCCGCTCTGGTACCTCGATGCCCGCGGCCATCAGGAAGGCCGGCCAGTAGACCGTGTGGAACTTGAGGATGTCCTTGGCGATGATGTGCCAGGAAGCGGGCCAGTAACGATCGGTCAGGTCCTCGCCTTCGCGGGCGTAGCCGAGTGCCGTGTAGTAGTTGAGGAGCGCGTCGAACCAGACGTACATGACCTGGTCCGGGTCCCAGCTCAGCGGGACTCCCCACGAGATCTGTGAACGGGAAAGCGACACGTCGTTCAGGCCACCCCGGATGAATGAGAGCGCCTCGTTGCGGCGGAAGTCGGGCTGGATCATGCCCGGGTTCTCCTCGAAGAGCCGCTCCAGGTCATCCTGGAAGGCCGAGAGTTTGAAGAACCAGTTCTGTTCCTTCTCCCGCTCGAGCGGGATCTCGTGGATCAGGCAGGTCTCACCGGGGCCGATCTCGTTTTCGCCCTTGAAGTCGGCGCAGCGAGGGCAGTACCAGCCTTCGTAGGTGCCCTCGTACACGTAGCCGTTCTCTTTGACCCGGTCGACCACCGCCTGGACCCGCTCGATGTGGCCCTGGTCGGTGGTCCGGATGAAGAAATCATTCGTGGCGTCGACGCGGGCGACCATGTCGCGGAACTGTTCGGCGCTGCGGTCGACCAGCTCCTGCGGGCCGATGCCCTGCTTTTCCGCCGCCTGGGCGATCGGCTCGCCATGCTCGTCGGTGCCGGTCAGGAAGAAGACATCCTCCCCGCGCTGGCGCATGTGCCGGGCCAGGATGTCCGCGGCCATGGTCGAGTAGGCATGGCCGAGATGCGGATCGCCGTTGCCGTAGAAGATCGGTGTGGTTACGTAGAAACTCAAGGTACGTCCAGCATATGGCGGGTCAGGCCAGAGTCGCTTCCACCGCGGCCGAGAACAGCTCGGCCCCAGTCGTTTCGAGCTCCTCGGCTAGCTCTAGGTAAAGGCACGGTTCCGTCACCTCTACTTCCATCAGGATCGCCTCCCCATCCGGCGAGGAGACCATGTCGATCCTGGCGTAGAGCGGCATGCTGCCGAAGCGCCGGGCCAGCCAGGCGACGGTCTTCGCCCCCAGCTCGACTTCGGCCTCGCTCGCTTCGGTCAGGCTCATCAGGTCCTCGTCGAACATGCTCTCGGCAACGGTCGTCCCCGGCCGCACCGGTGCCACGCCCGACTCGGGTAGGAACGCTTTCTTCTTCAGCGCGTAGGAGAAGCGGCCACCGAAGAACAGCACCGCGGTCTCACCGCGCCCGTCGATCCACGGGATGTAGGGCTGAATCATCGCGATCTCATCCTGGGAGCCGAGCTTTTCCAGCAGGGCCACGCCTTGGTCCGCGCTCTGCTCGTCGAAGACCCCGGTGTCCCGCGCGCCGGCCCCGGAGACCGGCTTGATCACGACCTTGCCGCCGAAGGGCGGGGCCGGCCCCCCGGGGGCGACCAGAGCGGTCGGCGGCACCGGCAGTCCGGCCCCGTCGAGCTCGGCCAGGTAGCGCTTGTCGGTGTTCCAACGAAGCATCTCCGGGACGTTCCGCAGACGTTGCGGCCCGATCGAGTCGGCCCAAGCCAAGAACTCGTCCAGCCGGTCCGTGTAATCCCAGGTCGAGCGGACCACGACCAGATCGAAGGACTCCCAGTCGGCGGCCGGATCATCCCAGGCGATGAATTCGACCGCGGTTCCCCTGGCGCCAAGCAACTCGGCCGATAGCGAGTCATCCCGCCAAGGCTCCAGGCGGGGCTCGCAGGTCGCGTATGCGACCCGGTGGGCGTTGCCGGATGTCGGGCTCAACGCCGCGGTTCCCGGCCGGTCAGTGCCTTGTACAGGTCGTTTGCCCGGGTGCCGGTAAGCGAGGCGACCACGGTCGCGGCGGCCCGGGGACGGGCCCCCGACTTGACCAGCCGCTTCAAAGCTTCGACCGCGAAAGCGATGTCCTGGCCGTGCTCGGCCGCTGCGGCGGGTGCTATCACCAGCACGATCTCGCCCTTGACCTCCCCCTGGAATCGCATCGCCAGCTCAGTCAGGGTGCCACGGGAGACTTCCTCGTGGAGCTTGGTCATCTCACGGCAGACCGCGGCCTGGCGATCCGGCGCCAGCTGGGCCAGTGCCCGCAGTGAATTCGAGATCCGCCGGGGCGATTCGAAGGCGATCACGGTCTCGGCCGAATTCAGCACCCGCTCCATCTCGCCGGCCCGTTTCGGCAGGAACCCTTCGAAACGCCAACGGTCGGTCGGCAAGCCGGAGGCGACCAGCGCGACCGGGATCACCGATGGTCCCGGCAGTACCTCGACCTCGACGCCACGGTCGATGCAGGCGCGGATCAGCCGGTAGCCAGGGTCGGAGACGGCCGGCATCCCGGCGTCGGAGACCAGGGCGATGCGGTCGCCACGTTCCATCCGTTTGACCAGTTCGACCGCCCGAGAGGCCTCGTTGCCCTCATGGTTGGAGACCAGTCTCGGCTTGGGGCGAATCTCGAGCTTCTCGAGCAACCGGCCGGTGCGACGAGTGTCCTCACAGGCCACGAAATCGGCCATGACGAGCGCTTCGCGCACCCGTTTGGTGACGTCGTCCATGTTGCCGATCGGGGTCGGGCAGACGGTAAGGCGTCCGGGCATCAGCTGGCCTCCGCTTCCATGCGGCCGAAGGCGGCGGCCCCGATCATCCCGGCGGCCGGGCCGAGTTCGGCGGCGACGACACGGGTCTTGTTCATCGGGTCGAGCGCAAACCTCTCCACCTCGGTCCGAGCCGGCCCGATCAGCATCTCGCCGAAAGCGATCGCCCCCCCGCCGAGCACGATCACTTCCGGCTGGAAGATGTTGGCCAGCCCGACCAGCGCCTGCCCGAGGAAGTGCCCGGAACGCTCGACCGCTCCGAGCGCGGCCGCGTCACCGGCGAGCGCAGCCGCCTCCACGTCCCGGGCGTCGACGCTGCCGTTCTCGGCCAGGCGGCGCCCGAGCTCCGAATCGGGGTTGTCTTCCGCGGCTTCACGGCCGAGACGGCCGATCGCGGTCCCGGAAGCCATCGACTCGATGCAGCCCCGGTTGGGGCAGTTCCCCGGGCAAGGCTCGCCGTCGATGTCGACCACGAAATGTCCGAGCTCGGCCCCGGCCCCGGTCGCGCCGCGATAGAGCTCGCCGTTCGTCCAGATGCCTCCGCCGATTCCCGTTCCGAGAGTGAGCAGGAGGGCATGTTTCGCACCCCGAGCGGCCCCGTACAAGGCTTCCGCGAGCATCGCCAGGTTGCCATCGTTGTCGATCGCGACCGGGATCCCGACCTTCTCGGCGAGTAGGTCCCGAACCGGGAGATTCTCGACGTCGAGATTGTTCGACGCGATCGCGATACCCCGCTGGAAATCGAGCTGCGCCGGAACGCCGACGCCCACGCAGGCAGCGGCGGGACGGGCCCGGTGAGCCTTGTTGATCTGCTGCGCCAGCAGGTCCACGACCGCTTCCTGCGAATAACCTTTGGAAGGCACCTCTTCCTTCCACAGAGCATCGGGCCGCCCATCGACCACGCCGACGGCAAGCTTTGTCCCACCAAGATCAGCCCCGATCGATTCAACTTCTGCCATCAGCCACCATTCTTAACTCTTCATGCCTTCCTCAGGTAACAGGCCGGATCGAGACCGGCCCGAATACAACGTCTATCGCTCGCGCCGGGGCCTGTTCTCGCGCTTCCGCAAGCCGGATCTCGAATCCCTGAGCGGAAAAGAGAAGCGGGCGGCGGATCGCCAGAGAGCGGCCAGATCCGACCGGCAGGATCTACCCTACGAAGTCCACCGCTCCGGCAGCCCTGGCGACCGGCGCCGGGCCAGATCTTCCGAGCCGCGAAGCCGCCTGGGTCGGGGTGGTTCCGGCAGCCGCGGCGGCGGCAAACGCTGGCTCAAATGGATCCTGATCGCCTGTTTCGGCTGGCTGGTGATCAGCTTCCTGGCCTTCGGCATCTCGGCCCAGATCCAGTCGATGAAGCTCTCCGGGGACGCTAAGGATGCCCTCGGCGGCAGCCCCTGGATCCTGACCAGCCCGCAAAACATCCTGATCATCGGCACCGATTCACGGCCCCCGGACACGCTGGAGCCGGGCGCCGCCCAGGACCAGCGCTGCTACGACCAGCAGGCGCAGGGCGAAGCGCCGCATGACGGCTGCGCCGGCGCCCGGGCCGACACCCTGATGGTCGTCCGGGCCGGCGGCGGCAAGTTCAAGAAGCTCGGGATCCCCCGCGACAGCTACGCGGCGATCCCGGGCCAGGACACCCAGAAGATCAACGCTGCCTACGCGTTCGGCGGTGCCGCGCTCCAGGTCAAGACGGTCGAGGATTTCCTCGGCATCTCGATCGACCATGTCGTGATCCTCAACTTCACCGGTTTCGAAGACTTCATCGATGCGATCGGTGGGGTCAAGGTGGATGTGCCGGTCCGGCTCTGCGCCGACATCTCCGGCGGCAAGAAGAACGGCGGCTGGACGATCGACCTGAAGGCGGGCAGCAAAAACCTCGACAGGGAGACTGACCTGGCCTCCCCCCCGCCCCCCAAAGCCGAGTCCCTGCCCGGGCAACCAGCCGAGCGCCTACTCGGATGGTTACGACGATCTCGACCGGGCCGCCGCCCAACAACTGGTCATGAACGGGATCAAGCAGCGCCTGACCGACCCGCTGCGGCTGCCCTACAACTTCATCAAGGGCCCGATCATCGGCTGGACCGCACCCAAGGCTTTTGTCTCGGACATGGGTTTCTTCACCCTCCCCCAGCTCGCTCTCTCGACTGTCTTCGCTGGATCTTCCAAGCCGGATGTCCTGATCCCCTCCGGGCCCGGCCCGGGTGGCAGCCTGGAGATCCCGGAGTCAGAACGTCAACGCGCCGCGAACGCCCTGGAAAACTGACGCCTTCACCAGCGAGATCGGAAAAGTTGGCAATTATCGCCAACTTTTCCCAGCTCGTCAGCTACGGACCCAGGGCGAGCGCTGTTCCGGTTGGTCAGTCGGATCCCGAGGAGCCCGAAGCGGCCTTGGAACCGGAGTCCCCGGATTTGGACGCCGAGTCCGAGGAGTTTGACGACGATCCAGAATCGGAACTGCCGGATTCCTTCTTGCTGGACTCGGCGGCAGCCTTCGCCTTGTTGGACTTGCGGGTGCCGTAGTCGGTGTTGTGGAAGCCCGAGCCCTTGAAGTGAATCGCGGGTGAATGCAGCACCTTCTGGACCGGCGCCCCGCACTCGATGCATTCGGTCAGGGCGTCCTCGGTCATCGACTGCATGACTTCGAAGAGGTGTCCGTTTTCACAGCGGTATTCGTAAATCGGCATTGCGGGTCTGATTATCGCAGCGCGCCTCCGTTTCCGTCCCGATACCGTTCGCACCATGAGCGATTACGCCACCGACAAGAACACCGAAGTGACCATGGAAGAGATCGTCGCGCTGGCCAAGCGCCGCGGTTTCGTCTTCCCTTCTTCGGAGATCTACGGCGGCCTCGGTTCGACCTACGACTACGGCCACTACGGGGTTCTGCTCAAGAACAACGTCAAGAACGAGTGGTGGAAAGCAATGCTTGTTGAGCGCGATGACATCGTCGCCCTCGACTCGGCGATCCTCCAGCACCCCAAGGTCTGGGAGGCCTCCGGGCATCTGGCCGGCTTCACCGATCCGCTCGTCCAGTGTCTCGGCGAATGCAAGCGGCGCTGGCGCGAGGACCACCTGCGTGAAGCCAATGTCGAAAAGGGCGGCAATTACGACGACCCGATCGTCTGCCCGGAATGCGGCGGCGAGCTCTCCCCGCCTCGCAACTTCAACCTGATGTTCGAAACCCACATGGGCCCGGTCGCGGACGACAGCAACGCGGTCTACCTGCGACCCGAGACCGCCCAGGGCATCTTCATCAACTTCAAGAACGTACTCAACTTCGCCCGCAAGAAGCCGCCATTCGGGATCGCCCAGGTCGGCAAGTCCTTCCGCAACGAGATCACCCCGGGCAACTTCATCTTCCGCACCCGCGAGTTCGAACAGATGGAAATGGAGTTCTTCGTCCCCCCGGCCGACGCCGACAAGTGGTGGGCCGAGTGGGTCGAGATCCGACACAACTGGTACCTGGAGCTCGGCATCCGCCCGGAGTTCCTGATGATCCGCCCCCACGAGTCGGACGAGCTTTCGCACTACTCCTCGAAGACCTCCGACGTGGAATATCTCTTCCCGATCGGCTGGTCGGAGCTCGAAGGCATCGCCCACCGCGGCAACTTCGACCTCACCCAGCACCAGCAGCACTCCGGCGAGAAACTCGAGTATTTCGACCAGCAGTCAGGCGAGCGCTACATCCCCCATGTGATCGAGCCGGCCGCCGGCGCCGACCGCGCCGCGCTCGCCTTCCTGGTCGACTCCTACCGCGAGGAAGAAGTCGAGGGTCGCAAGCGCACGGTTCTGCAGCTCCATCCGCGCCTCGCCCCGATCAAAGTCGCCGTGATGCCGCTCTTCAACAAGGAGGGCATGCCGGAGACCGCCCAGGAGATCAACACCGCCCTCCGAAAGGCCGGCATCCAGACCGAGTACGACACCGGCGGCTCGATCGGCAAGCGCTACCGCCGTCAGGACGAGATCGGCACCCCCTGGGGCATCACGGTCGATTTCGACACCAAGGACGATGGCCAGGTCACCCTGCGAGACCGCGACAGCCTCAAACAGATCCGGGTCCCGATCGAGGGCCTGCCCGAGCTGATCAGCGGCAAGCTGGCCGAACCCTGGAAGTCCCCCAAGCTGGGCTAGGCGCTCTGCCAGACTGCGGGTATGCGCCCCACCCCGGTCGAAAGCATCTCGTCTGACGTCCTCCGCTATGGAGCTGTCCATCTCGATGTGACCGACGTCGAGCGGTCGCTGGTCTTTTGGCGGGACCTGATCGGGATGACCCGCCTCGGCGCTGACGAAGACGGCTCGGTCCGGCTGGGAGTTCTCGAAGACGAGGTGAAGGTCGAGCTGGTCGTCCTTCATCCCGGCGCCACGCAGCCGGTGCAGCGTGGGTATTCGGCGCTCTACCACCTTGCGATCCACACACCTTCCGAAGCGGAGTTCGCCCGGATCCTAGGTCGGCTGTTCGCGGCGCGATACCCCAATGCGCCGACCGACCACCTCACACACTGGGCGACTTACCTGGACGATCCGGATGGGATCAACGTCGAGATCGTCTTCGAGACGATCGACCGGGTGGCCGAGGTGAACATGGTCGGCGGGCGGCCGCAGATCATCGATTCCCAAGGCCGTCGGCATGCGATGACCGAGCCCCTCGACCTGGAAGAGGTCTTCTCCTCCAAGCAAGACGACGAGATCGAGCGGCCCCTGCCGGCGGGATGCCGGATCGGCCACGTCCATCTCTACGTCGGTGATCTCGACGCGGCCCGCTCCTTCTACCGGCAGGTCGGCTTCACTCCAAACATGGACGCCGACGCGATCGGCTTCGCCGACCTCTCGCTAGGCGGCAGCTTCCCCCACCGGATCGCGGTCAACATCTGGCAGGGCGCCGGCGCCCCGCAGGCACCAGCCGGCACCGCCGGCATGCGCCATTTCGAACTCCGTCCGGCGAGCAATTCGGCGCTGGACTCAGGAAAACATGCCGACCCGTCAGGCAACGTAGTAATGCTGCTGGACTGACGCTGATCCGGACCGGGAAGAAGGCCAAGGAGAGGCGCCGCTGACCGCGGTGACATAGTGATGCCGTGCGGTCCACCCTCGACGAACGGCTCTCGACTCTCCGATTCGCGTCGCTCAGGATCGTTCAGATCTGCGTGGCGGCAGGGGCCGCCTGGCTGATCGCGACCAGGGTCGTCGGCCATTACGAACCGTTTTTCGCCCCGATTTCAGTTGTGCTCGTGCTCGGGCTGGCGATCGAGCGTCGGGGTCGGCGCGCCTACGAGGTCGCGGTCGGGGTCGCGCTGGGAATCGCGATCGCCGACCTGATCGTGCTGGCGCTGGGCACCGGAACCTGGCAGCTGATGCTGGTCATCGGCCTGGCGATGTCGGCCGCGGTGCTCTCCGGTGGCGGAGTGATGCTGGTCAACCAGGCCGCGGTCTCCGGGGTCTTGGTCGCCACCCTTCCGGCGCCCGACCTGGTCGATACGACCCATCGATTCGTCGATGCGCTGATCGGCGGCGGCGTCGCCCTGACCGCGAACGCGCTCACCCCGGTCGAGCCGGTGCGCCTGGTGCGCAGGCATCTGAAGCCGCTGCTCTCCCGCCTCTCAGGGACCCTGGTCGATATCGCCGACGCGCTCGACCACGACAGCCACGAGGAGATCATCGCCGCCCTCGAGCGGGCCCGGGGCCTCGACCCGGCGGTGCGGGAGATGAAGATCGCCGTCGAGGCAAGCCAGGAGACGATCTCCCTCGCTCCAACCCGGCGAAGATTCCGGGGCCGGGTCGACCGCCTGGCCGCGGCGGCGGAGCCGATCGACCTGATGATCCGGAACACACGGGTGTTGGCCCGCGGCTGCCAGCGGGCGATCGACCTCGATGAGAACATCCCGCCGGTGGTGGCGGACGCGATCCGCGACCTGGCGACCTCGGTGTCCAGGCTGGACAGCCACCTCGGCGGCGCTCCGGCTCGCTCGACCGCGCGTGAGGCCGCCCTCCGGGCGGCAGCGAAGGCGACCGCCGCATTAGAGGAGACGTCAAATCTCTCGGTAAGCGTGATCGTCGGCCAGGTGCGCTCGGCCGCGACCGATCTTCTGCTCGGGCTTGGGATGTCCCGCGACGACGCGCTGGAGCAGGTTCGCACGGCCCGCGAGAAGCTCGGGATCTGAGCGGTCCGGGCCGAGCGAGCTCGGCCCGGACCCTGGCTTCAACGCTTCGGTTTGATCGTCAGCGTCCGTTTGACGGTCCGGTGCCTGGATCCGTCCCCGGTCGGCACGGTCACCTTGAGCTGGGCCCGGCGACGCGTCTTGGTCGGCTTGAGCCGAACTTTGATCGTGACCGTGGCCGCCCGGCCGGCGGCGATCGAGACCTTCTGGCAACGCCTGGCCTTGCCGCGAATCAGCTTCTTCGGGGCGTCCAGGCAGATCTTCGCGTTTCCGGCCGCGAGATCACCACGGTTCTTCAACCGAACCTTCACCTTCACCTTCCCGCCGGACTCCACCTTCCGCTTGCTGAGGGAGACTTTCGCCGCCGCCAAGTCGATCCGAGCGGCACGACAATCCGGTGGCACGCCGATCTCGCCGTCGGCGCAGCTCGGCTCAGATCTCTCCACGTCGAAATCGAAGTCGGCGCCGATATCGTCACGAGGCAGGCCCAGCATCGAATCCACGATGCTGCCGAGCGCGCCGCAACCGGCACTCACGGCGGGGGGGGAGAGGGCATCCGAGCCGACACCCATGGTGCCCGCCGCCGGGTCATGGCTGCCGGACAGTTCGAACTGCACCGGGCGCAGGTAACAGTCGGCCTCCGGACCGATCAGCACCGAACCCTCCAGCGAGGCATCCAGCTTCGCCTCTACCGGGAGGCTCAGCGATGCCTCGCCGTCCGGCGAGAGGCTGCCTGAGCCGGGGCCGATCGGGCCGATCGCTATTCCCACGTCAAGGGTGCCGAGGCCTGGCGCATCGACCTTCTGCTTCACGGGCGCGAACTCGAACCCGGAGGCCGGGACAACCAGCGCCCCGTTCTCGTAGAGCTCTCCCGCCAGCACCAGCTGCCCCGGTTCGAGGTCGACCTTGCCCAGCGATGCCAGGTTGAGAGAGCCTTCCCGCAACGTGAGCCGGACGGAGCCGCTCTCGCCCGAAGGGACGTTGGCGACGACTACCCAACTCACCCTGGCCGGGCTGGCGTCGACCATGCCGCGCTGGTTGACCGCACGGATCAGGACCGAGTGAGCACCCGGTTCAAGGCCATCCAAGGTAAGCGGGCTGACGCAGGGTTCGTAAGCGGACTTGATTCGGCACTCGAAGTCAGCGTCCGGATCATCGGAGCTGAACTCGATCCGGGCCGACCTCGAGGTCGTGTTGCCGTCGGGAGCACTCTCCACCACGGTCTCCGGAGAGAAGACCACGGTCTCCTCCCGGGTGACGGTGTTATCGGAATCATCCTGCTCCGCTACCGTCTCCGCCCGGTACTCGATCGCAACCGAGGGCGCGTTCGAACGGCTGGGGACGAGGTCGAGGTTCAGGCCCGGGAGTGCATCACCCGGCGCCAGGCCGTCATCGCTGGAGCACAGCACGGTTCGTGCCGGTTGGACGCAGTCCCAACCGGACCCGGGCGGCACCTCGTCGCTCCACGCAACTCCCTCCGGCAGCGGGACCAGGACCCGGATCGTTCCGGTGCTCGCTTCCAGACCGTGATTGCTGACGGAAACCGTCCGGCGGTTCGGGGCCCCTGCCTCCATTTCCTCGACCGGGGCGTCGACCCTGGTGGCGAGGTCGACGCCGGTCGGGTTCGCCTCATTCGAGACGGAGTCGTTCGAGCTGTTCGGATCACCCTCGGCGCTGACCGAGGCGGCGAGCGTCACGGGACCGGACGATCCCGAGAGCCGAACCACGGCGGTCAAGGTACTTTCCGCACCGGGTGCCAGCTCGCCATCTAGGCGACAGGTGATGCTGCGGAAGCCGTCGGTTTCACCGGTCTCGCAGTTCCAGCTGTCCGAGCTCAGGGTGTCGACGGGCTCCACATTCTCGGGGAGAAAAACGACCAGGCTGATCCCGGGGTCTCCGCTCGCAGACTCGGTTCCGACGTTTCTGACCCGGTAGGTGAGGTCCGTGTGCTCCCCAACTCGCATCGTCTCCGGGATCGCGGCGCTGATCGCCAGATCCGGGGCCGCGATCACCGTGATCGTGTCCTCGGCCGTGTCGTTGGCCGGGTACGGATCACCGTGATTCAGGACCGTGGCGGAGAGATGGACCGTCTGGGACGGTCCGGGTTCACCGCTCGGATCGGCCGGAACCCGGAAGTTGACCGTAACCGGGGGCGCCGTTTCCCCCGCGGGAATCGACGCGGTGCGCGTGCACCGGAGGTCGTGGTCGTCGATCCGGCACTCCCAGCCCGGACCGGACGCCTTCGGATCCTCGAAGGCGGCGGGGACCGTCTCTTCGATCGCGGTCACCCCGGCCGAGCCGGTGTTGCCGACGTTCTCGACGGCGAGCGTGTACTCGCCCTGATGGCCGGCCTTGATCGAACCGGGCAGATGCGAACGCAGCATCCGCAGGTCAACTTTCTCCAACTCTTGTGCCAAGGAGACATCGTTGTCGGCAAGTCTGGACTCGACCTCGCCTTCGGTCCGTGCCGAGACATCCACCTGCCACTCGTCCGGCACATCGGGGGCGATGTTCAGCCTGATCCCGAGAGGCGATGCCTGCTCGCCCGCAGATATGACCGACGGGAACTCGCATACCAACCCCGTGTCGGGCTCGGCGCTTCCGCAGCGCCAGCCTGCCAGGGTCGATCCTTCGGGGCGCAACGTCACCCCTGACGGCAGCGAGATCTTCACTAGGCTCGGCCCGATCGTCGGGGCGCTGCCGTGATTGGCCAGGTTCACGGAGAGTTCACCGATCCCCCCTGCGCGGGGCGAAATCGTCGTCTCGGCCGCTGTGCCGAGGTCGATTCGGGTGACTTCAGTCGTGTCCTCGGAACGGTTGTTGGGCGAGCGCTCGGAGCTATCGTCGCGCGCCGTGGAGATCTCGGCGACGTTGACCGAGGGATCGGTCGCGGAATCGGTGACATGCACGGGGATATCGATCGTCGCGGTCTGCCCCTTGCCCATCGCCGAGGTTTGCTCGTCGGGAGCAGCGAGCACACAGGTCACTCGCTCACCGGCCCCCTCATCGCCGTCCGCGACCGCGCAGCTCCACCCATCCCGGTCGACCTGGATCCCGTCGGCGTCCGGAATCATCCCGACCGGGAGTTGGTCAACCACGGTGACCGGCTGACCCGGATCGGTCGCGAAGAAGCCGACATTTCGGACCTTCAGCGAGTAGGCACGGTCGGTGCCGACCCGGAATGGCGCTCCGTGGCTCGACTGGACCGAGAGATCAACCGAAACCGCCTTGGTCACCGCGGTGCCGGCGTTGTTGCCGCTGACCGGCTCGTCACCCTCGACGTTGCGATCGTCTCGCTCGGTGTCCACGGTGGCGACGTTGGTGACCTCGCCAAGATCGGCGGCTTCGCTCGCGACGTCGACTTTCAGCGTGATCACCGGGGCCGCCGTCCCCGGGGCCACGACCGCGTCGGTGACACACTCCACCAGCTGCCCGCCGGGGATCGAATCCGAACAGTCCCAGCCACCGCCAGAGACGCTGGCCAAACTCAACTCGGGGGGAAGCTCGTCGACCACGCGGATATCACCAACCGTCGCGGCGTCACCGACGTTGGAGACGCTCAGCCGATACTGCCCCTCGATCCCGACCGAGAAATCCCGCAGGGCCGACTTGCTCATCGCCAGGTCGATCCGGCGCACACCGGCAACCGCCTGACCGGCGTCGTTGCCGGCGAAGCCATCGAACTCATTCTTCAACTCGGCCCCCACTTGGACCGTCGGATATGCCGCGTGGCCGACTGCCAGCTCGGCGGTCAACTCCGGCGCGCTCTCGAGCGGCTCGAGGTCGGACTCGAAATCGCACTCGATTCGAGCACTGCCGGCTTCTGTCGCGGCGCAGTCCCAGCCGGAGCCGGAAAGCTCATCCACCGTAAGACCGTCGGGCAGGTCCGCCTCGATCATGGTCGGACCGGTGATCGGCAGCACCGACTGGTTAGTCACCTCGAAGGTGACGGCGCCATCGTCCCCGACCACGTAGTCACCGTCGATGCTCGTCTCGAGAGCGAGATCGGGCCGCACAAGAACTTCGAACGAGTCCTCTGAGTGATCCTCACCGCCGAAAGCATCGGTGTCGCCGTTGGTGGTGACCGTCGCCTGTGCGGCGAGCGGACCGCTGGTCGTGCGGTCGGCCCGTGCGAGCACCCGCAGGGGTGGTCCGTCGGCGCCGGCCGCGATCCGATCGTCGGTCAGCAGGCAGGTGATGCCTTCGCCCGCAGGCGAGCAGGTCCATCCCTCTCCGCCGGATTGCGCGGCCAGCAGATCGATCCCTTCCGGAAGGTCGACGTGGACATTCACTTCCCCCGCCGTATCAGCGTCACCAAGGTTGCTGACCGTGACATCGAATGGAATGGTGCCGTTGGCGACGACCTCGCCCTGGTGTGAGAGCGTGACCGCGAGGTCGGTCTTGCGGACCGGCACGGTGATCGCCTGGGCGTCGTTGTCCGGAACCGGATCCCCGGCCTGCCGCACGGTCGCGCTGACGTTGAGTTCACTTGCCGATTCGGCATCGACGTTCACCTGGATCGCAACCTGATCGGTTGCCTCGGGCCCGAGCTGACCCGCGGGCAGCCCACAGGTGACCTGCTGTCCGGCGTTGCCGCAATCCCACCCGGCAGGCGCATCGAATGCCTGGTAGGTGACGCCGTCCGGCAGGTCGATGCTCAACTCGATCGGCTGGGTGTTGCTCCTGTTCTGATCGAGGTTGGTGACGTCCGCCAGAAGCCGTCCGCTGGAGCCGGCCCGGAACGAGTCGTTCTCGGCGTCGAGATCGAGGGCGATATCCGTCGATGGCACGATCAGCACCTCGCGGGCTTTGGTGTCGATGTCACCGTCGGCGTCCCTGGCACGGACCCTGATGGTGCGCTCTCCTGGGGTGTCGAACGAGAGCTCCTGGTTCGCCTGGTCGGTGAAGGCGCCGTAACCATCGCCGAGATCGAACGAGAAACCGCCGTCTGGGTGTGAGCCGACACCGGCCGCGAAGTGGGACTGTCCCGCCCGAATCTCGAAGGGGACATGGGTCGGAATCTCGGGAACCTCGGTCGAGGGCCAGTCCTCACTTGTGAATCCGGGGATCGTGAAATTCGACTTGACGCCCTTCTGGACCAGGGCGGCCGCGCCGGGACGGCTGGTGCTGGGCTTGAACTGGAAATCGAGGATCGCCGTGCTCTGACCCTCGATCGAGGGAAGCCCGAGCTCCTTGTTGAGAACCGGGTTGACCGCGGCGCCACAGTCGCTACCGTCGTACTTGCCGACCTTCGGGGCGGCGAGGTTCTCGTCGGCCAAGCGGAACGACCCGGCTCCGCGAGGGACCAGCTCGTAATCGACGCCGTCGGGCTTCGGGCCATCCGGCCAGAGGCCGGGTTCGTCCGAGTACGGGCCAGCCGGCATGAGGCCGCCGTCGAACTTCTTGTTCGCGAGGAAGTCGGCTACGTAGACCTGGTCGGCTGCGGGACGCTCGCCCATGTGCGTCGTGCCTCGGACCATGATCGGGTGCTCCGGGGTGCCGATCACGCACTTGTTGCCGAGGTTGACGGTGATCGTGATCGGATCGGTCACCGTGACGTTGCCCAAGGCCTGGATCTGCATCGGTATGTCGAGGTCGACCCGACCACTCAACGGGTCGATGAAACCGGTCGCGTCATCGGTCGCCTTCAGATAGATGTCGATCAACGAGTCCTTGATCTCGTATTTGAGGGCGGGGAAAACCAGCTGCGCCTTCGGAATGTGGATGTTGCCGGCCGCGTCGATCGTGCCCCGGAAGGTCGGGTTGGCCGGCTTTCCGGTGCTCGGGTCGACCGGGAAGTCGAGCGGAAGCTGAAGCAGCTTGTCATCCTGACCGGCCAGCTGGATCAGCCCACCGGTCAACTCGCCGGAGAAGTCCGGCGGCGACGGATTCTGGATCTTCACGGCCTGGGCGGGTGCCGAGCCCAGCCCCAACAGCACGAGCAGCGCGATGATCGACGCGAATGCCGTCCTCACGTGAAGTCGGTGCCGGTTCATGACTTGCCTCCCTTACCCCGCAAGCTGATTTTTCGCTTGATCGTCTTCTTGCCGGTCCCATCGGCGCTGGGAACGGTGAGGGTCAGGTCGACCTTCTGTTCGCGGCGCACCTTCTTCGCCCGGAGCTTGAACCGAACCGCCACCGAGCCTCCGGCACCCACCGAGATGGTCTTGCAGCGTTTCGCCTTGCCTCGGATCAGCTTCTTCGGCGTCTTGAGGCAGAGCTTCAGTTCGCCTGAGGCGATCTCACCCTGGTTCCTCAACTGGATCTTGAGCGCGAATTTGCCGCCCGATTTGACATTGCGTTTCGAGAGCTTCACCGTCGAAGCGAGGTTCACTTCGCCCGGGACCTGGCAATCAGGCGGGGTGCCGACCTGCCCCTCGGGACAGTTCTCATCATCCGAGGGGACGGTGCAGTCGGGTGGTGTCCCCTCCATCCCGGTCGGACATTTGGGCGGCGGGGCGAGCACCGTCCACGAAGCACTGACCGGCTCCGGGTCGACGTTGCCGGCCGGATCGACCGCGCGCACGGTGATCGTGTGCTCGCCGTAGTCGAGGTCCTTCAGCTCGAGTGGACTCTCGCAAGCTTCGAACGCTGCGCCATCCAGGCGGCAGTGGAACCCGGCGCCGGGATCTTCTGATTCGAAGGTGATGCTGACATCCCGATCTTCGGTGCTGCCGCTGGGAGCGGCGGTGATCGAGGTATCGGGCGGGCTCGCATCGACACTCCACCTGCGCTCCGCCGGGCTCGGGTCGGTGACCCCGTCCGGGCTGACCGTGCTGGTCGCACGGACCGCGACGCTGTGATCGCCATCCGCCAGTCCGTCGAGGACCAGCGGGCTTTCGCAGGCTTCCCAGTCACCGCCGTCGATCTGACACTCGAAAGTGCTGTCGCGATCGGCCGAGAAGAGGATCGTGGCACCGCGTTGGCGTACGTTCCCGGTCGGCCCACCGTCGATCGAGGTGGCGGGTGCGGCGGTGTCGACTTCCCAGGTGCTGCTGACGGCAGGACTGAGGTTTCCGACCTCGTCCGTCACCCTCACCTGGAACGTGTGCGAACCGTCGGCCAGACCCGATTCGCTGTGGGGACTCGTACAAGGCGCCCACGCGGTTTGGTCCAAACGGCACTCGAAGTGACCGTCCCATGTTTCCCCTTGGTCGGGGTGGGAGAAGGTAAAGGTGGCCGTCACGATCCGGGTTCGGGAATCCGCCGCGGGGTCCGCGGTGTCGATCGAAGGTGCCGTGAGCGGCTCGCCGACCACGTTCCACTCCTGAGATACCTCTTCACTGCGATTGCCGGCGGCATCGGTTGCCCGAACCGCGAAGACGTGACTGCCGGAGTCCGGGGAATCGAGCGTGAAACTGCGATCGCAAGGTTCCCAGGCCCCGCTGTCGAGTGAGCATTCGGCCTCGACTTCGGGGGCGGCCACCGGAGGATCGCCGTCCCTGACGGTCCAGCCGAATTCGGCCTTGCCGGCCGGCACGTCACCGCTCGGATGGGCGGTCAGCTCGACCACCGGGTCGATCGTGTCCTGAATCCAGCTCGCCAGGGCCCGTGTGACCTCTTCGTTTCCAGCTTGGTCAACCGACCGGATCGCGAGCCGGTGGCTTCCGTCGGAGAGACCGCCCTCGGACAGGTCGGCCGGTGAAACCGGGCTCACGCAGGTTTGCCACTCGCCGTCGTCCAGCCGGCAGAAGCTCTGCGCCACGTCGGGCGAGGTCGAGAACGTGACCGTCGGATTGACGTCATTCGTGAATGCGGCGGGGGCCGTGTCGATCACCGTGACGGGCGGCTCATTGTCGATCCGCCATTCGACGAGGACCGGTTCCCCGTCCACGTTGCCTGCTTCATCCTTGGCTCTGATCTCCAGCCGATGATCTCCCTCGGCCAGCCCCCCGAAGGTCTCGGGCGGGGAACAGACCGCCCAGTCTTCGTCCTGAGTCGAATCGAGACGACACTCGAAGCCATCCATCTGGCGGTTGTCGGAACCATCGAACGAGACAGTGATTCGACGCGAGTCGGTGATCCGGTCCCCCGTGGGACCGTTCCCGAAGTCAACTTCCGGTCCGGTCGTCTCCGGCGCGGTGGCATCAATCTCGAAGCTGAGGGTTGGTGGATCGGGATCCGGGTTGGTACCCGGGTCCAGGGCCGTGATGGTCAGGTGGTAGACGTCATCGGCCAGGCCGGTGAAGGTCGGTGAGCTGTCTCCGGGGCAGTCCGCCACCGGGAACACGACTCCCTGATTCTCACCGACAAGCTTGCAGTGGAAGGTGGAGTTTGCCTCGGTCGAGGTGACGTTGTACGTCACGTCACGGCTCGAAATCAGACCGTCCGGGCCGCTGGAGACCGAGGTCACCGGCGGGGTCAGATCCACCGTGAAGGACTCTCGCTTTGCCGGACCTTGATTCCCGACTTCGTCGGTGGCACGCACCTCGAACTCGTAGGTGCCTTCCGACAGCGGCTCGGCGATACCGAATGCGGTATCCGGGCCGGCCAGGGTGACCGGGCCGCTGCCCTCATCGTCGGCCGGGGCGCCGCAGGGAAGCCAGGTGCCATCCTTCGGCCCCCAAAGAACACGGCACTCGTAGCTCAGGTGCTGCTGCGGCGACCTTTCTTCTGCGCTGGCACGGAACCGGTAAGAAGGCGTGCGGTCGCCGGTGGGACGTGGCTGCTGGTCCGGCAGACCGCTGGCCGGTCCGTTCAGCACCTCGGTCTCGGGGCCGGTGGTATCGACCCTCCACGTGCGACGCACGGGGCTCCTGTCGACCAGGCCCTCTTCGCTCACCGCCCGCACTTCGAGGCGATGGAGTCCGTCCTCGAGATTCTCGAGCTGCTCGTCGCCGGTGCTGCCTTCACCGCACTCGTCCCAATCCGAGACCAGTTCGCCGTCGAGAAGATGGCGGCACTCGAAGCCGATCACCTGGTTCTGCGGAGAGCTGAACCCGAACTCGGCGGTCGTCGAGTCGGTCGCACCGAGATAACCGTCGCCCGGCGTCGGATTGTGGAGCGCGGCCGGGATATCGACCTGGTCCAGGTCCGTGTCGGGGTGCACGCGGACGGTCAGTTCACCCGCCGGACCAGTACCTCCCAAGTCATCGGACGCCACGAATTCGAACCGGTCGCTGCCGGTGTAGCTCGAGGGCCAGGTGTACTCGCGGCTGGACCCGGAACCGTTGACGTTTCCGGCATTCTGGTCGGCCGGAGTGACATCGACCGAGTACGGATCCTGATCGGGATCGTCCGCCCGGAAGACGAGGCTGGCAGGTTGCTCGTCGTCGGCATCCAGGTCAACTGTCTCCGACCGGGCCGCGGGCGGAGAGTTGATGGTGAACGAGGCGGTGGCGATCTCGGAACGGCTGGCGCCGTCGGTCGCGTCCATCGCCCCGTTGTCGGTCACGCGCGCCCGGATCGTGTACGGGCCCGGCGCTTTGCCCACGGTTGAGAACGACTGGGTCAAGAAGCTGGCGGGCATCGGGTTCGCTGCGCTCCCTTCATAGCGAGTCTCGAAGCCATCGCCGGCAGGACCATCGGAAGGATCGTTGTTCAGGTCCCACTCGATCACCTGCGGACGACCGCCGACCGAGTCGAAATCCCCGGCCGGATCGAGCGGGTCGTCGACCTGCGCCTCGAGGTTCCACTCCGAATCGGACCGAGGCCGGTTGGGTGGCGTGCCGCTGAGCGTGATCGTCGGGCTGGGACCAGCCGAGTTGACCAGTACCGAACCGATCTCCTGAAACTGCGACCGGTCGTTTTCGGTTCCCCAGACGTTGGACTCGACGATCCACCTGCCCCGCGAGGGCAGGCCATAGGGCAGTGAAAGCGAGCGGACCAGATCTGGCGAGGAGTCCTCGAAATCGATCTTGCTTCCGTTTTCGGCCGAGTAGTTCTCATCGGCGGTGCAGGGCGCGGCGCATTCGGTCCACCCTTCCCCGGCCCGCACGAACATCGCTCCCGTGCGGCTGTTTCGGATCCTCCAGTTGATTCCGTTTACGTTTGGAGGAGTGTCGGCCTGGGCGGCCTTGCGGCTTGCGTTGGTGCGGAAGCTGAACGAGACCGACTCGCCCTTGTCAGCGACGGCGTTCAGAGTTCCGGGCGGCGGCGCGACGCCGCCGACCTCGGTCACCTGCTGGTCGTAGAAGAGCGCACCGCCGCCACAGGCACGCGGGATCCGAGCGTCACTGAAGCGGACGATCGAGCCCACGATCTGCGACAGGGAACCTGAGGCGGTCCGCAGGCGGAGCCAGATGCGCCGGTCTTTCGTCTTCGATGTGCCGTCGTTGCCGTCGCCGATCCCGGTCGTCGGATTTCCGCCGCAGGTGTAGGGAACCTGCTGGCCGAGGAAGGAGCGGGTCCCGGAATCGTCGTCGAGCCCGTAAGTCTTCACGTTCGCCCCGTAGATCGCGACCGCTGGGAACTCACCGATCACGAATGCTGTCGTCGAGCCGGGCTGCTCTTCGATCTCGACCTTTCCGAGCCCGTTCGGGACCGGAATGAAACTGTCCGGCTCCGGAACCGTGTCGGTCTTCGGCAAGCTTGTGCTGACCAGGAGGTCTTCGATCGATTCCACCGATCCCTTCTGGACTTTGAATGCCACGCGGATACGGTCCCCGGGTGAGGCGGCCGCTCCAGAGGTGAGTGTGTCGAGCCAGACTTTCTGGTCGACGCCGCTGAGGTTGAGCAGCTCGTCATTCAGAATCTTGATGCCGCTGCCCTGGGCTGACAGCGCCACGGTCACCGGTTCGGCCCGGGTCGGCGCCTCGCCCGGAGTCAGGACCAGGGCCCCGCTCACGGACGCGCCCGACGAAGCCTCGTAGCGGATCGTGATGTCGCATGATTCGTCGCGCGGAATCTCGCCGCAGTTCGAATCGACCACGGAGAAATCGGAACTCCAGGGGCCGGTGAACGAGGGGGTGAGCGAAGGCACCGTGACGTTCCCAGCGTTGACGATGTGGAAGGTCTGCTCGACCGAGCTGCCGACCTCCACGTCGCCGAATGAGAACTCGGTGACCGGTTCCTCTCCGGTCGAGTCCCTCACTTCGATCGCGGCGGCCGCTGGCACGCGCTCGATGGTCAGGGCGACGGTGCGGCTGACCGGCTGGCTGACCAGCGCGGTTGAACCGGTGACCGTGAACGAAGCGCTCTGGTCGGAATCCCCCGATTCGCTGGGAGCGAACCGGACCACTACCTCGCAGCTGACTCCGACGGCAAGCGTCGCACCACAGGCCGGGGTTCCCTCGCCGAACTGGACCTGACCGGCATTCGGACCGGGGTCGGCGGCGATGTCGAGATCAAGGTTGGTGTTGCCGGTGTTCTCGACCAGGAAGCTCCGGCGAACCGGAACGCCGGCCGGCGAGGTGCCGAAATTCGCGGACTCCGGGGTCACGGCTATGTTCGCGGTCGGACCGATCGCGGATCCGGAGAAGTGCACGGAACTGCTGTGGCCGCTCTCCGAGGTGAATTCAAGATCCGCCTGGTCGCTTTCCGAGCTCGCGGTCGGCTCGTAGCGCACCGTGACGTCGCAGGAAGAGTTCAGCTCCAGCGTCGCGTCGCAGGTGGTGCTCTCGATCGAGTAGGCGTCCGAGCCGCTCAGCGCTCGGTCGGCCCCGGTCATCACGGTGGTACCACGGTTGACGAGGGTGATGGTCCGGGTCACCGAGTCATCGACCGCTACTTCGCCGAGGTCCATCGAGGAAACTTCGACGCCGCTTTGGTCGTAGGCGCGGATCACATCTCCGGATTCGGCCGTGACCGTGCCGAGGATGGTCGCGCTACCGGGCTGGTTGCTGCCGTTCCACCCACCGAAAGCGGCGGCGAAATCCAGGGTGGTGTCGTAGTTTCCGGGCGGGGTGCCGGCCTTGAGGTGGAGATCGATCGAGCAGTTGCCACCGTCGTTCGACTTGTAGCTGAGCCTGGCCTGGAAGGTCCAGTCGGGGTCGGGGGTGCGTTCGTCGCAGTTACCACCACCCCGCTCGTAGGCAGGGTTGTTCAGGCGGACATTGACGTCAACGTTGCGCCTGTCGCAGTTCTTGCCTCCCGTGCAGCCGCCACTGGTGTTGTTGGTCCGGATGTAGATCTGGTAAACGGCCGGCAGGTCACTCTCGGCCACCACGCCGAAGTCCAAGGTCTCGCCGATCAGCGTGGTCTTGTCCTTCTTCTGATTGGTCAGATTGTCCTGGGCGCCGGCCATCCCCGGTACAGCCGCGAGCAACAGCAAGACGGTGATCGCGGCGACCAGGAACCCCGGTAGCGCTCGGTGGGTCGGCACATTCGGGTGACGATTGGACACACGCACACCGCAAAATGCAGCAGCAGAACTACTGAAATTCCCCAGCCGGGAACGATTTGACACGAGTCCTCCTCAAAGCACGAAATCCACTTCGGGGATGATTCCCCCTCCTTTTTTGACCGTAGCACAAAAGTGATTCACGTCAACAATTAGTTGACTCGCGTCAACTAGATCTGGCTTAGTAGCGTCGATTGCCGAGGTTCGCGACCGCCGAACAGCCAGATCCGGAACCCCGTCGCCCAACCACCCCGGAAAACTGAGGGCCGCACCGCAACCCTCGACGCCCTGGCCGGTTTATATGGGCAGTCCGCATGCCAGGGAGGGATGCAAGGCAGGACTGACAGAAGCAGGGGAGGCGGTGGGGCCCTCGGCCTCGCCGCCTTGCATTTAAGCGATCGTCAGCGGGAGAGGTTCTTGATCTTCCGGGCCGCCTTGGCCCGGTCGTTCTTGCCGAGGTAGACCTTGCGCAAACGGATCGATTCCGGGGTGATCTCGACGCATTCGTCGGAGCGCAGGAACTCGATCGCGGACTCGAGGGTGAGTGGCTTCGGCGGGGTCAGCCGGACCAGTACATCGGAGGTGGAGGAGCGCATGTTGGTCAGCTGCTTCTCCTTGACCGCGTTGACGTCGAGGTCGTTGGCCCGAGCATGCTCGCCGACGATCATTCCCTCGTAGACATCTTCGCCCGGACCGACGAACATCGCCCCGCGTTCCTGCAGACCGAACAACGCGAAGCTGGCAGTCGCCCCCTGCCGGTCGGCGACCAGCGAACCGGTCGCCCGGGTCGTGATCTCCCCCGCCCATGGCTCCCAGCCCTCGAAGATGTGGTGGAGGATGCCGGTGCCGCGGGTCTCGGTCAGAAACTCGGTCCGGAAGCCGACCAGTCCACGGGCCGGGATCACGTAGTCCAGACGGGTCCAGGAATCGGACTGGGCGACCATGTTCTCCATCCGTCCTTTGCGGGCGGCAAGCAACTGCGTCACCTGGCCGACATGCTCCTCCGGCACGTCGATTACGAGCCGTTCCATCGGCTCGAGAGTCTCGCCGTCCTCCTCCCGGGTCAGCACACGGGGCTGGCCGGCGGTCAGTTCGAAGCCTTCCCGGCGCATCATCTCCAGCAGCACGACGAGCTGAAGCTCGCCCCGGCCCTGGACCTCCCAGGCGTCGGGACGGTCGGTCGGTAGCACGCGGATCGCCACGTTGCCGAGCAGCTCCTGGTCGAGTCGATTCTGGATCTGACGGGCCGTGACCTTGTCCCCCTCCCGCCCGGCGAGCGGCGAGGTGTTGATCCCGACCACGATCGAAAGTGATGGCTCGTCGACCTCGATGACCGGCATCGGACGCGGATCCTCGGGGTCGGAAAGCGTCTCGCCGATCGTCACCTCGGGGATACCGGCCACGGCGATGATCTCGCCCGGCCCAGCCTCCTTGGCGGCCACCCGCTCCAGCGCCTCGGTCACGAATAGCTCCGACACGTTGGCTCGCTCGACGCTGCCGTCCGCCCGGCACCAGGAAATCGGCGCGCCGGCCTTGATCGTCCCTTGCATGACGCGGCAGAGCGCCAGCCGGCCCAGGTAGGGAGACGCATCGAGATTGGTCACCCAGGCCTGGAGCGGATGCCCTTCCTCGTACTCGGGAGCCGGGATGTGTTCGACCATCAGGTCCAGCAGCGGTTTCAGATCTTCGCCTTCGACCCCTTCTTCCAGGGATGCCCAGCCGTCCTTGCCGTTGGTGTAGACGATCGGGAACTCGATCTGCTCCCCGTCCGCGCCGAGGTCCATGAAGAGCTCGTAGACCTCGTCGACGACTTCAGCGATCCGCGCGTCCGGGCGATCGACCTTGTTGACCACGAGGATCACCGGCAGGCCGGCTTCAAGCGCTTTGCCCAGTACGAAGCGGGTCTGCGGCAACGGCCCTTCCGAGGCGTCGACCAGCAGCACGACCCCGTCGACCATGGTCAAGCCGCGCTCGACCTCGCCACCGAAGTCGGCGTGGCCGGGGGTGTCGATGATGTTCAGCTTGACGTCGCCGTACCGGACCGCGGTGTTCTTGGCGAGAATCGTGATGCCCTTCTCGCGCTCGAGGTCCATCGAGTCCGTGACCCGGTCATTGACGTCCTGGCCTTCCCGGAACGCCCCGGACTGCCAGAGCATCGCGTCAACGAGCGTGGTTTTGCCATGGTCGACGTGAGCGACGATGGCCACATTTCTTATGTCATCCCTGCGGGCCAAAGGACGGACACCTTACATAAGTAAGTCGGGCGGGGTCCAACCCGCCCTCCAAGCAAAACCCGCCGGACCACGGAAAAAATTGATGGATGGTCCGGCTCCGCAAGGCTGCGATACCAGCGGAGTCAAGCGAGATGCAGGTTGTCAGAGTTATTTGCTGATAACTCGCATGTCGATGAACCAGAGCCGACGTTCGGGCAGCCGTGGGGTCGGGTAGGCGTCCCCGGGACACTCAGGAGTAACGAGGCCGAAGGCCGAGTGCATCCCGCGTCCCGGGATGCCTGCCCGGCCCCGCGGCGTAAAGCGAAGAGCTTGGGCTACTCGCCTACGGGTGTTCCATTCGTTTGAGCGCTCTCGGTTGAAGTCGTCGAGGTGTAGACGAATTCTTCCTCGGCCCCGAAGATCGCGTCGAGCAGGCTCTTGCGGGCGGACTCGCTGAAGGCGAGGACCAGGCCGCCGGTGATGATGCCGACGAAAAGCAGCTTGCGAATCGGGTGACGCTTCTTCTTGGCCGGTGCCTTGAGGCGATCGGCCGCGTCGCGCAGCGATTCCGCAGCGCTCTGAAGCTCCTTCTTGACCCGCTTGTCCTGAGTCACCGACTCGACCGCGGAAGAGCGGTTCGACTGGATTCGCTGCAGCGCTTTGCGGCCGGCCAGTGCGGCGGCGATCAGGCTCGCGCGGAGTTCTTCATCCTCGATCAGACGGCGCACATGCTGATTGTCGCGCGCTGTCGTATAGGCCCTGGAGGCCCTGCCCGAGATGTTCTCTGTACCCATGTGCTCCTCGCTCGTCCGATGGTTGTGCTTCTCGAGAATACCGGTACCCCGGTCCAAATAACAAAACCAGCTCCGGCCGATCGGCCGATCGCCGGTCAAACCTTGAGATTACCCTCCAGCGCGACTGCCAACGCGTCGCCGACCTTGTCGGCGTAACGGAACTCGACGACCGCCCTTTCGTGAGCGGGGATCTCCTCGACGTCGCCTTCGTTTCGGCTCGGCAAGATCACGATTTTGATCCCGGCGCGCTGGGCCGCCAGAGATTTCTCCTTCACTCCGCCGATCGGCAGTACCTGGCCGGTCAGCGTCACCTCACCGGTCATCGCAACGTCGTTGCGCACCGGCCGGCCGGTGATCAGCGAGACCAGAGCAACGGTGATCGCCACTCCGGCCGATGGCCCGTCTTTGGGCACCGCCCCGGCCGGCACATGGATGTGGAGGTCATGGCTGGCGAACCACTTCTCGTCGAGCCCCGGGGCGAGGTCACGGGCGTTGGCCCGAACGTACGAGAGCGCCGCCTGGGCGGATTCCCGCATCACGTCACCTAGCTGCCCGGTGATCACGAGCTTGCCGTTGCCCGGCATCGCGGTCGCCTCGATGAAGAGCACGTCTCCCCCGGTCGGGGTCCAGGCCAGGCCGGTCGAGACGCCCGGCACGCGGGTCCGGCGCCGGGTTTCAGAGAAGACGCGGCGGCGCCCGAGCAGCTCCCGGACCTTCTTGCCGGAGACCTTCATCTTCTTAGCCTTGCCGCCCTTCTCGGCGACGGTCCGGGCGACCTTCCGGCAGACGGTTCCGATCTCCCGCTCCAGGTTGCGGACCCCGGCCTCGCGGGTGTACTCCTCGATGATCGCGGTCAACGCCGGGTCGGTGAAGGAGATCTGAGACGGCTTGAGCCCGTTTGCCTTGATCTGGCGCGGCACCAGGTAGCGGCGCGCGATGTGGCGCTTCTCGTCCACCGTGTAACCGGGCAGTTGGATGATCTCCATGCGGTCGAGCAGCGGCCCCGGGATCGTGTCGAGAACGTTCGCGGTGGCGATGAACATGACATCCGAGAGATCGAACGGCATGTCCAGGTAATGATCGCGGAAGGTCTCGTTCTGGGCGGGGTCGAGAACCTCGAGCATGGCCGACGAGGGGTCGCCGCGGAAGTCAGAGCCCATCTTGTCGATCTCGTCGATCATGAAGACGGGGTTCCTCGAACCCGCGTCACGCAGCGCCCGGACGATGGTTCCGGGCATCGCGCCGATGTAGGTGCGGCGATGGCCGCGGATCTCCGCCTCGTCGCGCACGCCACCGACCGAAATCCGTTCGAACTCACGGCCGAGCGCGCGGGCGATCGATTGACCGAGGCTGGTCTTGCCGACCCCGGGCGGGCCGACGAAGCAGAGGATCGGTCCGGGTGAATCCGGGTTCAGCTTGCGGACCGCGAGGTACTCGAGGATGCGGTCCTTGATCTTCTCCATGTCGTAGTGATCGGCGTCGAGCACCTCACGGGCATGCTCGATGTCGAGGTTGTCTTCGGTCTTCTTCGACCAGGGCAGGTCGACCAGCCACTCGAGGTAGGTGCGGATCACCCCGTGCTCGGCCGCCGCTGGCGGCAGCTTCTCGAGCCGGGAAAGTTCACGCTCCGCGGCCTGATGGGCGTGGTCGGGAAGCGCTGCGGCTTCGATCCGTTCACGGAGTTCATTGATCTCGGCGACCTGCTCGTCTTCCTCGCCAAGCTCCGCCTGGATCGCCTTGAGCTGCTCGCGCAGGAAATATTCGCGCTGGCCCTTGTCGATCGAGGACTGGACCTCAGACTGAATCTGGGAGCCAAGCTGGATCACCTCGAGCTCACGGGCGACGACCTCGGAGAGCATCCGCAGCCGCTTGGCGACATCTACCTCTTCGAGGAGCATCTGCTTCTCCTCGGTCGGAACCCGCAGAGCGCCGGCGATCAGGTGCGAAAGAGCCGACGGCTCGTCGACGTTGGTGACCGCCAGCTGTAGCTCCTCGGGCAGGTATGGGATCTGCTCGATGATGTCGGAGAAAGTCTTCTGGACGTTGCGAGTCAGCGCCTCGAGCTCGGGCGTCTCCTCAACGATGTCCGGCATCTCGGTGATCCGCGCGATCAGGTAGGGCTGCTCGGTCACGTAATCCCCGAGACGGACTCGCTGACTGCCCTGGACCAGGATCCGGATCGTCCCGTCCGGCACCTTGAGCATGCGGGTGACCACGCCGACCACGCCGACGTCGTGGAGCTGTTCGGGGCTCGGGGTGTCTTCCTCCGGGTCGCGGGAGGCGACCATGACCAGCATGCGATTGCCGGCCAGCACGTCGTCGACCAGCTTGATCGAGCGCTCTTGCCCCACCCCGAGCGGAGCCAGGGTGTCCGGGTACGCGACCGTGTCGCGCAGCGGCAACACCGGCATCGCCTCCGGCAACTCCTGCTGCTCCCTCAGCACTTCCTCGACCTCCTCGTCGCTGCCGCTGACGACTTCTAGAACCGGCACGCTGTCGCCGGTATCAGCCATCGATCACACGTCCTTTGCGAGTCCGGTCGACCGGCACCTTGCGGGTCACTTCCGCTTCCTCCCGAAGCGGCAGCTCGACCCTCAGCACGCCGTCGTCATAGGTCGCGGCCGCCCGTTCTGAATCGACGTCGACCTGGAGCTCGACCACATGACGGAACGGCCCGGTCGGGATCTCGACCTGCTGGTAGACCCGGCCCTCCGTTTCCTGGACCGGGCGCTCCCCGACGATGGTGAGCTGACGTCCGCTGACCTCGATTCCGACCGAGGCGAGGTCGATTCCAGCGAGGTCGCACTTGACCACCGCGCGCTGCGGATCACCGCTGTAATAGACGTCGACGTTGGGCGAGAACCCGCTGGCCCGCCGACTGATGTAGGTGGCGCGGCCCCAGGTGCCGCTGAGCATCTCGTCCATCTCCCGCCGCATGCGGGCGAAGTTGGCGAAGAGGTCACGTTCAGACATGGCATCGAAGCTTAATGACGGGGGTGCGCCGGCTCAAATCGAAAGCCTGCTCAGACCTCGATCTCGAGGCCTTCGCTGGCGATCAGGATCGGACCACCGTAGGTGGAGCCGGCCTCGGCGAGCGCCCACTCGGGATCGAGTTCGTCGGAGATGTGGGTCAGCATCAGCTGTTTGGCGCCGGCCCGCTCGGCGTGTTCTCCTGCTTCGGAGGGAGTCAGGTGCCCACGGACCCCGGTGCGTTCGGGACGCGGCAAGGTCGCCTCGGCGATCAGCAGCTCCGCGCCCTCGGCGAACTCGACCAGCGCCTGGTTCGGGCAGCAATCTGCGCCGTAGACGATCCGCCCCTCGCCGGATCCGGTCACCGACATCGCGAAGGTCGTCACGTAGTGAGGCACCTCGCGGAAGGTGATGGTCAGCGGCCCGAGTTCGATCGCCCCCGCCGGGTCGTACTCGTGCGGCTCGAAGGCCTGCTCGAAGTGGCGGCCGAGATTCCAGGAACCGTCGAGATCATCGAGAAACCGATGGGAACCGGGCGGGCCGAAAAGCTTGGGTCGGGCCGGCACATCAGTTCCGGGCCAGGGATCGATCGGGACGGGTTGCTGGCGCGGGGCGAAACGAAGCGCGAAGCCGAAGGGAATCAGGTCGGCGAAGTGATCGGCGTGGAGATGCGAGATCACGACCGCATCGAGATCCACGTAGTCGTGGTACTTGCGCAGCTTGCCGAACACGCCATTGCCGCAGTCGAGCAGGACCGCGGTGTCGCCTTCGGTGACCAGATAGCCGCTGCAGGCACCGTCTACGTCCTGCCAGGCAGGCGACTTGCCCAAAACAGTCAACTTCATGACCGCGAACCGAATCCGTTCATCGGGCAAATGGTACCCAGGAGAACCGCGGACAGACCCCGGTCAACTATCGGTGAATGCTCATGGCCGGGCGGTTCCGGCGCGCGCCCGGTGAAGACCGGATGAGGACCTTACGTTCGGTCCGCCCAACGTGGTGGCCGCTGGAGGAGCATCGGCTGACGAGGCGGAACCAGCCCCTCCGGACGGCTTTCCCGGAAGGTGCCGCAGGGCTCTTCGAGGTCGAGTGCGCAGAGCATCTTTTGGCGGAAGTAGCAGTCTTCGCAGGAGGGAGATTTCTTCTTCGGCCGAGCCACTGCCGGGCATCCAAGCAGGACCGGAGCGATCGAGTCGGCAGCGATTCCGCAAATCGCAGGAATCTTGATTTGGAGCTCTGCAACAACCCCCCATTTTGCGGGCCGCCTTAAAGAGTCGGGCGGGGGCCGACCCCGCCCGCCACTAGAAACCCGCCCGGACCGGCCCCGGTCGAGTTGGTACCGGCGGCTATCCTGCGGTTGGAGGAGAGTACGTCGAATGGAGGGGGTTCCTTTGAAGGTCCGGGTTTCGATTTTCGTCCTTGCCTTGGTCGGCCTGGCATTGCTTACCGGCGAGGCGACCGCATCGCCGTGGATCCATGCTCACCGTGGCGGTCCGATCGAGAACGGCAAGGGTGCGATGCCGGAGAACTCCCTGCCGGCCTTCCGCCAGTCCGCGGCCCGCGGCTTCACCTTGGAAGCCGACGTCAAGCTGACCGCCGACAAGGTGCCGGTGATCATCCATGACGACGAGCTCGACCGGACAACGAACTGCTCCGGTCCGGTCAAGGACAAGACCTTGGCCGAGCTGGAGAGCTGCGAGATCGACGTGATCGGAATCGACGCCGCCGCCGTCGAACTCCCGGCGGGCGACAAGCGCCGGACTCACATCCCGACGCTCGCTCAGTTTCTGGACCTGCTCAAGAAGACAGGCGCCTCGGCCAACATCGAACTCAAGAACCTGCCGACCGACAACGACTGGGACCCGACCTTCGCCTACACGGAGCAGGTTGCCCAGCAGATCAAGAGTTCCGGGGTTCCCTCGTCGCAGTTGATCATCCAGTCCTTCCTCGCTGCGAACCTGACCAAGTTCGCGGAGATCGACCCGGCCCCGCAGACCTCGTACCTGACCGTCAACTTGGTCAATTCGACCGCGATCAACACGGCCAAAAGCAACGGGATCGATTGGGTCTCACCACAATGGCCGGTCGACCAGGACTTCGTCTCGAACGCCCATCACGCCGGCCTTCAGGTCGTGCCGTGGACGGTCGATGACGGGACCGGCGTGCGCCAGGCGACCGCACTCGGGGTTGACGCCGTGATCACCAACGACCCGATGATGGCTCGGGCCAATGTAAAAAAAGCAGCCCCCGACCTGGGCGCGATCCCGAAAGCACCCTCTGCCAGGGCCTGCCGTTCGACTTTCGCCCGCGACACCCGACGGCCCGCCAGGGCGATGTTGAGGAAGAAGGGCGCCAAGGGCGGCCCCCGTGTTTTCGCGATGCAGTTCAAGCAAGAGGCCCGACACATCAAGACCTACGCCAGCTTCCGCAAGAAGATCGAATGCATGATCAGGAAGTGGGTCGTCCCGAACAAGGCGAAGGGCAGGCCGAACGTGGTCGCGTTCAACGAGGACATCGGCCTGATGACCCTCGGCACCGGATCACGCGGAGCCGCCGCCCGGGCCGCCTTCGCCAAGCCTTCATCGGTCACCTCTTGCACCGACGCCGCGCCACCCTGCCGGGCGATCTACGCCTTGACCCAGGTCACCGCGGCCTACGCCGGGCCCAACGCGGAGTACCAGTCCAGGTTCTCGATCCCGAACCCGTTCGCTCGTGGCTTTGTCGCGGCCGCCGATACCGACGCCCGCGGCTGGATGCAGGTGTTCTCCGACATGGCCCGGCGGTACAAGATCTACATCGTCGGCTCGAACACACAGCCCCGGTTCCGCGAGTCACAAGACCCGGCCGAGATCGACCTGTTCCGCGACCCTGACCTGCCGAAGCCGAAGAGCGTCTACGTCGCGACCGGCCCGCAGGTCTACAACGAGGCTTTCATGTGGGGGCCGAAACTGGTCCGCCAGGAAGGCCCCCGGCCACTGCGCAACGCCGTGGCCAGGAATCTGAAGGTTCCACTGACCTCGATCGAAGTCGCCCTCGGCCTCACCCCCGGTCCGAAATCGGGCGCTGACGCGATCGCCAACTTGAAGCCGTACCGGATCCCGGGCACCAAGGCCAAGGTCGGTTTCGCGACGAGTTTGCCCGCTTTCCAGTTCGGCTACAGCCTCGGCAGCCCGATCTCCGGTGGCGCGCCCTGCGCCGATGTCAGCGTCACCTATATGCGCTGTCTCAGCCACCTCGGAACCAACCTGGTCATGCAGGACGAGGCCAACCCAGGCGAGTGGGCGAACCCGAAGGGAACCTACTGGCAGCCGCTCGACTGGATGGGC
>Ga0182792_1000312_pt1 | contig 47394 bp, 36 predicted proteins | sample Passage237B_FD_130497 | JGI IMG/M metagenome (GOLD analysis project Ga0182792, IMG submission 130497) | Cellulose adapted compost microbial communities from Newby Island Compost Facility, Milpitas, CA, USA - Passage2 37B (version 2) (version 2) ...
CCGCCAGGCCATCCTCTCCTCGAAGACCATCATCTGGAACGGCCCCGCGGGCGTGTTCGAGTTCGATATCTTCGCCGGCGCGACCAAGGCCATGGCCGAGGCCGTCGCCGAAGCCACCGCCAACGGCGCGACCACCGTGGTCGGCGGCGGCGACACCGCCACCGCCGCGAAGAAATTCGGCGTGGCCAAGAAAGTCAGCCACTGCTCCACCGGCGGCGGCGCCTCCCTCGAGTTCCTCGAAGGCAAGGCCCTCCCCGGCGTCGTGTTCTTGGAAAGCTGAGCTTTCGCGTAACACATGTCGAAGGTCTGAAAGTCCAAGGTCGCAGGTCGTTTCCTGCGGCCTTCGGACCGCACGGTCTTCGATAGGATTGGCACGGCGGATGCCGTGCCGGACTCGACCTTCGACTTTTCGACCTTAGACTTTCGACTTCCCACCCTTTCACCAACATGTCCCTCCGCAAAAAACTCATCGCCGGTAACTGGAAGATGAACAAGACCGCCGCCGACGGCGCGGCCCTCGTGGCCGACATCGTCGCCGAGGTCGGCAAGCAGAACGACGTCGAAGTCGTCGTCTGCCCGCCGTTCACCGCCCTCGAGAGCGCCGCCGCCAAGCTCGACGGTTCGACCATCAAGCTCGGCGCGCAAAACGTGCACCCCGAGCCCTCCGGCGCCTACACCGGGGAGATCTCGGCCGGCATGCTCCGCTCCCTCTTCGTCTCGCACGTCATCCTCGGGCACAGCGAGCGCCGCACCTACTTCGGCGAGACCGACGCCTTCATCAACCAGAAGGTCCTCGCTTCCCTGAAGGCCCAGTTGAAGCCCATCCTCTGCGTCGGCGAGACCCTCGCCGAGCGCGAAGCCGGCACCACGCTCAAGGTTGTGCAGACCCAGCTCGAGGCCGGCCTCGAAGGCGTGTCCAAGGACCTCGCGACGAGCGTCATCATCGCCTACGAGCCCGTCTGGGCGATCGGCACCGGCAAGGTTGCCACGACCGAGCAGGCGCAGGAAGTGCACGCCTTCATCCGCAGCCTCCTCGTGAAACTCTTCGGCGACGCGGTCGCCCAGAAGGTGCGCATCCTCTACGGCGGCTCGATGAAGCCCGCCAACGCGCCCGAGCTCCTCGCGCAAAAGGACATCGACGGCGGCCTGATCGGCGGCGCCTCGCTCGAGTCCCGCAGCTTCGTCGAACTCGTGAACGCCGCCGCCGCGGCGAAGTAAGCGAAGCGATTTCCGCTCCTCCCTCACGGCGCGCCGGAAAAACCGGCGCGCCGTTTTGTTTTTCGGCGCCCGGAAGATCGCAGGTGGAGATGTCGCTGCGTCCGTCCTCGGACGCGCTATTCATACCAAACGCTGAATGTATTCATACTTTAACTACGGATATCGCAGATGAGCACAGATACTGACCCCACGCATCGTGCCCCGGGTCTTATCTGTGCATATCTGTGTGATCTGCGGTCCAAATTTCTGATTTCTAAAATCTAGTCATTAACAGCCGACGGTATTACTCCGGAGAATGGGCGTGGCCACAATTCGATCCTCAATGTCTCTCGGCAGAGCCCCGCGTCCACGCTCACAATTTTGAGACGAAGCAGAGGCGGCGTTTCGGGGGTAGAGTGCCGCGCATGAAAACGCTTCTCGTCATCGACTCCAGCGCGCGGGTGAACCGCTCGATTACCCGCCATCTCACGCGGCGCGTCGCCGCCAATTGGCTCCGGCTCCATCCAGGTGGTCGGGTCGAACATCTGGACGTCGGACAGAATCCGCCTCCCGCCATCAACGAAAACTGGATCGCCGCCGCTTATGCGCCGCAGGCGGAGCGCACGCCCGAGATGCGTGCTGCTCTCGCGGCGAGCGATCGTTACGTTGACCAACTTCTCGCAGCCGATGCGATCGTCATCGGAGCGCCGCTCTACAGCTTCGGGATGCCCGCGCAACTCAAGGCCTACTTCGAGCAGATCGTGCGCGTGGGAAGGACCTTCGATTTCAACGGTGGAGAGGGTGATTCCTACACCGGTCTCGTGGGCGACAAACCGACTCTGCTGGTGACCTCGTCCGGTGCGGGGAGCGTGGTGATCGGAGGTCTCGGCACCGGCGCAACGCACCTCGAGCCGCAGTTGCTCACGACGCTCCGGCTGATGGGAATTCACGACGTGACGACCGTGGCTTTCCGCGGTCAGCAGATGGACGCCGCGCACGTCGCGAGTGAACTCGCCGCCGCGGAGCGTGCGGTGGATGCGTGGCCGGCGGCGGCGGCGGTGTCGGTCGCGGCTGTGTGATCTGGAAGGCAAAAACGCGTCCGACTTTTGCGCGGTTGTCGAGACGACTTAAGTTCCGCCCGTGAAAAGCCCGAATCCGCTTCCTTCGCCCGCCGTCGATCGTCTGGCGCGTTATCGGCCGAAGGTGGATCCGCTGCGGCGCGAGTGTCCGCTGCGGGTCGCGGTCGATGTCGTGCGTGGTCGCTGGAAGCCGTCGATTTTTTATCATCTCAGCTGCGGTCCGAAACGCTTCACCGAGCTTGCGGATGAATTGACCGGGATCACCGCGCAGACGCTCACCTTGCAGCTCCGTCAGCTCGAGGCGGACGGCGTGGTGCGACGCAGCGTTCACGGTGGCGTGCCGCCGCGCGTCGAGTATGCGTTGACCGACTCCGGGCGAAGACTCTGGCGGATTGTGCTCAAGCTCGAGCAATGGGCGGCTCAGCACCTGACGTAGCGAGTGAGCGTCTAGGCGGATTGGGCGGCGGGGCCGAGCAGGAGTTGCGGGCGCGCGGAGCCGGGCGTTGTGACGACGCGGGCGGGCACGGCGAAAACTTCCTGGATGAGCGCGGGCGTGAGGATTTCCGCGATGGGGCCGGTGGCGGCGACGCGGCCTTGGCGGAGCACGAGCGCGTCGTCGGCGTAGGCGAGGGCGAGATTCAGGTCGTGCAGAACGGCGAGCACGGCGACTTGTTCGCGCGCGGCGAGGTCGCGGGCGAGGGCGAGCACCGAGTGTTGGTGGGCGAGGTCGAGGCTCGAGGTCGGTTCGTCGAGGACGAGAACGCGTTCCGCGGGCGGCTCGGCGCCGGGCACGGGGCGGAGTTGCACGAGGGCGCGGGCGAGGTGCACGCGTTGGCGTTCGCCGCCGGAGAGCGTCGGGTAAACGCGATCCGCGAAGGCGGCGAGGTCGACCTGGGCGAGGGCTTCGCGGGCGAGCGCGTGGTCCGCGGCGGAGTCGCCGCCGCCGGGGTGCGGGATGCGACCGAGGCGGACGACCTCCTCGACGCGGAAGGGGAAACGCAGGTCGCTCTCCTGCGGCAGCACGGCGCGGCGGCGGGCGAGCTCGGCGACGGGCCAGGCGGAAAGCGGGCGGCCGGCGAAGGCGACTTCGCCGGAGTCGGGGCGGAGTTCGCCGGCGAGGATGCGGAGCAGCGTGCTTTTGCCCGCGCCGTTGGGGCCGATGACGGCGGTGACGCGGCCGGGCGCGAGCGTGAGCGAGACGCGGTCGAGCAGGGCGCGATCACCGCGGCGGACGACGAGATCGGTGGCGGCGAGCATGGTCAGGAGAACACGCGGTCGCGGCGGCCGCGGCGGAGGAGGTTGAAGAAGACGGGCGCGCCGAGCGCGGCGGTGACGACGCCGACGGGCAGCTCGGCGGGCACGGCGATGGTGCGCGCGAGGAGGTCGGCGGCGAGGAGGAGCGTGGCGCCGAGCAGAGCGGAGGCGGGCAGGAGCCAGCGGTGGTCGGGCCCGATCGTCTGACGCACGAGGTGCGGAACGACGAGGCCGACGAAGCCGATGCCGCCCGCGATGGAGACGGCCGCGCCGACGCCGGCGGCGGTGGCGAAGACGAGGTGGCGTTTGAGTCGCGCGAGGTCGACGCCGAGGTGGCCGGCCTCGGCCTCGCCGAGGAGGAGGGCGTTGAGCGCGCGGGCGTGGAGCGGGACGAGGATCGCGGCGGGGAGGACGAAGGGGAGGGCGACGCCGAGCTTGGCCCAGGAGACCTGCGCGAGGCTGCCGAGCGTCCAGAAGGTGAACTGCCGGAGCTGGTCGTCGGCGGCGAAGAAGAGGACGAGGCCGGTGCCGGCGCCGGCGAGAGCGTTGATGCCGACGCCGGCGAGAAGCATGAGGGCGACAACGACGCGGCCCTCGAGGATGGAGGCGCGGTGCATGACGGCGGTGGCGAGCAAGGCGCCGGCGAGGGCGCAGGCCGGGAGGACGAGTTGTCCCAGAAAAATGGATACGGAGGCGAGCGCGGTGGCGGCGAACTTGACCGCGAGCACGGCGCCGAAGGCCGCTCCGCCGGTGACGCCGATCAGGCCGGGGTCGGCGAGGGGGTTGCGGAAGAGGCCCTGCATGGCCGCGCCGCAGAGGCCGAGCACGGCGCCGACGAGCACGGCGGCGAGGGCGCGGGGAAGGCGGATGGAGAGGAGGACGGTCTGGTCGAGCGGGGGGAGACGATCGGCGCGGCCGGTGAGGCCGAGCCAGAGCGTGTCGAGCGGAAGGCGCGCCGCGCCGAGGGCGAGCGCGGCGGCGAAGACGAGCAGCAGGACGGCGCAGAGCGCGAGGACGAGGGCGCTGCGGTGCCGAGGGCGGAGGAGGGCGCTCAAAACAAGGGAGGCGGGGCGCGGAGGCGAAACGGCTCCGCCGTTCCGCTACGGGGCGGAGCGGGCGGAGGCGAGGGCGGGCGCGGCGGGACGGAGGAGGGCGGCGACCTCGGCGACGGCGTCGCCGAGGCGGGGGCCGAAGGAGAGGTGGTAGCCGAGATCGAGCGGGTGAATGCGGTCGGCGCGGCCGGCGCGGGTGGCGCGGAGCCAGGCGGGCGGCTCGCGGTGCGGGGAGCGCGGGTTCACGCCGTAGAAGATGACGTCGGGATCGAGGGCGAGAAGCGCCTCGGCGTTGAGGGGCTTGTAGCCGACGAGGCCGGTGAGCGGGTTTTCGCCGCCGGCGAGCTCGATGAGGGCGTCGGCTGCGGTGCCGTCGTAGGCGGCCTGCGTGGCGGCCTCGTCCATGCTCATGAGGAACACGGCGCGGACGGGGCGGGCGGAGGAGGCTTCGTTGTTCTTCTTAACGGCGTCGAGCTGGGCGCGGAGTTTCTCGGCGAGGGCGGCGGCCTCGGTCTCGCGATGGAGCACCTCGCCGAGACGGGCGATGTTGGCGAGGAGGGTCTCGGCGGAGTAACGGGCATCGAGGTGGACGAAGGTTACGCCGGAGTTTTTGAGGATCTCGACCTGCGGCGCGGGGCCGGTGCCTTGCGCCGCGAGGATGAGCGTGGGCTTTTGCGCGAGCACGCCTTCGGCGCCGATGGTGCGGAAGTAGCCGACGTCGGGCAGGCGGTGGACGGCGGCGGGGAAGACGCTGGAGGTGTCGCGCGCGACGATCTGGTCGCCCGCGCCGAGGGCGAAGACGGTCTCGGTGATCGCGCCGCCGAGGGAGACGATGCGCTCCGGCTGGGTGGCCGAAGCGGAAATGACCAAGGCCCAATGTCCAATGACCAATGCGGCGAGGAGGCGAAGCGGGTGCATGGGATGAGTGGCCTTAGGCTTTGTGTGGGGCGTGACCGTGGGCCGGGGTGTGGCCGGTGTCGTTGACGTGGCTGAGCTTGTTCCAGTCGAGCGGGTCGACGTCGTAGGCCTGGCCGAAGCCGGAGACGAGGCGGCCGCGGGAGGGTTCGAGGCGGAACATGCGGAAGTCGACCATGCCTTCGAGGTGTTCCATGACAGGACCGAACTTGGCCTTCAGGGCGCTCATGTGCGTGGCGAAGGCGGGCTCCTCGCGCGGGACGAGGGTCGCGGTGGCGGGGAAGGTGAGGCGCTGGCGGGCGAGGAGCTGTTTGGCGGCGGACTCGTCCTGGATGAGGAAGACGCTGGCCTTGCCGGTGTCGGCGAGGTTGCGGGTGTGGAGGGAGAGGCCGCTGACGTAGATGTAGAAGGCGCCGTCGGCGCCGAGGACGGCGGGGGCGACGGAGGCGTCGGGTAGTCCTTCTTTGGATACGGTGCCGAGGATGACGGTCTTGAGGTTTTCGCGGAGGGCGGAGGCGGCCTCGCGGGCGCGGGCGAAGGCGTCGTCCTTGCGGGCGGAGGGCGCGGCGGGGGCGGCCTTGGCGGCGGTCATGGCCATCTCGACGAGGACGTGGTGGGCGTCGGCGGCGGTGTCGAGGGGCTTGGGGTAGGCGATGCGCACGGGAATGTCGCCGCCGGGGAGGGGGGCGGTGATGGACATGCCCTGCCGGTCGAGATCGTCGAGGCGGGCGGCGGTGGCGTTGGCGAGGCCGCCGAAGTGGCGGACGTAGTTGAGGACGGCGTCGGCGTGGTCCTCGTTCATGTGGCCGACGATGCGGTCGCGGTGGGCGGCGGGAAAGAAGGGGGCGGATTCGGTGGCGGTGCTCATGGTCGTGTGGTCTTAAGTCGTGGGCGGAGGAAAAACGGGGAGCGGAGGGAAAAGCCGGGGCGGGACGCCCCGGCTTTGAATCACGGGCAAGATGCCGTGCCACTTTCTCAGCGGCGGCGGCGGCGGGTGGCGGCGCAGGCGAGGGCGCCGAGGCCGGCGAGGGCGGCGAAGGCGGAGGGCTCGGGAACCGCGGCGGCGTCGAGGCGGAAGGCGTCGAGCGACACGTGGCCGTCGGCGCTGGTGATGTGGAGCGAGAACGTGTCCGAGGCGGAGACGCCGAGGTCGGTCCAGGTCCAGGCGTAGATGTAGAAGGTATTGGATCCTTCGATGATGGAGCCGAGGTAGGTCCGGGTGGGCGCGCTCCAAGAGCCATCGCCCGAGACGGAGAAGTGTTCGCCGGCGGGGACGATGTTGTCCTCGAGGGGGACGTTTTGAAGGGGGCCGGTGGCCTTGAGCTGGAGCGTGAGCGTGTCGAAGGACGCGGAGGCGACGATGTCGAGGGTGAGGCCGAAGGGATTGCCGTTCGCGCCGGTGCCGGAGTAGATGCGTTCGCCGCTGCCGGTGACCGTGCCCGGCATGGAGGCGGAGAGCGTGGCGGTGAAGGCGGAGTCGTCGAAGGAGGTCGGCGCGGCCGAGGCGATGGTCACCGTCGGATAACCGGTCGACGAAGTGAAGGTGTCCCACAAGGCGTTTCCGGCGGAGGTGGCGACGAGGCCGAGCGAGGAGGCCTGGGCCGTGACGGCCGCGGCGGAGACGACGAAGGAGGAGAGGATGGTGCGTGGGATCATGTCGGGAAAAAGTGGATACGGATGGAGCCGTGGGCGGACCGGTCGGCGGCGGGCGAGTCAGGATCGGTGGCGGCGACGAGTGGCGGCGAGGCCGAGGGCGCCGAGACCGGCGAGGGCGGCGAAGGCGGAGGGTTCGGGGATAGCGCCGCCGGGGACGGGTGTCTGTTGCAGCGAGATTTCCGCGATCGGAGCGTGGTTGTTGAGCTGCCAGGTGAGGGTGAATTCGACGGCGCTGGAGACGACGGAGGAGAGGTCCCACACGTAGGTGTAGCGGGTGAGATTGCCGTAGTCGGTGTTTCCGACGTCGGTCGTGGTCGGGGTGACGGCGAGGCCGGTGATCGAGCCGAAGTCGAGCGTTGGGGCGGCGAGGAAGGCGAAGCCGCCGGTGGTGATCTCGAGCGTGATCGTGCCTAGGTCGGAGATCGCGGCGGAGGCGAGGGTGAAGGTGGGATTGGAGAACAGCGCGTAGAAATAGTCGCCGTAGAGTCCGCCGCTGGTGGCGCCCGAGACGGTGAGCGAGACGGAGGGATCGGAGCCGGCGTCGGGGAGGAGCGAGCCGCCGACGTTGGCGGTGTAGCCGGGCTGGTTGGAGAGCGTGAAGATGCCGGCGGCGGCGGACCAAGTGGCGCTCGACTGGGCATGCGCGGTGCAGAGGCCGGCGAGCGAGGCGAACACGAGTTTGAGGGCGGAGGTCAGTTTCATGGAGGAGAACGTGGGAATGGGTCAGTGCGGGAGGTAGGCGGGGTTGTTTTCGCGGCGGGCGGCGTCGCTCCAGAGGCGCATGTCGCGGAGTTCGGCACAGGTGTGGAGGGCGACGTGGCCGTCGAGGAAGGCGGTGACGGCGCGGCCGCCCCAGCGGAAGGCGACGTAGCCGAAGTCGCGGTCCTGCCCGGGCGTGGGCGGGCGGCCGGCGATGTCCTCGGCGGGCCAGTTGGGGGCGCCGACGGGGAAGCCGCTGATCGGGGAGCTGATGCGCCAGTTGCCGGCGTTGGGCCCGGCGGTGCGGTCGTGCGCGGAGGCAAAGACGATCAGGCCCGCGGGCAACGCGGCCTCGGTGAGCCGACGCACGGGCGGGACGGTGAGCGTGTTGGACGGCGAGTCGTCGCCGCCGACGAAGCTGCCGTTCATGCCGAAGGTCGGGCGCAGGCTGAGCGTGTAGTCGTCGTCGAAGGCGGTGTCGCTGTAGTAGTCGGACTGAGCGTTGACGTAGAGGGTGGCCTGGAAGCGGTCGCCGAGATAGGGGCGGATGCGGTGCGGCCAGCGTTTGGCGGTGATGCCGGTGATCGTCCGGCCGCCTTCGCCGGTGACGCTGGTGTTGGCCTGCTCCTGAAACGGCAGGAGGCGCCCGCGGTTTTCGTCGGCGGCGAGGTGATAGGCGATCATGAGCTGGCGCGCGGCGGAGACCTCGCGGCTCTTGCGGGCGTGTTCGCGACAGCTGCCGACGGTCGGGATGAGGATCGCGCCCAACACGCCGATGATGGCGATGACGGTGAGGAGCTCGATGAGCGTGAAGGCGCGACGCGTTGATCCGACCGGGAGCATGTCACCACTGTAGCGGATGCGCTCCGGCCTTCGCTTATTCGTCCTTGCGCAGTGTTTGCGCGTTGTTGCGGGGGGAGGGGCGCGTGGCGCGGACAAAAGGACGCCGCCGGGCGACCAAACCCGGCGGCGACGACTTTCACGACTTTAACTAGGGAGCGGTTTCCGAGCTCGCTCCTTCCGACCAAAGAACGCGGTCCGCCGGGTGACCCGGCCGGAACGTGGACAAACAGTAACACAAGGCGCGGGCGAAAAGCTTACCCGGGCTTGCGCAGAGTTTACCCGCTCTTGCGGGGGAGAAAGGCACTCGGGGGGCGGCCGTGGTGGTCGGCGAAGGTGCGCGAGAATTGTCCGAGGGAGGCGTAGCCGGCGGCGAGCGCGGCCTCGGTGACGTTGGCCTGGCCGGAGCGCAGCAAGTCGGCGGCGCGGTCGAGGCGGAGGCGGCGGAGGTGTTGCGTGGGGCCGTGGCCGAGCTCGGCGGTGAAGAGGCGGCTGAGGTGCGAGGGGCTGGCGTGCGCGGCGGCGGCGATCTCGGGCAGGCCGATGGGCTCGGAGAGGTGAGCCGTCATAAAATCGAGCGCGGCGCGGATCGCGGGGTGGAGCACGCGTTGCGGCGTGACGGCCGCGGTGCCGACGCCGGCGGGAGCGGTCTCCGCTGCTCCATCGAGGGAGGGTGGCGGGAGGAGGAGCGTGAGCAGTTCGATGAGTTTGCCCGTGCTCCAGAGCGAGCGCAGGGCGCCGACCACGGGGCAGCTGCGGAGCGCGAGCACGAGGGTCTGCATCGACGGCGTGAGCGGGGCGGGACCGAAGGCGGGCGCGCGGTTTTGCGCCGGGAGCATGCCGTGCATCGACGGGGGCAGGGCGGCGGCGGTGAAACTCCAGGCGAGCAGGTCGCCGCCGCGAAGCGCGCCGGGGCGCAGGGTGAGCGGGGCGGTGGGCGAGAGCCACGCGTAGTGGTCGGCCTCGAGGTGCCAGGCGAGGCCGGAGTGGAAACAGGCGACGCGGGTGCGCGGGGCGAGCAGGAGGAGATGCGGGCGATCGGCGGACGTGCCCGCGCCGGCCGGGCGCGTGTCGAGGGTCAGACCGGCGGCCGGGAGGTGGAGATCGACGAGGCGTTGGGGCGAGGCGGCGTCACCGGATAGCGTGCGAGCGTCGGGCGGAAACATGTCAGCGCCGGGCTCCGATGCGTCGAGCAGGCGGTCTTCCCGACGAGGGGCGGACGCGGGAGGGTCGCGGCGTCGGCGCGAGGTGACGGGCGTCGTGGTGTGTCGCGTTGAAGAGAGTGGTCACGCTGGTCTGGGTCGGAAAGAGGACCGCGCGCGCCGCCGGGCGCGGAGCGGGGCCAAGGGTTGATTTTGGCATGGCGGGAACAGCGATTGCTTACCCGTCCTTGCGGAAAATTTGCGGAGCCTTGCGCTCCCGAGGCCTCCCCGGGGGGGCGCGGAGCCGCGCGAAAGCCGGTGTAGTTGAAAACTGACTACGGGTTTGGCGCGGTGGAGATTCCGGGAGGGAGACTGGAGCGAAGAGGCGATGCGCGCTCAGGCGGCGAGCGCGGCGGGCTTGTAGCGGAAACCGAGATTGATGTGCGGCGTCGCGTAGGCGCGGTTCTCGGTCATTTCGCGCATGATGCGGCGGCAGCAGGATTCGAGGTCCTCGGTGTCGAGGCTCACGGGAAGCGTTTCCAGGAGGCGGCCCTCGGCGTCGGTGGCGGCGGCCTCGATCCGGGATTCCAGCCAGGCGCGCAGAGGCGTGAGACGGGGTTGGACGGAGGAAGGGGCGGCGGCGAGCAGCTCGAAGTAGCAACGGATGCAGCGGCCGGGGGTGGCGCCGGAGCGCGCGGCGGAGCGGAGATCGAGCAACTGATCCGCGGCTCGGCGCAGCGGGGCGGCGAGGGGGGCGAGGAGCTGGTCGAGGTCGTCGTGATGCACGGGTCCGGTCATGGAGTTAACAGCCGGAAGAATGTGAGCCTGAGTCTCAACTTCAATCAGGGAAATTACGAAAAAAGCCACCGTCGCGGGTGGCTTTAAGAGAGCTGATGGCCGGTTAGATGCCCGGCTATCAGGCGCTGGCGGGAGCTTTTATGCTCGGGTGCTCAGCTCTTGGCGAAAAATTCTCCGCACCAGTCGCTGGGTTTGATGGTGGGGAAGCGAGATTCGAACTTGGTGTCGGCGTCGACGCGGAAGGCGACGGTTTGCGGGGCGTGGCGGCGGCATTCGCCTTGGGCGGCGGAGACGGCGTTGTAGTGGGCGCAGGCCGCGCAGGCTTTGGCGGCGACGGTTTGGGTGGGAGCGGGGGTGGCCATGATCGTGTGTAGTTATTGGGTGAATACTCTGACGATCGGCGGAGAAGCCGCGGATCAAGGACCGCAGCATGGCGCTTCCGCGCGGAAGTGCAACGGAAGAGACGGGTAACCGCGCCGCGCCCCACGCGTTCCGACGGGGATCGTGGATACGAGGGCGCGGGTGGAGTCCCGAGGGGGGGATCAGGCGGAGGCCGGCTTCGCGGCGCGGCGCTTGAAGAAGCGGCGGAAGCTGAGGGCGAAGCCGGTGTAGACGAGCACGCAGCCGCCTACGCAGGCCAGGCCGGCGACGAGCTGGCCGATCCAGCCGAAGGCCTGGCCGGTGTGGAGATAGCGGAGCCAGGTGCGGACCTTGCGGCCGGTGCTTTGGTCGGCGTAGCCGTTGCGGCTGAGCGTCTCGCCGGTGAAGGGGTTCAACACGAGCTGGGTGGAGGCGAAGGCCGGCGAACCGTCGTCGGCCTTTACCGTGGCGCTGTAGGGTTGCGGGGCGCGACCGGCGCCGCGCCCGGAGCCGTCGCGCGGACCGGAGCGTGCGCCTTCGCCGGAGGCGGGGGAATTGGCCTGCGCGTTTTGGCCGGTGGCGGAGGCGGGGCCCTGGCCGGGCGCGGTGGCTCCGGCGGGACGGGCGCCACGGCGTTGCGGCAAACCCTCACGCAGGGTGATCTGGGTCCAGCCGGGCGTGGAGGATTGGATACGTTCGAGCGCCTGTGCGAAGCCGAGGCGGCGTGCGCCCTCGGGGCGCTCGATCTTGAACTCCTGCGCGGGCGCGGCGGCGCCGGGGCCCTGGACGGCGGGCGGTGTTTCGCCGACGACGCGGTAGGCGAGATCGGAGGCCCAGCGGTAGGAGATGACCATGCCGCTGGCGGTGAGCACGATGAGCACGGGCAGGAACCAGAAGCCGTAGACGTTGTGCCAGTTCCAGTCGCGGGCCTTGCCCTTGGCGCCGGTGAACCAGAGCGAGGGCTTGAGGGAGGAAAGGCGCCACTTGCGGGGCCACCAGAGCCAGAGGCCGGAGAGGGCGAGGAAGAGGAAGGCGGCGTTGGAGGCGCCGGTGATGGCGCGGCCGGTGTCGCGCTTGTCGCCGGTGGCGGCGAGGCGACGGTGCCAATCCTCCATGAGGTGCATGAAGTCGTGGGTGCGCGTGGTGGTGGGCGCACGAACCTCGCCGGTGTATTGATCAACGTAATACGTTCCGAGATCGCGGCCGAAGTTGACCGCGACGGCGTCGCGCGGATCGGCGGAAACGGTGACACCGGCGACGCGCGGGGCGGACTCGGCCTCGGGGGCGGTGGCGGCTTCGCGAGCCTTGGCGATCAGCTCGTCGAGCGGGAGCGCGGTGGCGTTGATCGCGGGCGGTTCGACGCGGCGGAGATCGCGCTCGGCCCATTCGACGATCTCGTGTTCGAACGCGAGCACGGCGCCGGTGAAGGACATGATAAAAATGACCAGGCCGCAGACGAGGCCGGCGGCGAGGTGGAGCCAGAAGAAGGTGGAGCGGAGGAGACGCATCGGACGGAGCTGGGAGAGAGGAGCTGGAGCGGAGGAGGTCGGGGCGGCAGAGATCAGAAGGGCGGAGCTAGAGAGGCGGGGAGTGTTGGAAAAGAGGTGGCCGCCGGGCGACCAAACCCGGCGGCCGATGACTTTAACGACCTGTGTCAATCGGGCGCCGCGACCAAGCGGCGGCCGAAAGTGGGAGGCGGAAATCAGCCGAGTTCGGCCCAGTGGCGGAGGAGGTTGTGATAGACGCCGGTGAGTCGGACGGTGGCGGGGTGGGTGGCGAGTTCGGGACCGAGTTGCTGGATGGAGATGTCGAGATCGAGCAGGAGGCGGCGTTGGTGGTCGTCGCGGATCATGCTCTGGACCCAGAAAAACGAACACAGGCGGGCGCCGCGAGTCACGGGTGTCACGTGGTGCAGGCTCGTGCCCGGATATAAGATCATGTGGCCGGCCGGCAGCTTCACGCTTTTGGCACCGTAGGTGTCCTCGATGACGAGTTCACCGCCGTCGTATTCGTCGGGATCGGCGAAGAAGAGCGTGCAGGAGAGGTCGGTGCGGATGCGCTGCGCGGTGCCGGGGATCTGACGGATGGAACCGTCGACGTGGGAGCCGAACTGCTGGCCGCCGGAGTAGCGGTTGAACATCGGGGGGAGGATGTGCAACGGGAGGGCGGCGGCGATGAAGTGCGGGTTGGCCTGGAGAGCCTTCAGGATCATGTCGCCGACCTGGCGGGCCACCGGCGAGGTGACGGGCAACTGCATGTTGTCCTTCACCTGGATCGCCTGATGGCCGGCGGTGGTTTTTCCGTCCACCCAATCGGCGGACTCGAGAAGGGCGCGCGCCTCCGCCACCTGGGCGGGGGTGAGGACGTCGGGAATGGCGTGGATCATGGCAACGAAAGGCGCACGGGCGCGGGGAGCGGAGGAGCGATCGAAACGTGGCGGAGGAGGCGGAGTCGGAACGGCCCCGCCGCTCCGCCACGTTTCGGTGTCGGAGCTGTTAGAACGTGAAGTCCGCGGTGATGACGAAGGAACGGCCGGCGCCGGGGTTGTAACGGCCGCCGTTGTTGTTGAGGCTGGCGATGTATTCCTCGTCGAAGACGTTGTTCACGTTGAGGCGGACGCTGAGGTTCTTGGAGACCTCGTATTCGAGGAGCGCGTTGAAGACCCAGTAGTCGGGCACGTCGACGAGCGACTGGTTCGTGGGCGCCGCGGCGGTCGGGCTGAGACGGGTGACGGAGTCCATGTATTGCGCGCCGCCGCCGATCGTGAGGCCGAAGGGGAAGCGGTAGGTGGTCCAGATGTTGCCGGACCACTCGGGCGTCCACTGGAGCATGCCGCCGTCGCCGCTGCCCCCCGCGCCGCCGCTGGTGTAGGTGGGCGCCGAATACTCGGCGTCCATGTGGGCGACGCCGCCGTAAACGAGCCAGTTTTCGGTGATGCGACCGGAGAGGCTGAACTCGACGCCCTCGACGATCTGGCTGTTGGTTTGGACGACCTGGTTCGTGAGGGTGTCCGTCGTGGGAACGCGGTTGTTCTCGGTGCGGAACGCGGCGAGGTTGGCGGAGAGGCGGCGCTGGAAGAACTCCCACTTGGTGCCGATCTCGATGTTTTCGGATTCCTGGGGGGAGAGGCCGATGTTGTCCGCGTTCGTGTTGTTGGTGCTGACGGTGAAGTTGGAGCCCGGGGGACGGACCGCCTTTCCGTAGGCGGCGTAGATGCTGCCGTTGGAGGCGGGCTTGTAGACGACGCCGCCCTTCCAGCTGAGGATGTCGTCGTCGACCTTGGGCCGGCGCACGGTGCCGCCCGCGGCGATGGAATCGACGGTCTTGTAGCGGGCGTCGTAGGCCTCCCAGCGCAGACCGCCGGTGAGCATCCAGGCCTCGGAGATCTTGACGGTGTCGAAGGCGTAGAGGGCGAGGGTCTTGATCGCGCCCTTCGAGGTGGCGCCGCTGGGGACGAGGGTCGGGGGCGGCGTGTGGATGTCCGGCGAGGTCAGCGGGGTGAGGGGGAGGTTTTGCGAGGTGTAGCTGACGGAGGACTGCTCCTCGTAGAGCATCTCGAGACCGGTGCTCAGCGAGTGTTCGAAGGAGCCGGTGCTGAACGAGGTCGTGAGGTTGGTGAGATTGGCGATGCTCTGATTTTCGCGATCGTTGCCTTGGTGCGAGCGGGTGAGGAGACCGGTCGCCGGGTTGTAGCTGGTGATGTTGTTGCCGGGCGTGGTGTAGCGGGTGTTGCGGTTCGTGCGCTCGGCCGAGGTCAGGTTGGTGATCTTGGTGTCGGGCGTGAGGTCGTGCTCGATCCTCAGCGAGCCGCGATCGCTCTTGGCGTCGTCGTAGTCGTAGATCGTGCCGTAGAAGGTGTCCTGCGAAATGGACGGAGGTTTCGGCGTGACGGTGTTGCCGGAGTAGGCGGCGACGTTGAGGCCGTATTCGGGCAGGTCGTTCTGACGGAAGTGCTCGTAGGACACGATCACGCGGGTGGGCGTGCCGAGGCCGAAGGCGATCGAGGGAGCGATGCCGAAGCGGTTGGACTCGGCGACCTCGCGGCCGCCGACGCCGCCTTGCTGCACCATGGCGTTCAGGCGAACGGCCGAGCCGGGGAAACGATCGTCGCCGGTCGGCTGGTTGATGTCCAAGGTGGAGCGGAAACGGCCGTCGGCGTTGGTTTCGTCGAAACCGTAGCTCACCGAGCCGCGACGGAAGGCGTCGAGGGTGGGGGACTTGGTGGAGAGATTGACGTAACCGCCGGCGGTGGTGCGGCCGACGTCGCTGCCGGCGGGACCTTTGGCGATTTCGACCTGTTCGACGTTATAGACGTCGCGGCTGACCTGGGAACTGTTGCGGACGCCGTTGACGAAGACGCTGCCGGAGGAGTCGAAGCCCCGCATGAAGAAGGAGTCGCCGTCCGCGCTGGAGGCGTTGCCGCCTTCGCCCGCGAGGAAGGTGATGCCGGGCGTGTTGCGGAGCACGTCGCTCAGGTTCGTCGCGCTCTGCTTTTGGAAAACATCCTGCGGGATGACCGAGATCGTCTGGGGAACGTCGACGAGAGGTTGGGTGTATTTGGGCGAGGAAAGCAGGGTGGTTTCGCGTTGGCCGTGAACCTCGAGGGTATCGAGTTCGACGACATCATTGTCTTTCGCGGGGGCGGGCGCGGCGCTGGCGGGCGCGGACTCGTTGCCTTGGGCTTGAAGGCCGCCAACAGCAAGAAAGGTTGGCACGAAGGCCAAGGTGCGGGCCAAGGAACGACCAAAACAGTGGCCAGTTCCCTGGGTATTAACGTCTTCAGGCAGGAGAGAAGGCGAAGTGAAGGACATGAGAAGGAATAGCGAATGAGACTCTTTCTCATCGACGCAAGCCGCTTTTTAAGATTGGGTCTCATTTTCATGCAGAGAGAACGCGTCACAGAGGAAAGTCGGAGCACCTCGCTGGATTCGGCGGGGAGGGTGGCGATTTTGCTTGGGCCGGCGGAGGAACGCTGGCGGCGGGGGGATTCCGCCGCGGCGAGCGAAGCGGCGCTGCTTTGCGACGAGGTGTTGGCGGGTTTGCCGGCGGAGGCGCGGGAAGAGCGTGCTCGAGTATGGTTGCGTCGCGGACAATTTTTGGAATCCGGCCGCACGTCGAAGATGCTGGCGGAGGCGGTGCGCAGCCATGAGGCGGGGCTGCACGTCTTGCGATCCGATGAGGCGGGCGCGGAGTCGGAGTCGACAGGCGGGACGGTTTTGGCGCGTTTGCGGGCCTTGTTGTGGATGAATCGGGGAAACGCCCTGGTCGCGCTCGGGCAGGCGGAGTCCGCGCGGGAGGCGATGCGAAGCTACGACCGGGTCTTGGCGTTGGTCGCGCGGGAAGAGCGCGCGGGAGGCGGCGGGGCCGGCGAGATGGAGACTCGGGCGATGGTCGGCGCGGCCTGGCTGAACCGGGCGGCGGCGGCGCGACTGGCCGCCGGTTGTGACGCGACCCTGGCGGAGGAAGAGGTTCGCAGCCTCGATCGCGCGATTCGGGAATTGGAGAAGGCGGCGCGTGCGGGATCGCGGCCGGCGCGGCGCAACCTCGCCGGGGCCTGGTTGAACCTGGCCACGAGCCGCGAACGTGCGGGCGACGGCGCGGGCGCGGCCGAGGCGTGGCGGCGTGCGGTCGAGGCGGCGGCTCCGGAGGCGACGCGTGACGCGGCGGCGTTGGCGGCGGGGTTGCGTGCGCGCCACGCGCTTTGCGTCGGGGCGGGACGACGGCTTGCCGCGGGCGAGACCTTGTCGGCGGAGGCGGAAGGCGAATTGCTCGCGCATGTGGAGGCGGGGCTGGCGGATTTCGCCCGGGCCGACGCGGTGGCTCGAACCCGGTCGGCGGAGGAGGCGGCGGATCGTTTGTTCGAGTTTGGCGCATGGTTTCTGCGCCTGCGTTTTCCGCGGCGTCTGGCGGACTTCTTGTCGCGTCATGGTGGCGGCGCGGGGGCGGGGCGGCTCGTCGCCGTTCGCGTGGCGATGGAGATGGCGCGGCAGGAGATCTTGCACACTGGTTTCGCCGATCTGCTTTCCGAGGAGGGCGAGGATGCGAGGGAGCGTCTGCGCGAGCTGGGCGCGCTGGAGGAGCGGCTGCGCGGGTGGGAGGAACGTTGTCGCCAAAGCACGGATACGTCTCGAGGGTGAGGCTTCGTTTTTCTCGAACACATGATTCCTCCCCTGGACCGAATTCCGCCCGAGGTCGTATCCGTCACGGACTACGAGCCGTTGGCGCGCGAGCGCATGGAACCGGCGGCGTGGGCCTATCTGGCGGGCGGGGCGGCGGACGAGATCACCTTGCGCGAAAACCGCGCGGCTTTCGACCGGGTGAAGCTGTCGCCGCGGGTGTTGAACCCGCTCGCGGGGGGACACACGCGGGTGACGCTGTGCGGGCGGGTCTTCGAGCATCCGGTCCTGGTGGCGCCGATGGCCTATCACGGGTTGGCGCATCCGGAGGGCGAGCGTGCCACGGCCCTGGGCGCGAGCGCGGCGCGGGCGGGCCTGATCGTGAGCGCGCAGGCCGGCGTGGCCTTGGAGGAGATCGCGACGCAGGCCGGGGCGGGCTGGTGGTTGCAACTGTATCCGTATCCGGACCGCGTTTTTCTGGAACGTCTCGTGCGACGGGCGGAGGCGGCCGGGTGCGAGGCGTTGGTGGTGACGGTGGACGCGCCGGTGAACGGCGTGCGGCATCGCGAATGGCGCGCGGGGTTTCGCCTTCCCGCCGGGATCGAGGCGGTGAATTTGCGCGGTCTGGCCATGCCGGCGGCGCGGCCGGCTCCGGTCGGGCAAAGCCCGTTGCTGGGCACCGAGCTCGCCGCGACGGCCGCGACTTGGGCGGATTTCGCCTGGCTGCGCTCGGTCACGCGTTTGCCGATCTGGGTGAAAGGCGTGCTCGCGGCGGACGACGCGTGTCGCGCCCTTTCCGAAGGCGCGGACGGGGTGATCGTGTCGAACCACGGCGGTCGCACGCTCGACACCTTGCCGGCCACGCTCGAGGTGCTGCCGGAGATTGTGGACGCGGTGGCGGGGCGGGCGCCGGTCCTGCTCGACGGCGGGGTGCGCCGGGGCACGGACGTGTTCAAGGCGATCGCGCTCGGCGCGCGCGCGGTGTTGGTCGGAAGACCGGTGCTGCATGGGCTCGCCGCGGCGGGGGCGCCCGGGGTGGCGCATGTCTTGCACCTGTTGCGAGCCGAGCTGGAGGCGACGATGGCCTTGTGCGGTTGCGCGACGCTCGAAGCCGTGACGAGGGAGCGTATTCGCGAAGGCAAGCGGTCCGGATGACGGGCTGCGCCCGGGGGATTTCCCCGGGGAAGAACCTCTCCGCGTAGTTTCCGTCTCGCTTTCGGACTTCCCTGCCGGTGCGGCGCCGCCCACGCTCGGCGCACATGGCCAAGGCGACGCGCGTCAATCTTTGCTCCTTTTGCGGAAAATCGCAGGCCGAGGTCCGCAAGATCATCGCGGGCCCCGGCGTCTTCATCTGCGACGCCTGCGTGAACGTCTGCAAAACGATCATCGACCGCGAGGCGACCACGGCGGCGGTCGACCAGCGCCCGGTGTTCCGTCTCGCGAAACCCTCCGAGATCAAGCGCGCGCTCGACGAACACGTGATCGGGCAGGAGCACGCGAAAAAGGTCCTCTCCGTCGCGGTCTACAACCACTACAAGCGGCTGACCTTCGCGGAAGGCTCCCCCGATCGCGCGGCCAACACGCTCGCGCCCGAGTTCAACGACATCGAGGTCGAGAAGAGCAACGTGCTCCTTTGCGGTCCGACCGGATCGGGCAAGACCCTGCTCGCCCGCACGCTCGCCCGAGTGCTCGACGTGCCCTTCGCCATCGCCGACGCCACCACGTTGACCGAGGCCGGCTACGTCGGGGAAGACGTGGAGAACGTCGTCCTGCGACTCCTGCAAAACGCCAATTACGACGTGAAGCGCGCCGAGTGCGGCATCATCTACATCGACGAGATCGACAAGATCGGGCGCAAGACGGAGAACGTCTCCATCACGCGCGACGTGTCCGGCGAGGGCGTGCAGCAGGCGTTGCTCAAGATCCTCGAAGGCACGGTTTGCAACGTGCCGCCCCAGGGCGGGCGCAAGCACCCGAACCAGGAGCTGGTGCAGGTGAACACGCAGAACATTCTCTTCATCTGCGGCGGCGCCTTCGTCGGGCTCGACGCGATCGTGCAGCGTCGTCTCGGCGCGCGCGGCATCGGCTTCGGCGCGCGTCCCGTTTCCCCCGCCGAGGCCGGCGAAGGCGGCGAGGACGCGGCGGAGACGCTCATGCGTTCGCTCGCGCCCGAGGATCTGGTGCGCTTCGGCATGATCCCCGAGTTCATCGGACGTCTGCCGGTCGTGTCCGTGCTCGCGCCGTTGAAGCTGGCCGACCTGGAGAAGGTGCTCGTGGAAACGAAGAACTCCCTCGTGAAGCAGTATTCCAAGCTCTTCGCGATGGATGGCGCGAACCTGCGCTTCACCTCGGACGCGGTGCGGGCGATCGCCCAAAAGGCCATCGACTTGAAAACCGGCGCCCGCGCCCTGCGCTCGATTCTCGAACAACTGATGCTCGAGGTGATGTTCGATCTGCCGGCCCGGGAGGACATCGGCGAGGTCGTGATCGACGCCTCCGTCGTCGCCGGCAAACGGCGTCCGCAGCTGCGGCGTCGCACGACGGGCCGGCGCGGCGTGGCGGAGCGCGGCGACGCCGCCGGTTCCGAGGCGAAGGACGCGGCCTGATCGCGTTTCGCTTCCCTTGCGGAGCATGTTCGGTCGCCGGCGGACCGTCGCGCCGCCGCGATCCGGCCCACGCGGGCGGGGCGTCGCCATTTGGCGGGATGGCACACGAAAATGGCATGCCCGGCGGGCGGCAGGCGCCGCGCGAGTCGCGCGTCATCCGCGCCACCACGCCACGAAGCGCGCCCACGCGCGGCCGAGGTGTTCGCGCCAGGCCCGCGTGGTGTTCGTCAGCGATTCGCCGTCCCAGGTCAGCCAGTCGAGCGCCCCGACCCGGGCGTTGGTGCCGCCCAGGTAATCGGCGGGGCAGGGGAACACCTCGAGTCCCTCGTGGCGGGCGAGTTGCATCGCGCGCGGCAGATGCCAGGCGGAGGTGACCAACGCGATGCGTTCCGTGCCCGCGAGCAGGCGCAGCGCGACGACCTCCTCGGCGGTGTCGCGAGCCGTGTCGATTTCCACGATGCGTTCGCGCGGGAAACCCAGCTCCACCGCGGCGTCGGCGAGCACGCGGGCATGAGTTTGCGGTGGCGGTTCGTCGACGTCGGGTTGCCCGCCGTTGTCGGGGCCCGAGACCACGAGCCGGGTTTCGGGCAACGCGAGCGCGATTCGCACGCCCTCGACCAATCGCGCGCGGGCGGAGTTGCTCAGCCGTTGGCCGGAGGAGAGCGCGCGGGCGTCGCCATGGCCGCCGCCGAGCACGGCGACGAAAGCCGCGTCGCGCAGCTCCGGGGGCCAGATCGAGGCGACATCCCCCGCCGCCGGCGCGCCGTCCTTCGGCTCCGCGACGGCGAGCGCCGGGGGCACGGGCGCGTAGGTGCTTTCCAGGGAAGAGGTAAGCGCGCTGGAAACACCGCGGTTGCTCGTGACGACGAGCACCAGCCAGCCGAACGTCAGCGCGCCCCAACCGCACAGGCGACGACGACGAAGCAAGAGCACCAGGCCCAACGTTAGAAACACCAGCCCGAGCGGCAACGGCATCAGAAAGTGGCCGATAAGCTTTTTGATGACGAACATACGCGGAGCGTGGGGGCGGGAACGCGATGTCCGCAACTTCCCGTGCAGAAGAAGGGTTGACAGACGCGCGCCGGTCCTGAGTTTTCTCGCCCTCCCACGGCGGTCATAGCTCAGTTGGTTAGAGCACAAGATTGTGATTCTTGGGGTCGCGGGTTCGAATCCCGTTGACCGCCCCATTTTTAAGACGGGAAGGCGGATCGGGCGAATCGCCCTCGGGCGGGGATCGGGAGAAGCGCCTCGCCCCTGTGATCCAAACAATCCGCACGGGCTGCGTTTCGGGCGACTTCGAGCCCCGCAGAGGCCCGGTGCGGGCCGGGAGTTTGTTCGTCGAGCGGGTGGCATCCGCCCGATTTCGCGCCGGGCATGCGATGCGATCGGGCGGGGGACGTTCGGAACGGTGTAGTGATTTTCCGAATACATGGACGATTTTCCGGCGAAAGCCGGGGGCGGGATATCGGTAAAAGACCCGTCAGGTCCCTAGAAGGCCTTGAGAAGGCTCGGATTAGGCAATCTTTAAGGCCAACCTGCCCAAATGGATGCGATGAATGGGAGATTTACCTATGGCGCGTGAGGGGACGGACACCGATGCCGCCGCGATCCTATTGCGCGTAGCCTTTGTGAGGCAGCGCCTTGCCGCCCCCTCCTTCGACTAAACCAACCATGCCTCAAACCCGCGCGCACTCGCTTAAAATCCTCGTCGTCGAGGACCGTGAGGAGGATTACCACTTTCTCTCGATGCTTCTCAGCCGCCCGCAGCTGATGGAGACCTACGAGCTGGATTGGGCGGTGTCTTTCGACGAGGGGATCGCCCGGCTGGGCACGCGGCGCTACGACGCGGGGCTTTTCGACTACGGGCTCGGCGCCGGCACCGGTCTCGACCTCCTCCGCAAAGCCGTGGCCGTGGGCACCGACATGCCCATCATCCTTCTCACGGGGGTGGACAACCCGAACATCGACAACGAGGCGCTTCAGACCGGCGCGTCGGACTATTTGTGCAAGGTCGGCCTGACCAGCGTGCAGCTCGAGCGCGCCATCCGTTATGCGCGCAAGCAGGCGACCACCTTGGCCGAGCTCCGGCGCACGAGCCATTTGCTCAACAGCGTGCTCTCGCATCTGCCGGTGATCGCCGGGCGCGTCGACGGCGCCGGCACCGTGATCGAGGCGCGCGGGCGCGGTTTGGAGATTCTCGGCCTGGACGCCGCCGGCCTGGTCGGACGCAACGCCTGCGAGACCTGGCCCGCGCTGGCCGACGAGATCAAACACGCCGTGTCCGGCGGAGAATGCTCTTTCACCGGAGAGGTCGATCAGGACGGCGCCCGCCACTACTTCGACTGCTATTTCCGATTCGACGAAATCCAGGGGCGCGGCGCGGTCGGCTTCGCCATCGACGTCACCTCGCGCGTCGAGGCGGAGAACGAGAGCCGCCGGCAGGCGCGGCTGCTGCAGAGCATCCTGCGCAATCTCCCGGTCGTCGCCGGCCGGCTCGACGCCCAGGGCCGCGTGCTCGAGGCGCAGGGCGAGGGGTTGCAGGCGAGGGAGCTGGCGCCCCGCCATCTCGAGGGGCGCGTGTTCTCCGACGTGTTTCCCCAGAGTCGCGAGGCCATCGCGCAGGCGCTCGCCGGCGGCAGCGCCAATTTCACGCTCGGCGGGCATCAGGGCGAACGCGACTGGTCGGTCGATTTCTTCGTGTCCTTCGACGCCGACAAAGGCTCCGGCGCGACCTTCTTCGGCCGCGATCTCACCGAGCGACGTCGCCTCGAGCGCGAACTGCTTTCCGCGAGCGACACCGAGCAGCAGCGCATCGGCGCCGATTTGCACGACGGGCTAGGGCAACAGCTCACCGGCCTCGCCTGCATGGCCGCGGCCCTGCGCGATCGGCTTCGCGTCCACCTGCCTTCGGAAACCGCCACCGCCGAGATGGTCGCTCGTCTCGCCAACGAGGCCACCGAGCAATCCCGCGCCCTCGCGCGCGGCCTCAGCCCCGTGCAGCTCGAGGAACACGGCCTCGCGACCGCGCTCGAGGATCTCTCCTATCAGGCACAGCGCCTGCATAACATCGAGTGCCGCTTCACGCTTCGCGGCCCCTCGCCCGAAATGGACCATATCGGCGCCATCCACCTCTACCGCATCGTTCAGGAGGCGATCCACAACGCCGTCCGCCACGGCACCGCGCAACGCGTGCGGGTGGGGCTGCTCAGCCGTGAAGGCCGGCATCGTCTCGTCATCCTCGACGACGGCCAGGGCTTCGACTCCGAGGAACAGCGCCAGGCGCCCGGTCGCGGACTGCGGCTCATGCACTATCGCGCCAACATGCTCGGCGGCGTGCTCACCGTGCGCTCCAGCCTCGGCCTCGGCACCCGCGTGATCTGCGACTGGCCGCCGTCCTCCTCGCTCGCCCTGGCGTCCGTCGGATCGTCCGACTCCCCCTTTTTCCTTCCCGATGAAAACTGAAAACAAGCCCGCTTCGTCCTCCAATACGTCGACTTCCTCCAACTCCCCGGAGCCCGTTCGCCATCGCATCTTCCTCGTCGACGATCATCCCGTCACGCGCGAGGGCGTCCGCGTGCTCATCGACCAGGAGCCCGATCTCGTGGTGTGCGGCCAGGCCGACAGCGCCCCCGCCGCCCTCCAGTTGATCCAGCGTCTCAAGCCCGACCTCGCCGTCGTCGACATCACGCTCAAGACGACGAGCGGCATCGAGCTGATGAAAAACGTGAAGGCCCTTTTGCCCGACCTTCCCGTGCTCATCATGTCGATGCACGACGAGAGCCTCTACGCCGAACGGGCCCTTCGCGCCGGCGCCAAGGGCTACGTGATGAAACACGAGGCGAGCGACCGCATCCTCACCGCCATCCGCAGCGTCCTCGCCGGCGATCTCTACCTCAGCGAGAAGATGAAGGAGAAGATGCTCCATCGTCTCGTGCGCAGCCGGAAAAACGAGGTCGTCTTCACGATCGACACCCTCAGCGACCGCGAGATGGAGGTGTTCCAGCTCATCGGCAACGGCTTCGGCACGCGCCAGATCGCCGACAAGCTCAACCTCAGCGTCAAGACCATCGATTCCTACCGCGAGCACCTGAAGCTGAAGCTTCGTCTCGAAAAAGGATCCGACCTCGTCCGCCACGCCATCCAGTGGGTTCGCAGCGAGGGCGTCGTCTGACAAAGGTCCGGCCCCGACGCCCCGCGGCGCGGACGCCCGGGCGCTCGCGTGGGGCCGCCGCCCGATGTCCGGCCGAAGCCGGCTCTGGCATCCTTTAACCACTTTCGGTGACCGGTCGGCTGGACGGATGGCCTTAGAGATTACCCCAAAGCAGCGCGACGGCCATTTGCCTTCCGGTCACCGAAAAACGTTTTTTCCGCGAAGTTCCCCCTCGCAAGCCGCCCTTCCGCCGGCGCTTGGTTTGGACATGGAAAATCCCGACGTTTGCCGCGTCGGGATTTTTTGTCTTCGCGTCCGGATCATTCCCCGGTCCGAGCCTCGGCGTCGTGCTCGGTGTTCGTCGCCGCGCTCCGCCGATACCCTTCGGGGGATGCAAAACCCGAGCCTCTCCCCGCTGCCGCTTTCGCTCGCCGCCACCGCCTTTGTCGCGACCGGCCGCGCCGCCGCGGCCAAGACCGCCGTTTCCGCTCCCGCCACCACCGCCGCGCCCGCGCGCGAGGTGTGGCAGGGGAAACCCTATCCGCTCGGCGCCACCTGGACCGGCGAAGGCGTCAATTTCGCCCTTTTCTCCGAGCACGCCACCGGCGTCCTGCTCTGCCTTTTCGACGAACTCGGACAGACCGAGGTCGAACGCATCCGGCTGACCGAGCGCACCGACCAGGTGTGGCACGGTTTCGTTCCCGGGCTCCGGCCGGGCCAGCTCTACGGTTATCGCGTCGAAGGTCCTTACGAGCCTGGGCGGGGCCACCGCTTCAACGCGCACAAGGTCCTGCTCGATCCCTACGCGAAGGCCATCGCCGGCCAGGTGCGTTGGAGCGAGGCGATGTATGGCTACCGGATCGGCCATCCCGACGCCGACCTGGGCTTCGACGAACGCGACAACGCCGCCGACGTCCCCAAGTCCGTCGTGGTCAACCCCGCTTTCGACTGGGGCCTCGATTTTCCGCCGCAGCGTCCGCTGCACGAGACCGTGATCTACGAGCTCCACGTGCGCGGTTTCTCCAAGCTCTGGGAGGCCGTGCCCGCCGATCTGCGCGGCACCTACGCCGGCGTGGGCTGCCCCGCCGCGATCGAGTATTTCAAGAAACTCGGCGTCACCGCGATCGAGCTCATGCCGGTGCACCACTTCGTCGACTCGCAGCATCTGCTCGACCGCGGTCTGCGCGAATACTGGGGCTACAACACCATCGGCTTCTTCGCCCCGGAGGCGCGCTTCGGCGGCGAGAGCGATCGCGGCGCGCAGGTCGAGGAGTTCAAGGCGATGGTGAAGAACCTCCACGCCGCCGGGCTCGAGGTCATCCTCGACGTCGTCTACAACCACACCGCCGAGGGCAACCACCTCGGCCCCACGCTCTCCTTCCGAGGCATCGACAACCTCGTCTACTACCGCCAGGTCGCCGACGATCCGCGCTACTACATGGACTACACCGGCACGGGCAACACGCTCGACGTGCCGCATCCGCGCGTGCTCCAGCTTCTCATGGACAGCCTGCGCTACTGGGTCACGGAGATGCACGTCGACGGGTTCCGCTTCGACCTCGCCTCCTCGCTCGCGCGCGAGCTGCACGAGGTCCGCAAGCTCGGCGCCTTCTTCGACGTCATCCATCAGGATCCGGTCGTCTCGCAGGTGAAGCTCATCGCCGAACCGTGGGACGTCGGCGAGGGCGGTTATCAGGTGGGCAACTTCCCCGTGCTCTGGGCCGAGTGGAACGGCCGTTATCGCGACACCATCCGTCGCTACTGGAAGGGCGACGCCGGCCTCATGCGCGATCTCGCCCACCGGCTCTGCGGCAGCGCCGACCTCTACCAGGCGAGCAGCAAGACGCCCACCGCGAGCATCAACTTCATCACCGCGCACGACGGCTTCACGCTGCGGGATCTCGTCTCCTTCAACGAGCGCCACAACGAGGCGAACGGCGAGGACAACCGCGACGGCGAGAGCAACAACAACTCCTGGAACTGCGGCCACGAGGGGCTCGACGCGCCGGACGACGTGCTCGCCCTGCGTCGTCGCATGCAGCGCAACCTGCTCGCCACGCTGCTGCTCTCCCAGGGCGTGCCCATGCTGCGCGGCGGCGACGAGCGCGGCTGCACCCAGCAGGGCAACAACAACGCCTATTGCCAGGACAACGAACTGAGCTGGCTCGACTGGCACGCGGCGCCGGAGCGCGACGCCTTGTTCGAGTTCACCCGCCGTCTCATCGAGCTGCGCCGCGAACACGTGGTTTTTCGCCGGCCGAAGTTTTTCCAGGGCCGCCCGCTGCGTGGCGGCGACGTGAAGGACATCACCTGGTATGGAGCCGACGGGAAGGAGATGGACGACGCCGCGTGGGGCGCGGATTTCGCGAAGGTCGTGGGCGTGATGCTTTGCGGCGACGCGCTTCATTTGTCCGACGCGCGCGGGCGTCCGCTGAGCGACGACACATTTCTCCTCTGGTTCAATTCGCACCACGAGGAGGTGCAGGTGCGCCTGCCGTCTTCGCGCCGCGCCAAGTGGGCGCTGTTGATCGACACCTCGCGAGAGGAGGGATTTCTCGCCGAGCCGCCGGTGGTGGCGGGCGACGTGCGTCACGTCCTGCCCGCGCGCAGTCTCCTTGTGTTCATGCTTCGGGAAGGTTCGGCCGACCAGGCGCGCTCGCGGCGATTTCGTCAGCGGACGAAGACCTAAGGCAGTGGCCGCGCTCTGCGGTTAAAGACGGGAGGGACCACCGGCCCGGCCGCATCTTTACGTCGCGGAAGCAGGATGCGGGTTCATCGGAAACGCCCGGCCCATTCCTCCTCGGCGCAAACGAAAAGGCGCGGAAGGCCGAGGCCCTTCGCGCTTTTTCGAGTTCGATCTGTCGTTCGATTCCGCGCCGGGCGGCAGGCCGAACGCGAATCCTACGATCCTACGCGGGACTCGCCTTCCCGTGCGTTTGCGTGGCGCCGGCACGGACGTCGACACCCACGAGATCGGCCGCCTTTTCCGGCTGCGCGAGGATGCGCAACAGCTCCATGGTGGAGAACGGGGAGTCGTCGCGCAGGAGCGCCCGGGCGACCGGAGGGGGAACCTTGGAAATCTCCCGTTCGATGTGGAGGCTGATGTCGTCGAGGATGGCTGCGAGGTCGTCGGACATGACGGGTGTGGTTGGCGGGTTGATGGGGTGGGCGGCAGCGCGACCGGAGCAAAACGCGCGCGGTTCCGGACTGACAAGCCGACGCGGATTTTTCGGGACGGACCCGGTGGTCTCGTCTCGGAAAATCCCCGGCCCCCGGACCGGTGGACGTGTCGCGATCGTCGTGGACACGGTCGCGGGATGTCAGTCGGTCGCGAGTTTCACGTCGACGTTTCCTCGCACGGCGCGCGAGTAGGGGCAGGTCGAGTGCGCCTGATGCAGGAGCTTGTCCGCGGTGCTTCTGTCGACGCCCGGGATGGCGGCGCGCAGCTCGACCGTGAGGTGCGAGGTGCCGCCGGAGGCGTCGTCGTCGAGGCCCACGCGCGCGATGATCGAGGAACCCGGGATCTCGACATGCGCCACCTCCGCGGCGTGCTTCAACGCGGAGTGGAAACAGGCGGCGTAGGCCGCGGCGAAAAGATGCTCGGGCGTGGGGGCTTGTTCGGTGGCCAAGTCGTAGCGAAGGGCGCGATCGGAGGATTCGACGACGCCGGCGCGGCCGTTGTTCGAGACGACCTCGGCGATGGTTTGAAGGCTTTGCGTGTTCATGTCGGAATCGTAAGCCCGTCGGCGCCCGGTCGGCATCGGGGCATGTGCCATCGCGCCCATCCGGGCGGACCGCAGAGCTTCCGTCGCGACGGAGGCAAACCCGTGGAACCGTGGGGCTTTTCACGGACCGGGGCTTGGCGTGGCCCCCGATTTTCGGGGCGCGCGCCGTCGAGCATAGTCGGGACGTGCCGACCAAAACCGAAACGCCCCGCCGACAACGTCCCCAGCAATCCCAGTCGCGCCGTCCCGGCCGCGAAACGCAGATGACCCCCCGCCCGCGAAGCGAGCGGCCGGAGGAAAAGGGCGCGGACCGGCTCAAGGGCAGGGTGGCGTTGATCACCGGCGGCGACAGCGGCATCGGTCGCGCCGTCGCCATCGCCTTCGCCCGCGAGGGCGCCGACGTCGCGATCGCCTACCTCGAGGAAACCGACGACGCGCGCGACACCGAGGCGCGCGTCCGCGAGTTCGGGCGCCGCTGCCTGCTTTTGCCCGGCGACGTTTCGCGCAGCGCGGTCTGCCGACGCCATGTGCAGAAAGTCCTCAAGACCTTCGGGCGTCTCGACGTGCTCGTGAACAACGCCGCCGAGCAGCATCCGCAGAAATCGCTGGAGGACATTTCCGACGAACAGCTCGAACGCACGTTTCAGACCAACATCTTCGCCTACTTCCGGCTGACGCGCGCCGCGTTGCCCGATCTGAAAAAGGGCGCGGCGATCGTGAACACGACTTCCGTCACCGCCTATCGAGGGAGCGCCAAACTCCTCGACTACTCCTCGACGAAGGGCGCCATCGTCGGATTCACGCGCTCGCTCGCCCTTTCCCTCGCAAAGCGGGGCATACGGGTGAACGGCGTGGCTCCCGGTCCCGTCTGGACCCCGCTCATCCCCTCGACCTTCTCGCCGGAGGAGGTCGCCAAATTCGGCTCCGACGTGCCCCTCGCGCGCGCCGGCGAGCCCGCCGAGATCGCCTCGGCCTTCGTGTTCCTCGCCTCCGCCGATTCGAGCTACATGACCGGCCAGGTCCTGCACCCGAACGGCGGGGAAATCATCAACGGTTAGCTCGATCCCCAACCATGAAAATCCTCCTTGTCGGCGACGAGGCGCGGATGCGCCGTCTGATGGCTTTCGGTCTCGCGAACGCCTCCGATCAACCCTCCCTGGTCGGTTCCCTCGCGGAGCTGGGCCGCGTGCCCAATCTGCGCGAATACGACGTGGCGCTGCTGGATTGGGAAATGCGATCGGAGGAATCCTCCGAGGTGCTGGCGCGCTTGCGGCGGCTGGCGCCCGCGGTGCCCGTCGTCGCCATGACCTCCCGAGAGGCGCGCGTCGCCGACGCGAGGGCCGGCGGCGCGGTCGAAACCTTGATGAAGCCGATCGACATCGATGTTGCTCGCGAGACGCTGGCCCGCGTGGCCCTGGACGCGGAGGAGTCCGCCCCGCGGGGCGAGCCCGCCGCGTCCGAGCCGCCGAAGGGACAAGCCCCCGCGGTCGTCGCGTCCGCCCCGGTTTCGGCGAAGCCCGCCGGCTCTCCGCCGACCGAGCTTTGCACGAAGAGCCCCTTGCTTCGCCGTCAGTTGCTCGTCGCCGCCAAGGCCGCGAAGACGATGGTGAACATCCTCCTCCTCGGGGAAAACGGCACGGGCAAGACTCACCTCGCGCGCAGCATCCACAATCAGAGCGCGCGTCGCGAGCGCCCCTTCGTCACCGTGAACTGCCCCTGCCTCCAGGCGCAGTTGCTCGAGAGCGAACTCTTCGGCCACGTGCGCGGCGCCTTCACCGGCGCGGTTTCGGACGCGGCCGGTCTCGTCGCCGCGGCCGAGGGAGGGACCTTGTTCCTCGACGAGATCGGCGAACTGCCTCCCGCCCTGCAACCGAAGCTGCTGCGCCTGCTCCAGGAGCGTTGCTACGAACGCGTCGGCGAGGCGCGCACCCGCTCGGCCGACATCCGCATCATCGCGGCGACGAATCGCGATCTCGCCGCCGAGGTCGCCGCGGGCCGCTTTCGGGAAGATCTGTTTTATCGGCTCAACGTGATCTCGCTCGAGCTGCCGGCGCTTCGGCAACGTCCGGAGGACATCCTGCCGATGGCCCGGCAGCTCCTGGCCGAGTTCGCGCAGGCCTCGGGGCGAAAACTTTCGGGTTTTTCCCCCGAGGCGCGCATGGCGCTGCAACGCCACTCCTGGCCGGGCAATTTGCGCGAGCTGCGCAACTGCATCGAACGCGCGGTCATCCTTTGCGAAGGCGACGAGGTGGGGCTCGCCGATCTGCCCAATCTCTCCGCGACGCCGGTGGCGGCGACTCCGCAGGTGGGGGATTTCGTGACGCTCGCCACGCTCGAGGAGGCGCACATCCGGCGCGTCGTCGAGCGGGCGGGCAGCTTCATGCAGGCCGCGCGGCTGCTCGGCATCAACAAGACCACGCTCTACCGGCGACGGCGGCGGCAGGACGAGACCGCCGGAGCCAACACCTTGCCGTTCGACGAGGACCTGCGCGCGGCGATGACGGGCTGAGTTTTCCGCCGTTTCCCCCCGCCTCGTTCACCGCCCTCGTTTCGTCTTCCCCTATTTTTCCCATGAGCACCTCCACCATCCTGTTGATCATCCTGCTGCTGCTTGTCCTCGGCGCGATCCCGACCTGGCCCTACAGCCGGAGCTGGGGTTACGGCCCGAGCGGCGTCCTCGGTCTCATCCTGATCGTGCTGATCATCATGGCCCTCACGGGCCGGTTGTAGACGGCTGTAGAGAACCTCAAACAAAGTCGTAGCCCAGGCAGGGCGCGACCGCCGGGCGCGCCGCGCCGGAGCGGCGATTCTCTTTCGTAATTCGAGACGGACCCGCCCCACCTTTCCACGCTCACGTCCCGCAGAACGTCCGGTAAATCTCGAGGCTTTGCGGCGCGGGCGACTTGTATTCCGGCGCGTCGCGTTCGTGGTCGTAGGGCGAGGCGAGCACGTCGAGCAGGCGCTCGAGCGGATCGAGGTCCTCCTCCAGCGCCGCGGCGAGCGCGGCCTCCACGAGGTGGTTGCGCGGGATAAATGCCGGGTTGTGCCCGCGTCGCAGCGCGAGCGATTCCTCCGGGCTTTGCGGTTGTCGCGCGAGGCGCGCGGTCCATCGGGCGTGCCAGGCGCGAAACTCCTCGTCGGAGAGGGCGGCGAGCGTGGAGGTGTCGGGCGTCGAGAGGCCGGCGAAGGTGTTGGTGTAATCGGCCCGCGTGCGCTGCATCCATGCGAGCAGGTTTTCAACGAGTTCTTGGTCCTCCGGCTCCTCGTCGAAGAGCCCGAGCTTCTTCCTCATGAGCGAGAGCGAGTGCCGGAGAAAACGTTCGGAGAAACCCTGCACGGCCACGTTGCCGAGTTCGACCGCCGCGGCCTCCTCGCGATGGAGAAGGGGAAGGAGCGCCTCGGCGAGACGGGCGAGATTCCACTGCGCGATGCGCGGCTGGTTGCCGAAGGCGTAGCGCCCGTGGTGGTCGATCGAGCTGAAAACCGTGGCGGGATCGTAGGCGTCGATGAAGGCGCAGGGGCCGTAGTCGATCGTCTCCCCGGAGAGGGCCATGTTGTCGGTGTTCATCACGCCGTGCACGAAGCCCACCGACATCCAGCGGGCGACGAGCGCGGCCTGGCGATCGATCACGGCTTCGAGGAGGGCGAGGGGCGGGTTTTCCCGGGCGGCGAGTTCGGGATAATGGCGGCGGATCGTGTGCTCGCAGAGCGCGCGCAGGGCGGTGTCGTCGGTCTGGTGCGCCACCACGGCGGCCCATTCGAAGGTGCCCACGCGGATGTGGCTGGCGGCCACGCGGGTGAGCACGGCGCCGGGCTGGGGCCCGTCCTGACGCAGGATCCGCTCGCCGGTGGCGACGACGGCGAGACTGCGCGTGGTGGGGATGCCGAGGGCGTGCATCGCCTCGCCGATCAGGTGTTCGCGCAACATCGGCCCGAGCGCGGCTCGTCCGTCTCCGCGACGTGAATACGGGGTGGGGCCGGAGCCCTTCAACTGGATGTCGAAACGTTCGCCGCGCGGCGTGATCTGTTCGCCGAGAAGGATGGCGCGTCCGTCGCCGAGCGGGGTGAAGTGGCCGTATTGGTGGCCGGCGTAGGCCTGGGCGAGCGGCCGGGCGCCGGGCGGGAGCAGGTTGCCGGCGAAGATCTCGGCGCCGTCGAGGCCGGGGAGCGCGTCGGGATCGAGGCCGAGGTCGAGGGCGAGGGGGCGGTTGAAAAGGACGAGCCGGGGGGCGCGCACCGGCGTGGGCGACAGGGCGGTGTGCAACACGGCGGGCAACGAGGCGTAGCTGTTGTCCAGACGCCAGCCGTCGGTGTCGGGGATGGGCTCGTGGGAGGGCATGTCATGAAGTGTTTGCGGAACGCGCGATTCGTCGAATCGGAGGCGGTGGAAATTTGTCTCGCGAACCGCGCGAAGGCGGCGGAGGGCTTAGCATTCCCCGCCCGCGTTTCCGTATGAGCGACGACTTCTCCCAATCCGACAACCTCGAGCCCGGCGTGCAGGCCGACGCGCGCGCGGTGCAGCGGGCCTGGCTGCGGATCGGCGTCGGTCTGGCGGTGGCGGGGCAGGCGATGGTGTTTTCGTTGGCGGTCAACCTCACTCCGGCGGAAGGGGCGAGCTACTGGCTGGTGCACGGGGGCTTGCTCGCGAGCGCGTTGGCGACGCTGGCGTTTCTCGGGCGGGATCTTCTGGGCGAGGCCTGGCGGGCGCTGCGGGCGCGCCGGATTTCCATCGACCTGCTGTTTCTCGTGACGCTGCTCGGGGCGCTTGGCGGATCGATGGTGAGCACCTTCACCGGCACCGGATCGGTGTATTACGAGGTGGTGGCGGTGCTGATCGTGGTGCACACGCTTGGCAAGATGGTCGGCGCGAAGAGCCGGGCGGCGGCGTTGCGCGCGGCGGACGCGGTGGCGGAAAAGTTCGAGCGTTGCGTGGTGCTGGCCGACGACGGGCGGGAGGAGACCGTGCCCGTGGCGAGTTTGCGCGGCGGCGAGCGCGTGCGGGTGGCCCCGGGCGGGGCGATCTGCGTGGACGGCGTGATCGTGGAGGGAAATTCCTACGTCGAGGAGGCGGCGATGACCGGCGAGTGGCGTCCGGTGGCGCGCGGCCCCGGCGACCGGGTTTGGGCGGGCACGCACGCGGTGGACGGGCGTCTCGTGATCGAGGCGCGGGCGGGGGCGCGCCGTCTCGACGAGATGTTGCGCGCGGTGGCGGAGGCGCGGCTGGCGCCCTCGACGCTGCAGGCGCACGCGGATCGCCTGATGACGTATTTCCTGCCGATCGTGACCGGCGTGAGCGCCCTGACCTTTATCGGCTGGTGGTGGGGCGGGGCGGGCTGGGAGCGCGCCCTGTTCAACTCGATGGCGGTGTTGCTGGTGGCCTGCCCCTGCGCGATGGGGCTGGCGACGCCGGTGGCGGTGTGGGGCGGATTGGCCCGGCTGGCGCGCATGGGAATCGTCGCGCGCAGCGGCGATTTTTTGGCCACCCTGGCGAAGGTGGACACGGTGTGCTTCGACAAGACCGGCACGCTTTCGGAGGAACGGCTGGCGGTGAAAGGCTGGCGTTTCGAGGCCGGATGGGCGGGGAGGGAAATGGAGCTGAAACGTCTTGTCGCCGCGGTGGAGCGCGGTGTGCCGCATCCCGTCGCCCGCGCCCTCGTCGCCGAGATCGAAGACGAAGGGCGGGCGAATCCGCGTCCGCCGGAGGTGACGGAGCTGCGCGTGGTGGCGGGGCTGGGCGTGGAGGCGCGGGTCGAAGGCCGGGGGCTGGTGCGGGTGGGCGAACGGCGATTCGTCGCGCCCGGGGCGGAGGACGCCGGGGCGGGGGACGGAAAAACCGTCTGGGTGGCGGCGGAGGGAAAACTCGCGGCGAGCGTCGAGCTCGGCGAGGCATGGCGTATCGGCCTGGCCGATACGATGCGGGGGCTGGGCGCGCTCGGGCTCGGGCTGGAGGTGTTGACGGGCGACGGCGCCGCGCCGGCGGAGATCGAGGGCGCGCCGGTGCGGGCGGGTTTGAGCCCGGCCGAGAAGGCGGCGCGCGTGCGGACGCTCGCGAGGGAAGGCCGCGTGGTGCTTTTCGCGGGAGACGGGGTGAACGACGCGGCGGCGATGGGGGAGGCCGCCTGCTCGCTGGCTCTGCGGGGCGGAAGCGAGCTGGCGCGGGCCTCGGCGGCGGCGGTCTGCGCGGGCGACGACCTGCGGAGGCTGCCCGAGGCGGTGGCGGTGGCGCGGCGCGTGGTGGGGGATCTGCGGGGCAACCTCCTCTTCGCGTTTTGCTACAACGCCACCGGCATGGTGTTGGCGGCCTCGGGCCTCCTGCATCCGGTGGCCGCGGCCCTGCTCATGGTCGGGTCGAGCGTCTGGGTGGGCGTGCGCGCGATACGCAGCGCGGAGGCCGAGGTGTTTCCGCCGTCGGCCGCCGGCCGCGCGGGGACGGTTCAGGCGTATTCGCGATAGACGGCTTCGAAACGACGGGCGGCGAGATCGGCGCGCGGATCCTCGGGGAGCTTGATCGTATCCAAACCGGCACGACGCGCCTCGAGGACGACGGCGACGGCGAGCTCGAGGGAGACCTCGCGGATGCGCGTCAGCGAAGGATAGATTCGGCCCATCGCCAGATCCTCGGGCGTGACGAGTTCGGCGAGCCGGCGCGCGGCGGCGAGGAACATGGCGTCGGTGACCTCGCGGGCGCCGCAGGCGAGGGCGCCGAAGCCGACGCCGGGGAAGATGTAGACGTTGTTGCCCTGGCCCGGGACGAAGGTGCGGTCGCCGAACTTCACCGGGGCGAACGGGCTGCCGCTGGCGAAGATCGCCCGCCCTTCGGTTTCGCGGTAGGCGATTTCGGCGGTGCACTCGGCCTGGCTGGTGGGGTTGGAAAGCGCGAAGACGACGGGGCGTTCGTTGAGCTTCGCCATCTTCCGGAGAATCTCCGGCGTGAAGGTGGATGCCTGGCCGGAGACGCCGACGAGGACCGTGGGCCGGACGGCGTCGACCGCCTCGGCGAGCGAGCGCAGCGGCGCGTGGTGGTGGGCGTAGGGAAGCTTGTGGCGGGCGAGGGGGCGGCCGGGCCGTTTTTTGACCACGAGCCCCTCGGAGTCGACGAACCAGCAGCGGGCGCGCGCCTCGGCTTCGGACAAGCCTTCCGACATGGCGGCGGCGACGTAGAGATCGGCGATGCCGGTGCCGGCTTCTCCGGCGCCGAGAAACAGGATCCGTTGCTCGACGAGTTTCCCTCGGGTTTCGCGCAGGGCGGCGAGGAGACCGGCGACGGCGACGGCCGCGGTGCCCTGGATGTCGTCGTTGAAACTGCAAACGCGCGAGCGGTTCTCGTGCAGGAGGCGGAAGGCGTTGGTGTTGCCGAAGTCCTCCCATTGAAGCAGGGCGCGGGGGAAAACCTCGCGGACGGCGGCGACGAACTCGGCGAGAAACTCGTCGTAGGCGGCGCCGCGGACGCGCGGTTGCGGCAGGCCGAGGTAGAGCGGGTCGTCGCGCAGGGCGGCGTTGTCGGTGCCGACGTCGAGGGTGACGGGCAGCCCGTAGGCGGGATGGAGACCGGCGCAGGCGGTGTAGAGGGAAAGCTTGCCGACGGGGATGCCCATGCCGAGGGCGCCGAGATCGCCGAGCCCGAGGATGCGTTCGCCGTCGGTGACGACGATCATACGGACGTCGTTGACCGGCCAGTTGCGGAGGATCTCGGCGACGCGGCCCTTTTCGCGGATGCTGATGAAGAGACCTCGCGGCCGACGGAAGATGGCGCCGTATTCGAGGCAGGCCTGGCCGACGGTCGGCGTGTAGATGATGGGTATGAGTTCCTCGGCGTGCTCCTGGACGAGACGGTAGAAGAGCGTCTCGTTCCGGTTTTGGAGCGTGGTGAGGAAGATGAACTTCTCCAGCGGAGACTCCTTGCGGCGGAGGTTGCCGAGGACGCGGACAAGTTGTTCCTCGAGCGTGAACACGCGCGGAGGCAGCAGGCCGCGTAGCCCGAAGGCGTCGCGTTCGCGTTCGGTGAAGGCGGTGCCTTTGTTGAGGAACGAGTTGGTGAGGAGGGCGGCGCCGCGGGGAAAGGGCGCGACGCCGGCGGAGGAGAGTCCCGGATCGTAGGGAAGGGGCGACATAAGGGCCTGGAGCGTAAACGATCGGGACTCGTCCGACTGCGCGGTCTTTGGCGGACGATGCGCGTGGTCGGCGCGAGGGGGATCGGTTTTGTGCTGGACAAGGCCGGCACGGCGACGAGGCGGGGACATGCTCCGCGGGCTCGTTCGCGGGAGTCGGCGTCCGGCGACGCGGCCGGCGGGCGCGGTTTGTCCGCGACACGCAACCCCCGGCCCATGATTTCGAAAAACGCCTCCAACAGTTCCGCTGCCAATTGCCGGGGATGGAAGCGGCTTCCTTGACCCCGCCCGAGGTCCTGCGTCATCCCTCTTGGTTTTGTTTCCGCCATCACCCTTTTCACCACCACCACATGAGCACCGCGCGTAAACCCGTTCTCCTCATCATTCGCGACGGCTGGGGCCGTAATCCCCACGCCGAGCAGGCCGCCTTCAATGCCGTGGCCCAGGCCCGGAAGCCGGCCGACGACGCCCTGCAGGCCACCGCGCCGGTCGCCTACGTTTCCGCCAGCGGTCTCGACGTGGGGCTGCCCGAGGGGCAGATGGGCAACTCCGAGGTGGGGCACGAAAACATCGGCGCCGGCCGCGTCGTGGACCAGGAGCTTGTCCGACTGAACAAGCTGTTCTCCGAGAAACAACTCGTCGGCAACGCCACCTGGCAGGGCGCGATCGCCCGCCTTCGCGCCAATCCCGCCGCCAAGCTCCATCTCATGGGCATCGTCTCCGACGGCGGCGTGCACGGCATGCTCGAGCACCTTTACGGACTCCTCGCCCAGGCGAAGGAGGACGGCGTCGCCGCCGATCGCGTTTTCGTGCACGGCTTCACCGACGGCCGCGACACGCCCCCGACCTCCGCCCTCGGCTACGTCCGGCAGGTGGAGGCCAAGATCAAGGAACTCGGCGGCTACGGCCGCATCGCGACCATCACCGGCCGCTTCTGGGCGATGGACCGCGACAACCGCTGGGAGCGCGTGCAGCAGGCCTACGACTGCCTCACCGGCCGCGCCTACGCCGCCACGGCGACCTCCGCCGAGGCCGCCGTGCGGCACTACTACGACAATCCGCTCTCCGAGACGCAAAAGGGCGACGAGTTCATCCCGGCCACCTGCATCCTCGGCGCCGACGGCCAGCCTCTCGCGAAGTTCTCCGACGGCGACGTGGTCGTGTTCTACAACTACCGCGGCGACCGTCCGCGTGAGATCACCAAGGCCTTCGTGCTCGACGACTTCTCCGGATTCGACCGCGGCCCCAAGCTCGACCTCTACTACGCCACGATGACCGAATACGAGGCGGGCCTTCCGGTGCAGATCATCTCCCCGAAGCCGCCCAAGCTGAAAAACATCCTCGGCGAAGTCGTATCCAAAGCGGGGATACCGCAGTTCCGCTGCGCCGAGACCGAGAAGAACCCGCACGTCACCTTCTTCTTCAACAACTACAACAAGGATCCGTTCCCCGGCGAGGAGCGCGCCTGCCCGGCCAGCCCGAAGGTCGCGACCTACGACCTCCAGCCCGAGATGAACGCCGCCGAGGTCACGCGGGTCAGCAAGGAGGCCATCCTCTCCGGCAAATACGGCCTCGTTGTCGTCAACTACGCCAACCCCGACATGGTCGGCCACACCGGCTCCCTTCCGGCCACCATCAAGGCGGTCGAGGCGACCGACGCCGGGGTGGGCGAGCTTCTCGATGCCGTGAAGCAGGTCGGCGGCCGCGCCGTCGTCTGCGCCGACCACGGCAACGCCGAGCAGATGTATGATCCCGAGCTGAAGGGGCCGCACACCGCGCATACCCTCAACCTAGTCGAGGTTTTCGTCGTCGGCGAAGGTTTCACCAAGGCCACCAAGATGCGCTCCGGCGGCCGCCTCGCCGACATCGCGCCGACGGTGCTCCATCTCATGGGCCTCGAGAAGCCCGCGGAGATGACCGGCTCCTCGCTGATCATCGGCTGATTCGGGCCGCTCCCACGGTTTTGAAGGAAGACGACGGGCGGAGAAATCCGCCCGTCTTTTTGTTGCGGGCGATCGCCGGCGTTTTCCCGGAGCTTTTCGAGGAGGCGCGCGCCCAACGGAACGCCGCGCCGACGGTTGGTGTTCGAAAGACCGCGGGAAAACGCAGTCGGAGGGCGCAACGTCGCCCAAGCCCCGTCATTCATGTTTTCTTAGGAATGGGTTGGCGGCCAGGAGTCGTGGCAGCCGCCAGATTCAACCAGATATCCGAGGGCTCTGCTTACACTTTGTCCCGCTTGCGTCTTTGGGTGGTCATTCCCCGGGAGGCTCCCGGGAGGCTTTATTTTGAAGACAGCGTCTAGCGGTCGGAGTCCTGCATGGGCAGGGCGCGGTAGGCGATGCGGTGGAAGGTCACCGAACTCATCCAGGATCCGATGCCGAGCCCGATTTCCGGCGGCACCGGCCAGAGCGGCGGGATGCGCAGCCGTTGATCCGACACGTCCCAGCTCATACGCGTTTCGCCATCCCATGTCGCGTTGACGCGGTTGCCCCGCACTTCGAGGATCAGGCGATACTTTCGGCCGTTTTCCAGCCGGGCGGGAAAGAAGCGTTCGGTGCGACGCATGTCCTGCCCGTTGATCAACTGGAGCCCGCCGATGCCGAGATCCCAGGCGTCGACTTCGAAGGAACCGACCCCGGCGAGCGTAGGCAGAAAAACCGCGACGGAATTTCTTCCGCTGTTTCGGGTGAACTCGATCGCCACGTCGTAGTTGATCGCGGGGCGGATCGGCAGGGAAAGGGAGCAGCGTCCTTCGTCCGAAATGAGCTCGCCGCGGGATATCCTCCATTCGCCGCTCCGCGCGTCCGCCCGTGGATCCACGTTCGGCAGCACCCAGATCCAATGCGTCGCGGACGTGTTGGTTTCCCCGGCTTCGCCCGATGGGTTGTCCGTTTCATCTGGAGGCGGCGAAGCAAAGGGATCGGCCGTCGCAAGCTCGGTTTCCTGGGCCGGTGGCGTGTTTGGATCCGCCGCGGCGGCTTGGGCGGCGCGCGCGGCTTCCGCCAAGGCGAGGGCTTCGGCGCGTTCCCGGCGGGCCTCTTGCAGACGGGCTTCCTGCAGCCGAGCCTCCGCGACCAGCGCGGCCGAACGGGCCTCGGCGGCGGCGGCTTCCCGTTCGGCGCGACGGATTTCCGCGCGCGCCCAGACCAGCGCCAAGGCGACGAGCGTCACGCCGAGACCGATGAGCTGCCGCTGGCGTCGGCGCGCGGGCGCGTTGCACGCCTGTTCGAGGAGCCGCCCGAACTCGGCGCCGCTCGCCGGGCGCTGCGCGGGATCGTTGGACATCGCGCGATCGAGGAACGCGTCGACCTCGGACGGCACGCGAGCGATGCGCGACGGACGGGCGTAGGCGCCGCGCGGCACGCGTCCGGTCAGCATCTGATAGGTCATCACCGCGAGCGAGTAGAGGTCGGAAGACGGCGTCACCCGTCCCGCCGACTCCATCTGCTCGGGCGCCATGTATTCGAACGTGCCGAAAATGGCCCCGGTGACGGTGAGCCCGGTGGCGAAACCTCCCGTGCCCGCGTGGGCCAGGCCGAAATCCGCCAAGGTCAGCCGACCGTCGCTCAACACGAGCACGTTGGCCGGTTTGAGATCACGATGGATGATTCCGCGGGCGTGGGCGGCGTCGAGCGCGGCGGCGATTTGCTTCACCCAGGCGATGACTTGTCCCGGTGGATGAGCCTTTCCATCGAGGAGCTTCGAGAGATCGCCGCCGCTCGCCCATTCGGTCACGAGGTAGAGGGTGCCGTCGGGCAAGGAGCCGAAATCGTGGATCTGCAGGATGTGCGGATGATTGAGCCCGGAGAGAATGCGAGCCTCGCGTTCGAAACGTTCGCGTGCTTCGCCGTCGGGAGCGGTCGCGAGGGGAAGGATTTTGACCGCCACGGTGCGGCCGAGCCGCCACTGCTCCGCGCGATAGACGGCGCTCATGCCGCCGACGCCCGCCAACGCGGCGACGCGCAGACCGGGGAAGGAGTGGGTCAGCTCCGAGGCGTCCGGCGCCTGCCAGCGGCGTCCGCCGGCCGCCTCCGGTCCGCCGGCGGGCATGGAGGCCGCGGGAGGCCGCGGATCGGGTTGCGCGGCGTCGTGCCCCCGGTTCGGGGATTGGGGATGTCTGGTGTCAGGCTCGCCGCCCATGACGTTAGGTCGCTCCCTTCCGTGCTTCGGGGTGGAATTGCGTCCATACCCCGTTCGGCATCCGGCCGGCGGACGGCAAAACCCACGGAAACTGAGGCAGGGGTATCATCGGTAGCGAGGGATGGATTTGGATCTCCCGGGTTTCACTCCGCAAGTCTGCAAAACCCCGCGTCGGTCCGCCACTTTCGCACGATTTCCCGGGCGTTTACCCGACTTTCACGATCGTGCGCGCAGGAGGTAGCAAAGCGGCCGCGCGATCTGGGCGTGATCGCCGCTGCGGAGCGAGGCGGCGTGCGGGATCGCCGAATCTGTTTCGACGGCCTTAACGGAGTGGCTCGCGCCCCCCGGCGACCCCGCCGGCTCGCCGGAGCTTCAACGGAGCCGCGCTCGTGAGAGCGCGGAGTGCAGCCACACCCGCGAGGCCGCGATCCGCCGCAACGTGCTTCAACGGAGCCGCGCTCGTGAGAGCGCGGAGTGGAGCACGTCGAGGATGCGCGCGGCCGCGTCGGCCACGCTTCAACGGAGCCGCGCTCGTGAGAGCGCGGAGTGGAGGCGGCGGAAAGATACGCTCCCAACGTTCTCGGATGCTTCAACGGAGCCGCGCTCGTGAGAGCGCGGAGTGGGCGCTCGGCGAGCAGAGCATCCGCCTCATTTGCCGCGCTTCAACGGAGCCGCGCTCGTGAGAGCGCGGAGTGGAGGGATGAAGCCCCGTCTCTGGCGCTTCGACTTTGCGTGGCTTCAACGGAGCCGCGCTCGTGAGAGCGCGGAGTGGACGCGCCGGAATATGCGGAGCTGCCGGCGGTCCGACCAGCTTCAACGGAGCCGCGCTCGTGAGAGCGCGGAGTGGGGGGGCCGGGGGGGACGGAGGCCCTCTCTTGAGCCAGCCTTCAACGGAGCCGCGCTCGTGAGAGCGCGGAGTGGCTCAACCGAGCCGTCGCGCTCTGCTTGGAAGACGGCCTTCAACGGAGCCGCGCTCGTGAGAGCGCGGAGTGGCGCCTGCCCGGCGGGGGCCCTCCCGCGTCTCCTCTGTTGAGCCTTCAACGGAGCCGCGCTCGTGAGAGCGCGGAGTGGGCTCCGCCTTGTGCTTGCCGTCGTGGAGACCCATGTCCTTCAACGGAGCCGCGCTCGTGAGAGCGCGGAGTGGGAGCTGTGCGGCGGGCACCGCGTAAGGCCAGTAGGTCTTCAACGGAGCCGCGCTCGTGAGAGCGCGGAGTGGGCCGGCGGGCTCGTCGGAGACGGGGGGCTGCGGCACCACTTCAACGGAGCCGCGCTCGTGAGAGCGCGGAGTGGGACGTTGCTCGGATCCCGCTCGATTCGCTGCACAGAACTTCAACGGAGCCGCGCTCGTGAGAGCGCGGAGTGGCCGGCGCCGATGACGTTGATGCGCTCCGCCGCCTGCTTCAACGGAGCCGCGCTCGTGAGAGCGCGGAGTGGCAGGCCCGGATCACCGTCCTCGAGGGCGACAACGCGCTTCAACGGAGCCGCGCTCGTGAGAGCGCGGAGTGGGCCGAGGGCGAAGGTCTTCAGCTCCGGGAAGCGCTGCTTCAACGGAGCCGCGCTCGTGAGAGCGCGGAGTGGACGGTTGCCGCCGCTGGTGATGAGGGTGCGTCCGGCGCTTCAACGGAGCCGCGCTCGTGAGAGCGCGGAGTGGGCTGACGCGCAGGACGACGATCTCGCCGATCTTCACGCTTCAACGGAGCCGCGCTCGTGAGAGCGCGGAGTGAAGCGGGTTGAATGGGAACATTCTTTTGACGATATGGCTTCAACGGAGCCGCGCTCGTGAGAGCGCGGAGTGGGGCCGATGCGCAGTCCGCAGCCGAGCAGGCCGCTGGCTTCAACGGAGCCGCGCTCGTGAGAGCGCGGAGTGACTTGGTGCGGCGACGCGGGTGCGAAGCCGTCACGACGCTTCAACGGAGCCGCGCTCGTGAGAGCGCGGAGTGGGAGCTGACGCTTGATGACTTTTGCGGTGTCCATACGGCTTCAACGGAGCCGCGCTCGTGAGAGCGCGGAGTGGAATGCCGCCCGCGCCTTCCTCAACGCCATCGCCGAGCTTCAACGGAGCCGCGCTCGTGAGAGCGCGGAGTGGAAGAAACCAGCCGCCTTCGGTGACGAGCCTGCGCTCGCTTCAACGGAGCCGCGCTCGTGAGAGCGCGGAGTGGGCCGCTATGCGGCCGCCGCCGAGCTGGTCCATAAAGCTTCAACGGAGCCGCGCTCGTGAGAGCGCGGAGTGGCCCGCAGACTGCCGGCGAGGGGGCGCATCCGCCACGCTTCAACGGAGCCGCGCTCGTGAGAGCGCGGAGTGGTGACCTGCAATGTAGCGCCCGGACGCGCCGGGCGTGCTTCAACGGAGCCGCGCTCGTGAGAGCGCGGAGTGGGACCCTATCTACGAGGACAGGAAAAAGACGGTCCTCGCTTCAACGGAGCCGCGCTCGTGAGAGCGCGGAGTGGGGTCTGGTCGGAGCTGGCACCTGTGCTCGCGAAGAAGCTTCAACGGAGCCGCGCTCGTGAGAGCGCGGAGTGGTACGCAGTCCGTTCCCCGCCGTTACCTCCCCGTCCCGCTTCAACGGAGCCGCGCTCGTGAGAGCGCGGAGTGGGCCCCTGACGCCGCACCGCCCCGGGCTGCGTCAGGGGTGCTTCAACGGAGCCGCGCTCGTGAGAGCGCGGAGTGGCTGCACGGCCAAGGCTCAGGCGGAGATCGGTCTGCTCGCTTCAACGGAGCCGCGCTCGTGAGAGCGCGGAGTGGAGGCATATCATGCGTCCCCCGCCCAACATGCAAATGGCTTCAACGGAGCCGCGCTCGTGAGAGCGCGGAATGGGTCGACCCATCATGGCGCTCGATTCAACCCCGGCAAGCTTCAACGGAGCCGCGCTCGTGAGAGCGCGGAGTGGCCGGCGGACGGATGACGAGCTCGATGGCGTTGCGGTGCCTTCAACGGAGCCGCGCTCGTGAGAGCGCGGAGTGGGCCTCGGCCCTCGCCCGTGCTGCCGACCCATTCGATCCTTCAACGGAGCCGCGCTCGTGAGAGCGCGGAGTGGGCGTTGGCGGAGTATTTGGCAACGATGGCTTTCATGGCCTTCAACGGAGCCGCGCTCGTGAGAGCGCGGAGTGGACGTCTAACTTAACAAGTTAGGTTTTCCGCATAATCCTTCAACGGAGCCGCGCTCGTGAGAGCGCGGAGTGAGGCGGACACGATCCGCCTCGACGCGCCTCTGGCGCACCTTCAACGGAGCCGCGCTCGTGAGAGCGCGGAGTGGGGCGCTCGGCGCGGAAGGCGCGCAGGCCCTCCGGCAGGCCTTCAACGGAGCCGCGCTCGTGAGAGCGCGGAGTGGATCCCGAGCCGGGTGTTTGCGTCCTGCATCTCCTGCCCCTTCAACGGAGCCGCGCTCGTGAGAGCGCGGAGTGGCCGCGTGCACGCCGCCCTTAGCTACCTCCCCGGTCACCCTTCAACGGAGCCGCGCTCGTGAGAGCGCGGAGTGGTCATCGTCGACGGCCTCGCCGACCTCTGCTGCGACGTCCTTCAACGGAGCCGCGCTCGTGAGAGCGCGGAGTGGCGTATCCAGTGCGGGGATACGATCATCCTGTCAACCCTTCAACGGAGCCGCGCTCGTGAGAGCGCGGAGTGGGGCCTCAGCCTCAGCCTTGGCCACTCGCTCGTTGATGCCTTCAACGGAGCCGCGCTCGTGAGAGCGCGGAGTGGGAGGAGCTTGGCGACGTCGACCTTCGGCGGGACGGCCCTTCAACGGAGCCGCGCTCGTGAGAGCGCGGAGTGGCGCCCGCGTCACCGCGCTCTTCGCCGCCGCCGGCGTCCTTCAACGGAGCCGCGCTCGTGAGAGCGCGGAGTGGCTCAACTGGCGAGGTCTTAAAACTGACTTCCCGTGCCTTCAACGGAGCCGCGCTCGTGAGAGCGCGGAGTGGACCGTTTAGAAATAAACTTATTGCGGCTACTGACTGCCTTCAACGGAGCCGCGCTCGTGAGAGCGCGGAGTGGTTGTTGCGTCTGGCACGCTCGTGGTCGGCAAGCTCTACCTTCAACGGAGCCGCGCTCGTGAGAGCGCGGAGTGGGCGCACCTCTTCCCGCCGGTCCGCTGCGGATCACGATCCTTCAACGGAGCCGCGCTCGTGAGAGCGCGGAGTGGCGGGCTGGTCCAGCACCTCGACGACATCATCAAGGCCCTTCAACGGAGCCGCGCTCGTGAGAGCGCGGAGTGAAGCGTGGCGGTGTTGGATGCCCCCTCCAACATCTCCCTTCAACGGAGCCGCGCTCGTGAGAGCGCGGAGTGGGGTGAGGCCGGTGACGTCGGCGGCCGTGATGCCGAGCCTTCAACGGAGCCGCGCTCGTGAGAGCGCGGAGTGGCGTAATCGACGGTGTTACCTACATCGTCACCGACTTCCTTCAACGGAGCCGCGCTCGTGAGAGCGCGGAGTGGGGGCCGCCTCGTGCGCGTCACCGAGGTGATCGACGCCCTTCAACGGAGCCGCGCTCGTGAGAGCGCGGAGTGGCTCCGCCGACTGTCCTGTCGTCTGCATAATCCACCGCTTCAACGGAGCCGCGCTCGTGAGAGCGCGGAGTGGGAGGGACATACGGTAGGTGGGGCGAATTTAGACGAGCTTCAACGGAGCCGCGCTCGTGAGAGCGCGGAGTGGGAGTAGCCGACGTTGCGGAGCGCGGCGTTCGCGAAGCTTCAACGGAGCCGCGCTCGTGAGAGCGCGGAGTGGCGGCTCCGACGTGATCGTTTTTTCCGAATAACGCATGCTTCAACGGAGCCGCGCTCGTGAGAGCGCGGAGTGGCGCGCGTGGTCACCGAGGCCATGTCGAAGCACTGGGAGCTTCAACGGAGCCGCGCTCGTGAGAGCGCGGAGTGGCGGTGCGAAAATCACGGGCCCCACAATTTCCCCAGCTTCAACGGAGCCGCGCTCGTGAGAGCGCGGAGTGGACGAAATCGCCGTAGTCGGCCGTCCCGCTACCGACGCTTCAACGGAGCCGCGCTCGTGAGAGCGCGGAGTGGATCGGGCGCAGCGACGACTCATCGCGACGACCCGTGCTTCAACGGAGCCGCGCTCGTGAGAGCGCGGAGTGGGAGGACGACGGAGGCGGGGGCGGACTCGGTATCCTCGCTTCAACGGAGCCGCGCTCGTGAGAGCGCGGAGTGGTTCTTTGGCCCCCAATCGCTCCAGTCTTCTGAACTCGCTTCAACGGAGCCGCGCTCGTGAGAGCGCGGAGTGGCAGGGAATATCCCGAGCGAGACACTGGGGCACAAAGCTTCAACGGAGCCGCGCTCGTGAGAGCGCGGAGTGGACCACATTGGTAACCCGTTGTGGGACGGCGAGCGTAAACGCGATTTGCGAGCGGGGATGGTTTTGCCGGACTCGGCATCGCCCGACGACTACTATTTATTTCGTAACTCCTTGATGTAAACGGTGCGAGCGGCGAGGCGGGGAGCTCGACCATGCTCCCGCTCGCACACCCGCTTTCAAAAAACGGCCGCGTCGCCGCGGCGTGCCCTGTCTGCTTATACGACATAACAAGGTTGGTCGAAATGGTGATACGCCTGTCCGAGCGCCGTGATCGTCCGATCTCCCCGGCTTTCCACCGGCCCTAGCGAGATGAACAGCACCTGGTCCTCCTCGTGGTGGATGATCTCCTTCAGCTTGCTTTCCAGCTCCACGCGTTCGGTGGCGCTCAGGTCGCATTCAAAAACTGAATACTGCAGATGATTGCCGTAGTCCTGACAGGTCCGAAACACCTTCCGCAACCGCTTCGGATCGGCGATATCGTAGCTCACGATGTAGGTATTTCGCATGGCCGAACAGCCTTCAGTTTTTGCGGAAACGGTTGCTTATGTCAGCACAGATTTGGCAGTTGGAGAAATCATTTCCCCTTCGTTCCGCCTCTGGCGTCGCCTCGTCGCATTTCATCGCGTGGTGAACGGCACGTATTGCTCGATCTCCCCCGTCAACGCCTTGGCCAGGAGCCGCGCCTGCAACTCCAATGCCCGTCGATAACTCACCTGATAATCGAACACCGGATGCACGATCGTCGTGTTCATCCGCTGCTCGTAGGCCGTGAAAAAACGCTTCCGCCCCGCCGCGCTCAGGTTGACGGCGTCCCCGGCGCGCACGAAATCACCCGGCCCGATCGCCTTCGTGTTGATCAGCGTGATCGCGACGGAATCGGCGATCAGCGGCCGAAACTCCTCCATCAGGTCGAGCGCCAGCGCGGGGCGCCCGAAACGGGGCTGATGATAGAACCCGACGTAGGGATCGAAGCCCACCGTATGGGCGGCCACCGTGCAGTCGCGAGCGAGCAAACCGTAACCAAACGAAAGCAGCGCGTTCACCGCGTCCTTGGGCGGACGTCGATTGCGCCGCGTGAAATCGAAGGTGAAAAACTGCTGGCCGATCGCGTCTCTTCTGCCTCGTCGCGAAGGCTTCGCCGGCGGGGTCCCTTCGCTGTTCCCGGGCTCCGCGTCTTCAACGTCCGCCGCCCGCGCGGCTCCTTCGCCATGATCGCCGACAAGCGCCTCGTCGGCGTTGTCTCCGGTTTTGAGCATGCCGGCGAAGTTTTCAAAATACACGAGCGCCGCGACGCCCTCGATGCCGAGCAGCTCGGCGTTGTCGCGCGCCTCCAACGCGGCCTCGGCGACATGCTTCAACCGTGCGATCGCCAGCGACGGCGGCGAGGCATGGTTGCGCATGAGCAGTTTCCGCTGGTTGCGGATCTTCCCGTTCACCATGAGCCGCGCGATACGGAGGGAGGCGGACGGATCGGCCGCGACCTCGAACTGGGAGATCCGCGTGAACACGTTCTTCAGGCTCTGGCCGCGGGTGAGCCCGTAGAAAAAGCCGCCGCTCGAGAAATAACTGACGGGAATATCCTTCTCGCACAGAGTTTGTAACAGTGCGGTGGATACGGTCGCCGAGCCGAAGACCGCCACGTGGCTGAGGTCGCTGATGCGGATCTCCGCCACGACCTCGCCCTTTTCCTTCACCTGCACGAGCTCGGATTTTTTCCCCACGCTCACGCCCGCGGTGGTGATATAGAGCGGTCGTTTGTCGTCACGCGCGGCGATGAGGCGGCGTGGCTGCATGGGCGCGGGATGAGCGCTGCTCGCGGATGAAGCACCGCCATCGGGGGCGCGGAGCGGACGCTCTTTTACCGATCCAAACTCGCGATCGAAACCGAAGGTCTGTTGCGTGGCGGGCGAATCTTCGTCGTCGGGATGCGAGGGCGCGTCATGGAGCATGCGAGTCTCGTCGGGCAGACAGATGGTGACGAGTGAGCAGCGGGCGCACTTGGGCGAATCCACCAGCGGCGCTGGAATCGGGCCCGTCATGACGCGACGTGCGGCGGCGATCTGGGCTTCGATCCACGCCTCGAGTTCGGCGGTGACGGGAAGCGTGACGCGTTGCTTGGTGGCGCGATAGTAGATGACGCCTTCGGTGCAGGTGTAGCCGTTGTCGCGCAGGATGAGACATTGCAGACCGAGCTGCATGCGGTCGGCATCCCAGATCTCGGGACCGTTTTCGCCCTCGCGCGGAGCGCCGATCTTGTAGTC